>Ga0307410_10000561_pt1 | contig 15252 bp, 11 predicted proteins | sample 322Ometagenome_3_FD_203707 | JGI IMG/M metagenome (GOLD analysis project Ga0307410, IMG submission 203707) | Maize rhizosphere microbial communities from greenhouse at UC Davis, California, United States - 322HYB-O-3 | ecosystem: Host-associated > Plants > Roots > Rhizosphere > Soil | place... | reverse complement strand
CCGCGCGCTCCTTGTAGCTGTAGGGAACGATCCCGCACCCGGTCTCCAGCTCGACGTCCACGTTCGTCCAGCGCCGGCCGGAGCTCTTGTGCAGCAGGTACTCCACGGGCGCGTCCGCCGTGAGCGTGGTGGCCGGCCCGAACATCACCTGCCCCACGTCGCCGCTCACTTCCGGGTGCGCGTTGACGTACTCCGCGACCTCGCGCGCCGCCGAGCGCCACGCGCCGCCCACCTCGCCGCCGTAGCTGTGGAACTGGAGGTGCGTGAAGTGGCAGCGCCGGCCGGCCACGGCGCGCATCGTCTCGAGCGTCGTCCGGACGTTCCCGGGGATCCCCAGATTGTTGCAGTGGACGTGCGCCGCGTGCGGCAGCGCCAGCGCGTTCGCCGCGTCGGCGAGCGTCTCCAGGATCGCCCGCGGGGTCACGCGACTCGATCCCACCGGGTCGTCGAGGCCGGTGACGTTACGGCCGCCCGACTTCCACCGCTCGACGCCGCCCGGGTTGACGACCTTGATCGCGTACCCGCCGGCCGCCCCGAGCACCCACGCGGTGTAGTCGCGCGCCCGCTCGCGCTCGCCGGCGTCGATCAGCCGAAACAGGTACTCGTCATTGCCCATCAGGATGAACGCGCCAGCGTCGACGATCGGCGTGTCGTCGAGCTCCGCGTGCGTCGACCGCGCGAGGAGCGGGGCTACGGCCGCGTCGAACACTGTGGTATAGCCGAGCCCGGCGTACCGGTAGCCGGTCGTGAACGTCGTCGGCAGCGTGCCGCCGGTGCCGGAGCGCGCCAGCGGCTCGCTGTCGTCGACGTGGTCGAGCGCCGGCGCCGGTGCTGGATCGGCGGAGTGCTCTTCGGCGAGGAGCCGGCGTGCTTGGTTGACGGCGGAGCCGGCGATGTGAGCGTGCATGTCCACACCGCCGGCCATCACCACCATGCCCCGCGCGTCGAGTGTCGGCGCGTCGGCCGGAACGTTGGCGACGATGCGACCGTCCTCGATGCAGACGTCCCGCGCTTCGCCGTCCACGCCGGTCGCCGGGTCGTAGAGGGTCCCGCCGGCGATCCGCAGCCGCCGCAGCCCGGTCACGGTGCCTCCCCTGTCGAACGGCTCATGGGACGGCACCCTGGTGAGCGGTCGTCGCCCGCGGAGCGCGCCGGCCCTGCCGCAGGCCCACTTCGCGCGCGACGGCGAGTAGTACGGCGGCGGCGCCCGGCACTCCACCGAGCGGTGGCCGGAGGGGCAGGGGAACGTCGTCCAGTCGGAGCGCGACGCCGGCCTCGTGGATGCCGGGCACGCCGGTGTCCACGGCGATCTCCGGAGCGGGCGCGAGGTCGCTCGCGTGCGGGCCGATCGCCACGCACGGCACGCGAACGAGCGCGCGCGCCACGTCCGTGGGTACCGCGGCCGGATCGCCCGCCAGGAGCACGGCGTCGTAGCCGCCCAGCGCGGCGGGGCTCCCTACGGCGTCTCCCTGCGCGGCGTCGCTCGCCGTGCTCCCCGCGCCGGCTGCGTGAATGGTCGCGTCCTCGGCGATCTCGGCACCGGATTCGGCTGGAGCACGCTCGGCGCGGTGCTCAGGGCGGTGCTCAGGGCGGTGCTCGGCGCGGTGCACGGCGTACCGCGGCGTGCCGCGCGCGAAATCAACGGCAGTCGGGAATCCGGTCTGCCAGGTCAGCACCGCGTCGGCACCGGAGCGATTCCCGCCACCGCGGAGCGCGATCAACGCGCAGCGCGTCGGACCGTTGAGCGCTTGGGCCAGGCCGAGGAGCCCGTCCACCCGGTCGCCGCTCGCCCGGTGTTCGGCGTCGTACACGAGCCCCACGTAGCGTCCCCGCGCCAGGCGGCGCGCGAGCGCCAGGGCGTGCTCCACCCAGGCCTCGCCGCCGCGCGCGAGCGCACGCTCCCGGCCGGCCAGTGCGGCGCGCGCGACGGCGAGAGCGCCAACCTCATGCTCGGCCGCGAAGTGGATGCGCAGGTCGGCCGCGGCGAACGCGGCCTCCTCGCCGAGGTCCACGGCGATCACGGTTCGGTCCGCGCGCCCGCCCGGGAGGTGCGTGCCGGCGGGGTCGGGCGCGTAGCGCTCGGCGAAGCGCGGGTAGCGCATGGCGGGGTCCACCCCCCAGAACACGAGGAGGTCGGCCCGGTTTCGCAGCTCGCCGAGCGTGGCCGACGTCCGGCCGCGGCGCTGGCCGGCGAGGATCCCGGGGAGCACGGTGGCCGAGGAAACGGTGTCGAGCGTGGCGGCGAGGACGTCGGCGATCCCCGCCGCGACGCGCTGTGCCTCGCACGACAGCTCCGGGGCGAGATAGACGAGCGGGCGCTCGGCGCGCACCAGCAGCTCGGCGGCCGCGGCCACGGCGGCGTCGAGCGTCGCCGTGTGACCGCCCACGCGCGTCCGGGCGGGGACCAGGCCGTCGCCGAACCAGGCGCGGCCGAGCGCGCACGCGCGCTCCGCGTGCGTGATCTGCTCGCCCCGCACGACGACGCGGATGTCGTCGCACGCGCACCCGCAGCCGAGGCACGTCACGGCGTCTACGACGCGCTCGGCGGCCGAGTCGGCGCCCGACGCGGCCTGCCCCAGGCTCTCGGGCAAGCCGCTCGCTCGCACGTGCGGGCTCACGCGTGCCCCCGAAGCTCGTCGTACACGCGCGCGGCGCGGGCGACGAGCGCGTCGTAGCAGGCGGGCGCGTCGCGCCCGGCGGCGAACACGGTGCACACCGGCCGGCCGCCAGCGATCCGCTCGCCGGGGTGCGGCACGTCGCCGACGGATGGGTCGTCCGCCCACCGTCGCGTATCGCCGACGACGACGTCGCGGCGGGCGTACACGATCGCCTTGCCCACGGCGCTCGCGTCGCGGCGCGCGCTGCGAAGATCGAACGCGGGCAGCGCGCCGCCGCCGTCGCGCCCGCCGCCCCCCGCCCCCCCGCCGCAGGACCGCGCGTGTGCGTCGAACACTGGGAAGCCGTACGCGCGCTCGGCGAGCTCCATCGACGCCGAGTAGCGCGGGTTCACCTCGATGGGGTAGGGCGTGCCCGCACGCGCGATGAAGTCGAGGCAGTTCACGCCGACGAGCCCGAACTCCGCCGCCGCGGCCGCCGCGAGGTCGGTGGCCGCGGCGTACAGCTCGGCGTCCTCGTCGAATTGGGCGTCGCCCGCCGGCGCGAGCATGCTGCCACAGTACTGGAAGTCGGCCGCGCCGAACGCGGCGTCGCCCACGAGCTGCCGCGACAGCGCGAACGGGACGGCCGCGCGACCGTCGGCGACGAATGCCACCGACCCCGGGACACCACCGATTCGCTCCTGCAGCACGGCACCCCGCGGGACCGGCGCCCCGGGCTCCCAGGCCGATACTCCACGCCCGCCCCCCGACGCGCGGTGCTTGAGCAGCCAGGCCGCGGACGCGCCGTCTGTCTCCAGCCACCCGCCGTCGGTGTGCGCGACAGGGCCGTCGAGTGCGATGGAAGGATGACGGTCGAGGAGGTCGACCGCGGTATCCTGAAATCGGGGGGGGACCCCGGCCACGCGTTGCCGCACGGCGACGGCCGCCCGGCGAGTGTCCCTCACGGCCGGCACCGTGAACCCGCGCGCCCGCAGCGTGCGCGCGAGCGTTACCGGGTCGCGCACGCGCGCGAGCGTCGCAACCCCGTTGCCCCAGAGCGCCCGCCCCTCCGCCAACGCGCGCACCGCCGTCGGGTGGTTCTCGAAGCTCCCCGTGTACGCCGCCGCGTCGGCCTCCACGGTCCGAGCGAGTCGCGCCGCGGCGCTCGCCTGGTACGGGGCGCCAGGGGCACGGGGCACCGGGAGCACGCGCGCCCACCGCTCGAGATCGAGATCCCCGAATGCGTCGACCGCCGTCACCACGTATCCCGCCCGCGCCGCCGACTCCGCCGCCGCCCGCACGGACAATCCCGCGATCACGACTGCGGTCCCCCCGCCCCTCGTCCCTCGCCGCTCGTCCCTCATCGGATCCCCAGCCGCCGACGGGCGGCGTCCGGCGAGATGACGTGCAGGTGATCGAGTACCGTGCCTCCGGCTTCGCGCAGCCCGAGGACGTCGACGAGCTCCGCCCGGCGACCGCCCGCGAGCCCGTCCGCGATCAGCGCCGCCCCTTGCGCCGCTTCCTTGGCGACGCGGGCGAAGCCGACGAGCGCGCGGGTCGGGGCGTAGCGCGCCAGCCGTCGGCCGAGCTCCTCCCGCACGCGCGGTACCCGCGCCATGCGCCCGGAGAGCACGATCTCGCGCGGCCGCGGCACGGCCACGAGCAGGGCCGCCACCGCCTTCTCCGCGCCCTCGACGTATGCGTCCCACGCCACGCGCTCGCGCGGCGAGCGCGGCTCGGCGAGGGCCGCGGCGGGAAACGCGTCGCTGGCCCCGTTCTCGCCGCGGATCGCTGCCCCGCCGCCGCCGAACAGGAGCGCCTTGTCGATGCGGCCGGCGAGGAATGCCACCTCGCCGTCGAGCGCGCCCGCGCTCCGCACGCCGAGCGGCCCGCCGGTCCCGCCGATCCCGTCGACGATCTTCCCACCCTCCACGGCCAGCGCCGCGGTGAACGCGCCGCCGAGCTCGAGGAGGACGAGCGACACGTCGCCGACGCCGCACCCCTCCCGCTCTGCCTGCTCGGCGACGGCGAGCGCCGCGGCGCACACCTTGTCCGCCGTCCCCATGTCGACGCGGTTCACCTTGCGGTGCGCGGGCACCGAGGGGAGGTGAATGACGCCGGGCGTGAACACCACCGGGAGCCCCGACGTGGCGAGCGCGCGGGCGAGTGAGCGCATCCCGCCGATCCCCCCGGCTTCGCCGTCGACCGCCAGGAAGGCGAGACGCAGCTCGTCCTCGGTGACGTCGCCCGCCCGCGTGAGCGGAAGGCCGTACCCTGACGGACCGGCGACCAGGTCGACGGGTCCCGCGCTCTCGAGAAGGGCGACGAACGCCCGGAGGTCGGCGAGCGCGCTCGCCGTCGGGAGGGTGTGGTCGAGCGCGAGCCGGCCGTCCTGCAGGGCGCAGACGTCGATGCTGACGGTCCCCGGGTCGATGCCGACGACGCGCATGGCTGCGCCTCTCCCTCCGCGCTACGCGGTCGCGGGAATCAGTTCGGTCGCGACGTCAGCGATGGATTCCGCGTCGAGCACCAAGTCGTTCCGCTCGAACAGGCGCGCGATGCAGGCCTTGTGCACCTTCATCTTGAAGCCGCCGACGCCGAGCGCGCCGAACGCCGTGACGCCGTGTCGCTCCGCGCCGTTGTCGTTGACCTCCACCCCATTGATCCCGAGGGGCGGGACGGCGTTCAGGTCGACGGCCACTGTGAGACCGGGCCGGTTCGCCCACGCCTCGCGCGGCACGAGCTCGACGCCGGCCGGACCCGCGTTGACGAGGATGTGCGCGCCCTCGAGCACGGGCGCGACTTCGCCCGCCGCCCGCACCGTCACCTCGGTGACCCGCCCGCCGAAGCGCCGGGCGACGGCGGCGGCGATGCGCGTGCCTTCCTCGGGGTGGCGCGACGTGATGACGACGTCGGCCCCGTTCTTCGCGAGCAGGCCGGCGACGCGCTGCCCCACGGGTCCCGTACCGGCGGTGACCACCGCGCGCTTCCCCGACACGTCGCCCACGGTTTGGAGCACCTTGGCGACGGCGGCCACCGCGGTCGTGTTCGACCCGTTCGAGTCGAGCATCATCGAGACCGAGAAGGGCCCGAACAGTGCCTGCCGCGCCGCGGCGAGCAGCCGCTCGCCGGCCGCCATGTCGGCCCCGCCGATGAAGATCGCGGTGTTCTTGAGATCTTTGGGGCCGCGCGTGAAGATCGCCCCGTGCACGAGGTCGCGAACGTCGCCTTCGCCGACCCCGCCGTAGCTCAGGACTTCGTCGGCCCCCCCGTCGTAGGCCACCACGCGATCGAACGCGCTCGGCAGGCGCGAGCTGTCGAGCTGCAGGAGGAGCTTGCGCATACGCGAGTGACAAGTGGCGAGTGGGGAGTGGGGAGTGGCGAGGGGTTTGGACTCGCCACTCCCCACTCGCCACTTGTCACTGCCCTTACATGTCCGCGCCCTGCATCTGCCGAGCGCCCATGGAGCCGGCGCTCTCCTCGGCGCCGCTGGCGAACGGGTGGCGCGCGGCCTTCACGTTGCCGAGGACCTCGGCGACCGTCGGGCGGTTCGTGAGCGCCCGCTGGATCGACTCCTTGGTCGCCCGGTAGTTGTAGTCGTAGATCTTCTTGTCGTCCTTCGCGTCCCAGTGGATGAACACGCCGACGCAGACACAGTAGTCGTCCGCCTTGTCGCGCGGGATGATCCCCTCGGCGACCGAGTCCACCACCGCCCGCGCCACGGCCGCCTGGGCCGGACCGAACATCTGCACCGCCTGCCCGGCGCCCTTGATCGTGACCTTGTTGAACAAGATCGTGTCGGGCTTCGCGGGGAGGTTCGGCGTCACGACGGCGAGGAGCGTGCTGAAGCCGTCCTTCTGATTCGTCAGCGCGTTGACGAACGCCTGACCCGCGGGCCCCTGCTTGGAACCGATGATCAAGTCGATGTGCGCGACTTCGTTACCATCGCCGACGAGCGACTCGCCAATAAAGAAATCCGCTGCCATGGTCGTTCCTCCGTACCGCTGAGGGTTCGTACAGCTTCGTACAACACGCGGAAACGCGACTACAAGGGGCGCTGCGTGCGCGAGCGAGACCGACCTCGTGACGGAATGGCGCGCCCGGAAGACTCACGGAGCGCGCTGACGACGCCGGGGTGCGCAGGGTGCGCGGGGTGCGGAGGCGCGCGGAGCGCGCGCTGCGTCGGAGACTCGGTGTCGGAGGCGGCATCGCCACGTGCGAGAGTACCGGCGGCTTTCCACGCTGTCAAGGTCGTTCCGACTGCGGCGTGCCCGGGCGACACGGACCACGGGCGGCGGCCCGTGCGGGCCACCGTCGCGCCCGAGCCACCCACCGGCGGCGAGCTCGTCCGCACCAGCTCGTTCGAGTCTCGCGACCGACACCTCCCGCCGTGACTCGGTCCGCCACCCTGGGTCGCGCGTCGACGGCCGACGGTGCCTGACGAAACGAAAGAGGCGCCGGGCGTGGCAGGCCGGGCCGGCGGGCTCGCCCGATGCGGAGATGGTGACGCAAGATTGCGCTAGGGCGTGCAACGTCGCACGATTCTGGTAGGCAGCAGCCAGCCCGATCGGCGATTTGGACACGCGTAGAGCCCGTAGAGGACGAAGAGGTGTCAGTATGTCGGACTTGTCCCGCCGCCAGTTCCTCAGGAAGTCGGGCCTCGCCACCGGAGGGGCGGCGCTGGGGGGCCTGGTGTCACTCGGCCTCGATCCAGCGCCCGTGCGCGCGGCCACCCTCCCGCTCACGTGGAAGATCCGGAACACCAAGGCGGTGCCCTCAGTCTGCCCGTACTGCGCCGTGGGGTGCGGGCAACTCCTGCACGTGCGAGACGGGAAGCTCGTCAACATCGAAGGGAACCCGGACTCGCCGATCTCGCGCGGCAATCTTTGCCCGAAGGGCGCGGCCAGCTATCAGCTCACCGTCAACCCCGACCGCCGCACGAAGTGCCTATACCGCCGCCCGGGCGCGCTCGAGTGGGAGGAGATCGAGCTCGATCGGGCGATGGACATGATCGCCGAGCGCGTGAAGCGCACCCGCGACCAGACGTTCCGCCACACGACCACGATCGCCGACAAGGGGCCGGGGCCCGCCGGCGCCGGACCCGGCAACCAGGGCGCCGCGCCGCCCGCCACCCGCGAGGTGGTGGTCAACAACTGTCTCGGCATCGCCTCGCTCGGGGGCGCCACGCTCGACAACGAGTGGAACTACGCCCAGGCCAAGCTGTGGCGCGGCTTGGGCGGGGTCTTCATCGAGAATCAAGCGCGCATATGACACTCCTCCACGGTCCCCGGTCTGGGGGTCTCGTTCGGTAGGGGCGGCGCGACGACGTTCCAGCAGGACCTGCAGAACGCCGACGCGATCATCATCATGGGCTCGAACTTCGCCGAGTGTCACCCCGTGGGGTTCCGCTGGGTGATGAAGGCGCGCGAGCGCGGCTGCCAGGTGATCCACGTCGACCCGCGCTTCACGCGCACGAGCGCGATGGCGAACCAGCACGTCGCCATCCGCTCGGGGTCGGACATCGCCTTCCTCGGCGGGTTGGTCAACTACATCATCGCCAACGACCGCTGGTTCAAGGAGTACGTCCTCGCCTACACCAACGCCTCGACGATCGTCGGCGACGACTTCCGCGACACCGAGGACCTCGACGGGCTGTTCTCGGGCTACGACCCGGAGACGCGCGCTTACGACACCACGTCGTGGGCGTACGCCGGCACCCAGCCGGCAATGCCGAAGTTGCACAAGGCCGCGGACCAGCCGCACTCCAAGGAAGGGCAACCGGGCGTCGACTTCCGGCGCTCCCCGCCGCGAACGGACGCGACGCTCCAGAACCCGCGCTGCGTCTTCCAGATCCTCAAGCGGCACTACGCGCGCTACACGCCGGAGATCGTCTCGGCGACGTGCGGCTGCACGGTCGACGAGTTCCTCAAGGTCGCCAAGACGCTGTGCGACAACTCCGGCCGCGAGCGCACGTCGGCCTTCGCCTACGCGGTGGGCTGGACGCAGCACACCGTCGGCGTCCAGTACATCCGGACCGCCGGCATCGTCCAGGCGCTGCTCGGCAACATCGGCCGGCCGGGCGGCGGGATCATGGCCCTGCGCGGGCACGCGACGATCCAGGGCTCCACCGACATCGCGACGCTCTACAACCTGCTGCCCGGCTACCTGCCGGCGCCGAACGCGCAGCTCCGCCAGCACGACACGCTGGAGGGGTACCTCGCCAACGAGATGCCGACGACCGGGTGGTGGTCGAACGGCCGCAAGTACACCGTGTCGTTCCTCAAGGCCTGGTACGGCGACAACGCCACGGCGGAGCAGGAGTGGGGCTACCAGCTCCTCCCCAAGAACGTCGGCGACCACTCGCACATGCCGATGTTCACCGCCATGCACGACGGCGTGATCAAAGGCTTCATGGCGATCGGCCAGAACCCGGCGGTGGGCGGGCAGAACGCCACGTACCAACGCGCGGGCCTTGCGAGGCTCGAGTGGATGGTGGTGCGCGACATCTTCCTCACCGAGACGGCCGAGTTCTGGAAGGCGCCGGACGTGCCCGACCCGTCGGCGATCCGGACGGAGGTGTTCTTTCTCCCGTCGGCTACCGTGCCGGAGATGGACGGCTCGTTCACGAACACGCAGCGTCTCGTGCAGTGGCACGAGAAGGGCGTCGAGCCGCCCGGCGACTGCCGGAGCGACCTGTGGTTCACGCACCACCTGGCGTTGCGACTGAAGGCGATGTACGCGAAGGAGCCGCTGCCGGGGAGCGTGGCAGCGAAGCCGGGAGTCGGGACTGCGGAACGGCAGGAGTCAGGGGCGGGAGCATCCCGAGGTCCTTCCGACTCCCGGCCCTTCGTCGACCCCTTCACCGCGCTGCAGTGGACGTTCACCGAGGAGCCCGGCCCCATGCGGGAGCCGAGCGCCGTGAGCGTCCTCAAGGAGGTCAACGGCTACACGGTGGCCGACGGGGTGCCGGTCGCCACGTTCGCGGACCTGAAGGACGACGGCTCCACCGCGTCGGGGGCATGGATCTACACGGGCATCTACCCGGCCGAGGGCGTGAACAAGGCGGCGGCGCGCGTGTCCGACGACTACGTGTCGCTCGGGTGGGGCTTCGCCTGGCCCGCGAACCGCCACATCCTCTATAACCGTGCCAGCGCCGACCCCGAAGGGCGGCCGTGGAGTGAGCGGAAGCGCTACGTCTGGTGGGACGAGGGGCAGAAGAAGTGGGTGGGCTACGACGTCCCCGACTTTCCCGCCACGAAGCCGCCCACGTACAGGGGCGTATGGGCCAAGGGCGGCGTCGACGCGCACGACGGCAGCGCGCCGTTCATCATGAAGCCAGACGGTAAGGCGTGGCTGTTCGCGCCGAGCGGGCTCGTCGACGGGCCGCTGCCCACGCACTACGAGCCGTGGGAGGGGCCGACGCGCAACGTGCTCTACGCCGTGCAGCGGAACCCCGTGGCCAAGCTGTTCAACGTCGTCGGCAACAAGTACATCGACCCGGGCGACCCGAACTTCCCGGTGGTCATCACGACGTACCGGCTCACCGAGCACCACCTGAGCGGCGTCATGAGTCGCTGGGTGCCGTGGCTCGCCGCCCTGCAGCCGGAGCTGTTCATCGAAGTCTCCCCCGAGCTGGCGGAGGAGCGCGGCATCGGGAACACCGGGTGGGTGACGGTGAGCACGCCGCGCGGCGCCATCGAGTGCAAGGCGCTCGTCACGCGCCGGCTGCGCCCCTTCCAGATCCACGGCCGCACCGTGCACCACGCGGGGATGCCTTGGCACTGGGGCTACCGCGGGATCGTCACCGGCGACGTCGTCAACGTGCTCTCCGCGCTCATCGGCGACCCGAACGTCACCATCCACGAGGGGAAGGCGTTCATGTGTCAGGTGCAGCCCGGCCGGCGCGCCGCCGCCGTGCTCGCGACGTTACCCGACGCGGCGCGCCCGCTGCCGCACGTCGGCCGACGCGAGCGGCAGGCCGCGGAGGCGGCGATCGACCAGGGCATCGAGCTCGCGAGCGCGGTCGAGAGTCTGGACGAGCTGGCCGTGTGGGAGCCGCGCGTCACGCTGGACCAACCGATGGGTGTGTACCACGGATAGAGCAGGGAGTAGGGAGTAGGGAGTAGGCCTACTCCCTACTCCCTACTCCCTACTCCCTGCGTCATCAGCACGGAGCGCCGCATGGCCAAGGGGTTTTTCACCGACACCACCGTCTGCATCGGCTGTAAGGCCTGCCAGGTCGCGTGCCACGAGTGGAACGAGCTGCCGGCGCCGAACAACGGGGCGACGGAGCTTACCGGTAACTCGTACGACAACACCGGGCACCTGAACGCGCTGGACTGGCGGCACGTCCGCTTCATCGAGCAGCTCCCGGTGAGTCGGGAGATGAACGGCTTCCTGCAGGGGAGCCGGTGGCTGATGATGAGCGACGTGTGCAAGCACTGCGTGCGCGCCGGCTGCCTGGAGGTCTGCCCGACGGGGGCGATCATCCGCACCGAGTTCGACTCGGTCTACATCCAGCAGGACGTGTGCAACGGCTGCCGCGCCTGCATCAGTGCCTGCCCCTTCGGCGTCGTCGACGTCGGGGAGGACGGCAAGGCGCACAAGTGCACGCTCTGCTACGACCGCCTGCAGCACGGCCTCGAGCCCGCCTGCGCCAAGGCCTGCCCCACGGACTCGATCCGCTTCGGCGACGTGGACGACCTGATGGTGCTCGCCGAGCGGCGTGCGGCGGCGCTGCAGGCGCAGGGAACCGACGCCTACGTCTACGGGAAGGAGGAGATCGTCGGCGGGCTCAACGCCTTCTTCCTGCTCGTCGACAAGCCCGAGGTCTACGGGCTGCCGTCGAAGCCGGAGCTGCCGTCGCGGAACGTGAGCGAGGGGTTCGCGGGAAGCGCGGCCGCGGCGGCGGCGCTCGCCCTCACCGGCGTGGTGAGCTTCCGCAAGAACCGGATGGACCAGGCGGCCGAGCGCGAGGAGACGCGCGACGGGAGTGCGCCCGCGGGGGGCGCGCCCGCGGCCGGCGGGCCCAGCGCCTAACGCCGCGCGCCCGGAGCGCCCCGATGACCGCCACGATGTTCGCTGCCGCGCCGCTCGCCCAGCTCGCCCAGCTCGCCCAGCTCGCCCAGCTCGCCCAGCTCGCGCCCTTGGCGCAGTTCGCGCAGTTCGCGCAGTTCGCCGTCAACCCGCAGTCCGGGTACGCCCTTCCCCCGCGCTGGGGCTGGTACATCGTCCTCTACTTCTTCCTCGGCGGGCTCGCCGCCGGCTCGTACGCCACCGCCACGCTGCTCGACCTGGTGGGCGACCCGCGCGACCGCGACGCCGTGGACCTCGGCTACCTCATCGCGTTCCCCCTCGTCGTCGCCTGCGGGCTGCTCCTCGTCGTCGACCTCGGCGTGCCGCTCCGCTTCTGGCACATGCTCGTGCAGTCCGAGAACGTGCCGGAGCTGCTCTTCAAGTGGTGGTCGCCCATCTCGGTGGGCACGTGGGTGGTGGCCGCCTTCGGCTTCTTCGCCTTCGTGTCCTTCGTCGGCGCGCTCGTGGAGCGGGGCACCATCCGGTGGGCGCCGCTCGTGCGCCTCGACCGCTGGGCCCGCGCGCGCCCCCGCCCGGTGACGGCGCTCTGGGGCGTGCTCGGCGCCTTCTTCGGCTTCTTCCTCGGCGGCTACACGGGCGTGCTCGTCACCGGCACGAGCGTGCCCGTGTGGCACAACTCGCAGCTCATGGGCGCGCTCTTCCTCATCTCGGCCGCGAGCACGTCGTACGCGCTGCTGATGATCCTGCTCATGCGGCGACGCGGCCGGTCGCCACACGACGGGACGGTGGAGAAGCTCGCCCGCGCCGACCGCTGGGCGATCCTCATGGAGATCGTAGTGCTCGCGGTGATGGTCGCGCTCCTTGGGCGACTCGCCCGCCCGATCGTCGCCGGCGGCTTCGGCGTGGTGTTCTGGCTCGGGGTGGTGCTCGTCGGGCTGCTCGTCCCGCTCGCCCTGCACGGAAGGCGCGTCGGACGCATGAGCGAGGAACGGCGGGCGACGTTAGGCGCGGCATGCGTGCTCGCCGGCGGGCTGCTCCTCCGCTTCGTGGTGGTGATGGCTCCGCAGTGGCCCGGGGTGCGCCCGTGGAGCCTCTGACGCAGGGCGGGGGAGCAGTGGCGAGGCCCCGGGGGCGAGTAGTGACCGTGGCGACGGCAGAACCGCGGAAGCCTTTCGCCGCCCTGGGGGGCCCCCCCCAACTACTATCCTGCGCCCACTCGGCTGCCAAAGCGCAACCATTCCGCCGCACCCCGGTCCCTCGTTCTTCGTCCCTCGTCCCTCTTCGTTGCCCCTCGTCCTTCATCCCTCTCCTTTCGGCCCTCGCCCTTCTCGCCTGCTCCCCCGAGGCGTCCCGCGAGCGCGACGGCGGGCTCGGCGCGGACCCGAACAACAAGGTCCTCGTCCGCGGCCCGCGGACGAATCCCACCGCCGCCGACACCACGCTCTGGCCGGGACGCGCCCCCACCCCCGTCGAGCGCCTGGGGCGTGGAGAGGTGATGCCCCCGGCCGGCGTCTCGCCGGCGGCCGCCCCCGCCCCTGCCGTACCGCGCCCGGTCACACCCAACGTTCCGGCGACGGCCGCGCAGCAGCGCACCTTCGACCGCGGCACGTCCGCCGACCCGCGGCGCCCCTCGTCAGGCACCGACTCCGGTGTGCGCCCACCCCCGTAGCCGCAGCCCGCCCTCGCCGTCACCCTCCACTCGCCACTCTCCACTCGTCACTGTCGTGATGCTCTCCCGGCTCGACGACGCCGTCCGGCTGCAGCCCGCCCTCGAGCCGGCGGCCGCCTCGCTGCGGGCGCTCCTCGCCGCGATGCGCGCCGTCGTCGTGCACCTGCCGCCCGACGTGCCGGACCTCGAGGTGGCGGCGGCGCGCCTGCACGGCGGCGTTCCCGCCCTCACCGGCGAGCCCGTCTCGGACGGGGCCACGCTGCTCGCCGACCTGGAGTCGATGTGCGCGCGCCTCCGCGAGGAGCCCGGCGGGCGCGGGGCCGCCACGTTAGGCGCGCTGTCCGCGGTCGAGGGGGCGCTGCGCACCGGCCGGCCCCGCGTGGACGCGGACGTCCTCGCCCGCGCCGCCGCCGCCGGCGATTGGGACGAGGTGCTCGCCGCCGCGCCGCAGCTCGACGTCGACGAGTACGCGCTCGTCGCCGCCCTCGATTACGCGGTACGCCCCGCGCTCCGTGCCGCCGCGGCGCGCGTGACCGCGCTGATCGTCGACACGCGGTGGGAGCGCGGTGCCTGCCCGGCGTGCGGAGCGCCGCCCCTGCTCGCCGAACTGCACGGAAAGGATGCGGGACGCGTACTGCGGTGCGGCCGCTGTGCGTCCGCGTGGTCCTTCCCGCGCGTCGGCTGCGCGGCGTGCGGCGAGCGCGACCACCGCCGGCTCGGCGCCCTGCACCGAGAAGGAGAAGAGGACTATCGGCGCGCCGAGTACTGTGAGCAGTGCCGGCGCTACCTGAAGACGGTCGCCGTGCTCGACCCACTCACTCCCGACGGCGTGATCGAGGAGGACCTGGCCACGGCCGCCCTCGACCTCGCGGCAGTGGAGCGCGGGTACCATCGGTAGGACAGGGAGTAGGTAGGGAGTAGGGAGTAGACCTACTCCCTACTCCCTGTTCGTCGGCTCCCCACTCGCCTCACGGTACACTGATGATCCGGTATCGTGCGTTCACGAGCTGGTACAGCCCGTACGCCACGAGTCCGAGCGCCACGACACCAAGCAGCCAGGGACCGTACGGCTGCCGCTCGAGCGTCGCCAGCGCCTCGCCGATGTCGGACGCTTGGCTCGGGTCGTACTGCATCGCCGCGCGCATCACGAACCACCCGATGATGGTGAACACGACCCCGCGCGCCGCGAGCCCGAAGCGCCCGAAGCGCCCCACCCACGTTGCGGCATTCGGGCTCAGCGTCGACAGGTCGAGGTGCTTGCGCACCTTGGCGGCGTACGCGCGGTAGAGCTGGTAGAGCCCGTAGCCGATGATTCCCGCACCGACGAGCCCCACCAGCCACCGTCCCGCCGGCAGGGCGAGCAGTCGCGCGGTCCAGTGCTCGGCCCGCTGGCCGTCGCTCTCACCGCCGCCCGTGCCCATGACGAGTCGCACCGCGGCGAGGCCGAGCCCGGTGTAAATGACGGCGGTGCCGACCATACCCGCCCGCCGAGCGAGCCCCCTGGGTTCCGTGCCCTTCCGTTCCGCGTCGGTGACCGCGGCCACGAGCTGCCACGCCGCGAAGCCGAACATGCCGGCCGCAACGATCGCGAGCAGCACGCGCCCCATCGGCTGCTCGACGATGGTCTGCAGCGCCCCGCGTGTTCCCGTCGTCCTCCCGCCCGCGCCGAACGCGGCCTTCGCGGCGAGCGCGCCGATGGTCACGTAGACCGCGGCGCTGGCCGCGTAGCCTAATCGCGCGAACCGCTCGATCCACGGCGCCGCGTCGCGCGCCGCACCGCGCGCGTCCATCATTGCCTGCTGTGCCTGCACGGGAATGGGGCTCATATCGTACTCCAGTTGTGCGATGCGGCAACGCCATGAAAGGATCAGGCCACGCGAACGGCAGTTCTCGGCTCTCGGCCCTCGGCCCTCGGCTGGGGCGGTGGTGAGGAACCCCTCGGCGCGAGGG
>Ga0307410_10000559_pt1 | contig 15264 bp, 13 predicted proteins | sample 322Ometagenome_3_FD_203707 | JGI IMG/M metagenome (GOLD analysis project Ga0307410, IMG submission 203707) | Maize rhizosphere microbial communities from greenhouse at UC Davis, California, United States - 322HYB-O-3 | ecosystem: Host-associated > Plants > Roots > Rhizosphere > Soil | place... | reverse complement strand
GGCCCTCGCGGGCGCGCGCCGCCGGCGCAAGCGCTTCCTTGCGGCGCTCGCGGCGCTCCCACGCGGGCTCGAGGAGGCGCATGCCGAGCACCTTCTTCGTCGCGCGCAGGAAATAGACGCCGCCGGTGATCGGCCACCAGCGGTCGCCGGCCTTCTCGAAGAACGCGAACCGGCGCAGCCACTTCTCCTGCGTGAACGGCGGCACGTAGCAGTCGAAGCGGCCGCCGACGATATCGAAGCCGAGCAGCGACAGCCAGTCCTTCAGGCGATAGAGCGCGATGAAGTTGCCGCTCCAGGGCGGCGTCGCACCGCGGCCGAAATAGCGGCGCATGCCGAACAGCGAGAACGGATTGAAGCCCGAGATGACGATCTGGCCCTCGGGGCGGATCACGCGCCACGCCTCGCGCAGCATCAGGTGCGGATCGCTCGTGAATTCGAGCGCGTGAGGCATGACGATCAGGTCGAGCGCATTCTCGGCGAACGGCAGCGCGTGCGGATCTGCGATGATGTCGGCGGGGGGGTCGTAATCGAGCGTCCAGCGGGACACGATGCGGCTCTGCGCGAGGAACGCGTGCGCGGGCAGGCCGATCTGCAGCGCGTGGAAACCGAAGATGTCGGCCACGGTCAGATCGAAATACGCCTGCTCGCGTTCCTGCAGGTACATGCCCGGCGGCGTCGTGAGCCACGCGGCGAACGTCGGCGGCAAGTGATCCGTGGCACCCGAAGGCTGATTCATGACGACGATTATCCCCATCCCCGCATTCAGGGACAACTACATCTGGGCCGTGCGCAGCGGCGATGCCGCAGCGGTCGTCGATCCGGGCGATGCGGCACCGGTGCTCGCCTGGCTCGCGCAGACGGGCGTGCGGCTCTGCGCGGTGATCGCGACGCATCACCACATGGATCACGTCGGCGGCATCGAGGCGTTGTGCAAGCACGCGGAGGTGCCGGTGTACGGTCCCGCGAACGAATCGATACCTCGGCGCACGCATGCGCTCGGCGAAGGCGACCACATCGTAGTGCCGGGCGTCGATCTCGCGCTTTCGGTGATCGACATTCCCGGCCACACCGCGGGGCACATCGCGTACTACACGACGGGTTCAACGCCGCTGCTCTTCTGTGGCGACACGCTGTTCGCCGCCGGTTGCGGCCGCCTGTTCGAGGGCACTCCTTCGCAGATGTGGACGTCGCTGTCGAAGCTCGCCGCGCTCGCGTTGGACACGCGCGTGTATTGCGGCCATGAGTACACGCTTTCGAACCTGCGATTCGCGGAAGCCGTGGAGCCCGGCAATGCCGACGTGCGCGCACGCATCGCGCGCGAGCAGGCGAAGCGGGATCGCGACGAGCCGACGCTGCCGTCGACGATCGGCGAGGAGCACGCGACGAATCCTTTCCTGCGCGCGGCGCTGCCCTCGGTGGCCGAGCGCGCCGCCGCCCATGCCGGCCGTCGGATGAGCGACGCCGTCGATGCGTTCGCGGCGCTGCGCGAATGGAAAGACGGATTCGCATGACGAGGCAACCGCAACGTTCGGGTTGACGCTCGCGGTGACGTGAGCCTACTATCGCCGGAATTTTTGCGGCGAACAGCAGGCCAAAGCGCACCGAGTGCAATATCGACGATCCCTGATCCTGCCGGTGGTTCTCGCGCTCGCCGCGTGCGCGACACCCGCCCCGCCACCGGCCGAGCCACCACCGAGTCCGCCGCCGCTTCCGGCCGTCGAGTTCTCCCCCGCGCCACCGAAGATCGTCCTGACCGACCCGTTCGTCGGCGAGGCGGACGATCTCGAGCCGTTGCCACCGGCGATCGGCGACTTGTGGGATCGCATCGTCAAGGGCTATGCGATGCCCGACGTCGAAGGCCCGCTCGTCGACAAGTGGGAGCAGTACTACGCCGATCGGCCCGATTACATGGCGCGCACGGTCGAACGCAGCCGGCGTTACCTGTATCACATCGTCACCGAGGTGGAGACGCGCGGCATGCCGCTCGAGATCGCGCTTCTGCCGATCGTCGAGAGCGCATTCAATCCGAACGCACTGTCGGTGAGCCGCGCTTCCGGCATCTGGCAGTTCATGCCGGCCACGGGCAAGTCGTTCGGTCTCGAGCAGACATGGTGGTTCGACTCGCGCCGCGATGTCATCGCCGCGACGACGTCGGCGCTCGATTACCTGCAGAAGCTGTATGCCGAGTTCGAGGACTGGCAGCTCGCGCTCGCCGCGTACAACTGGGGCGAGGGCAACGTGCGGCGGGCGGTGGCGCGCAACCGGGCCAACGGGCAGCCGGCCGACTTCGAGCACCTGATGCGCGTCGCCGACGAGACGCGCAACTACATTCCGAAGCTGCAGGCGATCAAGAACATCGTCGCCGACCCCGAGAAGTACGGCCTCGTGATGGCCGAAGTGCCCAATGCGCCGTACTTTACCGTCGTGCGCACGACGGTGCGGATGGACGTCAAGCGCGCCGCGGAGCTGGCCGAGCTCGACGTCGAGGAATTCCTGGCGCTCAATCCGCAGCACAATCGCCCGGTGATCTCGGGCGCCGACGACTACGCGATCCTGCTGCCGATCGACAAGGCGGAGCTGTTCGCCGCGAAGCTCAATCTCGTCAACCAGCCGCTCGTATCGTGGCAGGCGCACCGGATGAAGCCGGGCGAGACGCTGCCGCAGATCGCGACCCGTTACGGGCTGTCGCTCGAGACGTTGCGCTCGGTCAACGGCATCGGCCCGCGGCAGACGGTGCCGACGGGCTACGCGCTGCTGGTGCCGATGCAGCGGCCGTCGGCCGAGGCTGCGAACTCGCTCGAGAATGCCGTCTTCACCACCGTTCCGGCGGGGCGCACGTTCTACCACGCCGTCCACCGCGGCGATTCGCTGTACTCGATCGCCGCCCGCTACGGCGTGACGGCGCAAGACCTGAAGCGCTGGAACCGTCTTGCGAGCGACAGGGTGAACGTCGGCCAGAGGCTGCGGGTCACGAGCGACGTCGCGCCGGTCAAGTCGGCCGGCAAAGGCCGGAACGTGCGCTCGGCGAAAGGAAAGAGCCGCGGCGCTCGCCCGCAGGGGAGTGTCGCGGTGCAGACCAAATCGGGTGGCGGCGGCCGCGGCGGGAAGGCCACGGCGGCGACGTCCGCCGCGCACGCGGAGAAGTAAAAGACAAAACGGGCGACGCATGCAGCGCCGCCCGTTTTTCGTCCGTCACACATCTGCGACGGAATCTGTGCGAAGGAGTTACTTCTTCTTCGCGGCTCTCTTCTTGGCGGTCTTTTTCCGCGCGCCAGCCTTGCGGCGCGGTGCGGCGCGCTTCTTGGCCGCCTTGCGCTTCGTCGCCCGCTTTTTCGGGGCGGCACGCTTTTTCGTCGCCTTGCGCTTGGTCGACTTCTTCGCAGCCCGCTTCTTCGGGGCGGCGCGCTTCTTGGTCGCCTTCTTGGCCGACCGCTTCTTCGTCGCCTTGCGCTTCGTGGACTTCTTGGCGGCCGACTTCTTCGGTGCCGCCTTGCGCTTCTTCGCCTTCTTCTTCGGCGCCGCGGCCGGAGCCGAAGGCGTCATCATCGACATCATGTCAGCCATCATCTTTGCATCTCCTGTCTGAGTTCATATGACTGTTATGGTCCAACACTCGCAGGTGTCTCAGGCTTGCCGGGGGAACCGTGCTCGCTGCAACTATTTTCGAGCCGACCCCTTGACAAATCCATTGCCACCTGCTGCCAGCATTGTAGCCACGTTTCGGCCATTTGCAAGATTTGAGCCGCCGTTCGTTCCGCCCGCATCCCCACTGTTGCGAATTCGCACACCGCATTGGCGCGCGTTTTTTCGCGCTATCCGCGCGTGTCGCGCGGCGGCAGGCGCACCTCGTGCGCGAACAGGTCGGCGAGCGTTTCGCGACGCCTGATCGCGTGTGCCGCGTCGCCGTCGACGAGCACTTCGCAGGCGCGCGTACGCGAGTTGTAGTTGGAGCTCATCGCCATCGCGTACGCGCCCGCCGCGCGCACGGCGAGCAGATCGCCCTCGGCCAGCGCGAGCGTGCGATCGAGCGCAAGGAAATCCGCGCTTTCGCAGACAGGGCCGACGATGTCCATCGCAACCGCACCGCCGGTGCGCGGCCGTACCGGATCGACGGCATGCCACGCGTCGTACAGCGCCGGCCGCAGCAGGTCGTTCATCGCCGCGTCGACGACGGCGAAGTTGCGCGCGGCGCCGGGCTTCAGCACGCGCACGCGCGTCAGCAGCACGCCGGCGTCGGCCACCAGGCGCCGTCCGGGCTCGAGCAGCAGCCGCTCGCGCCGCCCGCGGAACAGCGCGAGGATCATCGCCGCGTAATCGTCCACCGCTACGGGCGTCTCGTCGCGATAGCGGATGCCGAGGCCGCCGCCGACATCGACGTGCGCGAGCGCGATGCCCTCGCCCGCGAGCGCGTCGACGAGCGCAAAGATCCGTCCCGCCGCTTCCCGGTACGGGTCGAGCTCGGTGATCTGCGATCCGATATGCATGTCGATGCCGCGCACGGCGATCGAGGGGATGCGCGCGGCACGGCGGTAGAGGAGCGGAGCATCGGCGAATGCGACGCCGAACTTGCTCTTCTCGAGCCCGGTCGAGATGTAAGGGTGCGTAAGCGGGTCGACGTCCGGGTTCACGCGAAAGCTCACCGGCGCGACTTTCCCCATGCGCGTCGCGACGGCGGCGAGCTGATCGAGCTCGCTCGCGGACTCGACGTTGAAGCAGAGGATGTCGGCGGCGAGCGCCGCCTCCATCTCCGCCTCCGTCTTGCCGACGCCCGAGAACACGACCTTGCGCGGATCGGCGCCGGCGGCGGCCACGCGCGCAAGCTCTCCGCCCGACACGATGTCGAACCCGCTGCCGAGGCGCCCGAACAGGTCGACGATCGCGAGCGACGAATTCGCCTTCATCGCATAGCAGACGAGGTGCGGATGCGCGGCGAACGCGCCGTCGAACGACGCGAACGCGTCTTCGAGCAGCGCGCGCGAATAGACGTACAGCGGCGTGCCGAAGCGCTCGGCGAGCACGGACAGGGCGACGCCTTCGGCGCAGAGCTCGCCGTCGGCGTAGTGGAACCCGCGCACCGGACGGCCCTCCGCGCTCACGGAACGACCCTCCGCGCTTGCGCGCTTCGGGGCCTGTTCGCGCTCGGGACGGCCCGTCGCGCTCACGGCCTGCGTTCGGACGATGACGGCGGCGGAAGTGCGGGCGACGTGGTGGCCGGCGGCGTCGCCGGATTGTCGATCGGCGGCGGCGAAGGCGGCGTCGCCTGGGTCTTCGGCGCCGGACGGAGCGGGCCCTTGATGCCGCACGCGCTGATGCCGCAAAGCATCGCGAGCGCCAGCGCCCTCGTCAGCGCACCCCGGCGGTTGAATTGACGTAACATCGTGACGTGGCCGTTTCGAGGACGTCGCGCACTGCGAAACGGCGAAGCAAATCCTAGCACGGCATCATGGACGACTCCGCATTCATCGCCGCCGCCGACGCGACGCTCGACAAGATCGGCCTCGCGCTCGATGCCGCGCTCGAGACGAGCGACGCCGACCTCGACTGGAGCCTGAACGACGGCGTGCTGACGATCGAATGCGAGGACGGCAGCCGCATCATCGTCAACCGCCACGTACCCAATCGCGAGATCTGGGTCGCCGCGAAAAGCGGCGGGCTGCACTTCCGGTCCGACGACGGCAAATGGCGTGATGCGCGCGGCCGCGACGAGCTTGCCGCGACGCTCGTGCGGCTGCTCAAGCTGCAGGCGCGCATCACCGTGCGCATGCCCGAGCTGCCCGCACCGCGCGACCCGTAGCGGGTGTCGGAGGCGTCCGGCAGACGCGCTCGCTCGCGCTCGTTGGCCTACCCTTGTAGCTGGCGCTCCGATGACAGCCAGTGCCACCGGCGCTGCGGGGCTGCCCTTCGGGCTCACTGAACTGCCCTCCGCGCTGACGCGCTTCGGGGCTTGTTCGCCCTCGGGGCGGCCGTTCGGGCTCACTGAACTGCCCTCCGCGCTGACGCGCTTCGGGGCTTGTTCGCCCTCGGGGCGGCCGTTCGGGCTCACTGAACTGCCCTCCGCGCTGACGCGCTTCGGGGCTTGTTCGCCCTCGGGGCGGCCCTTCGGGCTCACGCCGCGAGCAGCGCCGTCCAGTCGTCGAGGTCGCGCCGCAGCGCCGCGTGTCCCGGCAGCAGCGATTCGACGACGGCCCAGAACCGCGCCGAATGATTGAGCTCGACCATGTGCGCGACCTCGTGGGCGACGACGTATTCGGCGAGCAACGGCGGCAGCTGGACGAGCCGCCAGTTGAGCCGGATCTCGCCTTTGGCGTTGCAGCTTCCCCATTCGCTCCGCGCGTTGGAAATGCGCACCGAAAGCGGCTGCATCGCGATGCGGCGCACGTAATCGGCGACGCGCGCGGCAACGAGCGCCGCCGCCTGGTCCTTGAGCCAGTCACCGACGCACGTCGCCACCTGCCGCTCGTCGTCGGCATGCGGATGCCGGACGGTCAGATGGAATAGATCGGCCACGATCGTCGGCCGCCGCGAACGGTGCAGGGCGAGCTCGAGCCGCTCGCCGCGATAGACGATCGGCGCGCCGGATTTCCATTCGCGCGGCATGACGTCGCGGCGGCGCGACTGCCATTCGTCGAGCGAGCGCACGATCCATTGCGCGCGCTCCGCGAGCGCCCCCTCGATCTCGCGCAACGCGACCCATCGCGGCGCGCGCACGGTCAGGCCGTCGAGATTCACTTCCATGCCGATCGAGCGGCGCCGCGCACGAACGAGGCCGTATTCGACCGTCCGGCCGGCGAGCAAAACGCGCCGCCGCTGCGGCGTGGCTGCGCGCCTCAACGAACCTCCGCCGGCCCGAGGCGTGCCACTTCGTCCTCGATCCACGTCTCGACGGCGAGCATCAGTTCGCCGGGACTCCTGCCCGCGGCCGGAATCGGCTTGCCGATCGACATCGTGACCGTCCCCGGCCGCTTGCCCATGACACCTTTCGGCCACAGGTAACCGGCGTTGTGCGCGATCGGCAGGATGGGCACCTGCATGTCGATCGCGAGCCGCGCCGCGCCGGTCTTGTAGCGCACGCGCCGGCCGACGCGAATGCGCGTGCCTTCCGGATACAGGATGATCCAGAAGCCCTGCGCGAAGCGTTCGCGGCCCTGCGCCGCGATCTGTGCCATCGCGTCCTGTCCCGCGCTGCGATCGATCGTAATGGGGGAAGCGAGGCGGAATCCCCAGCCGAAGAACGGCAGCGCGAGCAGCTCCTTCTTCGCGACGTACGCGAGCGGTGGCAGGTAGCGCGACAGGAACAGCGTCTCCCAGGTCGAGCTGTGCTTGCAGGCGACGATGTGCGGCGTGGCGGGGACGTTTTCCGCCCCGACGATGCGGTGCCTGATGCCGCAGATCCAGCGCGCGGCCCACAGGTTGAGCGCGCACCAGAGCGTGATGTAGCGGTAGCGCCTGACGCGCGGCAGCCAGGCGAGCAGGACCACCGACACCGCATACGGCGGCGTGACGAGAATCTGGAACAGCGCGAAGGCGAGCGAGCGCAGCGTCGAGGTCATTCGCCCGAAAGCAGCGCCGACGCCGCGAACGCCAGGTCGGGAAAGATCACCGTGTTCTTCGGAAAGCCGCCTTCGCGGAGCGTCCGTTCGCCTTTGCCGGTCAGCACGAGCATCGGCTGCGCGCCGACCGCCTCGGCCGCCTGCAGGTCGCGCAGGCCGTCACCTACGCAGGGGACGCCGGCCATGCTCACGTTGAAGCGAACGCCGATCTCCTGCAGCATCCCCGCCTTCGGCTTGCGGCATTCGCAGCGCGCATCGGCGGTGTGCGGGCAGTAGAACACCGCGTCGACGCGGCCGCCCGCATGCGCGAGTGCGCGATGCATCTTGTCGTGGATCGCGTTGAGCGTCGCGAAATCGAGCAGCCCGCGGCCGACGCCCGACTGGTTCGTCGCGACGACGACGCGGAAGCCCGCGTGGTTGAGGCGCGCGATCGCCTCGAGGCTGCCGGGAATCGGCCGCCACTCGTCGGGCGACTTGATGAACTGGTCGCTGTCGTGATTGACGACGCCGTCGCGGTCGAGCACGATCAGCTTCACCGCGCGTGTCTGGACGACGGCTTCGGACGCGAACTGGACCATGGGCCGCCGCGCCGCTCGCTTCAGGCTGCGAGCTTCGAGATGTCGGCGACGCGGTTCATCGTCGTCGCGACACGGTTCAGCAGCGCGAGCCGGTTCGCGCGGATTTCGGCGTCGTCGACCATCACCATGACGTCGTCGAAGAAGCGGTCGACGACCGGCTTCGCGGAGGCGAGCGTCCGCAGCGCGCTCGCGTAGTCGCCGCTCGCGTAGTGGCGGTCGACTTCGGGTGCGAGCGCCTCGAACGAATGCCACAGGTCGCGCTCGGCGCCGTCGGTGAGGCGCTCGACGTCGATGCCGGCTGCAGCCTCGCCGCCGCTTTTCCGCAGGATGTTGACGATGCGCTTGTTCGCCGCCGACAGCGCGTCGGCTTCGGGCAGCGCCTCGAACGCCTTCACGGCGGCGAGCAGGTCGGGAACGAGGTCGATGCGCTGCGGCCGCTGCGCGAGCACCGCTTCGATCTGGTTCGGCGTGTAGCCGACGTCGCGCAGATGGCTGCGCAAGCGATCGTAGAGAAAATCCGCCAGCTGCTCGGGCACCGGCTTGGTGGCGGCGACCTGGTTGAACGCCTGGAACGCGAGGCCGAGAAGCGGCGCGAGCGGCAGCACGAGCCGCTTCTCCATCAGGATTCGCAGCACGCCGATCGCCGCACGGCGCAGGCCGAACGGATCTTTGTCACCGGTGGGCAGCGCGCCGATGCCGAAGAGTCCCGCGAGCGTCTCCAGCTTGTCGGCCAGCGCGACCGCCTGCGCGACCGGCGCCTCGGGGAGACTGTCTCCGGCATGGCGCGGCCAGTAATGCTGGGCGATGGCGTCGGCCACTTCGGGCGACTCGCGGTCCTCCTGCGCGTAGTAGCGGCCCATCGTCCCCTGCAGCTCGGGAAACTCGCCGATCATGTCGGTGACGAGATCCGCCTTCGCGAGCAGCGCGGCGCGATCGGACAGCGCATGATCGGCGCCGATCCGCGGGCCGATGTTGCGCGCGAGGAAGCGCAGTCGCTCGACGCGGTCGGCGAGCGTGCCGAGCTTGTTGTGATAGACGATGCCGGACAGCCGCGCGACCCGCGCCGCGAGCGGCTCGCGCCGATCCTGGTCGAAGAAGAAACGCGCGTCGGCGAGGCGCGCGCGCAGCACGCGCTCGTTGCCGTGCACGATCGCCGCGGGATCGGGCGTCTCGAGATTGCTCACCATCAGGAAGCGGTTCGTCAGCGCGCCGTCGGCGCCGGCGAGCGCGAAGTATTTCTGGTTCTGCTGCATCGTCAGGATCAGGCATTCCTGCGGCACCGCGAGGAACGCGGGGTCGAACGTGCCGGCATGCACGGTGGGCCACTCGACGAGCGCTGTCACCTCGTCGAGCAGCGCGTCGGGCATGACGACCGTCGCGCCGGCGGCTGCGCGTTGCAGGCGCTCCACGATCGCCGCTCGGCGCCGCGCGAATCCGGGCAGCACCTTGCCTTCCGCTTCCAGCGTCGGCGCGTAGGCGTCCGCTGTCGCGACGACGATGCCGTCGCGGGACATGAAGCGGTGGCCGGACGTCGCGTTGCCCGCCGCGAGTCCGAGCGCGGTCACCTGCACCGTCGCGGCGCCGTGCAGCGCGAGCAGCCGCTGCGCGGGACGCACGAACGCCACGTCGTTGTAATAGCTCCCCGGCGCAGCGTAGCGCATCACCTTGGGAATCGGCAGGCGCTCGATCGCAGCGTCGAGCGCTTCCTGCAGGGCTCTGTCGAGCGGCTGCCCTTTTGCCAGGCGTCGCAGATAAACGTAGTCCGCCTTGCCGTCCGATTGGACGTAGCGGCGATCAGGCCCGTCGCTCGCTTCGGGCGATGACGTGGCGAGATGCGCGCGTCCGAGGCTCGCGAGTTTCTTCACCAACGCCTGGGTCGGCTGCCCAGTGGCATCGAACGCGACTTTCGCCGGCATGAGCTTGTCGATCACCGGCTTGTCGGCGGCGACATCAAGCACGTGCGAGATCGCGACCGCCAGCCGGCGCGGCGTCGCATACGGCGTCACGGCGGAGCTGTCGGTCAGCATGCCGCGCTGCCTCAATTCGGAAGCGAGTGTCTCGGCGAACGCGGCGCCGAGTGCTTTCAGCGCCTTCGGCGGAAGCTCTTCGGTGACGAGCTCGACGGCGAGGGTCTCACCTGCGGGCCCGTCTTCGACCTGTTGCGCGACGTCGCTCATGCGGCGGCGCGTTCCATCCGTAGGTTCGCAGCCAGCATCGGGAAGCCCTGCGCTTCCCGCGAATCGACGTACGCTTGTGCGACCTGTCGCGACAACGCGCGAATGCGGCCGATGTAGGCCGCGCGCTCGGTGACCGAGATTGCGCCGCGGGCGTCGAGCAGGTTGAATGTGTGCGCCGCCTTCAGGATCATTTCGTATCCCGGCAGCGGCAGCTTCGCATCGAGCAGGCGCTTCGCCTCGCTCTCGAAGAAGGCGAAGAGCTCGGCGAGCTTCGGCGCGTTCGATTGCTCGAAGTTGTAGGTCGACTGCTCGACCTCGTTCTGGTGGTACACGTCGCGGTAGGTGAGCGCGCGGCCGTTGTCGGCACGCGGCGTCGTCCACACCAGGTCGAACACGTTCTCCTTGCCCTGCAGGTACATCGCGAGGCGCTCGAGGCCGTAGGTGATCTCGCCGGTGACCGGATTGCAGTCGAGGCCGCCGACCTGCTGGAAGTAGGTGAATTGCGTCACCTCCATCCCGTTCAGCCAGACCTCCCAGCCGAGCCCCCACGCGCCGAGCGTCGGATTTTCCCAGTCGTCCTCGACGAAACGGACGTCGTTCGTTCGCAGGTCGAAACCCAATGCCTCGAGCGAGCCGAGATACAGATCGAGGATGTCGGGGGGCGACGGCTTCAGCACCACCTGGTACTGGTAATAGTGCTGCATCCGGTTCGGGTTTTCGCCGTAGCGCCCGTCCTTCGGGCGGCGCGACGGCTGCACGTACGCCGCGCGCCACGGCTCGGGACCGAGCGCGCGCAGGAACGTGGCCGTGTGCGACGTGCCGGCGCCCACCTCCATGTCGTAGGGCTGCAGCAATGCGCATCCCTGCCGATCCCAGTATTGCTGCAGCGCGAGGATCAATTGCTGGAACGTCGGCATGCGGCGGCAGGATCGAAGTGCAAAGGCCGCGATTTTACCTTGCGCTGCCTACACAACGCGGAAATCGGGGTCAGAGACGTATTTCGACGGAGGTGTCACGATTTCGCGCGACGACTTTCATCGAAATGCATCTCCGACCCCGTTTTCCGCCCCCGACACCAGGCGGCGGCGCACCGCCGGCAGCGCGGCAACCAGCAGCGCGAGCGCGAGCATCGGCACGTCACCGAAGCGCAGGTACGGCGTTTCGCCCTCGCGGCCGGCGATCGACACTTCGAGGACGCCGGTTTCGAACCACGGCAGGCGCGCGATCTCGCGGCCGCGCTCGTCGATCGCCGAAGTGATCCCGGTGTTCGTCGCGCGCAGCATCGGCCGTCCGAGCTCGAGCGCGCGCATCGCGGCGATCTGGTTGTGCTGCTCGGCGGCGATCGAATGGCCGTACCAGGCGTCGTTCGTCACGTTGACGAGCAGATGCGCTTCGCGCGCGCCGTGGATCAGCTCGGCGCCGAAGGCATCCTCGTAGCAGATGTTGACGGCGACGCGCTGACCCGACACGCGCAACGCCGGCTGCGTGGCGCCTCCGCGCGCCTGGTCGGCGAGCGGGATGTGCAGCACGGAGCGCACGAACCAGCCGATGACCGGCTTCAGTGGAATCGTCTCGCCGAACGGGACCAGATGATTCTTCCGGTAGAACTGCAGGTCGCTGTCGCCGAGCGCGACGACGGTGTTGTAGTAGCGCGGCTCGTCGCTTCCCGGCTCGGGCGGCTCGGCGGTGAACAACCCGAGCAGTACGTCGCCGTTGCGCGCGCTCGCCATCCGGATCAGCGACAGCAGCACCGTGTCGGGGACCTCGTCCGAGAACATCGGGAACGCGCTTTCCGGCAGCACGACCAGCCGGCCGCGGCTCTGCTCGACGAGGCCCAGATAGCGGTCGAACGTCGTCGCGCGAAACTGTGGGTCGAACTTGACGCCCTGCAGCACGTTGCCCTGCACGAGCGACACGGCGAGCGGCGCACCCGCGGGCCGCGTCCATTCGACGCGCGCGGCCGCGACGCCGATCGCGGCCAGTACGCCGACGCCGATCGCGCAAAGCGCGACCGTCCATCGCGCATTGCGCGGCAATGCATCCGTCAGATGCGCAAGCAGCGCGGCGGCGAGCACGAGCACGAGCGTGACGAGATAGACGCCGCCAAGCGGCGCATAGCCGGCGAACGCACCGCCGGGCACCTGCGTGTAGCCGAGCGCGAGCCACGGAAAGCCGGTGAACAGGTAGCTTCGGATCCACTCGGCCAGTGCGAACGCGCCGGCGCCGATCAGAAGGCGCCGCAGCGATCCGGCGGGCGCAAGCCGTACGCACACATACCCGGCGAGGGCCGGCCACAGCGCGAGGTAGACGGTCAGCATCGCGATCGAGATCGCGGCAAGCCATGGCGGCATGCCGCCGAACGCCTCGATCGCGATGTACAGCCACGACGAGCCCGCGCCGAAGAGCCCGGCGCCGAACGCAAGTCCGAGCCACGCGCCGTCGCGCGGCGACCGTGCATGCGACCACAGCCAGAGCAGCAGCGTCAGCGTCGCGAGCGCAACGCCCGGCACCGCGAACGGCGCGAACGCGAACACCGTGCAGGCACCGGCGCCCGCCGCGGCGAGCAACGGCAGGCCGCGGTCAAACGTCATCGTGCCAGCGACCTGCAACGGGGGAATCCCGGGCCGGGCGCTATGGCGCAGCTTCCTCGCTGCCGGACGGCGGCGCCAGCCGCTCGACCTGCAGCGTGTGCAGCCGCCGGCTGTCCGCGCGCAGAACGCGGAAGCGAAAGCCGCCGAGCGTCGTCGCCTCGCCGCGCTTCGGCAGGCGGCCGAACGCCTTCAGCAGCAGGCCGCCCACGGTGTCGAATTCGTCGTCCTCGAACGCCGAGCCGAACTGCGCGTTGAAATCCTCGATCTCGGTCTGCGCCTTCACGCGAAAGCGGCCGCCGGCCTCGGGAATGATGTTGTCCTCGCTCTCGTCGAAGTCATATTCGTCCTCGATGTCGCCGACGATCTGCTCGAGCACGTCCTCGATCGTGACGAGCCCCGACACGCCGCCGTATTCGTCGACGACGATCGCGATGTGGTTGCGGTTCGCGCGGAACTCGCGCAGCAGCACGTTGAGTCGCTTCGACTCGGGCACGAACACCGCCGGGCGCAGCGTCTCGCGCAGGCTGAAACCTTCCGGGTCCGCGTAATAGTTGAGCAGCTCCTTCGCAAGCAGGATGCCGATCACGTCGTCCTTCGACTCGCCGATCACCGGAAAGCGCGAGTGCTTCGTGTCGATGATGAGCGGCATGAAGTCCGGCGGCGCGTCGTCGATCGACACGCAGTCCATCTGCGCACGCGGGATCATGATGTCGCGCACGGTCGCCTCGGATACCGAGAGCACGCCCTCGATCATCGACAGCGCGTCCGCGTCGAGCAGGCGGCGCTCGAACGCGCCGCGCAGGAGCGCGATCAGCTCGTCGCGGTCTTCCGGCTCGCGGGTGAGGAACGCCGACAGCCGTTCGAGCAGCGTCGGTTTCTCGTCCCCGGAATCGAGCGACGTCGCCATCAGCCGGCGTACGGGTCGCCGTAGCCCAGTGCGCGCAGCAGCGCGGCTTCGCGCGCTTCCATGCGGGCGGCGTCGCCGTCGCGCTCGTGGTCGTAACCCTGCAGATGCAGCATGCCGTGGATCACCAGATGCGCGTAATGCGCCGCGAGCGACTTGCGCTGCGCGCGCGCTTCGCCGGCCACGACCGGCGCGCACAGCACGATGTCGCCCGCAAGCGACGTCCCGTCATCGTACACGAATGTCAGGACGTTCGTCGCGCGGTCGCGCCCGCGGTAGCGCCGGTTGAGCGCGCGGCCCTCGCGGCGGTCGACGATGCGCAGCGTCACGCGTGCGTCGCGCTCGCACGCGGCGCGAGCGTAGCGGCGCAGCGTCGCGTTCGCGGGCACGCCGTCCGCATCGACGATCCGCTGCACGGCGAAGGCGAGCCGCGGCCCGCTTTCACCCATCCGTGTCGCGTTCGTAGGCGTCGATGATCTTCTGCACGAGCGGATGGCGAACGACATCGGCGCTCGTAAAGCGCACGAACGCCAGGCCGCGCACGCCCGCGAGCACGCGCTCGGCCTCGATCAATCCGCTCTTCTGTCCGCGCGCGAGGTCGATCTGCGTGATGTCGCCGGTGACGACGGCCTTGGTGCCGAAGCCGATGCGCGTCAGGAACATCTTCATCTGCTCGGGCGTCGTGTTCTGCGCCTCGTCGAGGATGATGAACGAGTGGTTCAGCGTGCGCCCCCGCATGTACGCGAGCGGCGCGAGCTCGATCGTCTGGCGCTCGAGCAGCTTCGCCGCCTTGTCGAAGCCCATCAGATCGTAGAGCGCGTCGAAGAGCGGGCGCAGGTACGGGTCGACCTTCTGCGCGAGATCGCCCGGCAGAAAACCGAGCCGTTCGCCGGCTTCGACCGCCGGCCGCACCAGCACGATGCGCTTCACCGCGTCGCGCTCCAGCGCGTCGACGGCGCAGGCAACGGCGAGGTAAGTCTTGCCGGTGCCCGCGGGTCCGATGCCGAAGCTCAAGTCGTGCGCCTTGATCGCTTCCAGATACGCGATCTGGTTGGGCGTGCGCCCGTGCAGGTCGGCGCGCCGCGTGCGCAGCATCGGCCCGCCTTCCTGCCCCGGCTCGAACGCCGCCTCGGCGGGCACGGCGCGGTCGAGCGAGCGCTCCGTCGCATCGTGCTCGCCGCGCGGCTCCAGCGCGGCGATCTCGACCAGGCCGAGCTGGATGTCGTCGACGGAAAGCGGCTTCGCCGCGTCGGCGTAGAAACGACCGATCGCGCGTACGCCCTGCGCCGCCTGCGCGGATGCGCCGGTCACCGTGAACTCGGCGCCGCGGCGCGCGATCGCCACGTCGAGCGCAGCCTCGATCTGCCGCAGGTTCGCGTCGAGTGGCCCGCAGAGATTGGCGAGCGCGCGGTTGTCGACCGGCGCGAGCGACAGCGTTCGCGTCGTGCGGCGATCGGCCGCGGC
>Ga0307410_10000558_pt1 | contig 15270 bp, 15 predicted proteins | sample 322Ometagenome_3_FD_203707 | JGI IMG/M metagenome (GOLD analysis project Ga0307410, IMG submission 203707) | Maize rhizosphere microbial communities from greenhouse at UC Davis, California, United States - 322HYB-O-3 | ecosystem: Host-associated > Plants > Roots > Rhizosphere > Soil | place... | reverse complement strand
GACGGCGCCGAGCTGGTTCGAGGCGGCGATGAAGATCATGTTGACGGCCGACACGCGCCCGCGCAGCGCGTCGGGCGTGGTGAGCTGGATGGTGGTCTGGCGCATCACCACGCTCACCTGGTCGGCGGCGCCGGCCAGCATGTACAGGGCGACCGAGAGCGGGAACGAGCGCGACAGCCCGAAGCCGATCGTCGCGAGCCCGTAGATCCCGACCGCCCAGAGCAGCGCTGGGCCCGCGCGCCCGACCGGGCGACGCACCAGCAGCGCCACCGACATCGCGAGCGCGCCGATCTCGAGCGACGAGGTGAGCAGGCCGTAGCCGCGCGGCCCGACCTCGAGGATCTCGTTCGCGAAGACGGGCAGCAGGGCGGTCGCGCCACCCAGGATCACCGCGAACATGTCGAGCGCCATGCAGCCGAGCACGACCGGGCTCCGGCGCACGAACGCCAGGCCCTCGCGCACGGCCTGCCAGCTCGGCGCGCGCCGCTCGTGGACCTCGCGCAGCGGGCGCACGAAGGCGAGCCCGATCCAGTTGACGGCGACGAGGACGCCGTACGCGGCGTAGGCCGCCTCGATGCCGGCGGCGGCGATCAGGATGCCGCCGAGCGCCGGGCCGGTAGCGAACGCCAGCGCCGCCGCGGTCGATGCCAGCGTGACTGCGCGCGGGAAGCCTTCCAGCGTGACGAGCGTCGGCAGGAACGCCTGGCGGGCGGGGCTGTCGAAGGCAAAGGACGCCGCGTTCGCGAACACCGCCGCGTAGAGCAGCGGCACGCTGATCGTGCCCTGCCAGGTGGCGCCGAACAGCAGGCCGGCGCTCAGCAGGTAGGGCAGCTGCGCGAGCCGCATCACGGTGCGGCGGTCGTAGGCGTCGGCCGCCATGCCGCCGACCAGCGTGAGCGCCAGCGCCGGCACGAACTGCGCGAGGCCGATCGCGCCAAGCGCCGCCTCCGAGCGCGTCAGCGCGAACACGTGCCAATACACGGCGCTCCGCAGCAGGGTCATCGCCGTGGCGGCGCAGAAGCGGCTCGCGAGGTAGATCCAGAACGACGCCGAGAAGCGCTGCGCGGACGGCGTGGCCGCGTTCAGGCGGCCTCCGAGAGCATGAGGCGGCTCGGGCCGCGCACGAGGAACGAGTCGATGCGCGGCAGCTGGGCGTCGCGGCGGCGCCGGTGCCGCAGCTCGGGCACGAGCGCCTCGAGCGCCACCTTCGCCTCGAGCCGCGCGAGCGACGCGCCGAGGCAGAAGTGCTTGCCGAAGCCGAAGCCCACGTGGCCCTGCGGATTGCGCGCCACGTCGAAGCGATCCGGATCCGGGAAGCGCCGCTCGTCGCGGTTCGCCGAGCCGATCAGCGGCACCACGATGCTGCCGGCGGGGATGCGCACGCCTGCGAGCTCGACGTCGGCGAGCGCCTCGCGGAAGACGAGCTGGACCGGCGCGTCGAAGCGAACCGTCTCCTCGATCAGGCTCGGCACCAGGCTCGGGTCGGCAGCCACGCGGGCGAGCTGCTCCGGATGGTCGAGCAGCGCGGCCGTGGCGTTTCCGATCAAGTTGGTGGTGGTCTCGTTGCCGGCCACCAGCAGCAGCGTCACGAACTGCACCAGCTCGAGCGGCGAGAGGCCTTCGCCGCCGCCGATCGACACGAGCTGACTGATCAGGTCGACGGCGGGCTTCCGGCGTCGCTCGCGGGCGATGCGAACCACGTAGGTCGTCATCTCCGCGAAGGCGTCGAGCACCGCCTTGCCGAAGGGGTTCGCGCGGCCGGCGCCGGTGGCGTTGTCGATCACGGTGTCCGACCAGCGTTTGAAGTCGTGGCGGCGCTCCGGCTCGATGCCGAGCATCTCGGCGATCATCGTGACGGGCAGCGGAACCGCGAGGTCGCGTACCACGTCGAACTCGTCGGCCCGGAGCCCGGCGAGACAGGCCGCCACGATCTCCCGCGCGCGCCCCTCCCAGGACGTGATCTGCCGGGGCGTGAAGCCGCGGTTCACGATCGCGCGCAGCAGCGTGTGCCGCTCGCCGTCCGACGCGATCAGGCTCGGAACGTTCGGGAGCTTGAACGGGTTGACGCGCGCCTTCAGCATCAGCCGGGCCGCGAACAGCAGCGAGCCCAGCGTGATGGGGGGCTCCTGCTCTCCGCCGAGCATCAGCTGGGTCATCATCGCCCGCGACGAGAAGGCGTCGTGGCTACGCAGGACGGTCATCACGTCCTCGTAGCGCGACACGCACCAGACCCGCGCCTCGGGCGACCAGTGCACCGGCGCGTGGTCGCGCAGCTCGCGGTACTTCGGGTACGGGTCGTCGCGCCAGGCGGGCGAGAAGGGATCGAAGTCGACGGGCACGTGCAGCTCCCCGGGCGCGCTGCGCAGGCTAGCAAGCGCCCCGGGCCTTTTCGGCGTGGCGGGCGCTCGACGCGAGCCGCCTGGCCCGCGGCGGGTAGGCTGGTAGGAGAGCCGGGGGGTGGAGGGACGCGCGATGATCGAGCTTCTCCTCGTCCTCGCCATCGTCGCCGGCATCGTGGCGATCGCGGCAGCGCTCTGGCGCCGCCGGAGCCGCCTGGCGGGCGAACAGTCACACGAGCAGACCTACCAGCACGAGGCGGCCCGGCGCGACGACAGCCCGCGCGGGCCCGAGGCGCAGCCGCCGGACTTCCCAGCGGGGCGAACCGGGGTGTAAGCTCCGAACTTCGGGTCGGAGGTGACCCATGGACGACACGCCGCCCGGCTCTTGACTGCGGGGCCCCGCCACGCCCCGCGTCGTTCGGCGAGGCCGCCCGGCCGGCACGGCCGCCGGGCGGCCCGCGAACCTCCCGCCGGCGCTCGCCGGCGCAGCCTCCCGAGGTCGCCTCCGATGATGGAGCTTCTGCTCACACTCGTGGTCGGCGCGGTGTTCTGCGCGGGCGTCTTCGCGCTCTGGGTCGGGCGCAGCCTCCACCCGCCCACCGAGCATCACCACGAACACACCTACCAGCACCACACGCACCCGCCGCACACGCCGTCGCCATAGCCCCGTCGATTGACGGGGGCAGGCCCGCGCGTTAACCCCTCCGCTTCTCGCCCACCGCTGCCGCTCGCGGCAACGGCTCGGGTGACCCCGGCGCCGTAGCCAAGTGGTAAGGCATGGGTCTGCAAAACCCTGATCCCCGGTTCGAATCCGGGCGGCGCCTCCCGTGAAGCCAGGGAATCATCGCGGCGGGTGGGCGTTTAGCGCTCTCTCGACCGCGGCCTTCACGTCGGAGAGCGCACGCGCCGGGGCGAGGATCGTCTCGACGCGGCCGTTCGCGCCGACCACCACGATCACCGGCCGCTGCCCGCCGTCGCCCGCGCCGTAGCGCGCGCAGCTCCGAGCGTCGAAGTCGGGCACGATGTGAATGCGCGCATCGAGGTCCTCGGGCGCGCGCTTGCCCGCCTCGTCGAAGGCCGCCCTCGTCTTGCGCACCGCCTGCTCGTGGCGCTGCTCGATCTCGCGCGTCACGACGCCGCGCGCGAAGCCCGGAAAGCCCGAGAGGTCGATGAAGGAGACGATCTCCAGCTCCGGGTGCTCGACGCGGATCGCCCGCGTGATCTCGCCCACCGCCTCGCCGTCCGCGGGCGACGCGAACGAGAGCAGCAGGACGCGGCCCGAGGCGGGCACGGCGAGCGCACGGCCGCGGACGTCCTTCGCCGCCAGCGCGGGCGCGGCGTCGCCGGCCTCGAGCGCGGTGGCCGGGGGCGGGCAGGCGGCCAGCAGCACCAGCGCGGCGACGGGCGCGAGCAGCCACACGGTGCCCCGCCTATTCCGGCGGGCGCTGCGAGGGCGGGAACTTCTCGAGCATGCGGGTCATCGCGTCGCTCAGCCGGGCGCGGCGCTCCTCCGGCGAGAGCCCCAGGTGGATCTCGGCGCGCCCGAAGCCCATCCAGACGCGCCGGCCGGACGCGTGATCGGAGAGCATCAGCGAGAGCGAGCCCATCGAGCGCGACACGTCGGGGCCGATGTAGGTGTGGACCACGTACTGGTAGGAGAGGCGGAAGTCGGCGTTCGGCCCGCGGCTCACACGGTAGCCGCGCGCCGCGAAGGCCTCGTCGGCCACGTCCTTGAGCAGGGTGTCCGTGCCCGCCCGGTCGATCGCCGGGTCGTCGGGCAGCGTGTTCGCGGCGTCGTCCCAGACGTACCTGGCCTCGGCCGGGAAGCGCACGAGCGGGTCGTAGTTGCTCGACACCGGGATGGCGTCGTCCGACGTGCAAGCCAGCAGCGGGAGCAGCAGAGCGGCGAGTGAGAGCAGGATGCGAGGTCTCGGGCGCACGGTGGGGCCTCCAGCGGGTCGCGCGAGCCTAGCTCGGGAGGCCGCGCCCCATCAGGTCGGCGAAGTTCTCGACGTAGAAGCGCTGCTTCTGCGCCTCGGAGAGGGAGGCCATGCTCTCCTCGAAGCGCTTGATCGGGTTGCGGCCGCCTTCGACGTGGGGGTAGTCGGAGGAGAACAGGCAGACCTCGTCGCCCGCGTTGGCCACGATCCAGCCGACGTCCTCGGCGGGGTAGGGCGTGGCGCGCACCTGCCGGCGCACGTACTCGCTCGGCCGCAGCGCGAGCTTCTGGAGTCGCTCCTCGTTCTTGCGGAAGGCCTCGAAGGCCGACTCCATGAAGCGCATCCAGCTCGGCATCCAGGACGCGCCCTGCTCGATCACGCCGAGCTTCAGCGTCGGAAAGCGGTCGAGCACGCCGTCGAAGATCAGCGTGGCGATCGTCTGCATCGGCGCCGTCGGGATCGCCATGTAGTCGATCGAGCGGAAGTTCTCGTCGCCGCCGTGGAAATCCGGGACGGGCGGGCCGCCGTTGGCGAAGTAGTCGCGGTCGAGCAGCCGGTCGTCGGCCGCGCGCAGGCCGCCGCCCACGTGGAACACCACCGGCAGGCCCGCCTCGACGGCTTGCTCCCAGACGGGGAACAGGCCGGGATGGCTGGGCGCATGGCCGCGCGGGCACCCCGACGGCACGAGCAGCGCCTTCGCGCCCGCCGCGATCGCCTCGCCCGCGATGGCCCGGCTGCGTTCGAAATCGCGCAGCGGCACGTAGCAGGTCGGCAGCAGGCGCCGATCCGCCGCGCAGAACGCGAGCATGGCGCGGTTGTGCGCGCGCGCGAAGCCGTAAGCGAACTCGACGTCGTCGCCGCGCTCGGCCTTCAGCAGCGCCTGGTTCACGAAGGTGTTGAAGAGGAGCTGGCTCTCGAAGCCGAGCAGGTCGAGCGCCTGCGCGCGGTCCTCCCGGAGGAACGAGCCGGTCGCCGCCCAGTTCTTGCGCAGCAGGATCTGCGCCGCGTCGTCGGCGCGATAGGACGGGTCGGCGTGCTTGGCGCGGAAGTGCGCCACCAGGCGCTCGTCCTCCCCCGGCGAGAGCGCGGCCACGAAGCTCGGCGGCAATTTCGCCCGCACGCCGGGCTCGGCGCATCCGCGGATCATCTCCGCGGTCTCCATCACGTGGGCGTCGGCGTCGTGCATGCGGCGGTGGGCGTACGGCATGGCGGCTCCCGGCGAGATGACGGGCCAGTCTATTCCGCCGGCGGCGAGCGGACGAGGCCCTCCCGCGAGAGGGACCTCGAAGAGCCCGCGCGTCGCGATGCGCCGCCGCTGCTGGGCCTCCCGCTCCGCCGGCGCGAGCGGCAGCCGGGCGAGGCCTCCGCCTGCGCCGCGCGCGCCCGTCACCCCCGCAGCCAGCCGGGCGCGAACCAGAGCAGCACGCCGAGCAAGACCATCACGCTGCCGCTCACGAGCTGGAGGACGCGCGCGCCGCGCTCCTGGATGCGGCGGCGCGACAGCGTGAGCACCGCGGCCGCGACGACGAGCGAGTCGTCGAGGATGTAGGCCGCGTTGTAGAGGCCGAGATAGCCGACGTACTGCCAGGTCGGGAGCTCGCGCAGCGTGAGGATGCGCGTATAGAGCGCGGGCAGGCCGGCCGTGCAGCCGAGCTCCACCAGGTTCACGACGACCGCCAGCGCCGCCGCGCCGAGCAGCGCCGCGACGGGACGCTCGGCGCGGACGATGCCGCGCATGCGCCGGTAGAGCCCCGGCCGCGCCGAATCGGGGATCGACAGCGACGGGCCGACGCCCGGCGCGATCGCGTCCTTGAGGTGCACGCCGCCGATCGCGACCGCCACGGCGCCGAGCGCCAGCTCGAGGGTCCGCGACACGCCCACCGCCAGGAACACGTTCAGCCAGGCGAGCATGAACAGGAAGTAGGCGGCGCCGCTCACCGCCACGAAGGTGCCGGCCACGAGCGCCATGCGGCGCCGATCCTCCAGGCCCGCGAGAAGCGAGACGAGAAAGACGAGCACCCACATCGCGCAGGGGTTGAAGCCGTCGAGCAGTCCCACCACCACGGTGAAGAGGGGCAGCCCGAGCGCGCGCACGTCGACGGCGCCGAGCACGGGCAGCTCGACCCGCGGCTCGCGGCCGGCGAGCGCCGCGCGGATCTCCTCGCCGGTCGTCTCCGCCGAGCGGAAGCCCACGATCAGGCGCTCGCCGATCCGGAAGGTCGGCACGCCGACCGCCCCCGCGCCGTGCCGCGCCGCGAGCGCTTCGAGCCGCTCGCGGGCGGCGGCGTCCCGCATCACGTCGCGCTCCACCACGACGAGGGAGGGGTCCTCGCGCTCGAGCAGCGCGAGGAAGCGATGCGCGTCCGCGCAGTGCGGGCAGCCCTCGCGCACGAAGACCTCGATGTCCGCCACCGGCTGGGCGTGCGCGGCGCCGGCCAGCAGCAGCAGCAGCGCGAGCGCGAGCCGGCGGAACCTCACGGCCGAGGCTCGGCGTCCGGCAGCGCGATCGCGTAGCCCGCCGCCCCGAGCGCGGCGCAGAGCTCGCGCGCATGCTCCCCGCCGCGCGTCGACAGCACGAACTGGACCTGCGCCTCGCGCAGCGGGACGCGCCCGAACGCGCGCTCGTGCGAGACCTCGATCACGTTGGCGCCGCTCTCCGCGATCAGGCGCGTGACCTCGGCCAGCGCGCCCGGCCGGTCGGGCAGCAGGACCACGAGGCGCGTCAGCCGGCCGCTGCGCGCGAGCCCGCGCTCGATGATCGAGGCGAGCACGAGGCCGTCGATGTTTCCACCCGAGAGCACCACGCCGACCTTGCGGCCCGCGAAGCGCTCGCGGTGCCGCATCACCGCGGCGAGGGCGGCCGCTCCCGCGCCTTCCGCCACGGTCTTCTCGACGTCGAGATAGAGCAGCACGGCCTCCTCGAGGTCGCGCTCTCCGACCAGCAGCAGCGCGCGCAGGTGCTCGTGCAGGATTTCGCGCGTGAGCACGCCGGGCCGCTTCACCGCGATGCCCTCCGCGATGGTGTCGCGCCCGCAGACGATCGCCTCGCCCGCGAGCGCCTGCTGCATCGAGGGAAAGCGCTCCGCCTCGACGCCGTACACCTCGAGGCCCGGGGCGACGCCGTGCGCGGCCACCGCACAGCCGGCCGCGAGGCCCCCGCCGCCCACGGGCACGACGAGCGCGGCGAGGTCCGGATGGTCGGCCAGCATCTCGAGCGCGAGCGTGCCCTGGCCGGCGATCACGTCCGGGTCGTCGTACGGGTGGACGAAGACGCGCCCGCCCTCGCGGGCCAGCTTCTCCGCGTGCTCGGCCGCCTGCGAAAGGTCGTCGCCGTGAAGCACCACCTCGGCGCCGAAGCCACGCGTCTGCTCGACCTTCACGCTCGGCGTGTAGCGCGGCATCACCAGCGTGGCGCGGATGCCGAGGCGGCACGCGTGGCGCGCGACCGCCTGCGCGTGGTTGCCCGCGGACATCGCCACCACGCCGCGGTCACGCTCCGCGGCGGACAGCCGGAGCAGCTTGTTGAGCGCGCCCCGCTCCTTGAAGGACGCGGTGAACTGGAGGTTCTCGAACTTGATCACGACGTCGGCGCCGGCGAGCTGCGAGAGCGTCTCCGAGCGCAGGCACGGCGTGCGCACCAGCGCGCCCGCGATGCGCTCCGCCGCTTCGCGCACGTCGGCGAGCGTGACGGTCACGAGCGCGCGGGCCGCCTCGGGATCAGCCGCGGCGTGCGCGCCACGTACTCCGCCCAGCCCGGCCGCCGCTCCGCATTGCGCGTCTCCATCATCGGGATGCTCGCGAAGGCGAAGAGCGCGACCATCGCGATCGGGCCGAGCGCGGTCCACCAGGCGTCGCCGGGCGCCGCGGCGAGCCCGAACAGCCAGAGGGACACCCAGAACAGGATCTCGCCGAGATAGTTCGGGTGGCGGCACCAGGTCCAGAGCCCCACGTCCATCAGCGCGCCGGGTTTGGCCGCGGCGAACGCGCGGCGCTGCTCGTCGGCGGCCAGCTCGAGGCCGGCGGCGAACAGCCCGAGCGCGGCCGCGAGGACGCCGAGCGGGCCGAGTGCATCGCCGCGCGTCAGCGCGGGGACGAGCGGCAGGCAGCCGAGCGTCACGAACAGCGCTGGGATGAGCTGCACGCCGACCAGCAGCGTGAGCCAGCGCGGCACCGGGGCCTGCTCGTACATGCGCAGGTAGCGCCAGTCTTCGTGGTGGAGACCGGGCCAGCCGACCGCCCAGTTGAGCGTGAGCCGCACCGCCCAGACGAAGACCACCAGCACGCAGGCGACCGTGAGCGGCGTCCACGCTTCGACGAGCTGGAGCGCGGCGACCGGCGGCAGCACGCTCCACCACGGATCGAACACCGAACCGTTGCGGAGGTACAGGCTCGCGGCATAGGTGACGGCAACCGAGGCGAGGAGCCCGGTTGCGAGTCCGGGCACGGAGCCGGCCGGGAAGGCGCCCATCACGAGCCAGGCGAGGCCGCACGCGACGGCGTAAACGACGAGGATCGAGCGGAGGGACGCGAAGCGAGTCGGTTCGGGCATGCGAGGACACTAGCCAGGCAGCGCGCCGCGGGTGAAGGGTCGACGGCTCGCCTACGAGCCGTAGCGGCTCAGTCGTCCGGACTGACCCAGCCCTCCGCGCGCGCGAGCCAGTAGGCGAGCAGGTAGTCGACGCCGGAGTACTCGGTCTGGCCGGTGTCGCGCAGCGAGCCCACCAGCGCCCTCGGGTCGCTCACCCAGAGGTTCGAGCCCGCGGGCCTGAGGTAGAGCGGGACGGGCTCCTTTGCGCGCGGCAGACCCTTGCTGCTCTTCCAGAGGCTCCGCTCGAAGTCGAAGCCGGGGCGCGTGAGGTCGACGGGCAGCTCCTGCTTGCGCTCGGGGAACTCGGCGAGAGCCGCCTGCGCCTCGGCGCGCGCGGCCGCGTCGCCGCCCGCGAGTGTATGCACCCCCGCGAAGAACGCGTTGCGCTCTCCCCGGACCGCGTCCCACAAGCGCGTCTCCGCCTCGCGCAGCACGCCGCGCCGCTCCGGCGCGGACTCGAGCAGCAGCAGCGCGAGCAGCGAGACGTAGGACATGTTCTCGTTCACGCGTTTCGTGTTGCCGGGCGCGCGCCAGTGCGCGGCTCGCGCGGCGCGCAGGTAGCCGCGCTCGTCGAGCGCGCGGCTGAAGCGGTCGTTGCCGCTGGCGGCGTCGCCGGCCTTCGCCACGGACAGCGCGATCAACGCGTTCACGCCGATCGGAACGCCCGCGATGCGCGCGCTCAGGTTGCCGTGGGTGGTGCGCTCGCCGTCGACGTCCACGATGCGCTGGTCGTTGCTTCGCAGATGCTCGGCCAGCGGCAGCGCCAGCTTCGCGACGCGCGCGCGGATCTCCGGGTCGGGCAGCCGCGCGAACGCCACGCCGAGCCCGCACGCGTAGCCGGCGAGCTGGTCCTTGCTGACGTCGGCGCGGAAGAAGTAGCCCGGCCGCGTCAGCGAGGGCAGCCAGTCCGAGCGGCTTTCGGGCCGCGCCGGCGCCACCCAGCGCGCCAGCAGCCCCGGCCGGCCGGTGACGTCCATCAGCAGCGCCATGCCGTCGAGGGTGCGGAGCACCTCGTCGCGCGCGGCCGGCTCGCCGCTCGCGGCGAGGCGCAGCGCCTGGCTGGCCAGGTAGAGCCCGGCGAAGAAAGGGCCGTCCGGCAGGTCGCCGTAGTCGTCGCGCGCCTGCGCCGCGCGGAAGCGATAGCGGATCACGCCGTCGGACATCTGGTGGAGCGCGCGGATGCGCGCCTGGTAGAGCTCCGCCTTGGCGCGCAGCGACAGCGTCGGCGGCGCGGGATCCTGCCAGTGCGTGATCCCGTCCGGCGTCCGGTACGGCGTGAAGCGCGCGCAGCCTGCGAGCAGGCACGCGAGCAGGAGCGCGGTGGCGGGCCGTGACCTCACGGCGGACTCATCGGCAGGCGGCGTGGGCTGGTGAGCACCCAGACCCGGTCGCCGAGCCTGGCTTCGGCCCGGCAGCTCTGCGCGCCCGGCGGGGGGGCGAAGACGGCGCTCGTCGCCTTCGCGGTGGCGGCGCGCCGCCCGTCGCAGAGCAGGTTCAGCCGCGCCTCTTGCGGCGCTTCCAGCCGGAAGCCTCCGCCGGCGGGCTCGAAGCGGAACGCGTCGACCCGCCCGAGGCCTTCGACCGCGACGTAGCTGCGGCCGCTGCGCAGCGCCTCGAGGATCGAGGCCGCGCTCGCGTCGCGCGCGAGCACGTGGGTGGTGAGGAGCCGGAACACGTCGCGGTAGCGGTCGACCGTTCCGCCCACCGGCCCGAGCATGCGGAACTTCGCGTGCGCGTCGACCGCCCCGACGATCGGCGGCGGCCCCGGCAAAGCCTCCCAGCGCGCGAGGTTCGTGTCGGGAACGAAGAGGAGGGCGCGCAGCGCGACCGCGCTCGGCAGCAGCGGGATGCGCCAGGCGAGCGCGCCACGCCGCTCTCGGCTGTTGGCGTGCAGGTTCACGAGCTCGACGCCGCTCGGCGCCGCGCGCCGGAAGGCCTCCGGGTCGGCCAGCCGCGAGCGCTCGAAGTGGCCGACGAAGGCGGCGCCGCCCGCGTCGTGCACGATGCGCACGAGCGCCGCGGGGTCCTTGCTCGGCGGGTCCGGGAGCGCCGTCAGCCCGAGCGCGAGCAGCGACCCGCCCGCTGCGCTCAGCTCGAAGCCGGGGATCACCGTGATGCCGTCGATCACGCCGTATGGCCCGAGCCGGCCGGGCTTCGTGTGCTCGGTGAGCGCGACCCAGCGGACGCCGGCCGAGCGCGCCGCGGCGACCACCGCTTCGATCGTGCCGGGGCTGTCGTGCGACGCTCCGGTGTGGACGTGGACGACGCCGCGCAGGTCGAGCCAGCCCTCCGCGCGGCGCTCGTCCGCCGGCGGGAAGGCGGCGTGCGGCCACGGGATCGCCGCGCAGCCCCCGAGCAGGCCGGCGGCGAGCGCGACTCCGAGACGCAGCGCTCTCACGCTCGAGCGAGCGGGGCCGGCGGTCACGGCCGCGCGCGCTCGCTCGCAGCCGCGAGGACGAAGCCGCGCTCGGCCGCCTCTCGCACACGCACGCCTGCGAGCGCATCGCTCGATGGATGCTCCTTCGCGATTCGTCGTCCCGTTGTAGGATGCCGCCTCGCATGCCGCATCGCTTTCACATCGTCGACGTCTTTGCCGAGCAGCTGTACGCGGGCAACACGCTCGCCGTGGTCCGCGACGCGGGCGATCTCGACACCACCACCATGCAGCGCATCGCGCGCGAGTTCGGCTTCTCCGAGACGACCTTCGTCACCGCGCTCGGCGCCGGCGCGGAGGCCGCGGTCCGCATCTTCACGCCCGCCGAGGAGCTGCCCTTCGCCGGGCACCCGACGCTCGGTACGGCCTGGGTGCTCCGCGAGCATCTGCTGCGCGAGCGGCCGGCCGCGCTGGCGCTCGCGCTCGGCGTCGGGAAGGTGCCGGTCTGCTTCGAGCCGGAGCCCGGCGGCGGCGAGGTCGCCTGGCTCACGGCGCCGCCGGTGACCCTCGAGCGCACCCTCGAGCGGGGGCGCATCGCGCCCGCCCTCGGCTTGGCCGCCTCGGAAATCGCGGAGGAGCTGCCCGTGCAGGAGGTCCGCGCCGGCGTACACCAGCTCCTCGTTCCGCTCGCGAGCCTCGCGGCCGCGCGCCGCGCGCGCCTCGACCCGGCCCGCTTCGGTCCGCTCCGCGAGGTGGGGTTCCCGGACCACGTCTACCTGTTCGCGCGCGAAACCGAGGGCCGCGACACCCAGCTGCACTCGCGCATGTTCTTCACCGCGGGGGGCGTGCGGGAGGATCCCGCCACCGGCAGCGCGACCGCGTGTCTCGGCGCCTATCTGCTCGCGCACGGCGGCCGCGGCGAGCGCTTCACGCTGCGCATCGAGCAGGGCGTCGAGATGGGCCGGCCGTCGCTGCTGCGGCTCGAGGTGACGCGTGAGCGCGCCGCTGCGAAGATCCGCGTGGGCGGCCGCGTGCTGGAATCGGCGCGCGGCGAGCTTCTCTGAGCGCAAAGGGGAAGGCATGGGCATCTTGTCGTGGATCGTGCTGGGGCTCGTGGTCGGCGTGCTCGCGAAGTGGATCATGCCGGGGCCGGACTCGAGTGGGCTCGTGATGACGATCCTGCTCGGGGTGGCGGGCGCCTTCGTGGGCGGCTGGATCGGCACGCAGCTCGGCATGGGCAGCGTGACCGGCTTCAACTTCGGCAGCCTCGCGATCGCGGTGGCAGGTGCGTTGCTGCTGCTGTTCCTGAACCGCAAGCTGCGCGGGCGGAGGGGCTGAGGGCAGCTCAGTCGGAGAACCGCAGCGTGAACACGATGCGGTCGGGCGCCGGACGATCGCTCGTCACGGTGGTCGTTCGACCCGTCATCCGTGCGGCCATGTACTCGATGAAGCCCTGCGCGGCCCAGCGCGCGACGTCGGGCAGCTCGCGCGCGCCGGTCACCTCGATCCGATTCAGGTTCGGGTCTTCCGGGTGCCGGCGATAGCGCCAGCGGCTCACGTTGAAGATGGTGCCCGCGAGGCTCGTCATCAGGTTCCCGTCGAACTCGGACCACGCCTCGCCGCGCTCGCGCTTGGCCGCGCCCAGCTCCTCGCCGCGCTGCATCTGCTGGTAGAGGCCGGCCTCGAACAGCAGCTCCGCGGAGCGCGCGCCGCGTGCCAGCAGGTACGAGCGCTCGCGCTTGCCTTCGAGCTCCCAGAGCAGCTCCGTCATGCGGCGGTACGCGCCGAGCGGATACCAGAGGCCGGGCAGGATCTTGTGGTCGAGGAGGCGCAGGTCTTCCGCCTCGAGACGCTCCTCCACGACGTGCTGTGGGATCTTGCCCGCCTGGATCAGGCGCGTGAGGTCGAGCACGACGGTCTGGAACGCCGCGCCCTTGATCGAGGGCCCTGCCATGCGGGGACGCATCGGCCAGTCGCGCCAAGGGCCTGAGGTCCGGGAGGACCGCCGGCACCCGCGCCGGGACGCGCTCCATCCGTCGCGCGCTGGTCGGGCGGGCTCCGGGGCGCGGGGCTAGCGTTGCGGGCCGGACGCGGGCGAGGGAGTCACCCACAGCATGAGCGAAGGCGACTGGCTCGAGCGCGACGCCGCGGTGGTGTGGCACGGCTTCACCCAGATGTCGTGCTGGGCCGACCATGCGCCCGTGATCGTCGAGCGCGCCGAGGGCCGCGAGCTGATCGACGTCGCCGGGCGCCGCTATCTCGATGCCATCTCCTCGCTCTGGGTCACCACGCTGGGTCACCGCGTGCCCGAGTTGGACCAGGCGCTGCGCGAGCAGATCGACCGCGTCGCGCACTCCACGCTGCTCGGCAACGGCAATCGCACCGCGATCGAGCTGGCCGAGGCGCTCGCGAAGCGCGTGCCCGTCGACGCGCCGCACTTCCTGTTCGCCTCGGACGGCGCCTCGGCCGTCGAGCAGGCGCTCAAGATCGCCTTCCAGTTCTGGGCCAACCGCGGCGTTGCCGGCCGCAGCCGCTACCTCGCCTTCGGCGGCGCCTATCACGGCGACACCGTGGGCGGCCTCTCGCTCGGCGACGGCGGCTTCGGCACCACGGTGTTCGACCCGCTGCGCTTCCCCGTCCTGCGCGCGCCGGGCTTCGCCGACCCGCGCTGCATCGAGAGCGCCTGCCAGACCATCCGGCGCGAGGCGCGCACGCTGGCGGCGGTGGTCGTCGAGCCGCTCGTGCAGGGCGCGGCGGGCATGCAGATGCTGCCGGCGGAGCGCTTCGCGGCGCTGGCGCGCGCGTGCCGCGAGGCCGACGTGCTGCTCGTCTGCGACGAGGTGGCGACCGGCTTCGGCCGCACCGGCACGCTGTTCGCTTCCGAACAGTGCGGCCTGCGGCCGGACCTGATGGCGATCGGCAAGGGCCTCACCGGCGGCTACCTGCCGATGTCCGCCACCGTGGCGAACGCGCGCGTCTACGAGGCGTTCCTCGGGGCCGACCTGTCCGAGCGCACCTTCTACCACGGCCACTCCTATGGCGGAAACGCGCTGGCCGCCGCCGTCGCGCTGCGACACCTCGCGTTGCTCGACGAGTGGGACGTGCTGGCGAACGTGCGCGCGCGCGCCGCAGACCTGGCCAAGGGTCTGGCCGAGCGCGTGGCGACGCAGCCCGCGGTGCGGGAGATCCGCCAGCAGGGCCTGATGTGCGGCATCGAGCTGGCGCCGCCGGCCGAGGGCCTGCGCTGGGGGCGCCGCGTGAGCAAGGCGTGCGTGGAGCGCGGCGTGCTGGTCCGGCCGCTCGGCGACGTCGTCGTGCTGATGCCGCCGCTCACGATCACGGCCGGCGAGATCGAGCGCATCGTCGCGACGGTCGCGGCCGCGCTCGTCGAGGGGACGGCCTCGTGACAGACGGGCCCGGCAGCTGGCGCAGCCGGGTCGAGGCGAAGAACGCCGCGATCCGCGCCGAGGGCCGCTGGCGGAGCATCTGCACGCTCGAGGGCGGCGCGGCGGAAACGCGCGTCGCGGCGACGGGGCAGGGCGTCGTGTCGTTCGCCTCGAACGACTACCTCGGCCTGTCGCAGCACCCCGCGCTAGCGGAGGCCGCCCATGCCGCGATCGAGCGCTTCGGCACGGGCTCCGGTGCGTCGCGACTCGTGGTGGGCGCGCGCCCGATCCACGCCGAGCTCGAGCGCGAGCTCGCCGATTGGAAGGGCGCCGAGGCCGCGCTGCTGTTCCCGACCGGCTACGCGGCGAACGTCGGCCTGCTCACGGCGCTCGGCCGGCTCGGCGAGCCGTGCATCGCCAGCGACGAGCGGAACCATGCCTCGATCATCGACGGCGCGCGGCTGTCGCGGGCGCGCATCGCGGTCTACGCGCACGGCGATCTCGCGCAGCTCGAGACGATCCTCGCGGCGAGCGAATGCGCCGTGGTGGTGAGCGACTCCGTGTTCTCCATGGACGGCGACGAGGCCGACACCGAGGCGCTCGCTGAGCTCTGCGTGCGCCACGATGCGTTGCTCGTGCTGGA
>Ga0307410_10000557_pt1 | contig 15277 bp, 14 predicted proteins | sample 322Ometagenome_3_FD_203707 | JGI IMG/M metagenome (GOLD analysis project Ga0307410, IMG submission 203707) | Maize rhizosphere microbial communities from greenhouse at UC Davis, California, United States - 322HYB-O-3 | ecosystem: Host-associated > Plants > Roots > Rhizosphere > Soil | place... | reverse complement strand
TAGATCGGCGTCGCGCTGCGCGTCGTCATCTTCGGCATGGACTTCAACCCGCGCTATCCGGACGCCGAGCCCGTGCCCTATACCGAGCTCGTCAACCCCGTCCTCACGCCGCTCACCGACGCGATGGAGGAGGGCTGGGAAGGCTGCCTCTCGGTCCCGGGCCTGCGCGGCGTCGTGCCGCGCTATTCGCGCCTGCGCTACGAAGGCTTCCTGCCCGATGGCACGCGGGTGCGGCGGGAGGTCGACGGCTTCCACGCGCGGGTCGTGCAGCACGAGTGCGACCATCTCGACGGCATCCTCTACCCGATGCGCATGCAGGACATGGCGCGGTTCGGCTTCACCGACGTGCTGTTCCCCGGCGTGGCCGCGGTGGAAGACTGAACGTCTAACGCGGCACGGGCCGCGAGACGGTCTCGGCCTGCAGCATGACCGCATCGGGTAGCGTCATGCCGAGTGCCTTCGCCGCAGACACGTTCACCACGAGCGCGATGCGCTCGGGCTGTTCGACGGGAAGGTCGGCGGGTCGCGCACCGCGCAGGATGCGATCGACGTAATCGGCCGCGCGCCGGTAGGTGGCACGCAGGTCCGGGCCGTACGACGCGAGGCCTCCCGCATCGACGAAATTGCGCGCCTCGTAGATCGCCGGCAGCCGGTTGCGCGAGGCGAGCGCCACGATCGTCGCGCGATGCTCGACCAGCAACGGGCTGACCTGGACGATCAGTGCCTGAGCGTTCTCCCGGCGGAACGCGTCGAACGCTTCGTGCAGCGCCTGCGCCGCGTGCACTTCACGGACGATCAGCGTCACACCCAACGTCTTCGCCGCGGCGGCGCTCTCCGCGACGAGCGACGCCGTCGTCCCTTGCGTCGGCGACGGCGTCTTTTCGGCGAGGAGCGCGATGCGCGCGGCACCGGGGACGATCTCGCGCGTCAACTGCAACCGCTTCGACGCAACGTCCGGGGTTTGCAGCGACAGCCCCGTCACGTTGCCGCCCGGCCGCGCGAGGCTCGCGACCAATCCGGTCGCGACCGGGTCGGCGGTCGCCGCCATGACGATAGGAAGCGTTCGCGTTGCCGCCATCGCGGCGCGCGTGCCGGCCGTGGTCGCCGTCACGATCACGTCCACAGGCATTCGCGCGAGCTCTTCCGCCATGGTCTTGAGGCGCGCCGCATCGTTTCCCGCGAAGCGATACTCGATGGCGAGATTACGCCCGACCGTGTAGCCGAGCTCGTCCATGCGCCGCACGAAAGCGTCGTCGATGTCGGAGCGAGCCTCGCGTGCGCTGAGGTAGCCGAGCCGGGCCGTCGCGCGCTGCGGCCAGGCGGTCGTGGTCGCGGCGAGGCTCGCGGCCGCGAGGCACAGCCGGCGACGGCGTCGGTTCACGCGCTCTCCGATCGGGTGGCGATCGCGCGCGATGTTACGCCTCGGCGCCGCGCGTTGAACACCGCTACACCCGCAGCTGCTCGACCAGCGCCGTCTCGAGTTTCAGCAGCGCCTGCTCGTCGTGCAGCCGCGCGCCATCGATGAGGAAGACGTCTTCCGCGCGCTCGCCGAGGGTGTTGATCTTCGCGCTGACGACGTTGATGTTCGCGTTCGCGAGCACGTAGGCGATCGATGCGAGCAGGCCCGGCCGGTCGCCGGCGACGATCTCGAGGATGTAGTGCGTTCCCTTGTCGTCGGGAAAGATCTGCACGCTCGGCGTGAGCGGGAAGTGCCGCAGCCGCCGGGACACGCGGCCGCGCTCGGGCGTGGCCAGCGTCGACTGCAGGTCGAGCGCGCGCGTGAGCTCGTGCTCGATGTACTGGATCGCGCTGCGGTAGCTCGCGGCCGGGTTCGCCGGATCGTGCAGCATGAACGAGTCGAGCGCGTAGCCGTGGCGCGTCGTGTGCACCTTCGCCTCGAGGATCGACAGCCCGCTGCGGCCGATGAAGCCGCAGATGCGCGCGAACAGCGCCTTCTGGTCGGGCAGGTAGGCGAACACCTGCAGGCCCGCGCCGGCACGCGACAGCCGCGCCTTCACCACCGGCTGCGGTCGCTCGACGCGCCAGTACAGATGCCTCGCATGCCAGGCGATCTCGTCCGCGGAATGGCGCTGGAAGTACGCGGTGTCCAGGTGCTTCCACAGCGCCTGCTCGGCGCCGTCGGGCACGGCGTACAGCCGCAGCAGACGCCGCGCCTCCGCCTGGCGCTCGGTCAGGCCATCCTGGATCGATCGCAGCGACTCGGTGCCCGCGAGAAGCCGCCGCGTCGCGTTGAACAGGTCCTCGAGGAGCTGCGCCTTCCACGCATTCCATACGCGCGGACTCGTGGCGCGGATGTCTGCGACCGTCAGCAGGTACAGCGCGATCAGCCGGCGCTCGGTCTGCACGCGCGAAGCGAACGTCGCGACGACGGCGGGATCGGAGATGTCCTGCTTCTGCGCGACCATCGACATCGTCAGGTGGTGCTCGACCAGCCAGGCGACCAGGTCGACGTCGTCCGGTGCGAGCGCGTGGTCGCGGCAGAAACGGCGCGCATCGCGGGCGCCGAGCGTCGAATGGTCGCCGCCGCGTCCCTTCGCGATGTCGTGGAACAGGCCCGCGAGGTAGAGCACTTCCTTGCGCTCGAAGTCGGCGATGAGCCGCGAGCACAACGGATACTCGTGCGCGTGCTGCGCCTCGGTGAAGCGGCGCAGGTTGCGGATGAGCATCAGGATGTGCTCGTCGACCGTGTAGACGTGGAACAGGTCGTGCTGCATCTGCCCGACGATGCGGCCGAACGCCGGCACGTAGTGGCCGAGCACGTCGTAGAGGTTCATGCGCCGCAGCTCGTGGGTGATGCCGCGCGGCTCGCGCAGGATCTGCATGAACGCGGCGCGGTTCGCCGGATCGCGCCGGAACGCGGCGTCGATGCGATGACGGTTGCGCCACAGCGCGCGCAGCGTGCCCGCCGACATGCCGTTGAGCTCGGGATGGCGCTGCATGCGCAGGAACGCGTCCAGCATCGCGCCGGGCCGCCGCTCGAACAGGCGCTCGTCGCGCGCGTGCAGCAGCTCGTCGATGGCCACGAACTCGCCGTCGATCGGAATCGGATCGCTGTCGGCGGGAAAGAGCCTCGCGTGCAGGTTCTGCAGCAGGATCGTGTTGAGCTGCCGCACGAGCTTCGCCGCGCGGTAATAGCGCTGCATCAGCTGCTCGGACGCGCGCCTGGCCGTCGTGTCGGCGAGTCCGAGCTGGCCGGCGAGCGCGGTCTGCAGGTCGAACACGAGTCGATCCTCGCGGCGCCCGGCGAGGAAGTGCAGCCGGACGCGAAGCCCCCCGATGAAGCGCTCCTGCCGCGACACGGCGCGCGCTTCGCCGTCGGTGATGAGGCCGTGCTCGGCGAGCTCCTTCCAGCTGCGGCCGAGGCCCGCGGCCCGCGCTATCCACAGCACCGACTGGAGGTCGCGCAGCCCGCCCGGGCTCTCCTTGACGTTCGGCTCGAGGTTGTACGCGGCGTCGTGATACTTGAGATGGCGCTGCTGCTGCTCGAGCGTCTTCGCCTCCCAGAACGCACGAACGTCGAGCGTGTCGACGAAACGCTGTGCGAACGCCGTATACAGCACGCGGCTGCCGGCGAGCAGCCGGTGCTCGAGCAGGCTCGTCCGCACGGTCACGTCGCCCGCCATTTCGCGCACGCAGTCGTCCAGCGTGCGCACGGCGTGACCCACCTCGATGCCGACGTCCCACAGCAGCGCGAGGAACCGCTCGATGGCCAGCGCGGCCGCCCCGTCGGGCGCGCGCGAGACGGCGTCTGCCGCACTCGGCAGCAGCACCATGACGTCGACGTCGCTGTGCGGATACAGCTGCCCGCGTCCGTAGCCACCGACGGCCACCAGCGCGGTTCCACGCGGCATCGCGCAATGCGCCCAGATGGCACGCACGACGCCGTCGACCAGCTGCGCGTGCTCGCGCAGCAACCGGGCGGTGTCCGGATCGGCGAGGAACGCCTCACGGAGGCGCTGCCGCCCGCGCCGCAGCGTGTCGCGCCAGCGCCCGAGGACGTCGTCGGCCGGGGCGCTGCGCTCCGCGACGTTCCCGCTGGGTAGCGACACGTTGAAGGACGTCAGGCCGGCGGTGGCGGCGGCGCGCCCGCGGACAGCGTGAGCACCTCGAACCCGCTCGGCGTCACCAGCACCGTGTGCTCCCACTGCGCGGACAGCGAATGGTCGGCGGTGACGATGGTCCAGCCATCGGCGAGCGCGCGGATGCCGGCGCGCCCGGCGTTGATCATCGGCTCGACGGTGAAGATCATGCCCGCCTGCAGCACGAGTCCGGTCCCCGGGCGACCGTAATGCAGCACCTGTGGCTCCTCGTGGAACTGTCGGCCGATGCCGTGCCCGCAGAACTCGCGCACGACCGAGAAGCCGTGCGATTCGGCGTGCCGCTGGATGACGTGCCCGACGTCGCCGAGGTGCGCGCCCGGCTTCACCGCGCGGATGCCCTTCCACATCGCCTCGTAGGTCACCTCGACGAGCCGTTTCGCCTGGATCGACGGCGCGCCGACGAAGAACATCCGGCTCGTGTCGCCGTGGTAGCCGTCCTTGATGACGGTGACGTCGATGTTGATGATGTCGCCCGACTTGAGCTTCCGGTCGCCCGGGATGCCGTGGCACACGACGTGGTTGATCGACGTGCACAGCGACGCGGGGTAGGGCGCGTGGCCGGGTGGCGCGTAGTTGAGCGTCGCCGGAACGGTCTTCTGCACGCCGACCATGTAATCGTGCGCGAGCTTGTCGATCTCCGCCGTCGTGATGCCGGGCTTGATGTGCGGCGTCAGGTAGTCGAGCACCTCCGCCGCGAGGCGGCCGGCCGTACGCATCCTGGCGATGTCGTCGGCACCCTTGATCGAGACGGACACGGGGAGCGGAGCGCGCATCGTTTCAGCTGCGGAGCAACTCGTTGATGCTGGTCTTCGCGCGCGTCTTCGCGTCGACGCGTTTCACGATGACCGCGCAATAGAGGTGGCAGCTGCCTTCGCCCGACGCAAGGCTCCCCGCGACGACGACCGAGCCGGCCGGCACGCGCCCGTAGCTCACTTCGCCGGTGGAGCGATCGTAGATCTTCGTGCTCTGGCCGATGAACACGCCCATGCCGAGCACCGCGTTCTCCTCGACGATCACGCCCTCGACGACTTCCGATCGCGCGCCGATGAAGCAGTTGTCCTCGATGATCGTCGGGTTCGCCTGCAGCGGCTCGAGCACGCCGCCGATGCCGACGCCGCCCGACAGATGCACGTTCTTCCCGATCTGCGCGCAGGAGCCGACGGTCGCCCAGGTGTCGACCATCGTGCCCTCGTCGACGTAGGCGCCGACGTTGACGTACGACGGCATCAGCACGACGTTGCGCGCGACGTAGGCGCCGCGCCGGGCCACCGCGGGCGGCACGACGCGCACGCCCGCCTGCGCGTGCCGCTCGTCGTCCCACCCGGCGAACTTGGTCTCGACCTTGTCGTAGAACTGCAGCGGTCCCCCGCCCGGCATCGCCATGACGCGGTTGTCCGCGAGGCGGAACGACAGCAGCACGGCCTTCTTGATCCACTGATGCACGACCCACGTGCCGTCGCGCTTCTCCGCCACGCGCGCGCGGCCGGCGTCGAGCTCGCCGAGCACGTGGGACACCGCCTCGCGCACGGCAGGGGGCGCCGCGCGCGGCGACAGTTCACCGCGCGTCTCCCACGCCTGGTCGATCGTCTGCTGCAGTGACATCCGGCACCCGTCGCGAAAACAATGATTTTACCGCGCCGGCTCGCGGCCCCGCTCTGGAGCGAGCGCGCGGCGGTACAGCGGCGCGAGCAAGGCGGGCAGCGTGTACATGGGGATCTGCGCGAGGGCGAAGAATACGGTCACCGCGAACGGCGCGTGGCCCTGCAGCGCGACGAGCACGAGCCCCATGTTGCAGTTGCCTGAAACGAGCGCGACGGTCAGCGCCGCACGGCGGCCGAGGCGGATGAAGAGCGCGTAGCCGCACGCCTGCAGCAGTAGATTGAATGCGTACGCGGCGGCGAGCGCGGCCATCGCGTAGCCGGGTTTGTCGATCGCATAGGCGGTGACCCCGTCCATGATCGCGACACCGAACACCACCAGATTGACCACGGTGAACCCGTCCAGCGTCTGCCGATGACGGGCGAGCGCGTCGGCGCCGACGCACCGGCGGATGGCCCAGGCCACCGCGAACGCCCCACCGACGAGAAGGGCGAGGCGCAGCATCAGCGCGGCGGCGCCCATGTCGAGCGTCACGCCGATGAGCGCGGCGGCCATTGCAGGAAGCGTGAACGGCACGAGCGCCGTCGACAGCAGCACGGCGACGATCGCGAGGCCGGCGTCGAGTCCGACGATGAGGGCGATGGCCACCGACGAGACGATCGGGGACGAGGCGCCCATCAGCACCAGCGCCTGCTGAAGCGCCGGCGGGAGTCCGAGCGGAACGAGCGCAAGCGTCACCGCCCAGACCAGGACCGGCGACGCGCCGAGCAGCCACAGCTGCAGCGGAACCAGCATCGCCGGTCTGCGCCGCCAGGCGGCGACGATGCGCCAGTCGATGCGGACCAGCGCCAGCGCGAGCGGAATCATGAGCGTCGGGACGAGGAGCGGCTGCGCCAGGCTGGCGAGCGGCGGGGCGACCAGGCCGAGGAGGACGCCGGCGGCCATCGCACGGCTCGCGTGCCGCGCCAACCATCTGAGGGAACGCTCGAGCAAGGGGACCTGGGCGTGCTTTGTAGGACCGATTCGCCGGCGCCCAGTCGCGTTGTCTTACAAGTATACGAAGATACAAGACCGGCCAACGGGCAACCCGCTGATCACTCTACGGGTTTCCCCGCGGGCGCGGCACTTGCTCGCTTCCGGTGCAGGTGTACAACCCAGGGAGGCAAGATGAAACGCACACTGCAATGGATGTTCGCCGGCGTCTTCATGGCGGGCGTCGCCTTTGCTCCGGTCGCGCACGGATATGCGATCTTCAGTGGCGAGGATCTGAACAGTAGCGCCACGACGCGCCTCGCGTCGACGCCGAATGCCTCTGCCGCTTCCGCGGCGTTCCTGGGCAGCCTGATCGGCGTGGGCACCGAGACGTTCGAGGGATTCGCGGCCGGCACGTCGGCGCCGCTCAACCTGACGTTCCCCGGTGCCGGTGCGGCCACGCTGTCCGGCGGCAGCGGATCCATCGTCTCCGTCGGCCCGGGGGTGACGAACGGCTTCGGACGCTATCCCATCTCGGGTACGAATTTCTGGCAAGTGGACGCGGGCGGCGGCGGCAACTTCACGGTGACGTTCGGCGCGCCGGTCGCGGCGTTCGGATTCTGGGGCGTCGACATCGGCGACTTCGGCGGGCAGGTGACGCTGCTCCTCGCCAACGGGACGGCCACCGTGCTCAACGTCGGTAATACCCAGGGCACCGGCGGCAGCACCGACGGATCGGTCCTGTTCTACGGCCTGATCGCGCAGGGCGCCGGCGAGCTCTTCACCGGCATCACGTTCCAGACGACGACCGGGCAGGGCGACGTCTTCGCGTTCGACGACATGACGATCGGCAGCCTGCAGCAGGTTCGTGGTGTTCCCGAGCCGGGCTCGCTGGCGCTTCTGGCGATCGCATTGCTGGGCGCCGGCGGCGTTCGCAGCCTGCGCAAGCGCAGCTAGCACGCGACGCGGCAAAAAAAAGGGCGGCTTCGGCCGCCCTTTTCATTGGTGCGCGACCGCGCACGGCGTGAGGCTCGCCTCGACGGGGTGACCGATGACGGTCGCTACATCGCCTTGAAGCGGTGGGCGAACGTGCGCGACACGACGAGCTTCTCCGGCCGGCCCTTGAGCGTGATGACGGGCTGATCGCGCCAGTCACGCTCCACTTTCGCGATCGCGCGCAGGCTGACGATCGTGCTGCGGTGGATCTGCCAGAAGGCTTCCGGATCGAGCTCGTCGAACAGCTCCTTGATCGGCTTCTTGATGAGGAGCTCGCCTTCCCCCGTCACCACCTTCGTGTACTTGTCCTCGGACTGGAAGAAGAGCACGTCCTCGACCGGCACCATGCGCATCACGTTCGCGCTCGATGCGCGGATCCACTTCAGGTGCTGTTGCGAATCGCGGTTGGCGAGACGCTGCAGCAGCCCCTCGAGGTCGAGCGGCTGCGAGCCGAGCCGCGCGCGCAGCCGGCTGACGACCTTGTCGATCCGCTCGGCCGTGGCCGGCTTCAGCAGGTAGTCGACCGCGCCCTCCTCGAACGCCGCGATCGCGTACTCGTCGTACGCGGTGACGAACACGATGTGCGCGCGATCGCCGATCGCGCGTGCCACGTCGAGGCCCGACATGCCGGGCATGCGGATGTCGAGGAACGCGGCGTCCGTCGGTGCGCGCTCGAAAGCCTCGACGGCCTCGGTGCCGCTCGCCGCCTCGTGAACGATGTCGAGCTCGGGCCAGGCCTCGACCAGGCGGCGCTTCAGCTGCTCGCGCAACAGCGGCTCGTCCTCGGCGATCAGCGCCGTCGGCATGCGTGGTCAGGTCGGCTCGTACGGGACCGTGATGATGGCACGCGTTCCCCGCGGTGCGGCGGGCTCGAGCGAGAACCGTCCACGCGCGCCATACAGGGCGGCCAGGCGCTCGCGCACGTTGGACAGGCCGACGCCCTGTCCCGAAGTCTCGACGCCGGCGGCCTGGTCGAGGCCCCGGCCGCTGTCGCTGACGTCGACCATGAGATGAGCGCCGTCGCGCCGCGCCGAGACGACGAGCGAGCCGCCCTCGGGCGACGGCTCGAGTCCGTGCTTGATCGCGTTCTCGACCAGCGAGATCACCATGTTCGGCGGGAACGGATGCGCCGCCAGGTCGCGCGGCAGCTCGACGCGCCAGTCGAGCCGCGGTCCCATGCGCATCGCGAGGATGGCGAGGTAGGCGCGGGCGAGATCGAATTCACGGCCCAGCGTCGACGACTGCACGCGGAAGCTCGGCAGTGCGGCACGCAGGTACTCGATCAGGTGGCCGAGCAGCCGGTTCGCTTGCGGCGGATCGGTCTCGGTCAGGTACTGCACCGACGCCAGCGTGTTGAACAGGAAATGCGGCTCGACCTGCGCCTGCATGAGCTTGAGCTCGGCCTCCACCGCCTGCTTTGCGAGCAGCGTGCGCTCGGCCTCGGCGCGATGCAGCGCGGCACTCGCGCGCGCCTCGCGGAACTTCACGAAGAACAGCAGGCTGAAGAAGAGACCGTTCAGGAACGCGGTCACGACGTTCCATGCGAAGAGCGTCCAGCGCTCCCGCACGTGCTCGAGCGAATAACCCTTGACGAGGATGACGAGCAGGACGCCGACCAGCGAGGCGATCGCGATCGCCGCGCACAGGCTCAGCAGCGGTCGCGGCCTGTCCCACGGCTGGGCGACGTTTACCGCATAGGCGATGCACAGTCCGTAGATCTGGACGGTCAGCAGCGGATGCCAGAACGGCCGCGGATCGTTGTCCCACAGAATGAGGGCGATGCCGGTATTGATCGCAATGATCAGCGCCAGCGTCAGAGGACGGAAGCGAAGGCCGCGTGCCAGTGCGCCGCGGGCAAGCGCGGCGGGCGTCGCAGGGGAGGGCGCGGCGACGGTCGACATGGCCGCGATTCTAGGCAAAACGGGCGACGGCTTCGTGCCGCGCCGACCGGGCGCGGCCGACAACGACAGGGCGCTGCCCGACGGCACGGGGCGCCGGGACCGGGCTCCCCGTGCGAGCCGCACGCGACCGGTGCGCGGCGATGGCGCTGGACTCGTTACCGCGCCGGGAGCCCCAGCCGGGTCGCGAAGTGAGCGATGCGCCCCACCGCTTCCGCGCATTCTTCACGCTCGGCGACGAGCGCGATGCGGACGCGGCCGCGGCCCGGATTGGCGCCGTGCGCCTCGCGCGCGAGGAAGCTGCCCGGCAACACGGTGACGTTCTCCTCGGCGTAGAGGCGGCGTGCGAACTCCACGTCGTCGACCGGCGTACGGGGCCACAGGTAGAACGCGGCGTCGGGCATCGGGCAATCGAGCACGGCGGCGAGCTTTGGCTGCAGCAGCGCGAACTTCTCCGCATAGCTTCGCCGGTTCTCGACGACGTGCGCTTCATCCTGCCAGGCGGCGAGGCTCGCGGCGGCCACGGCGGGGGACATCGCCGAGCCGTGGTACGTCCGGTAGAGCAGGAACGCCGTGATCAGATCGGCATCGCCGGCCACGTAGCCGGACCGAAGCCCCGGTGCGTTCGATCGCTTCGACAGGCTGCCGAACGCGACGAGCCGGCGGTAGTCGCGCCGGCCGAGCGTGTACGCGGCGGCGAGCGCGGACAGCGGCGCCATCGTCTCGTCGAAGAAGATCTCGGAATAGCATTCGTCGGCGGCGATGACGAATCCGTGCCGGTCGGACAGGTCGAAGAGGCGCTGCCACTCGGCGAACGCCGCCACGCGTCCGGTGGGATTGTCGGGCGAGCACACATAGACGAGCTGCGTGCGCGACCACACGTGCTCGGGCACGCTGTCCCAGTCGGGCGCGAAACCGCGGCTCGCATCGGCATTGACGTACCACGGGCGTGCGCCGGCGAGCAGCGCGGCGCCTTCGTAGATCTGGTAGAACGGATTGGGAACGATCACCGTCGCCGACGGGCGGCTCGCATCGACGATCGCCTGCGCGAACGCGAACAGCGCTTCGCGGCTGCCGAGCACGGGAAGCACCTGCGCCGCCGCGTCGGGAAGCGGAATGGCATGGCGCCGCGCGAGCCAGCGCGCGATGGCCTCGCGCAGCGCGGGGACGCCCGCCGTCGTGGGATAATTCGCGAGCCCGGCGCCCGCCGCGGCGAGCGCGTCGAGCACGAGGCGCGGCGTCGGATGCTTCGGCTCGCCGATGGACAGCGATATCGGCCGCCGCGCGGGGTTCGGCGTCACGCCGGCGAACAGCGCGCGCAGCCGCTCGAACGGATACGGCTGCAGGAGGTCGAGACGGGGATTCAAAAGGACGCCGGGGAAGAGCGCACGCGCGATTATAGCGGCGCGCCTTCATGCTTCTCCGCCGCGCCCGCCCGTCCCGCGGTTCACCGTTCGCATCGATGAACGCCGCCCTTCACCGCGCGCTCGTGACGATGGCCAATGTCGCGGCGTTTGCCGTCCTCGCCTGCGTGGTCGCGTACTGGGGCTGGCGCTGGTTCGGCCCGTCGACGTATGTCGCGTCGACGCCCGTGATCGACGACCCGGTGCGTGCGCTCGCGCTGTCCCCGCCGTTCGGTCCCGCATCGTCGGCGGCCACCGCGCCGCCGGCGCCCGCGCTGCAGGTCGAAGGCGAAGGTCGTCTGCTCGGCGTGTTCGCCGAAGACGACGGCCGCGGGCACGCCTTGTTTCGCATGCCGGACAACAGCGCGCGCCTCGTCGCCGCAGGATCGGCGCTCACACGCGACGCGACGCTGGTCGCCGTTCGGCCGGATGGCGTGACGCTGCGCGATGCGCGGGGCGAGCGGTTCGTCGCGCTGCGCGGCGCGGGCGACGCTTCGCGCATGCCTGCGGCGCGTGGCGCAACGGCGCGCGCCGGCTGCGCGATTCCCTCGGGCTACAAGGGACCCGTCGTGCGACTCAACGCCGAGCTCGTGCAGGGATTGATGGCACAGCCGGAGAGCCTGCGCGCCATCGCCGATGCGCAGGACGGGGGCCTCGTCGTGCGCGACGAAGCGGGATTCGCCGCGCTGCTCGGGATGAAGAAGGGCGACCGTGTGACGCAGGCGAACGGCATCGCGTTGCGCGCGCCGGAGGATGTGATCGTCGCCGTTCTGCGACCGCTGGCGGCGAGCCAGATGGTGCGGCTGACCGGCTCGCGCGGCAGCGAGCCGCGCGAGCTCGTCATCGTCAACGCGAGCGCGTGTCCGCCGTAGCGGCGCGCGCCGGAAGCCAGTCGAGCAGGTCGAACGGCGCCTCGGCGCCACCCGTCGCGGGCCAGGTATCGGGCGGCGCTTCGCTGCCGAGGTAGCCCCAGCGCGCCACCAGCGTCGCCATGCCGGCGGCGTTGCCCGCGACGACGTCGCGCAGGTCGTCGCCGACGTACACGCAACGCGAGGGCGCCACGCTCATCGATCTCGCCGCGTGCAGCAGCGGCTCGGGATGCGGCTTGGCATGGGCGGTCGTGTCGCCGCTGACGACCACGGACGCGCGCGGCACGAGCGCCAGCGCGCGCACGACGGGCGAGGTGAATCGCGTCGCCTTGTTGGTCACGATGCCCCAGGCGAGGCCGCGCGCCTCGAGCGCATCGAGCAACGCGTCGACGCCGGGGAAGAGCCGCGTCGTTTGTGCCAGGCACGCCTCGTAGTTGCGCAGGAACTCGTCGCGCAGGCGTGCATAGTCCGCGGCGTCGCTGGTCACGCCGAGACCCGCCTGCAACAGCCCGCGCGCGCCCGACGACGCGTACGCTCGCATCGCCTCGACCGGCGCATCGGGAAGCCCGCGCTCGCGCCGCATCCGGTTGACGGCGCCGGCGAGATCGCCCGCCGTGTCGGCGAGCGTGCCATCGAGATCGAACAGCACCGCGTCGACGTCGAGCGGCCGGGCCGCCGCATCACGCATCGCGGCGGAACGCGGCGAGATAGTTGACGTCGGTATCGCGGGGATCGAGCCGATACGTGCGCGACAGCGGGTTGTAGACGATCCCCGTCATCTCGATCGGCGAGCAGCGCGCTCGCCGCGCGTGCGCCGCGAGCTCCGACGGGCGCATGAAGCGCGACCAGTCGTGCGTTCCGCGCGGCAGCAGGTTCAGCACGTATTCGGCACCGAGGATCGCGAGGAGGTAGGACTTCGGATTGCGGTTCAGCGTCGAGAAGAGCACCAATCCGCCGGGCGTCACGGCCTTGGCGCACGCGTGCACGACGCTCGCGGCGTCGGGGACGTGCTCGAGGAGCTCCATGCACGTCACCACGTCGAAGCTCGCCGGCGCCTCCTTGGCGAGCGACTCCACCGAGGTGAGCCGGTAGTCCACGGCGACTCCGGACTCGAGTCGGTGCAGCTTCGCGACGCCGAGGGCCTTCGGCGACAGGTCGATGCCCACGACGTCGGCGCCGCGCAACGCCATCGACTCGGAAAGGATGCCGCCGCCGCATCCGACGTCGAGCACGCGCCGGCCGGTGAGCGTGCCCGCCACCCGCTCGATCCAGGCGAGACGCAGCGGATTGATCCGGTGCAGCGGGCCGGTGAGGTGGCTCTGCGGGTCCCACCAGTGGTGCGCGAGGTGGCCGAATTTCGCGAGCTCGGCCGGATCGGCGTTCTCGGCGGCGCCCGATCGGGTCGCTGGCATGGCGTTCATGCCCCGATGCTACCCGAGGCGCCCGCGCCACAGCGCCGTTCGCGCGGCGAGGGCCGCCTCGTCGACCTGCACGAGCGCGCGTTCGCGCACCACGCGCTCGCCGGCGATCCACACGTCGCTCACGCGCTCGCGGCTCGCGACGTGCACGAGGTGCGACTCGATATCGTAGACGGGCGCATCGTCGAGGACCGAGAGGTCGACGGCGATGATGTCGGCGTGCTTGCCGGGTTCGAGCGTGCCGACCAGCGTGTCGAGCGACAGCGCGCGCGCGCCGCCGAGCGTCGCCATGCGCAGCACCGTCTTCGCCGGCAGCGCCGCGGCATCGCCGGTCGACACCTTGGCGAGCAGCGACGCCAGGCGCATCTCAGCGAACAGGTCGAGGCGGTTGTTCGAGGCGGGGCCGTCCGTGCCGAGCGCCACGTTCACCCCGCGCGAGAGCAGCGACGCGACCGGCGCGATGCCGCTCGCGAGCTTCATGTTCGACGCCGGGCAATGCACGACGTTGCAGCCCTGCGCGGCGAGCAGCGCCTGGTCGACGTCGGTCAGGTGGACGCAGTGCACCGCGACGAAGCCCGCACCGGTCGCGCCGAGACGATCGAGGCGCGCGAGCGGTGTCTCGCCGGTCTGCGCGACCGATTCGTCGAGCTCGCGTCGCGTTTCCTGAACGTGGGTTTGCAAAGGCAGGTCGAGCTGGCGCGCGTAGGTGACGATTCGGGCGAACGTCGCGTCGCCCACCGTGTACGGGGCGTGCGGCGCGAGCATGAACGTCAGCCGCGGGGCGTGCTTGAACGCATCGCGCGCCGCGAGACCCGCCTGCAGATACGCATCGGCGTCCGAGGCGTACGGGGTCGGGAAATCGAGCACCGGCAAGCCGAGCACTGCTCGCATGCCGGCGGCCTGGTAGGCACGCGCCGAGGCGTCGGGAAAGAAGTACATGTCGTTGCAGCAGGTGATGCCACCGCGCAGCATCTCGGCGGCGCCGAGCAGCGCGCCGTCGTAGACGAACTCGGGCGAGACGAATTTCGCTTCGCGGGGCCAGATGTGGTCCGACAGCCACGACGCGAGCGGAACGTCGTCCGCGATGCCGCGCATCAGCGACATGGCGGTGTGCGTGTGCGCGTTGACCAGTCCCGGCATCAGCACGTGATCGGCCAGCTCGAGCGACTCGCGTGGAAGATAGTCGCGGGCCGCGTGCTCGCGCGGCGCGACGGCGACGATGCGGCCGGCGTCGACGAGGACGACGTGATCGGCGAGCACGCCGGGCGGCTCGATCGGCAGGATCCACCGCGCGGACAGCGCGAGGTCGACGTGGCGCGGTGAGGACATCGGCGAATCCTAGCGGATGCCGGCGGGTGCGAAGCGCCGCGTGGTTCGCTTTGCGCCGGTGGGCATCGGTGCCCCCAGGGCCGCTGCCGGGCGCCCGGCGATCGGAGCGCGCCGCCAGCCGTCAGCAACGCTGCGGACGAAGCGTGTCGGCGTCGCGAAAAAAAGCCCCGCCGAAGCGGGGCTTTTCGATGACGACGAAACGAGTGATCAGCGCGCGACGCCTTCGCCCTTGACTTCGACTTCGACGCGCCGGTTCGGCGCGAGGCACGCGATCAGCTCCTTCATGTTCCGCTGGTTGCAGACCACACCCGGAACTGGCTGGGTCTTGCCCATGCCGAGCGTCTCGATGCGATCCTTCGGCACGCCGCGGCTCACGAGATAGTCGCGCACGGCATCGGCACGACGCTCGGACAGGCGCTGGTTGTATTGCTGCGTGCCGATGCGGTCGGTGTGGCCGGTGACCAGCACGAGCTCGAGCTTCTGCACCTGGGGCAGCTTGGCGATGATCTCGTTGTCGATCGCGGCGCGACCGTCGGGCCGCAGCACGGCGCGGTCGAAGTCGAACAGCGCCTTCGACGCGAGCGTGATCTTCTGCACGGCGGGCGCAGCCGGCTTGGGCGCAGGCGCGGGCGCGGGCGCCGGCGCGGGGGCTGGCGCGGGGGTCGGCGCGGG
>Ga0307410_10000555_pt1 | contig 15328 bp, 18 predicted proteins | sample 322Ometagenome_3_FD_203707 | JGI IMG/M metagenome (GOLD analysis project Ga0307410, IMG submission 203707) | Maize rhizosphere microbial communities from greenhouse at UC Davis, California, United States - 322HYB-O-3 | ecosystem: Host-associated > Plants > Roots > Rhizosphere > Soil | place... | reverse complement strand
AAGAACTCGAACACTGTTTCCGGCCGGGCGGCGATCCTGACCTCGCGCTCGACAACGGTTGCGACTTCAGGCTGGTCGACGGCCACGTCGCCTCCTTCCTTCCTCATGCTCCGCAGCGATCTTCAGGCGCTCGAGCCCATCGCCCCAGAACGTTTCCAGGAACGCCCTCAGATCCTCGAAGCCTTCGCTCCGGACGCTGTAGAGGCGCTTGGTTCCCTCCCGCCGCTCGCTGACGAGCCCAGCGCCTTTGAGAACCGTGAGGTGCTGAGACACCGCGGGGCGAGAGATCGAGAACTGGGCCGCGATCTCCCCGGCCGAGCGTTCCTGCCCGGCGACCAGCTCGAGGATTCGCCGACGGTTCGGCTCGGCGATCGCACGCAACGCGGCTTCCATGTCTAGCATTGTAAGCCAATACTTACGTAAGGTGCAACTAACCCATCATCGGGCGACTAGCATCGGCCCGGAAACCCGCAAGGAGGACACATGGCCGAGCTCAGCGACAAGGCGCGCAAACTCTTCGAAGACCCCAATATCCTCTTCGTGGCGACCGTGAATTCGGACGGATCGCCGCAGGTCACCCCTGTCTGGACGCACGTGGAAGACGACAGGGTGACGTTCAACACGGCGAAGGGCCGCGTGAAGGAGCGCAACATGCGTCGGGATCCGCGCATCGGTCTCTCGATCACCGCGCGCGACAACCCGATGGAGAAGGTCGACGTCGCCGGACGTGTCGTCGAGATGATCGAGGGGGAGGAAGCCGACGCGCAGATCGACGACCTTGCCGAGAAGTACATCGGGCAGCGCCCGTACCCCTGGCGCCAGGGCGAGGAACGGATCAAGGTCGTGGTCGAGCCCGTTCGCGTCCACGAGATGTGAGCCTGCTCTATCTGACACGGAAGGATGTGGCAGGTCTCCTTCCGAACATCTCCGACCAGCTCGACCTGGTCGAGGAGACGTATCGCGCCGTGGGCGCCGGGCGCGTCGAGCTCCCGCCGAAGCCCGGGATCCATCCTCGGCCCGACTCCTTCATCCACGCAATGCCCGCGTACCTCCAGGACGAGGACGTGGCCGCGCTCAAGTGGGTGGCGGGCTATCCGGCGAACAAGGAGCGCGGCCTGCCCTACATTACGGGCCTCATCGTCCTGAACGACGCGGAGACCGGCGTCCCGACGGCGATCATGGACGGAGCCGAGATCACGGCCGCGCGCACAGCCGCGGCGAGCGGAGTCTGCATTCGCAGGTTCGCGCCGGAGGGCTGGAGCCGGGCAGCGGTGCTCGGGGCGGGAGAGCAGGGACGGTTCCACGCTCACGTGCTGCGGGAGCTGAACCCGGAGGTGGCCATCCAGGCCTGGGATCCGCACCCCGAGCGCATCGGGTCGCTGGGAGACGGGGTCGAGGCGGCGACAGGACCGCGGGAAGCCGTCGCAGAGGCCGACGTCGTGGTCACTGCAGGCCCGATCGTGGAGGAGCCCGATTCCCCGCTCACGCAGGACTGGCTCGCCGAGCGCTCGCTCGGCGTCCCGATCGACTTCGACTTCTATTTCAGCGCCGACGCAGTCACCGCAGCGGAGCTTTTCCTCGTCGACGACGTCGGCCAATTCGACTACTACCGCTCGCTCGGGCACTTCCAGGGCTGGCCGGAGCCGCAGGCCAGCGTCGGCGAGGCACTCTCGCGGGACGACTCACCCTCCCGCGTCGTCTGCTGCAACCTCGGGATCGGCGCGCTGGACGCCGCCTTCGCAGCACGCGTCCTTGCCGCGGCGCGGGACCGCGGCGTCGGCACCGAGCTCCCGGTCTAGAACGCTAGAGTTTCCGCGGGCGATGGGGCTCGCCTTAAACCGCCGCGACGGCTGATGGCTCCTACTGGTGAAAGGAGCTCGGCATGGCCGTCGTCTTGGCTGTCGCGATCGGAGGTGCGCTCGGAGCGCTCTCCCGCTACGGGTTGATGGCCTTCGTCGACCGGCGAACGCTTTCGGTCTTTCCCTGGGACGTCTTCGTCGTGAACATCACCGGCTGCTTTCTGGTCGGCCTGGTCGTGAGCGCGCTGGTCGATCGCCACGAGGCCCCGGCGTGGCTGCGGGTAGGCCTCGTCCTCGGCTTCATCGGGGCGTACACGACCTTCTCTACGTTCGCCCAGGACCTCTACGACCTGACGACGGCACGTCAGTACGCCGAAGCGACGCTGAACCTGACGGCGAGCGTCGTGGTCGGAGTCCTCGCCGTCATGGCGGGGACGGCGCTCGGCAGAGTCGTCTAGAGCTTGATGCGGTCGCCGCTCGGATCCCACAGCGGTTCTTCGGCCACCTCCCCGGCAACCCAATCGCCGAAGATCTCGACCTCGATCGCCTGGCCGGGACGCACTGCCGCGCTCGGCAGATAGGCGTACGCGATCGAGCGCTCGACGGAGTAGCCATAGCCGCCGCTCGTCACGCGGCCGACCGTCTCCCCCTCGACGCGGACGGGCTCGGAGCCGAGCGCGACTGACCGAGGATCGGAGAGGACGAGGCAGGACAGCCGGTGCTCGGGCTCAGACTTCGAGGCGTCCTCGAGCGCCTCGCGGCCGATGAACTCACCCTTGTCGAGCTTGACCGCGAAGTCGAGGCCAGCCTCGTACGGGTTCTCGTCCGGAGTGATGTCTGCACCCCAGACGCGGTAGCCCTTCTCGAGCCGAAGCGAGTCAATCGCCTTGTACCCGCCCGCAACGAGGCCGTGTTCCTTGCCTGCCTCCCAGATGGCGTCGAAGAGCCGGAGGCCGAACTCCATCGGACAATAGAGCTCCCAGCCGAGCTCGCCGACGTAGGTGACGCGGAGGGCGAGGCAGGGAACCGGCCCGACCGCGATCTCCTGCCCGCGCATGTATCGAAACGCGTCGTTCGAGAGGTCGGCTTGGGTGATCGGCTGCAGGATCTCCCGCGCGGCCGGCCCCCAGAGGCCGAGGCAGGCGAAGCGGGACGTGACGTCCTCGACCTGGGCGCTCCCGTCGTCGGGGAGGTGGCGCCGGATCCACGCGGCGTCGTGGTTTCCGAACGCCGTCCCGGTCACGATCCGGAAGCGGTCCTCGGCAAGGCGCGTGACCGTGAAGTCGCACTCGATCCCGCCGCGCTGGTTCAGCATCTGCGTGTACGTGATCGCGCCCACGTCGCGGGCGACCCGGTTGTCGCACATGCGCTCGAGGAACTCGGCCGCGCCGGGCCCGACGACGTCGATCTTCGCAAACGATGTCTCGTCGAAGAGCGCGGCGGCCTGGCGGCAGGCCCGGTGCTCGACGCCTATCGCAGAAGACCAGATCTCCCCGGCCCAGCCGAGCGGCCGGAGGCTCTCGTCCCCGTTCGCCGCGTTGGGCTCGAACCAGTTCGCCCGTTCCCATCCCGACTTCTCCCCAAAGGACGCGCCGAGCTCCTGGAGCCGGGCGTACGTCGGCGAGACCCTGAGCGGCCGGCCGGCGAGGCGCTCCTGGCCCGGGTACTTGATGTCGTAGTAGGTCGAGTAGACCTCGTACGTGCGCGCGAGCGTGTAGTCGCCGCTTCGGTAGTGCGGGCCGAAGCGGCGCGAGTCCATCTCCCAGACGTCCAGGCTCGGGACGCCCTCCGCGATCCATTCCGCGACGAGCCGCCCCATCCCGCCTGCACCGGCGAGACCGTGCGCACAGAAGCCGGCCGCGACCCAGAAGCCGCGCACGTCGGACTCGCCGAGGATGAACTCGCCGTCGGGGGTGAACGCTTCGGGTCCGTTGACGAGGCTGATGACCTCGGCGTCCTCCAGGTCGGGGACGCGGACGCACGCGTTGGTCATCAGCTCATGGAATCTGTCCCAGTCCTCGGGCAGGAGCTTGCCATTGAAGTCGTCCGGGATGCCGTCGAGCCCCCATGGCGCCGGGTTCCGCTCGTAGCCGCCCATAACGAGGCCGCCCGATTCGCCGCGGAAGTAGACGAGGAGCGACGGGTCGCGCATCGTCGGGATGTCGAGCGGGATGCCGCTCGGCCGCGTGATCAGGTACTCGTGGGCCATCGGGATGATCGGCACGGTCACGCCCGCGAGGCGCCCGATCTCGCCCGCGAACATGCCCCCTGCGTTGACCACGATGCCGGTCTCGATCGAGCCCTTGTCCGTTTCGACGCCGACGACGCGCCCGCCCTCGAGCCCGATCCCGGTCACCCGCGTGTTCGTGTTGATCTCGGCGCCTCGCCGCCGCGCGCCCTCGGCGAGCGCAAACGTCAGCTGGCTCGGGTCGATGTAGCCGTCCGTCGGAAGGTAGGCCGCGCCGAGCACGCCGTCGGTGGACATCGGCGGGAAGAGCTCGGCCGCCCGCTCGGCGGAGACGAGCTCGAGCGGGAGCCCGAAGGTCTTCGCCCAGCCGGCCTGGCGGCGGAGCTCCTGCATCCGCTCTTCAGAGGAGGCGAGCCGGAGGGAGCCGACCTCGTGCCAGCCGGTCTCGAGCCCGACCTCCTCCTCGAGCGTCCGGTAGAGGTCGACCGAGTTCATCATCATCTTGGTCAGGCTGATGGAGCCGCGCAGCTGCCCGACCAGGCCGGCGGAATGGAAGGTCGAGCCGCTGGTCAGGTCCGCGCGCTCGCAGAGGACGACGTCGTCCCAGCCGAGCCGGGCGAGCCAGTAGAGGATCGAGGCGCCCCCGACCCCCCCGCCGATGACGACGGCGCGCGCCCGAGACCTCACGCGATTGCTCCCCTCGACCACCGGGCGATACTACGCGGTCGTGGAACTGGTCCAACACCCCCCGTCTGTGGTGCTCATCGCCGTCGAAGGCGGAGAGTTGGTGCTCGTCCGGCAATCTCGGCCAGGCTCGGGAACGCGGACGCTCGAGCTCCCGTCCGGAAAGCTCGAGGAGGGGGAAGCTCCCGCGGACGCCGCCGCCCGGGAGCTTGCGGAGGAGTGCGGGCTGGCCGCCGAGGTGCTGAGCGCCATCGGGACGTTCTGGGCCGCGCCCGGCTATTCGACCGAGCTCGTGCACGTCTTCGAGGCGAGCGGTCTCAGCGAAGCGGATCCCGCCGAGCTCGACGACGACGAAGACATCGAGGTGGAACGGCTTCCGCTCGTTGGGGCGCTGGAGGCGCTCGACGACGCAGCGTCCATAGCCGCTTTCGCCCTCTGGCTCGAACGGCAGTGACGAGCAGGGCGGCCTGGCTGCGCGACCTCGAGGGCTCGCTGGCCGATGACGAGAGCGGCGACGAGCTCGCGACCGCGCTCGTCGTCCTGGCCTCGGTGGCCGGTCAGGAGATTCAGATCGAGGAGGAGGAGGCGCACGGGGCAAGCCGCCGGGCGTTGCTGCTCCTCACTGCGGGCGGCGACCCCGACCGCGGCCTCGACCTCAACGGCCGAGCGGTCATGGCGCTCGCCGAGGAGGTGCGGACCGTCGACCGACAGCTCGCCCTCGAACGCGGCCTGGACGAGCTGAAGGCGGAGGCCAAGGGGCTTCCCCACGTCTCCGAGGCGCTCACGGCGCTGCGCGCCACGCCGGATGTGGCGTGGCGCGCATATGCCTGTTCGCTCCTCGCCGAAGAGCTCGGCGCCGGCTAGCTACTGGCCCGCCGGCGCGGTTCCGGCCGCGGGACGCTCGTACTGCTCCTCGATCCGGTCGAGCTCCTCCTCCGTGCCCATGCGGATCGGCCCCTTGAACCAGTGCCTCGCCGAGAGGACCCACCAGCCGCCGAAGACGAGCCCGATGCCGAGGAACCAGAGGACCGTGTAGTTGGTCAGCTCCCAGGTGAAGTCATCGGCCCACGGCAGTCCGCTTCGGTAGAGCGGGAAGATGAAGAGGACCGTGATGATCGCGACCCATGCCATGGACACCAGGTCGATCCACTTGTAGTGGCGCCCGAGGGTCCACGCCCTCGCCTCCTGCCAGGCCTCGCCTCGCCGGAAGCGCAGGTAGACCGGGAGGATGAATGCGATGTATAGCCCGATCACTGCGATGGCCGTCCCCGCGAAATAGCCGACGAGGTAGTTCCACACCGCCGGGATCATGAGGGCGGCCGCGAACACGCCGATGCCGGCGACCGACCAGCGCGGAATGCGATTCCGCGCCACCCGGCGCCAGAGCGAGTGACCAGGCACTGCCCGGTCGCGCGAGAACGCGAACATCATCCTCGACGCCGATGTGACGGACGCCGTCAGGCAGAAGAACTGCGCGATGACGCAGATGAAGAGCAGCGCCTCCGCCCAGCTCTGGCTCATCGACTCCGCCCAGATGGACGGGACGACGGTGCCGATGTTGTCGAGCGCGAACTGCGTGCTCGGGATCGCGAAGGTGACCGCGAGCAAGAGGATCCAGCCGAAGATCACCGAGGCGACGACTGAGGTCCACATGCCGGTTGCCGCCATGCGAGAAGCCCTTTGCGTCTCCTCCGCGGTGTGAGCGGAGGCATCGAAGCCGGTGATCGTGTACTGGGCCAGCAGGAGCCCGAGGCCCCAGACGAACCAGAACGTCGGGCTCGAGAGAGACGTCGTCCCGCCTCCGTAGCCCGAGTTGTTCACCGTCTCCGTGAACACGTACGAGAGCGACTGGTGGTGATCCGGGACGATGATCAGCACGATGACGATGAACGCGACCCCGATCATGTGCCAGTAGGCGGAGATCGTGTTCAGTCCCGCGGTGATCCTGATGTTGAAGAGGTTGATGAGACAGGCGCAGAGCATGAAGAACGCGTAGAGCAGGTAGTACGACGCGTTCCCCGAGGCGCCGAAGATGTCGTTCATCTGTTGGAAGTAGCCGAACCAGTAGTCGAGCAGGACGGCCCCGAAGGTCGCGAGGCCGTAGCCGATCGCAGCCGTGACGGCTACCTGGCCGATCAGGTTGAACCAGCCCGTCGCCCAGCCCCAGCCGGGACTCCCCAGCCTGGATGCCCAGTAGTAGAGGCCGCCCGCGGTCGGATACGCCGAGGCGATCTCGGCCATCGCCAGCGAGATGATCGTCGACATGAGGCCGACGAGGAGCCAGCCCCAGATGATCGAGGACGGACCGCCGTGCTCCATTCCGACCGAGTACGAAGTCAGGCACCCGGCGAGGATGGAGATGATCGTGAACGAGATGGCGAAGTTCTGGAACCCGCCCATCCCGCGAAAGAGCTCCTGCGCGTAGCCGAGGCGATGGAGCAGGCTCTCATCGTCCGAATGCGTGTGGGCCCTTTGCTCTTCGGTGCTCATGCCGCTTCCTCCTGAGTCTGAGACCGCGTATTAGGACGCCCTGGGGCGGACGCTGTCAAGCCAGCCGGACGTTAGGATCGCCCGGATGACGCAAAAAGAGCTGACGTCCGAGATCGAGAGCGGGGCGATCGACACAATCGTCGTCGCCTTCACGGACATGCAGGGCCGACTCATGGGCAAGCGCGTCCATGGGGAGTTCTTCCTCGAGGGTGAGGTCGCAGAGCACGGCGTCGAGGGCTGCAACTACCTGCTCGCGCTGGACATGGAGATGGACCCCATCCCCGGTTATTCGATCGCCAACTGGGAGCGCGGCTACGGCGATTTCCTCCTGCAGCCCGACCTGGACACGCTGCGGCCGATTCCGTGGCTGGAGGGCACGGCTCTCGTCCTCTGCGACGTCCTCTGGCACGACGGCACGCCGGTCAACCCGTCGCCGAGGCAGGTCCTGAAGCGGCAGGTGGACCGCGTCGCCGAGCTCGGCTACACGCCGATGTTTGGCTCGGAGCTCGAGTTCTACCTGCTGAAGGAGACCTACGCCGAGGCCCACGCGAAGCGCTACGAGGATTTGACTCCGTCGGTGCCGTACATCCTCGACTACCACATCCTCGCCACGACGTACGACGAGCCCTTTCTCCGCCAGATCCGGAATCACATGCAGGCGGCGGAGATCCCCGTCGAGAGCTCGAAGGGCGAGGCCTGGCCCGGTCAGCAGGAGGTCAACTTCCGCTATGCGCCGGCGCTCGCGATGGCCGACAACCACACCGTTTACAAGAACGGCGCCAAGGAGATCGCGCATCTGAACGGCTGCTCGATCACCTTCATGGCCAAGCCCGACCACACGTGGATCGGGAACTCCTGCCACATCCACGCAAGTCTGTGGCGCGGCAAAGAGAGCGCATTCGCCGGCGAGTCCGACGTCTTCAAGCAGTTTCTCGCCGGGCAGATCGCGTGTTTCCGCGAGCTCGCCCTCTTCCTCGCGCCGAACGTGAACTCCTACAAGCGCTACGCCGCCGGCAGCTGGGCGCCGACCACGCTCGCCTGGGGGCACGACAACCGAACGTGCGGTTTCCGCATCGTCGGACATGGGAACGGCCTGCGCGCGGAGACCCGCATCCCCGGCGGGGACGTCAACCCGTACCTCGCGTTCGCCGCGGTGCTGGCGGCCGGCCTCCACGGCGTGGAGAACCAGCTGGAGCTGCCGCCCCCACTCGAGGGCAACGCCTACGAGTCCGACGCCGAGCGCTTCCCTCACTCGCTGCGCGACGCGATCGACGCGCTCGAGAACGGGACGATGGCGCGCGCGGCTTTCGGAGACGACGTCGTCGACCACTACCTGAACTACGCGCACACCGAACAGCGGCTCTTCGACCAGGTCGTGACGGGCTACGAGCGGGAGAGGCTCTTCGAGCGTGGCTAGGCCCCTGATCGGGATCACGACGTACGTGGTGCCGGCGAAGTGGAGCTACTGGGATCTCGAGGCCGCGCTCGTACCTGCCGCGTACGTGCAGGCGGTGGAGCAGGCGGGCGGGCGGGCGCTCCTCGTCCCACCGGCGCAAGACGCGGTTGCGGAGACCCTCGACGGGCTCGACGGTCTCGTCTTCTCCGGCGGCTCCGACCTCGACCCGGAGCTCTACGGCCAGGAAGCGCACGAGGAGACCTTCGGCACCGTCCGCCACCGAGACGACGCCGAACTCGCACTGCTCAAGGGCGCGCTCGAGCGGGACATGCCCGTCCTCGCCATCTGCCGCGGAAGCCAGGTGCTCAACGTCGCCCGAGGGGGTGACCTGGTCCAGCACCTGCCCGACGTCGTCGGGGACGAGAAGCACAAGCACGACCCACCCGGCGTTTTCGCAGACCACGACGTCGACCTCGTCCCGGGAAGCCGCGTCCAAAGGCTGCTCGGCGACCGCGCGCAGGTCAAGAGCCACCACCACCAGGGCTTCGGCAAGCTCGGCGAAGGGCTGCGGGAATCGGCCCGCGCAGACGACGGGACGATCGAGGCCGTGGAGGATCCCGTGCGGCGCTTCACCGTCGGCGTGCTCTGGCACCCCGAGGCAGGGGAGGATTTCGCCCTTTTCCAGGGCCTGGTCGACGAGGCTCGCCGGTACGTCGAAGAGCGCGGTTAGCTAGCCGTTCTGAACCGTCAGCGTCGAGTGCAGAATGGTCGCGTTGTCGAAGGTGTTCAGGTTCTTGAACTGGACCCGTACTGTCTTCGAGCCAGGCGTCGTGTTCACCGCCCATTCATAGGAGGTCGTCGTCGGCCGCGGCTTCTGCACCCCGACCTTCCCGGTGTTGTCGAACAGTCGCACGGCGGGACCAACCTGTGAGCCATTGACGAGCACTCGGACGAACATCGCCGCGTACTTGTGGCCCGCGAATCCGCCTCCGCTGTTGAAATCTTGCTCGTAGCCGGTCGCAGAGAAACGGATGAGCATCGGGCCGGTGGCCGGGCCGACGACCACCTGGCTGCCGGTATTGATGAACGAGCCCGACGGAGTGTCAACGCGGTTGCTCGTTATGAACGTCACCTGGTCGGCAGTGCCGCTTCCTGTCGCGCCGATCGCGGCGATCACGAGCACTCCGGCGGCGAGGACAGCGGCCGCGAGGACCGCGATCAACTTTCGCTTCGTGAACATCGAGGGGCTCCTTGTTCGAGGGCCTCCCATCCTGCCCCTTGGGGCCGGACGACTCAAACGGGAAGGCCTCCGTTCAGGCGAGGCGCTACTCTCTGGGCGCAGTGAGACGCATCGCCCTGCTCTCGCTCGCGGTCTTCGCCTTCGTCGTTTTGGCCGGGTGCGGCACCGCCAGCGACCAGACCCAGGAGCAGACCCTCACTCCCGCCCAGGTGAGGCAGACGTTCAAGCAGGCGACCGGGCGGCCGCTCGAGCCGGCCGCGGTCAGCGATCCCGCATGGGACCAGCTCGGCTTCGGGCTCGACATGCCGCAGTCGCTGGTCGACCGCTACGGCATCTTCAACGTCTACGTCGGCAAGCCGGGGAAGAGCGCTTCGCTCGCCTCCTTCTTCAAGGACAAGGACACCGAGAAGCCGCTCGCCCGGAGCGCCGACGGCATCTACTGGGAGCTCGACTCGCAGAGCAAGACCTGGGTCGCCTACAAGCGTTACGGCGGGAACGTCGTCCTCGTCTGGCTCAGCGGCTCGAAGGAGCAGGCCGCCGACGAGCGCTTCGATCGGCTCGACTCGATTCTCGCGGGCCTCCCCAGCTAAGCTCGCGACTCGAATGGGACGCCTGGACGGAAAAGTCGCCGTCATCACCGGTGCTGCCGGCGGCATCGGCCGGGAGGCCGCGATCCTCTTCTCGGGGGAAGGCGCGAGCATCTGCGTCGCGGACGTCGATCCCGAGAAGGGCGAGGCGACGGCAGCCGAGTGTCGCGAGGCCTTCTTCCAAGAGGTGAACGTCGCCGACCCCGGCAGCGTGCAGGCCATGTACGCGGCGGCGACCGAACGCTACGGCGGGATCGACGTCCTCTATAACAACGCGGGGATCATGCCGGCGGACGACGCGTCGGTTCTCGAAACCGAGGTCGACGCGTGGCAGCGCGTGCAGGACGTCAACACGAAAGGCGTCTTCCTCTGCTGCAAGCACGGGATCCCACACCTGCTCGACCGAGGCGGCGGCTCGGTCATCAACGTGGCCTCGTTCGTGGCCCTCGCCGGCGCGGCGACGTCGCAGATCTCCTACACCGCCTCGAAGGGCGCTGTCCTCTCCTTGAGCCGGGAGCTCGCCGTCGAGTTCGCGCGCCAGGGTGTGCGGGTCAACGCCCTCTGCCCCGGCCCGGTCGAGACGCCGCTCCTCATGCGCCTCTTCGACGAGACCCCGGGGGCGCTCGAGCGCAGGCTCGTTCACCTGCCCATGGGCCGGCTCGCTCAGGCGAAGGAGATCGCCTACGGCGCGCTCTTCCTCGCAAGCGACGAGTCGTCCTACGTCAACGGGGCGACCTTCCTCGTGGACGGCGGCCTCACCGCCGCCTACGTCACACCCCAATAGCTCTCAGCCGCCGAGCACGTTGACCGCACGCGCGGCCACGAGGAGCACGGCACCGACCGAGATCAGGGCGTCGAGACCCATGAGCGTCTTGGCACGTCGAGTCAGCGGCATTGCGTCCGTCGGGCTGAAGGCGATGCCATTCGTGAACGCCACATACGCGTAGTCCTCGAGCCGCGGGTGCCAGCCGGTGTGCGCCAGGCGATCGTTGTCGTCCTGAGGGAACCAGAAGTCGGGTGGTCTCCGTCCGTGCCTCGCACGCGCCCGCGGGCCACCGGCATCGAGGCTCCAGTAGAGGAGCCCGAAGACGATTACGTTCGTCAGCCAGACAATTGCGCCGCTCATGAGGAGCTGCCCTCCCGAGAGGTCGCTGCTCTCCTCGGTGACGAGGGAGGCGATGAGGAGACCGAGGCCACCGAGATTCGCCAGGACGACCACCGAAATCACCGTCACGTCCGCAGCTCGAGGAGCGTCGAGGGCAAGCGCGCCGACCAGCAGCAGCTCGGGAACCGCGAAGAGGAACCAGATCCAGCCGGCGACGCCGGCGAGCTCCCAGCTCGCCGCCATGCTCACGAGGCCGAGAAGGACCAGGAGCGCGCATGCGGCGAGCGCGAAGATACTCGCCTCCACGCGGGCCTCACGACGGTTGCCCTCCGGTCTCGGTTCGGACACCAGACGTCGTTCGGCGGCTACGGAGCTTGCCCTGCCAGGCTCAGCGGCGGCCGTCGAAGCGCGCCTGCTCCTCGGCGGTGCGCTCGGCGGTCGGGATCGTTTCGAGCCTCTCGTCCGGGATCGGCTCGCCGCTCTCGACCGAGAGGCCGTACGTGCCTGCGTCGATGCGGGCCTCCGCACGCTCCACGGCGGCCAGCTCGTTCACGAGGCGCCCGCGAAGACCGGCCTCGAACTCGTCTTCGTACAACTCGCTGCCTTGGTCGCCGAGATGCTGGTCGAGGGTCGAGAGCTCGCCGTTGCTTCCGCCCGCCTGCTCGGCGAGCGCCCGCTCGATCCGCTGCCGCTCCCGCTGAAGGAGCTCGCGTGCCTGTTCGGCGTCCATGAGCTGACTCTACCGACGCCGGTCAGTCGATCGGTCCGGCGCGGAACACGCTGTCGAACGAAGCGGTCGCGCCCAGGTTCGTCGCCGCGCCGAAGAACGTCACGAAGCGGCCGTCCAGCGAGATCGACGGGCCGTGCACCGGGGCGTCGGGCGGATCCCCGTTGGATGCCTTGTCGACGATCCGCGTCGTCCCGCGGCCGAGGTCCCGCACGAAGATCTGCGCCGTGGCGGGAGTGGTGTTCTTGTAGGCGGTGAACGCCACTCTCGAGCCGTCTCCCGACGGGACCCCGTGGAACGCCTGAACATCCGTAGCGCCAATCTCCAGGCTGACCCGCTTGAGCGTCCCCCAAGTCAGGTTGCGGATGAAAACCTGGCCGTGGGTCCCGTCCCCTCCCGGCATGTTCGACGCAATCGTGTCGAAGACGACGTAGCGACCGTCACCGGAGAGGGCAGGGAACTCCGAAGACTGGTTGGCCACGCGCCCGTGCTCGTTCCGATCGATCAGGATCGTGCGGTGGCCGGGCACGTCGCGCAGGTAAATGTGCTTGTTGCTCCCGTCGCCGCCCTGCAAGTCGGCATCCAGTGAGCGGAAGACGACAAGGGCGCCCGAGGACGAGATCGCCTGGGTTCCCGTCTCGCCGAACGCGGGCTTGCCCTTGCGTGTCCTGCTGACCAGCGTCGTCATCCCAAGCTTCATGTCGCGGATGTAGACGAAGTAGTTCGCGCCGTCTGCTCCCGGAAGGTTGTCCGCCCTGGACTGGAAGACGACGAACCGTCCGTTCGCCGAGATAGAGGCCGAGAAGCACTGATCGCGCGCCGGCCGAGCAGCGCCCCCAGAGCAACGATGTGTAAGCCGCGCCGCATGTTCGCGGATCACAGTAGGACGTTGTACGACGCGTGTCTATCCGCGCTCAACGCTCGACGAGCTTCGACTTGTACTCGCTCCGCTGCAGGCTGCCCCACGGGACGAGCTCGACGCGGACCCGCACGACGAGCACGCTTCGCAGCCGCTCGCCGATCGCCTGCGCCAGCTCGTCGTCCGGAGACGCGTTCTCGGCGAGCTCGACCGCGACCGGAAGCGGCGGCTCCTGCTTCACGCCCGTCGTCTCGGGCCTGACGAGAATGTGTCCGCTCACCCTCGGCGCGAACGCGTTCACGACCTCGCGCACGGCCGACGGGAAGACGTTCACTCCGCGGACGATAAGCATGTCGTCGGTGCGCCCGATGCAGCGAACCCGTGGGCTCGTCCGCCCACACGCACAGCGGCTCGTACGAAGCTCGACGTGGTCGCGGGTCCGGAAGCGGAGAAGCGGCGCCGCGCGGTGCTCCAGATGGCTCAGGACGAGCTCGCCCTCGGCGCCGTCGGCGATCGCGATGTCCTTGCCGCTCTCCGGGTCGATCAGCTCTGCGTGCACGAAGCCGCGCGCGCCGAGGTGCATCCCGTCCTGCTCTTCGCACTCGCCCCAGAGCGAGGCGCCGATGTCCCCGATGCCCATCGCCTCGGTGATCTTCGCGTCCCAGCCGTCCTCCAGCCTGGCGCGGAACGCCGGTTCTCCGCCTCCGGGCTCGCCGGCCACGAGCACACGGCGCACGCTCGACCCTCGCAGGTCCTTGCCGCGCTCGGCGGCCCACTCGAGGAGGTGGGCGGCGTAGGACGGCGTGAGCACAGCGGTCTCCGGCTCGAGGAGCTCGATCGCGAGCATGAGGCGCTCCGTGTTGCCGGTGCCCACCGGGATATGACTGAGGCCGATCCGCTCGAACGCGTCGAGTGCCGCGCCGGCGACGAAGGGGCCCGCGTTGTAGGTCGAGACGATCCGCTCGCCCGCCGAGACACCGGACGCCGCATAACTCCGCGCCGAGCCGGTGATCCAGTTGTCGAGGTCGCCCTCGGTGAGGGGGATGTAGCTCGGCGTGCCCGTGGTGCCGCTGGTGGAGTAGATACGGGCGATCTCCCCGCGCTCGACGCAGAGGTGCGCCCCGATCGGATTCTCCCGGCTCGCGGTCGCCCTCACCTCGCTCTTCTCGGTGAGCGGCAGGCGCGCGATGTCGTCGAGGCCGCCCGCTTCCTCAGGGCTCGAGATCCCTGCAGTGCCGAGCTTGTCGCGGTAGAACGCCGAGTGCTCGAACAGGTAGGCGAGCTGCGTGCGATAGCTCCCGTCGTCGAGGGCGAGCTGCTCATCCCAGGGACGGCTCTCGACCTCCGGCTCGAGCATCACTCCGCCGGAGGCTCGTACGTCACGCTTTCCTCCGCGCCCGCTGCGAGCAGGAAGCCGAGCGGATTCTCTCTCTCCTCCGCAAGATGAGCGAGAAGCCCGGCCGTGCGGGCGAGAATCGGGATCGCCTTCACCGTGCCGGGCGAGAAGCCGAGGTCGAGCGCGACGGCTGCGATCGGCATGGCGACGTTCATCGTCAGCGGTTTGCGGAGCTTGCGGGCAACAGCATCGTGGAGGTGACGGGCGAGCAGGACGTGCGGGCCGCTCACGCTCCGCTCGTCCGCGAGCTTAAGGATTCGCTCCGCTCGGGGGTCAACCGGCTTGTGCACGGGATGCCCGAAGCCCGGCATGCGAGCCCGGTCGTGTGGGAATTCCCTCACGTAGTTGACTGCGGCGAATTTCGGCTCAAGGCCCGCGACGACTTGACGCTGCAAGCCAGCGAGAAGCCGGGCGCATTCCTCCGAGCTGCCGAGGACGACCGGGCCGGCGCCGAGAATCCCCGCGGCGACCGCGCTCTGGAGCGACGCGGGGTCCGCCGCCAGCGTCATTCGCGCCGCCACGTTGGTCGGCATCATCCCGTGCTCGGCGATGGCGACGAGCAGCAGGTCGAGGAAGTAGCGCTCCTCGTCGGTCGGCTCACGACCGGTGAGGAGGAGATGGAAGTACTCCGTGAAAGTCACCCGGCCCATGAGGTCGCCGGCGAGATCCCGCCCGCGCACCTCGACGCGATCCGGGTAGGCCTGGCTCATGTGTGTGACGGGCTCGCCCGGCTTGCCGATCTGCATGGCGCATCTTCCCCTTAACTGCGAAGCCCCGCCGGAGCGGGGCTTCGTGTAGCAGGCCTGTAAGCCGGATTCTGTCGAGGGTGACCATCCATCTAGGCCATCGGTTCCCCG
>Ga0307410_10000554_pt1 | contig 15343 bp, 16 predicted proteins | sample 322Ometagenome_3_FD_203707 | JGI IMG/M metagenome (GOLD analysis project Ga0307410, IMG submission 203707) | Maize rhizosphere microbial communities from greenhouse at UC Davis, California, United States - 322HYB-O-3 | ecosystem: Host-associated > Plants > Roots > Rhizosphere > Soil | place... | reverse complement strand
TGTGTATAACAAATAAAATGATTTTTAAATTATATTCACAGAGTATATTGATATGGATATGACACATATAATGGACATGGATTATGTTATGGATTCTGATGTAGATGGATGTTTAAAATCCATAAAATCAGAAATATCAGATTATGTTCGTAAATTATCTGATAAGTTACACATCTCCACAAAGTGCGCGTCATTACTTGTCACGGTGAGATGCAAATCATGGTGGACAGAAAAAATAGAAAATCAGATTATTGAATTGGATGCTATTAAATCACTAAATGATGAGAGTGTACACAAAATACTTAATAAATATACTAATATTCGTGTATATCAAATGATTCATGTACCACATATTGAAAATACAGAAATTGTGCTATCCACCAAAACTAATAACAATATAATTATTCCGGATACGATCAGATTGTTACGTACATTTGACAGTCATGAACAAATCAAAACGTTAGATGATTTATATAATTGTGTGCCAGATGATGACACAAATACAGTTCCAGATATTAAAACCGGAAAGAGATACCAAGTTGCATGTTCATTGTGGTTGGTTTATAAAAATTCAAAATCTAGTTATACAATATATAAATATGTGGCTTATGACGCGGTTGATTTATTTTCATTTATGAAAAAATACACTTATCAAAAATGCAAATTGACACAATTTCTATATCAATTGGATGATCATTATACGGCACATGGAAATGATACAACAGTGATCATGTCCGAATATAATCCTCAAAATCAAAAATTCACATATTTTAGTAGATGTATGTGTTAATATATATTGTCAATCACATAAATAAATACACTAATTTTATTCAACTTTGAATAAAATAATATTTAATAAATACACATAATATTAATATGGCCGCAGGAAATATCATAACACATAACATTAATGAATTATTCAATCTGACTCCAAACATGGACGAACAATTGGTTCAAGTATATGAAGGAATGATTATATACAATACTATAATATATGATCAAATTGCTTATATTCTTCCCGAATATACAATTGGAAAATATTCAGATGCTGATAAAGTCATGAATGATTCCAAATTGGTATTTTATTGTGACATATGTACAATACAAGATAACAAATTGATTGAAATGTCAAATAATAAATATAAATTTGTTCCAAATTTGTATGATGAGCACAACCATCTCGTGTCATTGAACGAACATGAATTAATGATTACATTGAAATTATCATCGAATCATTTCAAACAAATTCAAATTGTTGCAACACAACATATTCCACTTATAACTCTTTTATTTAATAAATCATATGTTCACCTTTTATATAAAATATTGGTTGAATATAATAATGATTACAATAATATTATTGGTTGTTTAAGTTTGAATTATTCTCGATCACATCATGCTAATTTTCAATTGACGAAATTTCGGTTTCCTATTCAAGATGTCATTAATCATTTATTAATTAATAGAGAACCTGTTAATCAAATGATAGAATTAGGAATGGTTAAAGGTCGAATGATTGCTCACAAAAATTTCAAGGCATTCTATCACATGATATTTAGTTGTTTATTAAGTATATTACAAATACCTGATAGAAAACTCAGTGCTAATATTATGTATATTAACCGAATGTTTGTAATGGTATTCTATGTATCACCAAATAATATTTCTGATTTTAATCCATCCATGCATACATTATATACAAATGATCACTTGTTATTGATGCCCATAGATTTATATTACACAATTCCAGATTTTGGTCCAATAGATCATACATCATTTATAAACGATATTATGGCACAACCACTTGATACTCTTACATCTGAATATTCGCACATACTATTATATAATGATGCATGCACAAAATTACAAATTTTGTCACAACAAGAAATACATATGTTATTAGATAATTCATGTGTCACTAGAGATATATCATGCAATGAAGGGTCATTTGATGTTTATAGAACCATATTAACAAAGTATCTCAGATGTAGATACAGAAATGCCACAGAATTATATAATTATTTACATCGCGATGTTGGACGATTATATAAATTTGTCATTTCTGGCGAATTGGCTTACGCTAATAAATATCAATTGAACAAAGACAAACCGTTAGCATTACAAGGTAATTTTGCAAATTATCTTACTAGATATTTGGTCACCGATTTAATCAAATTAGTTCCACAAGATGGAGTTATTCGAATAAATAGTATGATAGATATTAATCATGCATTATCTATTCAACATTTAAATAGTTGGATTCACAACAAGGAAAAATTTGGAGCCGAATCTACATTCGGATTGGTATTTAGAGTGAGAGTTGATGTTCCTCATATAGAGGGAACAAATTTTATTATCAAAGTTCCACGATTTTTAGATCAAGAACAATATTCAAACTTTGAATATGAATATGCTAATGGATTACAGATTAATCGTATTCGAGAGAAAATTCCAAATTTCGTATTAACTTTGGGAGGATTTGTGTGTCCAGAACCATGTATACCTAATCCAGACCCACAATTCAGAGGAAGAGGATTAGATTGTTCCTCTATGAAAGATACACGTTCTTTTTGTGAAGGAGGAGAAAAACTTCCACACATCATCCTAGAATATTTGGTTAACAGTATAACATTAAGTGGATATATATCTAATCAAATACTTACTAATCACAATGATGATTCATTACAAATGAATATTATGTGTGTTATTCAACAATTGATGTGTGCGTTATCTTGTGCACAACAAATGATTGAATTTGTGCACTACGACTTACATACTCAAAATGTATTAATGTACAAAATGAACACAAATAACGTTGGATTTATTTATCGTATTGGTGGACAAGAATATAGAATGTATGTACCTGGCTTATGCACCATTATAGATTATGGAAAAACTCATACATCACAAACACAAGCGCCACAAATTATGTTAGATAATGTTAGAGATAATGAAACGTATGGATATTCATATAACCAATTCAAACCATATGCAGATACATTCAAACTAATTTCTCTGATATATGTGACTTTACTTGGTGCTAGACCTAGTTTATTTTTAAATGTAGTATATGGTAGGATTGGTATTGATAATGTTACATTCCGACAAGATATGCCAATTCATACATTTTTCGATGCATTTTGGACCGCATATAATTATAAATTTATAAATGGATATCAAGGATTTAAAAACGATGTTATTGGTTCATACATCAGACATGGCGACCAGGCAAATATGTGGATAATATTTGTTCGAAATATTCGAAATGCAAGTGAAAATCCAACATATCTAAGAATTGGCGATTTATCTCCAAGTGTACCATTTGTTACAGCTATAGATATAGCTAATTTTATACAAGTAACATTTGGAGATATACTGACTCAAGGAGTAACGAGATGGATGGAGTGGAAATTATAATATTTACAAATAAATTGTAAATATATGAATTAAAAAGTTATACTTTTTCTGTAAAGATGTAAATTATAATATTTACAAATAAATTGTAAATATATGAATTGAATATTTACACTTTTTCTGTAAAGATGTGAATTATAATATAATTCATATAAACTATTTGATTAAATTGTTAATAAAAATGAATATATATATCATTATGATATGTATATTACTGAAATATTAGAATGTGGTCAATAGACTATCCACAAGATGTTATGGACAGATATTTTGTACCTATATCAGCAAAGGATATTACTAAATATATTCATGAACAATTACCACAATTAGATGACGCAATTTTATTATCACACAAAAAGAGAATGAGTAGTTTGTGTTGTAATATTTGCGATGATTTAGAGACGCAATTAGTATGTTATACGAATGGAACATTGATACGATTGTTATTAACTAAAACATTTCCATATAGAAAAATTACCATTGAAGGGTATTGTGATTCAATACCTGAAATATTGAACGCAAATTATGAATTCACTTTGGATGAACTACGATCCATTCCAGAATCATATGATGAAGAGCTGAATGCACTAATTCGGCATTTAATATATTACAAAGAAGTGGAGGTGTGGGCCTTATCACACCAAGATTAATGTAATCAAGATTAATATAGAAAAAATGAAATTTACATCTCATTAGATGTAAATATATAATTGTAGCTGTGATGTCAATAAGATTGTCATTGTTTTATAACAAGAAATGTGTAGAAATACCACAAGAATTTATGTCATTGGATGTATGTCCATCAACGCATTCCGTTTATAAATGCATGAACGGATTGGTGAAATGTCAAGCATTTTTATACTACCATCATGAATTATATACAATTGTTCACATATCAAATTATGATGTAAATGATGAGATTTATATGATATGTAAAAATGGAAATATTTTATATAGTATGTCCAAATTAGAATTGAATGCTATTGAATTATTATCGAATGAGTTTACAAATAAAATAAATTGAATTATAAAAATGAAATTATATCAATACAATTGATATATTATATATCTTGATCTTTGAACAATAAAATATGGCTGAAAGTGCAAAATTGATGTTTGTTTGTGGAGGAATCACATCTGAATTATCTCATGATATTGTGTCAGTTTCCAAAGTCTTGAAAGATATGATTGAAGATACATCCGACACGAATATTCCAATTATTATTCCTTCACAATATGAATCAGTTGTTTTAGAAGTATTTGAAAAGATTCAACGATTGATACCTGATATTCAAGTGGTACTGAAAGAAATGACAGATAATTCGAAAGAAGATACACCAGAAAAAGTGCAACAAAAGAATACAATTTCTCTCGATCAATTTGCCACAAAACACGAATTCGAATTCATTCCTAAACCATCCGATAAAGTTATTGATGGTAGAACAGTACAAATTATTGATGTTACACCTGCACAAACTCTCGTATTACATGACAAAATTAATTTGTTGGATTATTTGAATTGTGAACCACTGATGTATGCAGGATTGAAGGCCATGGCATCATGTCTAAATAATCGAACTCCGCAAGAAATTGCTGCTTTGATGGATGTACCATATGAACCGTATGAATGTGAAAATACACAAACACAAACACAATCACAAATAACCGAATAAATACTACAATTTACAATAAAATATTAATCAACTTTATTGATTAATAAAAATGAAAATATACATTTTCTGTAAAGATATACATTGAAATTTACATAATCTGTAATTCATATGAAATTTACTCTTTCTTAATTTTCTTGTAATAAACTTATAAAATATTTTATTCAAAATTGAATAAAATAAATTAAGGTGTATTATTTGTGAATAAATGCGAATTGCAATTTTTATTACAGGTGAATACAGATCTTTTGATTTGATTAAACACCACATTTACAACAATATTATAAAACCAAATAATATTTCAGATACAATAGATATATTTTCATGTGTTGAATCTATTAGTCACAAACCAATCGGATTTAATGTAATATCATATCAACATGCATTACCTGATGCAAAATCTCAAGATTATATTAAATCTAATCTGTTTCCTGAATATACTAGACAGATTGAATTTTCTGAACCTCAAGATTATAAAAATTATATCGAAAATGCGTGTCAATTGATTAGAATTGCAAATATGAGATTTGCTCCACGTTTTGTCGCAACTGGAGTTATAGAATATTATCAATTGAAAAAGTGTATTGACATGTTACAAGAATATGAAAAGATTAACAATATACGATATGATTGTATTGTAAGAATTCGTCCTGATATTGTATGGTTTAAGGAATGCAAATTATCAAATTTCTTTGAACCTACATGCGATACAATTGAGAGTGTATTGAATAGTACATCATTTGAAAACGAACCATTTGAATTAATTGTCACAATTATGAATTCTGGTGGTATTCCATCGTTAATAAAAAGAAAAGACAATATAAATAAACACCATCGATTAATATTATTGAAATATGTTATGTATCATACACCATCCATCATAAATATTACGCGATTGTTAGAATTGGAAAAAGTAATAATATATCAATCAATCAATAAATTAGAATTGAATGAATGTATTACAGATTTTATTCATGAATATACACAATTTATATCACAATTGAATTACGTATGTGCATTCAGAAAGAATGCTTTATATTTTGGCACACGAAATGCAATTTGTAATTTAAGTGACATGTGTCAGGATTACGCAAAATCACTGAATTTCACTCACACAGTTACAGAATTATCACAAGAAGATGGAATGTGTCACACATGGGATCCAGAATATCAATTCCTGATTCATAACTTGAATAAGGATAATTTGGTATTGAATTCAACACATCCTTATGAATCACAACTTGTCGATGACAAACACGGACAATTAAAGATAATTAATAATACATATGTGGATGATTCACGATATGACGATATATTCTTTTCTGTTATTCGGACACTGGACTATTTCGACAAAAATACATGAATTAATAAAATGAATTACAATAGTTGATACTAAATATGTTTTATTATCATTGGATAATAAATGAACAAATTACCATTTGAGATTGTATGTTATATTTTCGAATTTTTACCTTTAAAATCCAGAAATCGTTTGAAAAGAGTTTGTTCGGATTGGAATACAGAATTATCACACAAACGGTATCAAATTACATTAACAGAAATTGGCAAAATTCTTAAAAAAGGAAGTGTACGTGAAAGATGTTATTTATATAATCAAAAAATTATAGGTCCGTGTGAATTATTGATTATGTGTGTACCTGAATTTCATTTGTTATCATTAATTTTTAGAGTGTGTCCACAAATATTACATACATCCAATTTACAATTTCATGAATCATATTATTATACATATGGTGATACACATCGTCACGATATGGAATACAATATATTATTAGAATTCAATACATCTGTAATAGATAAGGAATATGAAAAAATTGTGTGGATATATAATGAATTGTTTGACACATATACTAAATGTACATATACACCATCTTTTCATTTACGCAAATTCATAGAATCTGGAAAAATTACATTATAACATGTGAATTACATTTGTTACTAAAAGTAACAAATAGATTTCACATTTGTTATTGATAAAATGATTTATTTTATTATACAATTTTGTATTCATAAATGTTACCATTGTATTTGATATATTTGACATTCAAATATTGCGAAATACGCACATTAAAGAATTGTCAAAAAGTGTGTAGAATATGGAGAAAAGAAATTCATAGACTTATGACAAATCTTGTTTTAGATTATCCTAAAAATTTATATGTTATAAATACATGGGTATATTCACAAGTTATTTCATTAAATATGATTGTAGATCAATACAAATTAATTGATCGTATTTACATGTCGAATAATGCAATGTGTTTTACGGCATTTGATAATTCACAAAAACCAAAAGTTCAAACAATTGTATGTGAAACTGGATGGTATAATATTTATAACAATAGTTCAATTAGTAAACGATTTATTATTCATGAAGATTATGTTAATATGAATAACACATATGAGAATTTATATCCGAGTGTTTGTATAGATGTATTGGAATATCATCGCATTATAACAATTACATCTAATGATGTGATATGTAAAATAATCAAATCAGAGAACAAAAACAAAAGTCAATGTCTTTCAAAATACAAATATCACGCGATTAATACATATAGAAACATGCAATTATTTGAATTACAATACAAAAATAAAACAATAGGAATGTGTATTAATTTGATGGATGATAACAGAGAATATTATATTAACGGTCTGCATCATTATATTATAAATGATCGGCGTGATGATATTTGAAAGTATGATATATAATTTATTTCACATAATGAAATAAATATTTTTGTTAAAAGCAAAAAGAATTATATTATAAGATGAATACAAAAACTATAAAATTGGTAATAATTGGATCAATTAATACAGGAAAAACATCTTTAATCTATAGACTAAAAAATAATTCATTTAATACACATACTGAAAATACTATCGGCGCAGCTTTTACAAAATTAATTCATACTCATAATCCATCAACTTATAATATCGAGTGTTGGGATACCGCTGGAAGTGAACGATATGCTCCTTTACTTCCTCTTTATGTAAGAGGTGCACACATCGTTTTGTTATGTTATGACAATTGGAATGCAAATGTTATAAAAGACAATTTGAAATACATACATACAAATAATACAAATACACATGTAGTGATGTGTAGAACAAAATCAGATTTAATTACACCATCTACAAATGATGATGTTCGTTCACGTGATACAATTAACGCTGAATTGATGGGATGGGGTAAAGTACATTTTGTCAGTTCGAAAACTGGAGATGGTATATCTGATTTATTGAATAGTGTGTGTAATTATATAGATGAATATATTCCTAATACAACCGTACATAATACATCACACCTTTCACAACTTGACAATGAAAAAATGAAAAGTAAATCGTGCTCTTGTTAATTATATTGTAATAAATAAATTCAGATATTTAATATGTGCACATTCACAAATAATTGTCAAAATGATACTCACAATTCATATTCATCTATTGATAATGATATATTGGATGAAAAATGTAGCATTTGTTCAAAAGGATCAAATCTTGTTAGATCAAAATGTACACATTATTATCATTTATCATGTATTGATAGTAACAACCTAATGACATTTTGTGTCATATGTCGTGATCCGATTCGCATTCATGTCAAAGATAAATATAAGGAATTTTATGACACTTTTATTCGATTACTAGATGATTTTCACGATAAAGCATTTGATATCAAAACCAAAATATTGAATAATCAAATAATGAGTGCAGAATATACTAATATAGAAAAAAGTCATGAATTTACAGAACTATTCGAACAAAATAGATTATTTAATAATATATCAGATATTGGCTTATATATGAAATGTTATAACGAAATTCGCGTATTACATATTAGAGCACAAACTTTTCATAGATATTATGAAATTTATCTATCTTTTATTTTGACAGAGTGTTCAAATCATAAAATTAAACAATATAATGAAGTATTATTTAGGGGAATAAATACAGTTATGGACAATATAAAATTGACACGGGAAAAATTAGATGAATGGTTTTGAATATTTTAATATTATTAAAATGAAATTTCATATATTGTATATGAAATAAATTAATACAAAAGTGGCCAAAAATTCGTTGACATACAATAAATGCACAACACACGAGGACATAAACGGACTGTTGAAGAGATGCCAATTGTAAATGAGACTAATAAACGATTCAAGTTTGAATCAGATATCATTAATATTCCTTTTCGAAGACTACATGAAAAACCAACTATTATTTCAATGACACGAAATGAATATAATGAATTACAACGTCAACCACGTACAGAAATATATAATATATTGAGTGAATTGAGTGATTTGAATAAACAATGATTTATTAATAACTCACTAGAAATCAAATAATTTTATACACATAAGTGTATAAAATGAAATTTTATATGTAATATATGGAACAATTTATTGTCTGTTTTTGCAAACTGTATGATGTGGTCTGATATTGAGGATGAATTGGAAAAACCAGATTGTATATCATTTCACATACAATTTATTAAAAATAAATTGGATCACGTCTACAAGATGAAACACAATAAATTGTACAAAACCATTGTCAATGCATTACATTCAAAAAATACCAAAAAGATGTGTTATTATAGTTTATGTAATTCTACAAAAGGCAAATGTTTCGCTCGAACCAAAGTTTTGGAAGAAAAACACGAATTTCATGATTTATCTGAATATATCAGAATTATGACAGATAAAGATACGGATTTATTCGAAATAAAAGACGAATTGGGATTACAAGATATAATTCAGAAAATAGCTATAAATCAAGACAAATTATTTGTATCGAATGGATACGTCTTTAATCCAGATGATGGATATATATTTGCCAAAATTAGAAATATTGATTCTAATAATATTATTTATATTCCTGTGACACAAAATGATGTTATACCAGAATACAAATTTCAATATATGACCAAATCAGAAATACAGAATCGTATAAAGGATATACAAAAATTATATGAAAACTTTGAATAAATGAAAATTATTATTTAACTTTGTTAAATAATGGTTAAACGATATGTAAATCGACATACTCCAAGTCGTGAACGAAAACGTCAAAATCGGCCGAGTCCTAGTTTAAGTGCAGCTGAACAAAGTGAAGGAACTACTTCAATTGGAAATGATGGTAATATGTATATAGCTCGTTCTGCAGGAAAAAGTAAAAGATGGTTTAAATTAACTCCACATACTCAACATGCAAAACGTAGAAAACAAGTAAAACGAAAAACTACAAAAAGAAAATCACCTAAGCGAAAAACTACAAAAAGAAAATCACCTAAACAGAAAACTGCTAAACGGAAAACTACAAAAAGAAAATCATCTAAACGTAAAACTACAAAAAGACAATATAAATAATGAATGGAATCAAATTATATTTTTGTAGACATGCACAATCTATGGAAAATTGTGGAAATATTATGATTGATAGTCCATTATCAAATCTTGGTAGAGAACAAGCCAAAAAATTGGCAGGTCAATTTAATATTGTTATATGTTCTCCACTTAGAAGATGTCAAGAAACTCTACATTATTCATCAATACAATACGACAAACTCATAATAAATCATAATTTACGAGAACGAATATTCAGTGAATCAAATTGTTTATTTTATGAGAAACGGGATAGTGAATCAGATAATGAATTTTTTAATCGTGTAAAATCATTTGATAATGAATTGACGGAATTAATATGTTCATTGTCAAACGAATCATCAATACTTATTATTGGTCATTCATATTTTTTTAATACATGGTATATGAACGGATGTTATGAAAATCCACCCAACGCACAGATAATTGAAATACGATACAAAAAATGATAATAATTTATTATCAATAAATTATACAATAAATTTATAAGTATGGATTCTGTCAAGACGTGGCCACAAAGTATTAAAGTTTCTGGAAGTCAAGAAAATGATAATATTTATATATTATAATAATATATAAAATGGATAAACACATTATCATACAAGAATTATCAAATAAATTGAGTATTCATGGTGATGATATTATGAATTGTTTAAATTATGTATCTGATGAAATGGATATATCTATTCAACAAATAATTCAAATTATATATTCATATTATTTAAATAAGGATATATCATCTGTATATCTATTATTGTATTATCCAAAAAGTCAACAAATATTACCAAATGATGAAACATCACAGTTAATTATCATTAATTCATATTTATCACAAGATGAAAGTCAAAATTTATATGATATGTGTGAAAATATATTATCAGATCCAGACTCGGAATATCATTTAGATATCAAACCACCTGTTATGGTGTTTGGTCGAGAATGTAGACAACAACGAGATGTAGGATTTTATTCAAATGATTCCGAAGGTTATAAATATAGTGGAAAAACGGCTCGATCCAAACCATTACCTGACTTTTTGGCAAGAATGATGACACAAATTAACGATGAATTTAATACGAACTTTAATGGTATACTTGTAAATAAATATAATGATGGAAGCGAAAGTATTGGAGCACATTCTGATGACGAAAGAAGTCTATCAAAAGGTGGTATTGTTATATCTATAACGTTGGGTAGTTCGCGTATATTCAGGATTCGTGACAAGAAAACTAAACGTGTCATTGTTGACGTAGAAACTATTAATGGTCAATTATTGGCCATGTGTGGAGAATTTCAAAAACACTACACACATGAAATACCATGTCAAAAACGTATAAAGATGACAAGATATTCTCTAACATTTAGATCTCATATTATTTAGTATAAAATGATCATTTATTCATATAAATATAATTTATTGTATAATAAATTATAATATACCTATGGATTCTGTCAAGACGTGGCCACAAAGTATTAAAGTTTCTGGATTTCCTTTCATGTTACAAGGATGGAATAACACATATTATCAATTGGATGAATTTAAGAATGGAAAACCTGTATACCGATTATATCCATATACTTTATATTATCTTGTAGACATTATTGGAGTGGATATTTATTTTGATCTTGAACGTGGATGGTGTATAAAACGACACACCGATGATCATCCACTATTTCGTACAGATAGTCGAAATTTGTTGGGAACTTGGTATATAAATAATATGACATTACATATTAAATAAGCTAGCATAACTTTTATTCTCAAATAATGAGAATAAAATAAAATGAATTTTGTTAACAATTTATATGGAATTTTTACCAAATGGTAAATCTTTTATAGAAAAGAGGATAATTATTTAATCTTTACATTGAATAAATACCTATTTTCACACGATGGCACAAGAGGAGATATTACAAATTCCGGCTGGTGTTGTTATTGATGCTATGAATCCTAGAACTCAAAAATATTTCGACCAATTATATGACGCATCAGGAAATTTAATATATGGAGAGATTACGGCTAAACCTATACCACCCAAACTTAAAAAAGATGACCCAAAACAATTTCTAGAACGAAATAAGAATACCTTAAATCGAATCAATAATGCATTATATGGTAAAACACAAGATTCAGTTCCAGAAATTGTTACAATTGATGATGAAACTGACGGAGCTGGTGCACAAGAAGAACACGTTGTTGAAGAAAAAGATGAACATGATATAGAAAAAGAAGATATGCAAGATTATAATGAGGGTGATGAAGAACGTGATAGAATGGCGGAATTCATACGATCAGAGATGCAAGAGGATGATGAAGGGAATGTTGATATAATTCCTGTAGAAAAAGAATTAGCAACTACAAAAACACGCCGTCCAAAAGGGAAAAAAGATAAATTATCCTATAATGAAGAGAAAAGCACAAAATTTATCGAAAAGAAGGCCATAATTCAACAATATGTATGGAATATTACAGATCGTAATAAGAATGATGAACCAGTAGGAGAAATGCGTCGTGTAGAATTATCAGGACATATGCAACGGTTTGCCGCCAAACCGATATATCATGAAACAACCGGTGACGAAGATGAAGAATTGACAGGACCACCTCGATTAAATTTGAAAATAGAGCAATACATCCCCGAAGATGTTATTGAACAAGTTCGTGATGTTGAATTGGGATACAAACAAATACATCAATATACAATTGGTCCATTAGGTGTAGAAATACCATACAAACCACCTACCCGTACTACACAAGAATATATTGATGATATATTAGAAAATACACGTAATCCACACAAATATATTCATGAAGGAATTTTATACATTCCATCGGGGAAATTGACTAAATCTCTGATTTATGAAAGAAATGATGAACATGAAGGAACTAAAGTCAAGTTTGTCATTGGTAACAGACGAATTTATGCAATTGTTACAAAAATTATTGCACCTTCATATCAAGATATGAGAGAAAATATGATTTTGCACATTAACATTGAAGCTAGCACGGATTTGAATGATAATGATAGACGTGATGAAGATGGTATATATGAAGTAGAATACAAAGATCCATCATTAAAAGTTTACACATATGGTCTTGAACATTTGGAAACAAAAAAGAACAAACGATTATATGGTCAATTCACAATTGGTGATCGTATTTATCATGGTGAAATTATCAAAACTTTTACTCCACAAACACAACCAAAATTATTGGCCGAATCACGATATTCTGTTGGTCTAGATGCTCCAAATCAATTTGGAATATTTGAATCGAATGATTCAAGCAAGATTGATGAATCATTAGAATATGAGGTATTGTATAGTGATCCAACATTAGAAATTGATTATGTTATTCGTGCGGACGCATATGAAAAGCACATAAGACCTGAAGATATTTATAGTTCATCTGTTAATGAACAAATGCGAGCCTTTTTCCGTGAATTCTTTTTGAGCAAATTGAAGATGGGATTGGATATTCAAGATACAACTTCGTCCAAACCAGAAATGATGAATTTGTGTGGTAAAATGGTATCCAAAAAAGAATTCTTGGAAAGTGAATTCAAAACGTGGTATTTCAATACGTATTATCATAATATCAGTTTACAAGTTGATGCATTATTGGAACACGACGTCGTATTTCAGAATCAGGTGACTGATAAATTAAAGGAAAATGTAGAAATGTATACGGAGAATAGTGTAATGGATAGATTCGTATCACGGAATCCAAACATTTTCAATATGCAAATTCAAGAAGTTCAAGAATATTTGACACAAAAACGTGAAAAAGATGAATTAGAGGCTATGTTATTAACATCTTTACAAAAGAAATTGTATGGATTACAATCAGAAGAACGTGTTGTGAAAGATTTCAAATTACAACGTGGTAATCTCGAACATTCCGAACACTATGTTGAGAAAAAAGAAGTTTATATTCCTGAAAGGAGAAAATTCACTTCTTATTCGGCAAGTTTGGAAGAATTGAAATTATTACAAAAAGAATATGCTAAAACGTTGGATACCGAAATATTGAATAAAATGTGGGATTTGTATGAAAATTTGGCACGACAAGATACAGAAATTACAGAAACTCAAATGAATAAACGAATAGAAGAAATTAGACAAGAATTTGATATGCACATTCGTTTCATACGTAATGATGTTGATCGAGAAATGATATTTGAACAACAGTTGGTGTTAATGCAACGTTTAGGCAATATGATATATAAACGATCTCGCCGTGATTTATTGGTCATATTCACAGATGTTATATCAACATACATTTATAATCACATTGGTATACCAGAGGGTGCTATTGATATGACATTAACACAATTGGAATTGTTAAATCCTGGGATTTTAGGAGCAACAAATCAAACCATTATTCGTCGTTTGTCTGATAAAGTTGTTATGGATGATATTATATTGCGCAAACGATTACAAGATGATGAAAAACATGAAGAAATTCTTCATCAAATAAAACACAAACTCCAACCAGAATTGATATATTTAGATATGATAAATAAACAATTGGATGATACTATTGATTATTTGAAAATCAAAGGTAAAAAGAAAAGTTCAATTGAAACAAAAATGCTAACATTTTTACAAAAACGTGATATTGATGAAGCGTTAATAGTTATGAAAGAGGATACCGATTATGGAAATAGAGAGAGAATGTATAAAATATTTATGCCTGTGATGAAAATGATTATGAATAAAAATATCAAGACTCGAGATGAAACTGATATATTAGAAAAATATAATGCATCATCACCTGAAATGACTCATTTGCAATTTAATTATAGTGTAAATGCCGTATTACGATATCTTGAATATCTTGAT
>Ga0307410_10000553_pt1 | contig 15377 bp, 14 predicted proteins | sample 322Ometagenome_3_FD_203707 | JGI IMG/M metagenome (GOLD analysis project Ga0307410, IMG submission 203707) | Maize rhizosphere microbial communities from greenhouse at UC Davis, California, United States - 322HYB-O-3 | ecosystem: Host-associated > Plants > Roots > Rhizosphere > Soil | place... | reverse complement strand
CACCGCCAGAAATCCGTAGGTGTGCGCGAGGAGGGCAACGCTGTAGGCCAGGGCGATCAGCCCGAGCGCGAGGAAGTCGTCCAGGCCGATGGACGTCTTGTATTCCTGCCGCAGGTGGACGACCGTGCGCCCAACCAACGTTCCGAGCAGCACGCCGATGGCAACGCCGCCGGCGACGCCCCAGAGGACGTCGACGGCCACCCACCGCCAGGCACCGGCCCCGAGGTCGTGCCGGCCCAAGAGCCCCAGGCCGAGCATTACGAACGGGAACGCGGTGCCGTCGTTGAGGCCGGCCTCGCCCGTGAGGGCGAAGCGCAGCTCGTCGTCGTCTCCTGGGTTCTCCAACTGAACGTCGGACGCGAGAACCGGGTCCGTGGGCGCGAGGACGGCGCCGAGCAGCACGGCCGCGCCCACGGGGAGCCCGAGCCACCCGACGCCGACGAGCGCCACCAGCCCCACCGTGACGGCCATCGACGTCGAGGCGAGGCGCGCCGGCAGCAGCCACCGCCCGTCGCGCCACGGCCGGCGCAGCTTGAGGCCGGCCACGAACAGCGAGATCAGCACGGCCACCTCGGTCACCCGCTCGAGCACGCCGGCGCGGCCCACCGGGTCGACCACGAGGAGGGCGGCGCCGTACGGGCCTAACGCGGCGCCCGCGGCCAGGTAGAACATCGACGCGGTCAGCGGCAGCCGCTTGAGCACCGAGCCGGCGAGCGCCATGGCGACGAGGATCGCCCCGGCGATCAGGAACCAGAGCGTCGCCCCGTCGGGCGTCACCCGCTCTCCGGGCGGCCGAACATGAGCTGGATGAACGGCAGGTCCTCGGGGCGGGCGAATACGTACACGTGGTCGCCCGGCTGCAGCGCCGTCTGCCCCTTCGGGGCGATCAGCTCGCGCCCCCGCACGATGAGCGTCGCCGCCGAGCCCTCCGGGAACGGGAGCTCGGCGAGCGGCACCCCGGTGACGGCGAGCGCCTCGTCGACGTAGAACGACAGCAGCTCCCCGGTGAGCGGCAGGCGGGACTCGATCTCGATCACCGCCGGCGGGCGCGGCGGCTCGCGCGACTCGAGCCCGAGCCGGCGCGTGACCCACGGCACCGTGGCGCCCGGCACGAGCGTGTTGACCACGACGATGAAGAAGACCACGTCGAAGATCCGCTGCGCGCCCGGCGCGCCGGCGAGGACGGGAAAGGTGGCGAGGATGATGGGCACCGCGCCGCGCAGCCCCACCCACCCGACGTACGCCGTGTCGCGCGCCGTGTAGCCGAAGGGCGTGACGCAGAGCGCCACCACCAGCGGCCGCGCGATGACCGCGAGGAAGAGGGCGAGCGCGAGCCCTACCCAGCCCACCTCCACCAGCCGTGACGGAAACACCAGCAGGCCGAGCATCAGGAACATCGCGATCTGGCTGAGCCAGGCCAGCGCGTCGTGCACCCGCAGTAGGCCGGCGCGGTACGGGAGCGCGCCGTTTCCGAGGACGAGCGCGGCCACGTACACCGCGAGAAAGCCGCTTCCGTGGACGAGCGCCGGCACGCCGAAGGCCAGGCAGGCGAAGGCGAGCGTCAGCACGGGGTACAGGCCGCCGGCGGGGAGGCGAATGCGGGCGAGCAGCGCACGCCCCGCGAAGCCGATGAGCAGGCCCAAACCGGCCCCGACGGCCATCTCCACGGCCGCGTCGAGCGCGAGGCGCCAACCCAGCGCCGCGTCGGGAGTCAGCAGGTTCTGCGTGAGCGCCACCGTCAGGATCACCGCCATCGGGTCGTTGATCCCGGACTCCACTTCCAGCGTGGTGCCCACCCGCCGCTTCAGGCTGATCCCACTCCCCCGCAGCACCGAGAACACGGCCGCCGCGTCGGTCGACGAGACGATCGCCCCGAGCAGCAGGGCATGGGGCCAGGGGAAGCCGAGCGCGTACGCGGCCGCGCCCACCAGGCCCGCCGTGCCCAGGACGCCCACGGTGGCGAGCAGCGCCGCGGGCCGCAGCGCTTGTCGCACCGCGGCGAGCGGGGTGTTCAGCCCGCCGTCGAAGAGGATGAGCACGAGGGCGATCGCGCCGAGCCGGAAGGCGGCGCGGTAGTCCTCGAAGGCGATCCTGCCGATCCCCTCGGACCCCGCGAGCATGCCGATCCCGAGGAAGAGGAGCGTGACCGGCACCGCGATCCGCTCCGCGGCGCGGCTGAATAGGATGCTGACGGCCAGCAGCAGGCCGAAGACCGCGAGGAGCAGCGCGGTGGCGGCAGGCTCGGAAGCGCGCATGCGGCAATCTGCTGCCGCAGCGGTGCGCGGTGGAAGCCGCGGTGAAATATTCGTCGTGGGGTCCGCCGAGCGGCCGCTCAGGGCTCGGCGCGCAATGCCTCGAGGAAGGTGGCCGCCCACCACTCGATGTCCTGCTGGAACACGCGCGCCCGGAGCGCGCGCATGCGCGACCGGCGCTCCACGAGCGGCATCGTGAGCGCCCGGTGCACGGCGTCCGCCGTCGCGTCCACGTCGTACGGGTTCACGAGGAGCGCGTCGGTGAGCTCGTCGGCCGCGCCCGCGAACTCGCTCAGCAGGAGCACCCCGTCCTCGTCCGTCCGCGCCGCGACGAACTCCTTGGCGACCAGGTTCATGCCGTCGCGCAACGGCGTGACGAGCATGACGTCCGCGGCGCGGTAGAGCGCCATCAGGACCGTGTCGGTCACGCTCCGGTGGACGTAGTGGATGGGAGTCCAGCGGGGCGTGCCGAAGGCGCCGTTGATGCGCCCCACCAACCCCTCGACCTCGGCCCGAATGCGCTTGTACGCGGCGACGCCGGCCCGCGACGGCACCGCGACCTGCACGAACCGCACGCGCTCGGACCACTCCGGGTGGCGGGCCAGCAGCCGCTCCATCGCGACCAGGCGGCGCGGAATCCCTTTGCTGTAATCGAGCCGGTCGATCCCGACCAGCAGGCACTTGCCCTCCTTGGCGCGGAGCCGCACGACCTCCGCGTCGACCGCCGGGGCCTCCGCGCGGTCGGCGAGCGACGCCGCGTCGACGCCCATCGGGAAGACGCCGATGCGCACGGGGCGACCGCCGTAGTCGACCGCCTGCCGCTCCGGGTCCATCTCGATCCCGAACAGTCGGCGCAGCGCGGCCGTGAAGTGCCCCCGGTGGCGGCGGGTGTGAAAGCCGATCACGTCCGCGCCGAGCATCCCCTCCACGAGCCATTTGCGGGTCGGTAGCGCGAAGAAGATCTCCGGGTTCGGGAACGGGATGTGGAGGAAGAAGCCGACCCGCGCCCCGGGGAGTCGCGCCCGCAGGAGCGCCGGCAGCCGCAGCAGGTGGTAGTCGTGCACCCACACCAGGTCACCGGGCCGGTAGTGCGCCGCGACCGCGTCGGCGAACCGCGCGTTGACCCGCTCGTACACGTCCCATCCGTTCACCCACAGGGGGAGCTGGTCGAGGCGGTCGTGGCAGATCGGCCACAGGACGCCGTTGGCGATCTCCTCGTAGAAGGTGGCGACTTCGGCGGGGCTCATCGCGACGGGCACCGTGCGCGCCGCGGCCAGCTGCGCCGCCAGCGACCGCTCGCCCTGGGTGTCGAGCGGCCCGTGGGCACCAGGCCAGCCGATCCACAGGCCCCCGCTGCGCTCGTGCGGCGTACGCAGCCCCGTCGCTAGGCCGCCGACACTCGGCTCCACCACCGGGCGGCCGTCGCGAACGGTCACCGTCACCGGCAGCCGGTTCGACACCAGCAGCAGCCGACTCACCACTCGCGCCTCTGTCTCGCCGTTGCTCGCATGCGTCCCCCGCTTCGTCGTTGCACCACGCGCTTCACTCCGCGCTTCACTCCGCGCTCACTCCGCGCCACGCTCGGGCTCCGCTCGATGCGCCCATGCCGCTCAGTGTAATGAGCAGTCTCCGGCGCGTGAGCGCCAGCGCCGGGCGCAATGCGTACACCGGCGTCTTCCTGAGGCTGACGCACTTCGCGCCCATTCCCGACAGCCGCGGTCCCCCGGGCCGCGTACCATTCCTCACCCTAGACGTCCGGCCGCCGCGTCCAGCGCGCCGGGGCCGGCTCACGTGGTGTTGGGACACAGGGAGGGGAGGGATGACCGCGCCAGTACGAAATCGCACGAAGAATCGACCGCCGCACTACGCGCCCAGCTCACGCCGACCGCAGGCGCCGGCTCTCCCGGCACCCCCAGAGCCGCAGGGCTTCGCGGCAACGTGGAAGGCGGACGTCCGTGCCGGGCTCGTCGTCTTCCTCGTCGCCCTTCCACTGTGCCTCGGTGTCGCGCTGGCGTCCGGGGCGCCACTCATGTCCGGCGTGGTCACCGGCGTCGTGGGCGGGCTGGTGGTGTCGAGGCTCAGCGGCTCGCAGCTCATGGTCAGCGGGCCCGCGGCGGGGCTGACGGCGATCGTGCTCGCCGCGATCACGGAGCTCGGGTCCTTCCAGGCCTTCCTCGCCGCCGTGGTGCTCGCGGGCCTATTGCAGCTCGTCCTCGGCTGGGCGCGGGCGGGCATCATCGCGTACTACTTCCCGTCGTCGGTGATCAAGGGGATGCTGGCGGCGATCGGGTTGATCCTGATCCTCAAGCAGATCCCCTATGCGCTCGGCTCGGGGATCGAGGTGTTCGAGTCGGCCAGCTTCCGGGTCACCGGCGGGGGCAACACCTTCACCGAGCTCGCCCGCGCGCCCGGCAGCCTGCACGCGGGGGCCTTCGGGCTGAGCGTGCTCTCCCTCCTGGTCCTCGTCGCTTGGGACCGGCCGGCGCTCGCCAAGGCCAAGCGGCTCGTGCCCGGCGCTCTCGTCGCCGTCCTTCTCGGCGTCGGCGGGAACGCCCTCTTCGCTCTGGCGGTGCCCGCGCTGACGATTCCCGCGACCGGTCTCGTCAACCTGCCCGTGCCCGAGGGTGTGGGCGCGCTGGGCGAGTACCTGACCTTCCCCGACTGGTCGGCGTTCACCCGCCCCGCCGTGTACACGGTGGCGGTGACCGTCGCCCTCGTCGCGAGCATCGAGACGCTGCTCAGCCTCGAGGCCACGGACAAGCTCGACCCCCACAAGCGCACCACGCCGGCCAATCGCGAGCTGCTGGCGCAGGGGATCGGCAATACCGTGTGCGGCCTGGTCGGCGGGCTCCCCATGACCGGCGTCATCGTCCGCAGCTCGGCCAACATCGACGCCGGCGGAAAGACGCGCTGGGCCAGCTTCTTCCACGGCGCGCTGCTCGCCACGGCGGTCCTCAGCGTCCCGGCGCTCCTCAATCGCATCCCGCTCGCGACCCTGGCGGCGGTGCTGATCTACACCGGTTACAAGCTCGCCAACCCACGCCTCTTTGCCGACGCCTACCGGATCGGCTGGAAGCACCTCGTTCCGTTCGCCGTCACCGTCGTCGCGATCCTCCTGACCGACCTGCTGGTCGGCATCGGGATCGGCGTCGCCGTGGCGGGCGCGTTCATCCTCGTCAACAACTACCGCACGGCGTACTTCCTCCACCGCGAGGAGTCCGCGGACCACCACAGGGTGCGCATCACGCTGAGCGAGGACGTCTCGTTCCTGAACAAGGCGAGCATCCTGCGCCTCGTGAACGAGCTGCCCGAGCACTCGGTCGTGACGATCGACGGCACGCGGTCGGAGCACATCGACACCGACGTGGTGGAGATCCTCCGCGAGTTCGAGCAGCGGGCCCCGCTCAAGCACATTGCCCTGCGCCTAGTCGGCATCCCCGACCTGCCGCTGGTGCAGTCGCACCACTGACGCCCACCAACCACCAACTCCGGACCCGCCTCATGACGTACCGACGCATCCTCGAGCGCAACCGCCGGTGGGTGGACGCCACCCGCCGGTCCGACCCCCACTTCTTCGCCCGCCTTGCCGAGAAGCACGAGCCGCACTTCCTCTTCATCGGCTGCTCCGACGCCCGGGTGCCGGCGAACGTGATCACGCAGACGCACGCCGGCGAGATGTTCGTGCACCGGAACGTCGCGAACCTGGTGGTCCCCACGGACACCAACCTGCTCGCCGTGCTCGAGTACGCCGTCGAGGCGCTCGGCGTCAGCGACGTGTTCGTCTGCGGCCACTACGGCTGCGGCGGCGTGAAGGCGGCGATGGCGAGCGCGCGCCTGCCACTGGTGGACAACTGGTTGAACAACATCCGCACGGTCCAGCGCCTCCACGCCGCGGAGCTCGACACGATCGCCGACGCGGCGCAGCGCTACCGCCGCCTGGTCGAATTGAACGTCGTGGAGCAGGTGTATAACTTGAGTCGCACCCCCGTCGTGGAGGCGGCCTGGGCGCGCGGCAGCGAGCTCCGGCTGCACGGGTGGGTGTACGAGCTCACCGAGGGGCTGCTGCGCGACCTCGACGTCACGCTCGAGGGTCGCCGGTCTGGCGCGGGGCAGGCGCATCCGTCCGCGGCACACCGCGCCACGCCCGCGGCGGCCGGCCGCCTGGTTGCCGACGCACGATAGCGCGCCGCGGTGGCTCCGGCCCGCGGCATCAACGCCGGAGAGGACCCACGTGGCTGCGTCGAGCGGCGTGTCCCCAACTGAGCCGCACCACCTCGCGCCGGCGCCCGCCGTGACGTTATCACGGGCGGCGGGTGCGCCGGGCGGTGGCGATCAGGCCGCGTCGCCGCCGTGGCTCCGGCGCGTGCTGCAGGTGCCGCTGCTCGGCAAGCTGATCGTGGCCGACCTGCTGATCAACCTGATCGCGTTCGTGATGGTGCAGCAGGCGGACCCAAAGTACGTGAACGAGATCATGGTCGTCTCCCTCGTGACGACCCTCCTGCTGAACGCCGCCCTGGTCTACTGGGCGCTGCTCCCGCTCAAGGGGCTGGAGTCGACCGCGGTCCGCGTGTCGCAGGGCAACCTCGACGCCCGCGTCCGCCCGACGCTCCTCGCCGACCGGAACATCACGCGCATCGGGCGGACGCTGAATCAGCTGCTCGACGGCGTGACCGCCGACCGGGCGCGCATGCGCCTGCTCGCGTCGCAGGTCATCAGCGCGGGAGACCAGGAGCGCGCGCTGATCGCGCGCGAGCTGCACGACTCCACGGCGCAGTCGCTCAGCGCGCTCGAGCTACTGCTCACGGCGGCGCTGCGCGACGACGGGCTGATCACCACGGAGCGGCTGCGCGTGATGCACGAGATCGTCACCGACACGCTCGCCGAGGTGCGCACGCTCTCGCACAACGTGCACCCGCGCGTCCTCGACGACCTGGGCCTCGTCGCCGCGACCGAATGGCTGGCGCGGCGGACGCGCGAGCAATCCGGAGTGGAGACGCGCGTCGCCTCGGACGTGCGCGCCACCCTCCCGATGCCCGTCGCGTCGGTGCTCTACCGCGTCGCGCAGGAGGCGGTCCGCAACGCGACCCGGCACGCCGCGCCCACGGGAATCCAGATCACGATTACCGGGAACGACCGCGAGGCGCACCTCGAGGTCGCCGACGACGGATGCGGCTTCGACGCGGCGGCCGTGAAGGCGCGGCGCGACGGAATGGGACTCTTCATCATGCGCGAGCGCGTCGCGCTCGTCGACGGGGACCTGGAGGTCGCGAGCCGCGCCGGCCACGGCACGACGGTCCGGGCGACGGTCCCACTCACCACCGTGGTCGGCCGATGAGTGACGGGCCGCGGGACGTCATCCGCGTCCTCGTCGTCGACGACCACAGCGTCTTCCGCCTGGGGGTCAAGTCGCTCCTCGCCGGCGCCCGCGACATCGAGGTCGTGGGCGAGGCGGCCGACGGGGAGGAGGCGCTGCGGATGTGCGCGCGCCTCAAGCCCGACGTCGCGATCATGGACCTCACCATGGACGGCATGGACGGCGTCGTCGCGACGCGCCGGCTGGCGGAGGAGCGGAGCGAGACGCGCGTGCTCGTCCTCACCATGCACGAGGAAGAGAGCTACCTCATCCCGCTGCTCGAGGCCGGCGCGTCGGGCTACATCGTGAAGAGCGCGGCCGGGCGTGAGCTCGTGGACGCCATCCGCACCGTCGCGGCGGGCGAGGTGTTCGTGCGCCCCGCCGCGGCCGCGGTGCTCGCCAAGGGGTGGACGCGCCGCGCGACCCGGGGCGAGGCGCAGGCACTCTACGTGACGCTCAGCGAGCGCGAGCGCGACGTGCTGACGTGGTTCGCCCAGGGCTACACGTCGGCGCAGATCGGCGAGCGACTCCGGATCAGCCCCAAGACCGTGGACACCTACCGGCGGCGGATCGCCGAGAAGACGGGGCTCTCCGAGCGCGCGGAGTACGTGAAGCTGGCGCTCGAGCTCGGGCTGCTGTCGTCGTCGCGGTAGTGCGGTCCGGCGTGCACGCCGGACCCTACTCCTCCTGCTGCCGGGAGCCGTCCACCGGCCGGAAGCGCGCGGCCCCCCAGGCGAGCAGCCCGGCCGGCACCCCGACCCAGAGCGTCTCGTTCGCGAGCACGGCCAGCCCGCGCGCGGTGAAGAATGGCCGCACGCCGATCGGCGAGACGGCGATCGGCCGCCAGGGGAAGAAGTACCGGTCATTCTCCAGAGGCGCGAGGAACGCGACACCCAGTCCGCCGGTGGTCATCGCGTCGAGCACGCCGTGCGACGCAGTCGCGAGCGCGAGATAGGCCCAGAGCCGGCCTCGGTCCGCGGGCCAACGGCGCGCCGGATACGCGGCCGCGAGCACGAGCCAGGCGAGCACGGTGGCGAAGGCGAGCGAGTGCGTCAGGCCGCGGTGGCCGAACAGGTCACCGTACGCGACGCCAAGGCCGAACGCGAGCACGTCGGCGTCGGGCAGCACGGCGCAGAGTGCACCCGCGGCCCACGCACGGCGCGGCAGCCTGGCCGTGCGGAAGAGGGGCCAGAGCGCCGCGCCGGCGGCGGCGTGAGCGAACGCGGAGGCCACGCCGAATGCGCGCCGCGCCCGTCAGTCCTCCGCCTCCCCCTCGACGCGGCGCGCCCGGCGCTGCACGCGGTCGAGCCGGACCGCGTCCCCGGGATTCAGCGCGACGGTGCTCAGGATGTCGAGCACCGTCTCGAGCTGCTGGTTCGTCTCGCGCAGCTCGCGGCGGAACGCCCGGTGGTCGGAGAAGAGCTTGAGGAACGCTCCGACCACCAGCCCGCCGGCGATGAGCAGGAGAATGCCGAGCGGCACCATCTTACCTCCTTACCTCGGCCCCTTCCACGTATCCATCACCGACCCGCCGATCACGCACGTCTGCACGCCCTTGCACGCCTCGGAGAGGCCCTTGGCCTGCGCCTCGGCGATGCGGAGCTGCAGCAGGTCGCGGTTCGCCGCGTACGCCGCGCCCTCCAGACGCTTCGCCTCCGCCTCGGCCTGCGCGGCCATCAGCCGCCCCCGCGCGTTCACCGAGTCGATGACGAACTGCTTCTGCGCCTGGTCGAGTACCTGCGCCTGCCGGGCCGCCTGGATGCGCGCCTCCTCGATCTGCGGCGGGGCCTTGATGTCGCGAACGAAGACGTTCACGATCTGCGCGCGGTTGCCGATCTTGCGCTGGATGTGGCGCTTCACGGAGTCCGAGAGCGCCGCGCGGTTGGCGAACACCTCGGCGATCGTCCACTGCGAGAGTGCGTTGCGGTAGCCCTCGCGGATGGCGTTGGTGATCTCCGCCTCCGCCGCCTCGGGCGTGCGCTTCTCCTCGAACACTCGGCCGATGGTCGCCGGGTCGTACTTGTAGACGACGGCCACGTCGCCGGCGACGGTGATCGGGTCCTGCGTCTGCGCCTCGATCACCTCCTTGCCGTCGCCGCCCGGGTAGTTCCGCTCCGTCATCGTGAAGCACGTCGCCTCGGCGAGCGGCGTGAAGTTCATTCCCGTGCTCATCTTCGGGTCCACGATCTTGCCGTAGCGCGTGAGCACGCAGTGCTCCGTGGTGTCCACAGACGTGCACGCCGCGGCGAACGCGGCGAACATCGCCAGCAGGACTCGTCGGTACGGCGCCAGTGGTCGGTGCATCGCTCTTCTCCTCAGTGTGGTGGCTGGCGGGGTCGTGGCGGCCGCCCTGGCCGCCATCGCTCGTCGGTCACCCGGCCGCGATGGGTAGCGCGTCAGCAGCACGTCGGTAGGTCAGTAGCGCGTTGGGGCGCGAACGTCAACGGGCGCCCCAGCCGCAACCTACGCGACGTGAAGGACGCCCGCACCGGAACGCTGCCCATCGTGCCTATATGACGAGCACGGAGCGCGGCGAGTTTCGCCCGGGCTGGCGAGCTTGCCGCCCGGCGCGGCGCGCTGCATTACATCGCGGAGCATCGCCTGACAGCGAGCACGGCACCCCGCCGTGCCGCAATGCCTTCCCGCCTCGGAGCACCCGCCGTGACTCTCCCGCCCGCGCCCGGTACGCCCCGCACGCCGCTCGACCGCCGCGCCTTCGTCGAGCAGCTCTCCCGCGCGGGCGTGGGCTCCGCGCTGCTGCCGGGCGTGCTCTGGGCCAAGCTGCAGGCGGGGGCGGAGATCACTCCGGCCACGGTGGCGGCGGCCGAGGAGGTGGCCGGCGTGCGCTTCGACGACGCGGAGCGCGCGATGATCGTCGAGCGGCTGAAGGGACAGGCGGAGCAGATCGCGGCGCTGCACGCCGTGCCGCTCGACAATGCCGTGCCGCCGGCGATCGTCTTCGACCCGCGCCCGGTCGGGGCGGCGCGGGGCAAGGGCGAGCGCATGGCGCGAAGCCGCGCCCCGTTGCGCGAGGCGCCGGGTGACGACGACCTGGCCTTCCTCCCCGTGACCGAGCTCTCGGAGCTGGTGCGCCGCCGGAAAGTGACGTCGGCGCGGCTCACGGCGCTGTACGTCGCCCGCCTCGAACGGTTCGACCCGACGCTCCGGTGCGTCGTGACGCTCACCAGGGAGCGTGCTCGCCGGCAGGCCAAGGCGGCCGACGAGGAGATCGCGCGCGGGCGCTACCGGGGGCCGCTGCACGGCATCCCCTGGGGCGCCAAGGATCTGCTCGCGGTGCGCGGCTACCCGACCACTTGGGGCGCAGCGCCGTACAAGACGCAGACCATCGACGACGACGCGACGGTCGTGCAGCGCCTCGACGCGGCCGGCGCGGTCCTCGTCGCCAAGCTCACGCTCGGCGAGCTGGCGATGGGCGACGTCTGGTTCGGCGGGACCACGAAGAACCCCTGGAAGACGGACCAGGGGTCGAGCGGCTCGTCGGCCGGCCCGGCGTCGGCCACTGCGGCGGGCCTCGTCGGCTTCAGCGTGGGCAGCGAGACGCTCGGCTCCATCTCCTCGCCGTCGACGCGCTGCGGCGTGACGGGGCTCCGCCCGACCTTCGGCCGCGTGCCGCGCACGGGGGCGATGGCGCTCTCGTGGACGATGGACAAGCTCGGCCCCATCTGCCGCAGCGCCGAGGACTGCGCGCTGGTGCTCGCCGCGATCCACGGGCCCGACGCGCGCGACCCCTCGGTGCGCGCCGCGCCCTTTCGGTGGAACGCGGCGGTCTCCCCCCGCGCGCTGCGCGTCGGCTATGTGAAGAGCGCCTTCGAGCGCGACGAGAAGGACTACCCGAACAAGCCCTTCGACCTGGCGGCGCTCGACGTGGTCCGCGGGCTCGTGGGCGACCTGACCCCGGTCGACCTCCCGGACCTGCCGTACGGCGCGATGCGGCTCATTCTCACGGCGGAGGCGGCCGCCGCGTTCGACGATCTGACGCGCTCCGGGCGCGACGCCGAGCTCACGCGGCAGGACGTGGACGCGTGGCCGAACACGTTCCGCGTGGCGCGCTTCATCCCGGCGGTCGACTACATCAACGCGAACCGCGTACGCTCGCTGGCGATCGCGCGGTGGGCGGAGCTCATGAAGACGGTGGACGTGATCGTCGCCCCGACTGGACCGGTACAGCTCCTCGCCACCAATCTCACCGGCCACCCCGCCGTAATCGTCCCGAACGGCTTCCGCGAGGATGGAACTCCGGTCTCGATCACTTTCCTGGGTGGGCTGTTCGAGGAGGCCACGGCGCTGGCGGTCGCGAACGCGTACCAGCGGGCGACGGCGTGGCACACGAGGAGGCCGGCAAGTGTGCTGGAGTAGCCGTTCTGGCCCTAACCCTGGCCCTGCAACGGGTGTTCGGGCTCGACGCCGTGCGCGGCGGGACGGCATCGAGCGCGTCCGCCCTTCGAAGGGTCAGGGGCAGGGTCAGGGCCAGGGAACTGCCTCTACTCCCTCCCCAGCTCGAACCGGAGCGCCTCCTCGAGATGCGGGTGCCGGAACTGAAACCCGCTCTCCAGGAGTCGCCGCGGAGTCAGGCGCTGTCCGGCGAGCAGCATGACCTCGGCCATCTCGCCGAACATCGCGCGCACGGCGAAGCCCGGCACCGCCATCGCCGCCGGCCGGTGCAGCACGTGCCCCAACGTCTTGCCGAACGTCTCGTTCGTCACCGGGTTCGGCGCGACGACGTTCACGGGGCCGGCGAGCGACTCGGTGAAGAGAAGATGGTGAATGGCGCCGACGACATCGTCGAGCGCCACCCAGCTCATCCATTGATTGCCGGAGCCCAATTTTCCACCGCCGTAGAGCTTGAAGACCGGTAGCAGTCTGCCGAGCGCACCACCGGCCGGGCTGAGCACCACCCCGAAGCGCGGGTGGACGACACGGATGCCACGCTCCGCCGCCGGCCGAGCCGCCGCCTCCCATTGCTGCGCGACGTGGGCGAGGAAGTCGGAGCCGGGAGGGCTCGACTCGTCGAGCAACCGCTGACCACCGTCGCCGTAGAATCCGACGGCCGAAACACTGACGAACACCTGTGGCGGACGCCGAAGCTGAGCGAGCGTCTGGGCGAGGAGCCCCGTCCCCCGAATGCGGCTCTCCAGGATTGCGCGCTTGTGCTCCGCGGTCCAGCGCTCGGACACGCTCTCGCCGGCGAGATGGACGACCGCATCCACCCCCTCGAGCGCCTCGGGGTCGAGCTGGCCTCGGTCGGGGTCCCAGTGGACCGTTTCACCGACCCCGCTCGCGGGTGGCGTTCCCCTGGCGGAGGCGGAAGAGCGCGGACGGACCAGGCGGCGAACGGCATGACCACCGGCGGTGAGGAACGGAACGAGAGCGGAGCCGATCAGCCCCGTGGAGCCCGTGATGGCGACGCGCAGGGCGGCACGGTCGGCGAACTGCTGGTGTCTGGTGAGGTCGGCGGCGATCACGGCGTGTCGGTAGCGGAACAGGCGCTCGAGCTTGGCGCGGACGAGCGGCGCGCCGAAGCGCGCGCCGAGGGGACCGAGGGGGAGCCGGTACTCGATCGAGTCGTCGAGGACGCTCGCGTTCGGGCCCTCCGGCTCGACGCGATGGGTGTGGACCCAGTGCGCGAACGGCCCGCGGAGCTGGACGTCGCGGAACTGCCGCCCCTCGATGTAGTCCCTGTGCTCCACAGTCCAGCGGCTGTGCACGAGGGGCGCCACGGGGACGAGGACCACGAGTCGGTCGCCAGGCCCGATCCCACCGCTGCGCTCGAGCACGCGCACCTTCTCCCACGGCGGGCTGAGGCGCTCGAAGGCGCCCGGGCGCTTGTGCCACTCGAAGAGGGCGGCGGCCGGCGAAGCGATGCGGCTGCGTCTGGAGAACGTGTACGTCGGCATTCGCGAGGCTAACAACCGCGGTCGGTTGCTGGATCCAGCCGCGGTCGACTATTGACGCGTCAATTGTTGTCGTCGTAGCCTTGCATAATGGGGCCCAAATCGAAGAAGCAGCGCGTCGAGAGCACCATTCAGGCGGAGATCCAGCAAACCCGTCCGTTCCGGTCGCCAGCACATGAGACCGTAGTCAGCCTGCTGCGGACGGCGGCGATGGTAGAGCGGCAGTTGGCGAAGGTCATCGAGCCTGCCGGCGTCACGCTCTCGCAGTACAACGTGCTCCGCATCCTGCGTGGGGCGGGCGACCAGGGGTTGCCGACCCTCGCCGTTCGCGACCGAATGATCGAGACGGCCCCGGGGGTTACGCGCCTCCTCGACCGGTTGGAGTCAGCGGGCTTCGTCCGCCGGGAACGCTCCGGTCCCGACCGGCGCCGAGTCCTCTGCTGGATCACGCCGGCCGGGCTCGCCCTGCTGCGGCAACTGGACCCTGTGGTCGACCAAACCAACGAGGCTGCGGCGGGGATGCTGACGGCGAAAGAGCATCGCCGGCTGATCCGCGCCCTCGACGCGATCCGCGCCGGAGCGCCGCTGGTCGCCGAGGACGAGTAGGCGCGATCGCTCTGCTCGTCCGACGATCTGCCCCGGGTTGTACACTTCGGCGAAAACTCGACTCGTAAACAGTTCGACTAGCAATGATCACTGCCGCAGGCGCCGTCCGGACCGGGCGCAACAGCCATGGTGCCATGCGTGCCGTGAGCGCGACTGCCGCTCCGTCACCCGGCGTGGCTTTCGAGCGGGGGGTCGCTCGGCGCTGGGCTTGGTTCGTCAGCCGTCGGCGTCGCCGCGTCTGCTGGCGTCGGCAGGACGACGCCGGCTTTGGCGGCCCGCCGCTCCAGCTCCTCACGGTCCTCCAGGCTGCGCAGGAGCGCGTCGGCGTCGCGGTTCTGCAGGTACCGGCCCCGCTCCCACCCCTCGATGACGCCGACGGGCACCCCGTAGAGCAGCTCGCCCAGTTGTGCGGACGTCAGCCCGAGTCGCTCCCGCAATTGGCGAATGGCCTTCGGCGTGAGCAGGCCGTACTGCGCACGGAGCGCGGCGACTGCGGCCTGCTCAGCCGCCTCTCGCTGCTCGACCGTGCGCTGCTCGTCTCCACACTTCGCACAGCGGAAGAACGCGCGCTCCACCCGCGCCGTCATGCCGCTCACGCGAAGGGTCACCCCCTCGGCGCCGAGCGTATACCGCCCACCGCAGCCACGGTGCAGGTGTCCTTCGAGGGACGAGTCGGCCATGGACGGCAAGTGAGAAGTGAGAAGGGATGAGTGGCGAGGGAGGCGCGCGCGTGCCCGAATTTACCGGACGCGATCGCCCTCCTGCAGTCCCTCGCCACTCGCCACTCGCCACTCATCCCTGCTCCATGATTGCCTCCGCTTCGATCTCGACCAGGATCTCGGGCGCGATGAGGCGGCTGACCTCCACCATGCTCGTCGCCGGTCGTACGCCGCCGAAGAATTCGCCGTGCGCCCGTCCGACCTCCTCCCACTCGCTGATGTCGGTGACGTACATGCGCGTGCGCACGACGTCGGCCAGGGAAGCGCCCACGCCCTGCAACGCCCGCTCGATGTTGCGCAAGCACTGCGTCGCCTGCTCGTAGGGACCGCCCGGCACGATCCGCCCCTCGTCATTGGTGGCCGTGGTGCCAGAGACGTGGACGAATGGGCCGACTCGCACGGCGCGCGAATAGCCGACGATCGGCTCCCACGGGGTACCAGTCGCATACGTCTTTCGCTCCATGAGGACGCTCCTTTAACGGCGGCTCTCGGCTCTCGGCTCTCGGCTCTCGGCTCTCGGCTCCTGCGTGAACGG
>Ga0307410_10000552_pt1 | contig 15379 bp, 16 predicted proteins | sample 322Ometagenome_3_FD_203707 | JGI IMG/M metagenome (GOLD analysis project Ga0307410, IMG submission 203707) | Maize rhizosphere microbial communities from greenhouse at UC Davis, California, United States - 322HYB-O-3 | ecosystem: Host-associated > Plants > Roots > Rhizosphere > Soil | place... | reverse complement strand
GCATGTCCGCCGGCCGCAGTCGCAGCAGGCAGCACCCGCTGTGCAGGCCCGCCGCATCAGTGCCCCAGTCGAAACTCCTCAGCCGGTCGTAAGCCGGATCGCTCAACAAAATCCGTTCCTCCCGGGCACCACTGGAGTCGATCTCCAGCGGATCGAAAAGCTTCTCGCGCGCGTATTCCAGTACGGTGCGCGGATGATCAGGGTTGGCTCGAACCAGCGCATCCCGCAGCACAGCCGACACCAGATGAGCGCTACGACTGGAATACACGAAGGCGTGCTGCGGCGGCCTATCGAGCCCATCTTTGAGGATCATCGGTATCGGGTCGCTGCGCTGTTCGAAAACGCTGTGGATGTTCGCCCAAGGCGCTGGGTCGTCGGGTGGGAAACCCGCCGTCATAGACATCAGTTGACGCAGAGTGATCGGCTTCTCTTCTGCCCTCAAATACTTTTGATAGCGCGGGAGTAGTTCAGGCAGGGTCGCATCCAGCCCGCTGATGATTTTCTCATCGATGGCAATGCCGATCAGTGCCGAGACAACGCTCTTGGTGATCGACCAGACGTGCAACGCGTCGTCGGACTTGCTCCCATTGCGGTAGTCAGCGAGCTCGTTTCGCCACCGACGCTGACCAGGACTGCGTTGATGGTAGAAAGGCTCAACGACCCGGAGCGGATCTTGTTCTCGATCGCGGCCTCCATGGCCGCGTAGTCGACGGCTGCAGCAACCTCGGTGCGACTCGTCGTCCGATCGGGCGCGGGCGCCGCCGTGCAGGCCACGAGGCAGAGAAGGGTCGCCAATGCGATCAACGCACAGGCAAGTCTGGGTGCCTTCGACCAGTGTGTGGACATCGGTGTTCTCCTCCACTGAGAAAGATCGCTTGGGACGGGACGAGTTACCTCACCATCGCTCGCGCGATTCCCAGGCGGCGGGAGTCCGGCTTCCCGATGACGTCGGGAAATTCCGCGGGAAGCGCAGTCTCGTCACGAGCTCAGGCTAGGAATTCAGTAACGCTGACCCATTCCAGCGTCCCGCGCCATAGCTACAGCGTGGGCACGGTCGGTGGCGCCCAATTTCAGCAGGATCGTCGACACGTTGTTCTGCACCGTCTTGATGCTGATCCCCATACGGGCCGCGATCGCGTCGTTTCGCAGTCCACGAGCAAGCCGATCCAAGATCTCATGCTCGCGCTCGGTGAGGACAGGAAATGGACGCTCGGCTTGCGGGGCGCCGGTAGCGGCGATTACTCGTGCGGCGATACCCGGATCGAAGATCGCCTGGCCGTCGCTCACCGCGACGATGGCGCGGATGATGGCGTTCGGCTCTGCGTCTTTGAGCAAGTAGCCGCGGGCGCCGGCGTTCAATGCTTGCCGCAGATGGGCATCGTCGGAGTGCATGGTGAGGACGAGCACGGCGACTTCAGGATCGCGGGCGGCGATCGTCCTTGTGGCGAGTTCACCGCCGCCGCCGGGCAGGTGCAGGTCCATCAACACGACGTCTGGCCGAAGCTGCTCAGTGATCTCGATAGCTTCGTCGGTGGTGGAGGCCTCGCCGATGATCTCTATCTCGTCGACGCGGCCGAGAAGCGCACGAAGGCCCTCTCGAAACACCATATGGTCATCCACTACGACCACTCGGATGGGAGTCACGACTCCACCGGGATTCGCGCCTGCAACAAGGTCCCACCATCCACCGCGGCGTCCAGAGTGAATCCTCCTCCAAGCGCCTGAACCCGGCTCCGCATGGACGTGATGCCAATTCCGCTCACATACGGTTGGGCCAGGCCGACTCCGTTGTCTGCAACCCGCAGCATCAGCTCACCGGACTTCACCGTCACGGTTACATCGCAGTGCGACGCGCGGGCGTGCCGGACGACGTTGTTCAACGCCTCGAGGACCACGAGGTAGGCACCTTGCGCCACTGCCGCCGGCAACCACTCGGGGGCGTCAACGCGGAGCCGGATACGCGGCATCTCGGGTCCGTCCAGTGTGGCGATGTAGTCCGCCAGCGCCGGCTGGAGTCCGCGATCTTCTAGTGGTGCGGGTTGCAAGTCATGAGCAAGACGCCGGATCTGGGTGGCCGCGTCTCGCAGGCGGGAAGCGAGCCGCCCTGCGTCCTGCTCGTCTGCCGTACCGGGGGTCATTCCCTTGCGCAGTGCCTCGGCCGTCAGACCCGCTCCAGCGAGGAGCGGGGCGATGCCGTCATGCAGATCGCGACCCAACCGGGCACGCTCCTGTACAAGAGCATCTAACGTCTGTCGCCGCGTCGATTGCAGTTCGCTATCGCGGCGCAGCGCATAGACCAAGGCGGAGGTTTCGTTTGCGAGCTGGTCGAGCAGCGCCCGGTCGACTCGGCCGTACGATTCACCAGGGGTACGTGGGCCAACGCGGAGCTCGCCCAGCCGCTCGCCGCGATACACCAGCGGCAGCACCAAGGCAGCGTCTTGGTCGACACCCGTGACCGACACCGTCTCGATCTGCGGTCCGCGATGCAGAGCGAGAGCTACCGACGGTGAGAGAACCGCCCGAGCCACCGTACGAGTGATTGTGTCGTACGCGCTGTCATCGTCCTCATCGCCACTCGACAACGCCGCATGGAGTCGCGCCAGAACGCCCAACGGGTCGCCACGTTCACCGAGGAACCGGCGCTCCAGTCGGACCTGGATGTGCCGTCGCAATGGCTCGGCCGCGAGGACGGCGGAGACGGCCACGATCACGGCGATCCAGCGGTATCGGGTTGTCACAACCTGCCCCGAGAGGGCTGTCAGGACAGCGAAGTACACGGCGACGAAGACGGCGGTGAGCCCGACGCTCAGGCCGCCGTACACCACCGCGCGTCGGATGACGAGGCGTACGTCGTAAAGGTGGTATTGCAGCACCGCAACGGCAATTGAGATAACGACCGCCAGCGGCCACAGGGCAAAGATCACCGTGGGTTCGAAGTAGTGGAGCCGTTGGTACGCCGTGGTCGTCAGAAAGCTGACGGCGATCACGATCATCGTCACGGCGGCAAACCCGAGGATCTGCCTCCGCAGCACCCGATTGCCCCGGCGCCAACGAACAACGAGCGACGCCAGGGCGATTAGCCAGCCGAGGCCAGCCACGGTCGACCAGAAGTACCACTCGGCGAGATCGTTGACGGTCGGGAAATTGTATTCATTCTTCAACGTCGCGATCACGACCAGTCCGGCGGACACTCCGAGCAGGACCTTCCAAAGCCTTCCGGGCAGCGGTCCGTCGGGGTAGAGCTGAGGCAGCACCGTCAGCGCCAACCCAAAGGAGAGGTCGGTCGCGATGCCGTTTGCAATCCAAAGCGCCCTAGGGAATCCGCCCTGCGCCATCATCGTGGCCCACCAGAGCCCGGCAAACAACAGGGCCAGCCCGGCCAGCAGTCCGCAGATCAACATCGCGCCAGCGGGCCATCGGGCCTCGCGATATTTCAGCAGGAGGGCACCGCCGATTGAGAAGGCGATCGCCGCCGGCAGGAGCTCCCGCACCGCCCAGTAGCCGTTCGACCACAAGGCCGGATCGGCGTCGCCGAACAACAACCAGCCGACAACGGCCGAGGCCACGGCGACTCCCGTAATCCCGAAACGCAGCGCCAGCGCAAGAGATCGCGACTTCGCGACAGCCACGGGTTCAGCAATCGCGAGCGTGGTCGCTCCCGGCATGCCGACCACGTTGAGCTTGGATGCTGTCATGACGTCACAATCGGGTCCGTACTTCCCGGGCGTCATGGGATCGGCTCCCGATCAGGACGGGAATCGCAGAGTCTTTCCCTTCTCGGTACAGCGCGCCGGGTCCGGTGTCAAGGGCCGTGGCGGGGTCAGTGCTAGACCGCTGCCCGCTGCAGATTCGCGAGGATGTCTGCCACGGTCTCATCTGGAGTCTGAGTACTGCTATCCAGCCAGTAGCCAATCTGTGCCGTCTCACGGCGCAGCACATCGTCCAACGCTCCCGGCGAGAAGTGGACATATCCGTTTTTGGCCCGTTGCTCCTCGCGCCACTCCACGGCCGAGACACTGGGCGAGAGGACGACGAGATACCGCTCTGGTGAGGCAATACGCTTCATGAAGTCAGCCAGGTCCTTGCCCAAGATCACGTCTTGCACGATGGCGTCAAAGCCGTCCTCGGCGAAGCGATCAGCAGTCATAGCGGCCAGGTCATAGCGCAAGTTGAGTTGAGCGATGGCATCAGGACTCGGATTCGGTGTCATGTCGACGCGACCGTTCACCACCATCCGGCGAAACATGTCGCCGTGGATATGAACTGACCTAGGCAACCGAATGGCCAGTAGATCGGCCACCGTTGATTTTCCTGCAGCCATCGCGCCGGTGATCACGATGACTCTCCCCCGAGCAGACATCACAGAAGGAAGTCTGTGGTGTCGGGGGGCAAAGAGCCAGCACCGACATTCCGTTTCCTCGAATGGGCGCTGAGCCTATCGATGGACTCAGTCCGAGCATCCGCAGAAGCGGATTATACTTGTCCCTCGTGCCGCATTATCGGATCGCTCAGGCTGCGACCTTGCTCGGCGTCTCAGATGACACCGTACGTCGCTGGATCGACTCAGGTCGGCTACGTGTCAGCAGCGTCAGTGGACCTACCACCATCGACGGAGCCGAACTGGCCGCGCACGCGCAAGAGATCGCAACTGCACCAGAATTAGGCACTCCAGTTGCGGAAAGCGCACGCAACCGCTTTACCGGCCTAGTGACTCGGGTGATCAAGGACTCGGTCATGGCCCAGGTCGACCTGCAGTGCGGACCCTTCAGGGTCGTGTCGCTGATGTCAGCCGAGGCAGCCGACGATCTCAAACTCGAGCCCGGCGTACTCGCTGTCGCGTCGGTCAAGTCCACCCATGTCGTCGTGGAGGTGCCGACAAATCGATGACGAGTGCCCGTTTCATCGCGGCAGGCCACAAACGTGCCCTGATGCTCGCTCTGGTGATCTTGCTCGAGGCCTGCGGTACGTCGACTCAGCCGTCAGGGCCTGGGTCCGGCACGGCAGGCTCATCGGAGAGCGGAGGTATCACTGTTCTCGCGGCGGCATCGCTGACCGAGTCGTTCGATCAGATCGGCACGGACTTCCAGGCCAAGAACGAGGGCAGCACGGTCACGTTCAACTACGGCTCGAGCGCAACACTGGCGACCCAGATAGCCCAAGGCGCACCCGCCGATGTTTTTGCGGCGGCAAGCGAGGCGACCATGAAGACTGTCATCGCAGCCGGCGCAGCTAACACGCCAAGGGAGTTCGTATCCAACACGCTTGAGATCGCAGTACCGAAGGGCAATCCGCACATGATCACCGGGCTCAAGGATTTCGCCGACGAAGGCAGGCGGATTGCGTTGTGCGCGCCGCAAGTGCCCTGCGGTGCGGCGGCGAGCAGGGTCTTCGCCGTGGCAAAGATTCTCCCCAAACCGGACACCCTGGAGGCGGACGTCAAGGCGACCCTCCAGAAGGTGGCCTCCGACGAGGTCGACGCTGCGTTGGTCTATAAGACCGACGTGTTGCGTGCGGGGGATCGAGTCGACGGGATTCAGTTTCCCGAAGCTCAGCAGGCGATCAATACCTATCCGATCGCGACCTTGAAAGCCTCCAAGAACTCAAAATTGGCAAAGGCATTCGTGGACTACGTCCTCTCACCCGAAGGCCAGGCGGTGCTAGCGAAGTCGGGCTTTGCGAAGCCCTGACCCAGAGTCCATGTCAGTCGGCGGGAAGCCGGCGGTGGAGCCCGCCGTCGTTAGGCCGGACGCTGATGGTGCCTGGCGGGGCCGCGTGCCCCTACTGATCGCCGTGCCGGCTGTCGTTGCCTTGTTGTTCCTGGTGCTGCCGTTGGTCGGTCTCGTACTGCGTGCTCCCTGGGCCGACGCCGGCACAGTACTGACCAGCGCAGCCGCACTCCAGGCCCTGCGGCTGTCGTTGATCACTGCAACGATTTCTATGATCATTGTGGTGCTCATCGGTGTCCCGCTTGCCTGGGTGCTCGCCAGGCCGGAGCTCCCGGGAGCCTCGCTCGTTCGAGCCTTGATCACGATTCCGCTGGTGCTGCCGCCGGTCGTCGGAGGCGTCGCCCTATTTACCGTCCTGGGCCGGTCAGGACTGATCGGTCAGCCCCTCTATCGGCTCACCGGCTTCGCATTTCCCTTCACCCCGTACGCCGTGATCTTGGCGCAGGTCTTTGTCGCGCTGCCGTTCCTTGTTTTGTCGGTGGAGGGCGCGCTGCGCGCGTCCGATCGCCGCTATGAAGAGGCGGCGGCGACGCTCGGTGCTCCGCCAGCGACGGTCTTTCGCCGGATCACATTGCCGCTAATCGGGCCCGGCATCGCTGCCGGCGCAGTCCTTGCATGGGCTCGCGCGCTTGGAGAGTTCGGTGCGACGATCACGTTTGCGGGCAACTTCCCGGGCACCACGCGCACCATGCCGCTCGAGGTCTATCTGGCGCTGGAGACCGATCCTGGTTCGGCGCTGTTGTTGTCGGTTCTGTTGCTGGCTGTGTCTGTCGCCGTACTCGTACTGCTTCGTGATCGCTGGGTGAGTCGTTGGTAGCTGAAGTAGCGGCAGATCTTGGAGTCCGACGCGGCGGCTTCATGTTGGATGTCGGGCTGCAGATCGGAGCAGGCGAGGTGGTTGCACTTCTCGGCCCGAACGGCGCAGGCAAGTCCACTGCCTTACGAGCCCTGGCCGGATTGCTCCGACTTACCTCGGGCAAGATCACTATCGGAGGCGAGGTGGTAGCCGATCCGGAATTCGGCATTCATCGAGCACCGCATGAACGGCCGATAGGCGTCGTGTTCCAGGACTACCTCTTATTCCCTCACCTCACAGTGCTTGACAATGTCGCGTTTGGCCCACTGGTACAGGGAGTGGATAAGGCGGCCGCACGGCAACGTGCTACTGCATGGCTCGCACGTATGGGCATCGCCGAGCTTGCCGGGGCGAAGCCGTCAGCGATCTCCGGAGGCCAGGCTCAGCGGGTGGCCCTGGCGAGGGCGCTCTCGATCGAGCCGCAACTGCTGCTGCTCGACGAGCCCTTAGCCGCCCTCGATGCCAAGACCCGCTTGCTGGTCCGAACCGAGGTACGCCGCCACTTGGCGGATTTCCCTGGCGCCACGCTCCTGGTCACCCATGACCCGGTGGACGCCGCAGTCCTGGCCGATCGGCTCATCGTCATTGAGGAGGGGAGGGTTGCGCAGCAGGGCATGCCGCAGGAGGTGGCGCGACGTCCGCACACTGACTACGTGGCGAGGCTTGTCGGTCTTAACCTGCTGACCGGGCGCGGCGAGGGTCATCGAGTGCGGCTGTCCACCGGAGGATCAGTGGAGCTTGCAGAATCGGCTTCTGGCGAGGTGTACGTCGCCTTTCGCCCGGCGTCCGTGTCGCTGTTTGTGCACCGTCCCGACGGATCTCCTCGCAACCTATGGGCGGGTCGCATCGCCACGCTGGAGCCTCACGGCGAAGGTGTACGCGTGGAGATCGGCGAGGTTCCCGATCGTGATTCCAGCATCCTCGCCGAGATCACGCCATCCGCCGTCGCCGACCTGGAGCTCAGGCCGGGCAGCGACGTTTGGGCAGGTGTAAAGGCCTCCGACATCGAGGTGTATGCAGCCACCAACGCCGAGTCCTCAGCCTACGGTGGGCCACATGGGTTTGCGTGAGCTCTTTATGCCGCTGCTTGGCAATTGGACTGGTATCGAACAACAGGCAGCGTCAGCATGGGCTCCGGCGACCACTGCACGAGCGATGATCGTTTTCAAGCTTGATGTCAGTGATCAGGTAGTGGTCCAGGACTACCGGCAGGTGAGCGCCGAACAGGCCGAGTTCACCGGACATGGAATATTCATGATCGACAGCAGCGACGTGATGTCTCCGGCTTCCCGTACTCCAATCTTGTGGTGGTTCTTCGACTCCTACGGGTATCCGCCCGAACCGGCCCATGGCAGCTGGCAGGACGGCGAGCTGATCATGACGAAGATCACGCCGCGAGGTATGGCCGAGCATCGTTTCGCCGCAGCCGGGGGACAACTCAGCTACCGAATTCGACTGAAGATCGACGAGGCAGCCGGGTGGGAAGACTTTTTGAGCGGAACCTATCGGCGAATCAGCGGGCACTGACCTCAACAGCGCCTGCAAGGCTCAAGGGTCAGACCACGCAGATAAAAGCGAGCTGATAGCCGCTCGACGCGTCGCCGCTAACGGTCGGCAGCTGCAGGTCGTATCCGTCGCTGAAGACAGTGTCAGTATCCGAGTTCACGCGACTCAGATTGCGGACGCTTTGCTCATACCCGGCAGTGGCATAAACCGCCTTGGAAGTCGCCTCAGGCAGAGCCATCTGTGACGTGGCGATCTTTTTCGCGCTGCTGGTTGCCTTAGCCAGGCTGGGATAAACCTCGAAGTGGATATGTGGCCAGCGGCCGGAGTAACAGGCAGGAAAGATCGTGTCGAACTTCACCTGACCGGCGTCATCGGTCTCTTGGACACCGCGCAGGTAGTTCTCGTTGGTGACGCCAGGAGTAGAGGGAATACCGCCCATCCCGGTCGCAATGCCATAGATACACAGCGGCACCGGCGAGCGGCGCCTTGTCGTTCGCGAAGTCGTTGATCGCCATGGTGATGCTGAGCGGCACGCCCTCCGCCTTCGTCGTGCTCGATCCGAAGCTTGAGGTGATGTCGCGCCGTACGATCCCGCTTTGGGTCAGCACATTCGCCCCGTTCGAACCATCGCCTGGATATGGGCCCGACGTCTCTTCCGGGATCTCGCCGTTGGCCGTGTCGCTGATCTGGGTTGGCTGGGCGGCACCGCCTGGCCCTCCGCCTGGTGGCCGCCCGCCCTGGGGGGCGTTGGTGTCGGCGGTACTCGTGGCATCCGCACATGCGCCGAGCGTGATCAGCCCAGCCCCTGCGAGCCCAGCGCCGGCCACCAGCTTGAGCATGCCGCGCCGGTGCAGCAGTCGCGCAAGATCGTAATCCAACCCACGATCATGGTTTTCCAGATCCTTTTCGCGGTGGTCGACCCGCATCATGATCAACTCTTTCCTTGTCGGAATTGCTTGTCTGCTGGCGATCTGCTCCTCAAGGCTAAAGCGGCTCACGGAGCTGGGATGAGCAAAACCGGCTCATTCATACAGTCAGCACAGATAGTCATAGCAGTCACACAGCCTTCGAATTTGCCCTTTTTTCGAAAGCTTCCGGTGAGCAAAATGACGATGTGGCAAGCCTGGAGATCCGTGAGGGAACCTTCAGCGGCGGGCTCCCCTACCTCTCGGTGGGTTCGGGTGAGCCGTTGGTATACCTCCCTGGAGGTACTACGAATCATCGCAATCCGAAGCCGGGTCTCGAGCGGATGATGACGTTGCGCACGGTGAAGCCCCTCGCTCGTGTCGGCTTCGCGGTGTACTTCACCAATCGCTGGCCAGGGATGGCGCCGGATATCACTTTCGCAGAAGTCGCCGAGCGGCATGCTGAAGCGATTCAGGACTATTTCGGCGAACCCGTGCACGTGCTCGGCCACAGCACCGGCGGTTCGCTGGCGCTCCAATTGATCGCGGACCGGCCTGATGTCATTCGCAAGGCGGTGGTCGCCAGCGCTGCCTACACACTCGGCCCAGTGGCCAAGCGTTCGCAACAAGAACTGTTGCATGCCATCGAGACAACTGGACGCTTCGCGGCCGAGACCCTTCTGGAAGGGATGGTCCGCTCCCGCTGGATCCGGCTCGTGCTCACCCCGCTGATGAGAGTGGTTTCTCGGCGCATCAGGATTGAAAATCCAACGGACACGATCGCCATGCTGCGCGCGGAGGATGCTTTCGACGTTCGGGCTCGCCTCGGCAAGATCGAAACCGAGACGCTGGTGATCTGTGGCGCGCAGGACTACTACTGGACGCTAGAGATGTTTGCCGAGACCGCGTTTCGGATGCCGCACGGACGGCTGATCATGTACCCCAATCGTGGACATGCGGTGGTCACCGCACCGGAGTTTGTACTAGACGTCTCGGCCTTTCTGCGTGCCTAACTTCAGCAACGTCGTAACCTTGCCCGATGGCAAAGGTCGACTCGGTCAATCTCGGTGGCCCAAGACCCAATCCACATAAGGAAGTCGGTTGGACCGGTATTGGCAAACAACCGGTTCATGAGCCGGTCGAGGTACGGGCCCCAGGCCCAAAGACCACCGGCCTGGGCAGTGGCTTGGTCGGAGACTTCATTGGCGACGGCAAGCACCACGGCGGCGATGATCAGGCGGTCTACGCCTTTCAGCGCGAAGACTTGGACGAGTGGGAGCGTCGGCTGAACCGCCAACTACCAAATGGGTTTTTCGGCGAGAACCTGACCACGGTCGGCGTCGATGTCAACGATGCGCGAATCGGTGAACGCTGGCGAGTCGGCCCGGAGGTCGTTTTGCAAGTGACGGCGCCACGGATACCCTGTTCGACCTTGCGAGGCTGGATGGGGGAGAAGGGCTGGGCGAAGACCTTTACGGCCACCGGCAGGCCCGGCGCGTATCTCCGAGTCATCACTCCTGGTGCCATCCGGACCGGCGATGCCATCGACGTGATTGATCGGCCCGACCACGATGTCACCGTCGCCCTCTTCTTCAAAGCCACCACAACCGAGCGGGAGCTGCTGCCACGGCTCGTCGCTGCCGAGGCCTACCTCGATCCCGAAACGATTGAAATGGCGCGTCGAGGCAAGGTTTTTTTGCTGGATTGAGCGCTCCCTGTGCCCTTCGACGGGCTCAGTGCACATATCAGGTTCGGAATAAAACCGCCGTCCAGGACGCTGGAACGAAGGTCGCATCGTCGCGTCCGGTTTTTGACCGCGGCAGGGTCAGCGGATAGCCTAGATCTTTGTGTTCGGGCTTGCCCGACTCTTGTGCGTGCCCGAATGTCACAAAGAACGTCGTTGAACGTCTTTGAACCTGCGGTGACCGCACGCCTGACCTGCCGGAATTCCGAACTGGTCGCACCTATTCAATTCCACAGAAAGAGATACCAACGCGGTGCCCACAATTCAGCAGCTGGTCCGTAAGGGCCGCGAGGACAAGGTGAGCAAGACCAAGACGCCTGCGCTCAAGGGTTCGCCTCAGCGTCGTGGCGTGTGCACCAGGGTGTATACGACCACGCCGAAGAAGCCGAACTCGGCGCTGCGCAAGGTCGCTCGCGTCCGGCTGTCCTCTGGAGTCGAGGTCACCGCATATATCCCAGGCGTTGGCCACAACTTGCAGGAGCACTCGATGGTTCTAGTACGCGGCGGTCGGGTAAAGGATCTGCCGGGTGTGCGCTACAAGATCATCCGTGGCTCGCTGGACACTCAGGGTGTGAAGAATCGCAAGCAGGCCCGCAGCCGCTACGGCGCGAAGAAGGAGAAGTAATGCCTCGCAAGGGTCCCGCCCCCAGGCGCCCGGTGATGGCCGATCCCGTGTACGGATCGCCGCTGGTGAGCCAGCTCGTCAGCAAGATCTTGTGGAACGGCAAGAAGACCGTTGCGCAAGGCATTGTCTACACCGCCATGGAGGGGACGCGGACCAAGACTGGCGTGGATCCGGTTCAGACCCTGAAGCGTGCACTGGACAATGTCCGGCCAACGCTTGAGGTCAAGAGCCGCCGTGTTGGCGGTGCGACGTACCAGGTCCCGGTCGACGTCAAGCCGGCCCGAGCGACCACGCTGGCCATGCGCTGGCTGGTCAGCTTCGCCCGGCAGCGCCGCGAGAAGACCATGGCCGAGCGGCTGATGAACGAGATTCTCGATGCCTCGAATGGGCTCGGCGCCGCTGTAAAGCGCCGCGAGGATACCCACAAGATGGCGGAGGCGAACAAGGCCTTCGCCCACTACCGCTGGTAATTACGCCGACTTGTCAGACTCTCAGCGGGCTATAGGCCGCTGAGACGCTGACAACTCAGAGAGATTCATATGGCTGTCGATATCAAAACTGACCTGTCCAAGGTTCGCAATATCGGGATCATGGCCCACATTGATGCGGGCAAGACCACCACGACCGAGCGCATCCTTTTCTACACCGGAATCAATTACAAGATCGGTGAGGTGCACGAGGGCGCCGCAACCATGGACTGGATGGAGCAAGAGCAGGAGCGGGGGATCACCATCACCTCCGCCGCTACGACGTGTCACTGGAAAGATCACCAGATCAACATCATCGACACTCCCGGGCACGTCGACTTCACCATCGAGGTGGAGCGTTCCCTACGCGTGCTCGACGGAGCTGTTGCCGTCTTCGACGGTGTCGCGGGCGTGGAGCCACAAAGCCAGACGGTGTGGCGGCAGGCTGATCGCTACCGTGTGCCTCGTATTTGCTTTGTCAACAAGCTTGACCGTACGGGTGCGAGCTTCGAGCATTGCGTGGAAACGATCAAGAGCCGGCTGAATGCCATTCCCGCCGTGGTGCAATTGCCGATCGGTTCCGAAGCGAACTTCATCGGCGTCATCGACTTGATCAAGATGCGCGCTTTAACGTGGCGCGGTGAGACCAAGATCGGTGAGGACTACACCGTCGAGGAGATCCCTGCCGAACTGGTTGACCAGGCTCAAGAGGCTCGCCATGCGCTGATCGAGTTGGTGGCCGATCATGACGATCACATGATGGAGGCCTATCTGACCGACGAGGACTCGATCACTCCGGAGCTGCTCCAGGATTCCATCCGGCGCGCGGTGCTGGCCTCCGAGATCACTGCGGTGCTGTGTGGCAGTGCTTTCAAGAACAAGGGTGTGCAGCCCTTGTTGGACGCGGTCATCGCGTACCTGCCATCACCGCTCGACGTTCCGGCCATCATCGGATTCAAGCCGGGCGACGAGTCGGTTAAGATCGACCGGCATCCCACCGACTCCGATCCCTTCGCGGCTCTGGCGTACAAGATCGCGGCCGATCCGCACCTCGGCCGGCTGACCTACATTCGCGTCTACTCCGGCAAGCTGGAGGCGGGCTCGACAGTGCTGAACGCCACCAAGGGCCGCAAGGAGCGGATCGGCAAGATCTATCAGATGCACGCCAACAAGCGGCAAGAGATCGCATCCGTGGGCGCGGGCCAGATTGTCGCGGTGATGGGCCTGAAGGACACCACCACCGGCGAGACGCTGTGCGAGATCAATAATCCGGTGCAGCTGGAGTCGATGGACTTCCCGGCGCCGGTGATCGAGCAGGCCATCGAGCCGAAGACCAAGTCCGACCAGGAAAAGCTGGGCATGGCGATCCAGCGCTTGGCTGAGGAGGATCCGACGTTCCGCGTCCACACCGACGACGAGACCGGTCAAACGATCATCGCCGGGATGGGCGAGCTGCACTTGGAGATCTTGATCGACCGGATGAAGCGGGAGTTCCGGGTCGGGGCCAACATCGGCAAGCCGCAGGTGGCCTACCGCGAGACGCTCCGCCGACCCGTCCAGAAGGTCGAGTACACCCACAAGAAGCAGTCGGGTGGCTCGGGTCAGTACGGCAAGGTGATCATCAACGTGGAGCCTCAGCCAGCCGGATCGGGTTATGAGTTCGTCAACCAGATCACTGGTGGCCGTATCCCCAAGGAGTACATCCCCGCGGTCGATGAGGGAATTCAGGACGCCATGCAGTTTGGCGTACTGGCCGGCTATCCGGTCGACGACGTCAAGGTCACGTTGATCGACGGCGCGTATCACGATGTCGACTCCTCTGAGCTCGCATTCCGCGTCGCCGGCTCGATGGTGTTCAAGGAGGCGGCTCGTCGTGCGGATCCGGCGCTACTGGAGCCGGTCATGGCGGTGGAGGTAACTACACCCGAGACGTACCTCGGCACGGTTATAGGCGACCTCAACGCCCGGCGCGGTCATGTTCAGGCTATGAACGACCTGCACGGTAACAAGGTCGTACAGGCGCTTGTGCCACTCTCGGAGATGTTCGGTTACGTCGGCGACCTACGGTCCAAGACCTCAGGTCAGGCGTCGTACTCGATGGAGTTCCACTCGTACGCGGAGACCCCGAAAAACATCGCAGAGGAGATCATCCAGAAGGCACGGGGTGAATGACAATCAACAACAACGACTCCGTTTGACCTGAGCGGAATCGTCCACAAAACTTAGGCCGGGTCAAAACCGGCCAGCTGACCAAGAAACCCAAGAACGAAGCCCCGCGACCGACGCGGGGTACATCCAGGAGGAGCCTCAGTGGCAAAGGCGAAGTTCGAGCGGACAAAGCCGCACGTCAACATCGGCACCATCGGGCATATCGACCACGGAAAGACCACGCTGACCGCGGCGATCACCAAGGTGCTGCACGACAAGTTCCCGACTCTGAACCAGGTGTCGGCGTTCGAGCAGATCGACAAGGCGCCGGAGGAGCGCCAGCGTGGTATCACGATCTCGATCGCGCACGTGGAGTACCAGACCGAGAAGCGTCACTACGCGCACGTGGACTGCCCGGGTCACGCCGACTACATCAAGAACATGATCACCGGCGCGGCTCAGATGGACGGCGCGATCTTGGTGGTCGCGGCCACGGACGGCCCGATGCCGCAGACCCGCGAGCATGTCCTGCTCGCCCGCCAGGTTGGCGTTCCCGCGATCGTTGTCGCGCTGAACAAGTGCGACATGGTTGACGACGAAGAAATCTTGGAGCTGGTCGAGCTCGAGGTTCGCGAGTTGCTCAGCGAGTACGAGTTCCCGGGCGACGATCTCCCAGTGATCAAGGTTGCCGCGCTCCCGGCACTGAACGGTGATGAGAAGTGGGGCCAGGCCGTGATGGACCTGATGGATGCGGTCGACGACTACATCCCGCAGCCGGTCCGCGAGGTCGACAAGCCGTTCCTGATGCCGGTGGAGGATGTCTTCACCATCACCGGCCGCGGCACCGTCGTCACTGGTCGTATCGAGCGCGGCGTGATCAAGGTCATGGAGACGGTCGACATCATCGGCATCCGCGACACCAAGCAGACCACCACGGTTACCGGCGTCGAGATGTTCCGCAAGCTGCTCGACGAGGGTCAGGCGGGTGAGAACGTCGGTCTGCTGCTGCGCGGTACCAAGCGCGAGGACGTGGAGCGCGGCATGGTGGTGATCAAGCCGGGCACCACGACGCCGCACACCGACTTCGAGGCACGCGTCTATGTGCTGTCCAAGGAGGAGGGTGGCCGGCATACGCCGTTCTTCAACAACTACCGTCCGCAGTTCTACTTCCGTACTACTGACGTGACCGGTGTGGTGAATCTTCCGGAAGGCACCGACATGGTGATGCCGGGTGACAACACCGACATGTCGGTGCAGCTCATCCAGCCGATTGCTATGGAGGAGGAGCTGAAGTTTGCTATTCGTGAGGGTGGCCGTACGGTCGGCGCCGGTCGGGTGACCAAGATCATCAAGTAGCTGCTCGACGACTAACTGGTCAACGAAAACCCCGCAGTTCTGCCGA
>Ga0307410_10000548_pt1 | contig 15471 bp, 15 predicted proteins | sample 322Ometagenome_3_FD_203707 | JGI IMG/M metagenome (GOLD analysis project Ga0307410, IMG submission 203707) | Maize rhizosphere microbial communities from greenhouse at UC Davis, California, United States - 322HYB-O-3 | ecosystem: Host-associated > Plants > Roots > Rhizosphere > Soil | place... | reverse complement strand
GCTGGACTGCAAGGTGCCCGAAGATCAGCCAATTATCGAGAAGTTGCCGCGCATAAGCCAGTATCTTGATGCGCCTTGTCGGGAACACTTTCAGCAAGTGCAGGAGATTCTAACCGCGTGCGACGTTCCGTTCGTGCTCAATGACCGGTTGGTGCGTGGGCTCGATTACTACACGCGGACTGCATTCGAATTTACTCACGGAGCACTGGGCGCACAGAATGCGATTCTAGGCGGCGGGCGTTATGACGGCCTGTCGGAGTCGCTGGGCGGGCCGAAGGCTCCGGGTATTGGATTTGCGATCGGCGAAGACCGGCTTGTGCTCGCGCTGCAGGAGCAGGCCGACGCGGTTTCCCGGAAGCCGCAGGTGTATATCGCGCCGCTCGGTGAGGGCATGAACGAGCACGCGGGTCGACTCGCGCACGAGTTACGGTGCCATGACGTAGCGCTTGAGCTTGGGGATGAGACGTTTCGGTTGAAGAAGTCGTTTGAGACTGCCACCAAACTTGGCGCGCGGTTCGCAATCATTGTTGGCGAAAACGAAGTGCGGGCCGATCAGTTTGCGCTGAAGGACCTGACAACGGGAGACCAGTCAACGGTGCCCCGGCGCGAACTTGCTGCGCGAATTCAATTGGCTCCCATTGGCGTGCCCGCAGAAAAGAATTCATAAAATATTCAGGAAGAAGCGAAGATAAAGAATGGCACTCGACTTTCTCGGCGATCTTAAGCGCACTCACATGTGCGGCGAACTGCGTGCCTCCGACGCAGGCAAACGCGTTGTCTTAATGGGCTGGGTGAACCGCCGGCGTGACCTGGGCAGCTTGATCTTTATCGATCTGCGGGACCGTGGTGGCGTTACGCAGGTTGTATTCGACAAGGAAACCAACGCGGCCGCGCAGGAGAAAGCAAACGGGCTGCGCTCCGAGTACGTCATCGCCGTTGTCGGCACTGTCAAGCAGCGCGAAGCGAACACCATCAATAAGAACATCCCGACGGGTGAGGTGGAGATCGTGGCCGAAGAGCTGCGGCTGCTCAACGATTGCAAGCCGCTGCCGTTCACTCCGGCGGACACGGTGCTTGCGAACGAAGAACTGCGTCTCAAATACCGGTACATCGACCTGCGACGCACGGAGATGCAATTCAACATTGAAATGCGGCACAACGTAGCTCGGGCGATCCGCGAATTTCTTACGTCGCAGGGGTTCTTCGAAATTGAGACTCCTTTTATGACGCGCTCGACGCCTGAAGGTGCGCGCGACTATCTCGTTCCCAGCCGCGTGAACCGCGGCTCGTTTTACGCGTTGCCGCAATCGCCGCAACTGTTTAAGCAAATCCTGATGATCTCGGGATTCGATAAATACTTCCAGATCGTGCGCTGCTTCCGTGATGAAGACCTGCGTGCCGACCGTCAACCCGAGTTCACGCAGATCGATCTGGAGATGAGCTTCCCCACGATCGATCGCGTATTCGCAGTCGTAGAGGGATTTCTCAAAGCGGCGTTCAAGGTTGCAGGGGCCGAGTTGGAAGCTCCGTTCCCGCGAATGTCGTACGATCAGGCAATCCGTTTGTATGGAATCGACAAGCCCGACTTGCGCTTGCCCGCCTTGACCGACGTGAAAGACGCATTTGCCGCGGAGAATCTGCAGACCTTGGTCCTCGACCGTGAGTTGCCCCTGGTCGCGATTCGTATTCCGAAAGTCGGCGAGCTTTCGCGTAAGGAGCGCGACGAAATCAAGACGCTGCTTGGGGATCGCTGGCCAAAGGAAGCGAAGATCTTCGAAGACTTTAAACGCCTGGAGAAGAGCTTCCCCGAGAGCGCTGCAAAGATCCGCCAGTTCACGGAAGCGCAGCCAGAGGACCTGCTGGTCGTGGTGGGCGGAGCGCAGAGGAGTGAAGCCGCTGATGCTCTGAAGACGCGCTCGCAGGAATACGCAATCTACGGAGCGGCCGGACAACTTCGGCTCGCACTTGCGCAGAAGTACGCCGCCAAGCACGGCGAGTTCGCGAAGAGACAGTGCCGGCTCCTGTGGGTGACGGACTTCCCAATGTTTGAGTGGGATGAGACCGACGGGCGCTGGAATGCCGCGCACCATCCGTTCACGTCGCCGCATGAAGAAGACATGGACAAACTGGGCGGCGGGCTGGCGGCCGCTCGCGACAAGTATTCACAACTTGGCGCAGTGCGCGCGCTCGCTTATGACGTTGTGCTGAACGGCACGGAACTGGGCTCGGGATCGATTCGTATCCATCGTCAGGACATCCAGCAGAAGATATTCGAAGCACTGGGGATGTCGCCGGAAGAGCAGCAGGCGCGCTTCGGATTCTTCCTGGAAGCGCTGCAATACGGCACGCCTCCGCATGGAGGAATCGCCCTCGGCCTTGATCGAATTGTCATGATTCTCGCGGGCGCGGAATCATTGCGCGAAGTGATTCCCTTCCCGAAGACGGCACAAGCGAAGGACCTGATGTGCGAAGCGCCGACTCCGGTAAGTGAAGGACAACTGCGCGAGTTGGGTATCAAGGTGGAAACGCGGGCGGGCGAGTAGATCAACACAGGGCCCTTCGACTCCAATTCGCGATGTGCGCCAGAAACGGGCGCACTTTATCGCGAAATCCGCTCAGGATGACGTTCAATTTTTTCGCCAGATTAATTGCGAATGGCGAATGGCGAGCCGCGTATTAAACTGTCCCTACCTCCACCATGGGCCGCATTCACGTTCTTTCCGAAGATGTCGCCAACAAGGTCGCTGCGGGCGAAGTTGTCGAGCGGCCTGCGTCCGTCGTGAAAGAATTGCTGGAGAATGCTCTCGATGCAGGCGCCACGCGCGTTCGTGTCAACATCGAAGGCGGCGGCAAAAAGCTGATACAAATCATCGACAATGGGTGTGGCATGGTGCGCGACGACGCCATGCTCGCTTTCGAACGTCACGCGACATCGAAATTGTTGCGGGCCGAGGACCTGCTGTCCGTTGCGACTCTCGGGTTTCGCGGAGAGGCGTTGCCATCCATTGCATCAGTAAGCCGCCTCCGTTTAGAGACGCGTGCAGCAGAAGAGCCGAGTGGGACTGTAATCGAGATCGCCGGCGGCAAGATCCTGAAGATCGAAGAGGCAGGGCTGCCCTTCGGAACGTCGATTAGCGTTCGCGACCTGTTCTTCAATACACCCGCTCGGAAAAAGTTTCTCAAAGCTGAATCGACGGAACTCTCGCACATCGCGTCACTGGTCACGCACTATGCGTTGGCGCATCCCGACAAGCACTGGGAACTACACTCGCTCACGAGCGCAATGCTGATCGCGCCTCCAGTCAGGGACCATTCTGACCGGATCTACCAGGTATTCGGGCGCGATACGCTTGACCAGTTGCTTCCGTTGGCCGCGACGATTCCGCTCGAGAGGATCGGGCTGCCGAAGCCTCCAGCATGGGCGAAGCGCGAGGATGACGAACCTGCCGAGCCGGTGAAAGGTGAGTTGCGGATCCATGGTTTTGTGTCAAAGCCTGAGATCCAGAAGCTGAACCGCAACTCGATCTTCATCTTTGTCAATGGACGCCTTATCAAAGATCGACTGGTACAGCACGCGCTTACGGATGCCTATCGCAACATCCTGCCGCCAACCGTGTATCCGGTCGTGCTGCTGTTCCTCGAAATGCCGTTTACCGAAGTCGATGTGAACGTGCATCCCTCGAAGACCGAAGTTCGTTTCCGGCAGCAAACATTCATCCACGATTTCATCCGCGATTCGGTCCGCGCAACTTTGATGAAGGCACGTCCTGTGCCGCAGTTCGTGACGGAGATGTACGCTCAGCCGAAAGCTTCGCCATCACTCGCACCGGCGGTTGCCATGGCTCCGGATCGCGAGTTCGCGCTTGCCGCCCAAGAGATGCCCGCCATGTCGCAGTCGCTGGGGTTCGCGGGCCCTGCGATCGAGTTGGACGGGAACGCTGCGGTCGCCATCGCGCGCTTCCCTCGCCAAACATTCGGAGGCACCGTTCAAACCGTCAATCCGGCTGCATCGATAATCGTCCCGCAGGAGGCCGAGCGCTGTGCGCCTGCGATACCGGATGAAGAAGCACTTTCGGAACTTCCGGAGATCGGCTCGCTGAAAGCGCTCGGACAGGTTCGCGAATCGTTCATTCTCGCGACCAATTCGCAGGGAATGTGGATCATCGACCAGCACGCCGCGCACGAGCGTGTTCTCTTCGAGCGCGTACTCGCACAACGATTAGCAGGTGCGGTGGAGACGCAACGCCTGTTGATGCCACTGATCGTAGAACTTACTCCGAGCCAACACGCTGTATTCGCCGAGATATCGGACGAACTACAACGAAACGGCTTTGAAGCGGAGCCGTTTGGCACGCGAACTATTGCGATCAAGACTGCGCCCGCAGGTGTTCAATCTGCTGAAATCGAGAGATTACTGAACGAACTTCTGGAACAATTCGAACGTGAAGACCGGGCGCTCTCGCTCGAACAGATTCGCGGCAGGATCGCTGCTTCCATAGCTTGCCACGCCGCCATCAAAGTCAATATGCCACTCGAGCAGAACAAGATGGATTGGCTGTTGAGCGAACTAGCCAAGACTCAGTGCCCAATGACATGTCCACACGGACGACCCGTGACTTTGCGGTATTCTCTTAAGGACATCCAGAAAGCGTTCAAGAGAATTTAGGACCCGATGACCGAGCAGGAACTTCATCAACTGAGAATGAGCAAGTGGCGGGTTGACGGCAAACCCGTCCGCACGCTCGATGACGCTCGGGAATTCATCGAGTCGGTGGGATTCTGCCTGATGTACCCCATGCGACCGTCGGTGCTCGCGCCAACGTTCATGGGAGCATTCGCCGGAAGCGAAGAGAACCTCCCGACCTGGCAACATGCATACGCTGACAGGCGCGCTCAGGATGCAACCGACCTGATGGTGCGCCTGCTCCGCTCAAAAGCCGCTTTTGAAGCCAACCTGTTTGGCGAGACCAACTTCCTGGTTGCTTCTTCGATTTTCTCGTTCTTTTACGCGATCACTGGAGACCGGAATCCGCGCCAGACGCCAAGGCCCGGGACTCGGTCTGAGTATTCGACGCTCGCCGCTCACACATTCGAGCAAATCCAGAAGCACGGTCCGGTCAACAAGGAACGATTGCGCGAGTCGCTCGGCGGAGACCTTTCCGACGCCGCGCTCGATCGTGCACTCAACGAATTGTGGTCGAAGCTGCGCATTACCCGTGTGGATTACAAAGCGAGTGAAGGCGCATTCTGGGACGTGCTCTTCCGCTGGGCACCCGACAAAGTGCGCGAAGGAATGCACATGTCGGTGCCTGCCGCCTTGAGCGCCCTCGTGTCCAAGTACCTGGACTGCGTAGTAGCCGCGGAGCAAACAGATATCGAAGATTTTTTTGCAAACCTTGTTGCGCGTTCAAAAATTCGAGAATCAACGAATGCGATGCTGGCGGCACGCGAGTTCAGCTTCGTACAGGTCGGCGGAAGGTCGATGATTCAATTGGCGCGTGCGCGAACGCCGTACCAGCGAACGCCCAAGCCTGAGCGAGCTATACCGCGCCGCCCGGCCCCGAACAAGCGGGTCACAATCCGTGACATGGCAAAATCCAATCCGAAGTCTCCAAAAGAATGAGCGAACCGAACGCGAAGGTGGTGATCGCCATTGACGGGCCCGCGGGTGCAGGTAAGAGCACCATTGCTTCCCGGCTCGCGCGTAAGTTGGGCTATGTAAACATCGAGAGCGGCGCGATGTACCGTGCACTCGGGCTTAAAGCCATCGAGAACGACGTAGATGTTGACGATCCCGCCGCACTTCTGCGCCTCGCGCATGAATCGCACATCGTGCTGGAGCCGCAAATCGACGGTAACCGCGTCATGTTGGACGGAGCAAATGTCTCGGACCGCATTCGCGAACGGGACGTGACCGATGCGGCTTCGCGCGTGTCCGTACATCCTCCGATCCGCCAATGGATGGTCGCCCGCCAACGGGAGATGGGTAAGAACGGTGGCGTGGTGATGGAAGGTCGCGATATCGGCACTGCCGTTTTCCCTGATGCGGAGATCAAGGTCTTCCTGGACGCTACGCCTGAGGTGAGGGCCGAGAGGCGATTGAACCAGGCGGGAGTAACGGACGATCCCGGGCGGGCAAAGGCCATTGTGGCCGACCTGCAAAGCCGCGACCAGCGTGACCGCACTCGCAAGACATCACCGCTTGTGGCGGCTGACGACGCAATCATCGTTGACTCCAGCAAACTTTCCATCGACGAGGTCGTCTCGCGAATCCTGGAGGCCGTTACCCGCCATACACAAGCCAGGTGATTCCGGTATATTTTCAATCCGTCCGAGTTCCCGGTGCATCCAAACGCAGTTCTGGTTTAGTCTGGCGGGCTGCAGGCTCCCTTTCGCGGCGATTTCCGGAGGCAACTTGAATTTCCAACTGAACGACGAGCAATTGGACCTGCGCAAAACCGTGCGCGAGTTTGCCGAACGCGAAATTCGTCCACACGTTATGGAGTGGGATGAGGCTTCGCAGTTCCCTCTCGACACGATCAAGGAATTGGGCAAGCTCGGCCTGATGGGAACGATCTTCCCTGCCGAATACGGTGGCGCGGGGATGGGCTACGTCGAGTATGTAATTGCGATCGAAGAGTTGTCGCGCGTTGACGGGTCAGTTGGCATCATTGTCGCCGCACATACATCGCTGTGCTCCAACCACATCTTCATCGCGGGCCGCGAGGAGCAGAAGCGCAAGTACATTCCTAAGCTGGCGACCGGCGAGTTCATAGGTGCATGGGGACTGACTGAGCCCGGCTCAGGTTCGGACGCGGGCGGGGCGCGGTGCTCGGCCGTTCGCAAAGGCGACAGGTGGGTGTTGAACGGAACTAAGACTTTCTGCACCAACGGCCACTATGCAGACGTGATGGTCGTGATCGCTGTTACCGACAAGACGGCGCACACTCATGGACTTTCCGCCTTCGTGGTCGAGAAAGGCACGAAAGGATTCAGGGCGGGTAAGAAAGAAAACAAACTCGGCCTGCGCGCCAGCGACACCGCGGAGATGATTTTTGAGGATTGCGAGATTCCGACAGAAAACCTGATCGGCAAAGAGGGCGACGGATTCATCGACGCCATGCGCGTTCTGGATGGCGGTCGTATCTCTATTGCGGCTCTTGGTTTGGGAATGGCGCAGGGCGCTTACGAGTCAGCGCTGAACTATTCGAAGGAGCGCAAGCAGTTCGGCAAAGCGATCAGCGAGTTCCAGGCGATCCAATGGAAGCTGGCCGACATGTCCGTGGAAATCGATGCCGCTCGCCTGTTGACGATGCGATCCGCATGGATGAAGGACGATGGCCAGAAAACTACGCTCGAGTCGTCGATGGCGAAACTCTATACCAGCGAGGTGGCTGTCCGAGCTGCGAATGAGGCGGTACAGATCCACGGCGGTTACGGATTCATCAAGGACTACCCGGCCGAGAAGTTTTATCGCGATGTGAAGCTCTGCACGATTGGTGAAGGAACCAGCGAAATCCAAAGGCTCGTGATCGCAAGACAAATACTCAAGGACTGATCAACTCCAGGCCCTGCATCCAGGCGACACGTTGACTAACGGTTCTCGGACAAAGCCGTCCAAGTAGTGCTCATACAGTACTGATATCCAAAGAAGAGGACATCTGATGCTTTCGAACTCACCCAATCTGCGCGCGAGTGCAAGCCTTCTGCTTGTGCTTGCGTTTTCAGTTCCCGCAATCTCTCAGGCCACCAGGAAGACTCAAGCTCCCGATTGGGTCAGCAAGTCCAACGAACACGCCAAAGTCCTACTGAATGTGATCGCAAAGATCCAGCCTGAGGGGGCAGCGAGGCTCGGAATTGAAGGTCATGATGAGCAGATTGTCGACTTTTCGCCGGGATTTATCGAGCGCCAGAAGTCGGCGTATGCTCAGGCGGAAGTTGAGTTGAAGAAGCGTTTGGGCGCGGAAGCTGATCCGAAGGTGAAACAGGACCTCGAAATCCTGGTCAAAGCCGCCAATGACAACGTCAAGAGCCTGGATCTCACCCAGAAGTACGAAGTGCAGTACTTCAGCCTTCCACAAACAGTTTTCATTTCCATGCGCAGTTTGCTGGACGACCAGGTTGCGGCGAGTCGTCGGCCGGCCGCGGTCGTGCGACTGCGGAAATATACCGGTCTGGAGAAGGGCTACAAGCCAATCGCAGAGTACGCAACCGCTCTTGTGCGAGAGGGAATGAAGAACCCTAAGCTGATGATGCCGGCGAAGGCGGAAGTGGAGAAGGACCTCGCGCAGTCACAGTTTTTTGTCGATGGAATTGGGCAGTTGATGCAGAAGTACGGGATGAAGGGATACGAGGAGCCCTACGCGAAACTCAAGGAGCAGATGACGGCGTGGGACAAGTTCATCAAGACCGAAGTCCTGCCGAAGTCACGTGAAGATTTCAAGTTGCCCGCCGAACTTTATGCGTTCCGTCTTGACCAGATTGGGGTCGATATCCCACCCGAGCAACTCATCTCCATGGCCCATGCGGCCTTCGATGAGATCCAGGGACAGATGAAAACGGTAGCGGCCAAGGTAGCGAAGGAGAAGGGTTTTGCCTCAAGCGACTATCGCGACGTAATTCGCGAGCTCAAGAAGAAGCAATTGGTGGGCGAAGCGATCCTTCCTCACTACAAAGGACGCCTGAAACAGATCGAAGACATCGTCCGCGCGAAGCAGCTTGTAAGTTTGCCGGCGCGCGAAGCTCAGATACGCCTCGCGTCTGAAGCGGAGAGCGCAGCGGTCCCTGCGCCCAACATGCGTCCTCCACGGCTGAAGGGCAACACCGGCGAGATGGGCGAGTTCATTCTTCCCCTGAATGTTCCAGACAAGTCAGGCAAGATGCAGAGCTTCGACGATTTCACATTCGAAGCTGCATCGTGGACGCTCACCGCGCATGAGGCGCGCCCGGGACACGAGATGCAGTTTGCTTCCATCGTTGAAGCGGGCGTGTCCGATGCGCGAACAATTTTTGCGTTCAACAGCACGAACGTCGAAGGCTGGGGACTCTACTCGGAGTGGATTCTGCAACCGTTCATGCCTGCCGAGGGACAACTGATCTCGCTGCAGCATCGGCTCATGCGCGCAGCTAGAGCTTTCCTGGATCCGGAGCTCCAGCTTGGGAAGATCACTCCTGAGAAAGCCCTGGCAACGTTGAAAGACGAGGTCATGCTGTCGGACGCAATGGCAAAACAGGAGGTCGAGCGCTATACGTTCCGTTCGCCCGGGCAGGCTACTTCCTACTTCTACGGATACACAAAGCTGCGTGAGCTGCGGTCCGAAGTTGAAAAGGCACTTGGTTCGAAGTTTGACAAACGTGCGTTCCATGATTTCGTCCTCGCACAAGGATTGTTGCCGCCAGATCTGATGCGAGAGACCGTGATGAGCGAATTTGTACAGCACACGAGACGGGCATCAAACTAGCTTTCGGCAGGGCCGGACTCATCCGGCCCTCATCTTCTCTGCTCCATCGACAATGCATCGCTTCCGAGTGGGATTTCGGAGCCATCCCGACGAGCAGTACGGACATCTCTAACCCTTCATGCGGTTGGCTTCCAATCACTGTGCGCAACCCTCGCGCACAATTCCAAGGAACAAAGAAGAGGAAACACATGCGTAAGACATTGTTGGTAGTCCTCCTCGCCCTGTCGGTCGGTATCGCGATGGCGCAGTCGGGCGGCGGTTCAGGATCAGCAGGATCAGGCACAGGAACAACATCCGGCTCGCAAACCGGCGGAGACACTGGCCAAGGCACGGTCGGAACTCCCGGCGACACGAGCAGTCAGAGCGGCAGCACCTCCGGGAGCACAAGCACCCAGAGCGGCAGCACGTCGGGAAGCAGCTCCGACCAAAGCGGCATGAGCGGGCAGACCGGAAGTTCCACCAGCGGCAGCACGAGTGATCAGACCGGAACTTCTGGAAGCACCTCGGGATCCACGAGCACTGGAACTACTGGTTCGACCACCGGCGGTACGGCAGGCACGACTGGCTCAACCGGTTCAAGCACTGACAACACTGGCACGTCTGGCAGCATGGGCAGCAGCACTGGCTCGACGGATGCTAGTGGTTCCACCAGCGGCAGCGCATCCACCTCTGGCGGCAGCGCCAGCGCGGGAAGCAGCTCCGGCAGCAGTGACGACAAGGGCGGCGGCGAGATCGCAATGCTGACCTTTGCGGCATTGGGATTGGGTACGGCAGCAGTTCGCCGCTATCGTCGCTAGTGCGTTGTATTTGACGCCATCCTGAGTATGGGTCTTCAACAACTTCTGTTGGAGACCCGCTCAGGATAGCTTTGCCGTTTATGTCATCGACCCCAATCGAGATCAGCGTTCCACGCGTGCCTGACGTCCGCGCTTCCAATAGATGGGAGCTCGCGGTCAGGTTTGCTTTGGTCGCACTCGCAGTCTTGATCTGCTATCAGTTTGAATGGCATTGGCTGCGATACCTGACGTCTGAGCTAAACCTGCGGCTTGATGTGCTGGCCGGCGTGCACCTTCAGCGCCTCTCACACGACACGGTCATGTGGGGCGGGAAGACCTATCACTACGTTAACGCTTGCACATTTGCCGACGTGCTGTGTGGTGCCCTGCCTTTATTGTGGAACCTGCGCAAGACGATCGCACAAAACTTGATGCGGTTCGCAATCTTCTGCGTCGTGCTGATTGCCTTCAACGTATTCCGGCTTTCGGTTTCTGACGTGCTTTTTGCACAGGGACTCTCGTGGGACCTTGCTCACAACGTTATTAGCGGCATTTCCTACTTCCTGGTCTGGACCTATCTTTGGAAGAAGCGCCCCTTCTAGCCTCAGTACGTGCTTGGAGTACCGCTTTGCTACACTAAGCGGTTTGCCACACTCATCTTCAGACCTACAGGCTTGGACCGAGCGGATACGTTCAGGTGATGCGCGGGCATTGGCCCGTGCCATCAGCGAGGTCGAGGAGCGTACCCAAACCGGACAAGAGTTGCTGAGGACTCTGTTCCCTTACTCTGGCAAGGCACGCTTACTTGGATTGACCGGGTCTCCGGGAGCGGGAAAGAGCACGCTGGTTGATCAACTGGCTCGCGAGTTCCGCAAGCAACAAAAGACAGTCGGCATTGTTGCCGTCGATCCCACCAGCCCCTTCAGTGGCGGTGCCATCCTCGGCGATCGTATCCGCATGCAAGCCCACTATGCGGACAGCGGGATTTACATTCGCAGCATGGCGACGCGCGGGTCGCTGGGCGGACTAGCACGCACCACCGCCGATGTGGCGACGGTGCTTGATGCCAGTGGCCGTGACGTTGTGATGGTGGAGACAGTCGGTGTCGGTCAGGATGAGGTCGAGATCGTGCGCCTGGCTGACATCACGCTCGTGATTCTCGTACCGGGAATGGGCGATGATGTTCAGTCGATCAAAGCCGGCATCATGGAAATAGCCGACATCTTCGTCATCAACAAGGCTGACCGCGAAGGCAGCGAGCGCGTGGAGCGGGAGATCCGCGCGATGCAGTCCTTGGCCTCGCGAAACGATCATTGGACCCCGCCGATCGTGAAGACGGTTGCCAGTGATGGAACAGGGATTTCGGAGTTAGCTGCAGCAATAGCGCACTATGAAGAGTTTCTCCGCAACACAGATACCGGCATAAAGAAGCGGATACAAAGCTGGGAGCAACGACTGGTGGAGATGCTTCGGGACCGAGTGATGCAGAAGGTGCTTGCCGAGCACCTGACACCGAAGCAGGTCGCGAGCTACGCCAAAGAAATCGCGGAACACCAGCGCGATCCGTACTCGTTAGTCGACGAAATTATCGGCGTGATGGACGTAAACAAAGGGGCTTGAAATGTTTTCTATCGATCATCTGGGAATTGCCGTGAAGTCGTTGGCAGAGGCCAGGAAATTTTACGAGAAGCTGGGAATGAAGGTCATGCCGGAAGAGACGGTGGAGACCGAGAAGGTCCGACTGGCGATGGTTCCTGTAGGAGCAAGCCGAATTGAGTTACTGGAGCCGACCGCAGACGACTCACCGATCGCGAAGTTCCTGGTGAAGCGCGGAGAAGGATTGCATCACGTCGCGCTCCACGTGACCAACTTGCCCGGAATTGTTGAGCGCCTGAAAGCGGAAGGAACGCGCCTGATCAACGAAGAAATCAAGATTGGCGCGGGCGGACATTCCTACGTCTTCGTCCATCCTCAGAGCGCGGGCGGCGTGCTGGTGGAGTTGGTCGAAGATCAACCAGTTGGTGTGGGTTAATGCTGATCGTCTCGATTGAAACTTCCGGGCGCGAAGGCTCATTAGCATTGTGCCGTGGTCACAGCTCGTCGTATGAAGTCCTGGAAATGACGCCGCTGACCGGACGCATGTATTCCGCCGAGCTCGTCCCTAAGCTCGACCAGATGCTTCAGAAGCACAGTTTGACGGTCAAAGATCTTGAAGGCGTTGCGGTCGTCAGCGGGCCTGGTTCGTTCACCGGGCTGCGCGTTGGACTTGCCACCGCGAAAGCCCTGGGTGAAGCGCTGAACATCCCGATCGCCACAGTGTCGATGCTTGAAGCGCTCGCATCGACAGTCAACTCCGCCGAACCGGTTGTGACCGCTCTCGATGCTCAACGTGGCGAAGTCTACGTAGGCGAGTACCACGAACTCGAAGGAGGGGTCTGTCAGAGCTGCGAATCCCTTCAGAGTGTCGATCATTTCCTCACATGGGTGAAAGCGAAGGACCCTGCCCCTAATGTCCATACCCCCGATGATTCGCTAATCCAGAAATTGCGCGCCGAATTTGCGCCGGCAACCTTCTTGCCTCGAGCCGATGCCGGCGTAATCGGCAGATGTGGTTTCAAGAAGCTGCGTGCGGGCGAGTCTGTCACTCCTGCGGAAGTGGATGCCAATTACATCCGCAAGTCCGACGCGGAGATTTTCTCCGCCCCAAAACTCGGCTTGCTTTGATCGCCCGATGATTCTCCGAAACGCGACCACCGCCGATGCCGGCGCAATAGGAACCATTGCTGCCCGCTCGCCCGGAGCAGCACCCTGGCGCGATGATCAATACCGGCAACTGATTGCCATGCCCGACGAGTACATCGTGCTTGTCATCGAACGCGAATCTCAGCTAGTGGGATTTGCAATAGCACGAATCATTGTGGATGAAATCGAGATCCAGAACATTGCAGTCGAGCCTGGATCGCGATCGCGGGGAATCGGTTCGCAGCTTGTTGCCAAGACCCTGGATATTGCGGCGAATCGAGGTTTCGGCGGCGCTCTTCTAGAGGTTCGTGAATCGAACAAAGCAGCTCGTAACCTGTACGAAAGACATGGGTTCCTCGAAGTCGGCAGGCGGGCAAGGTACTATTCTGACCCCGAAGAAGCCGCGGTTTTATATCGGAAAAATCTTGGCCCGGCAGCTCCCGAAAACGCTTGAACACCTCATGACTGCGTGCTAACTTCTACCCCTCGACCCTCGATTCCAGAGAAGCGGGGGCCGCAATTGCCAGGAGGTTCGCTGGATGGCTACTCCAGTTCGCGACCAACTCCTGGCCAGCAATGACGATTTCCGCCAGCTGGCCCAGGAACACACCCAATACTCCCAACGTCTTGAAACTCTCCTCCAAAAGCGGTACCTCTCCGAAGACGAAAAACTCGAAGAAGTACGATTGAAGAAGTTGAAGTTGCGCATCAAGGACCAGATGGAACAGCTTGAGCGCACATACCGGCAGGAACATCAGGTAGCGTAAGCAACATTACAGTTTCGTTACTTCGGCTGCGTTTAATACGCAGAGGGAGAGCCATATTCCAGGCGGGACGTACGCGTCCCGCCATTGTCATTTTGATCAAACGCGTGCCGTATAATCGGAGAATCTTCCATGGTTCGCGACGGAATCTATTACGGACTGGCATTTATCGCGCTCGCCCTGTTGGTGGCTTGGCTTACCCTCCCCGCCTTGGCGATTATTCCGCTGCTCCTGGCGGCATTCTTCCTGTGGTTCTTCCGCGATCCCCACCGTCAGATTCCTGCCGAACCCGGCGTGATCGTCTCGCCCGGCGACGGTAAAGTGACCGACGTTTCCACAATCGAATTTGCTGGCGCGCCGCACACGCGCATCAGCATCTTCCTGAACGTCTTCAACGTTCACGTGAACCGGTCGCCGATCTCAGGTGTTCTGTCCAACGTGGAGTATCGCCGAGGCAAGTTCCGCAACGCCATGGGAGCGATTTCTGCCGAGGAGAACGAACAAAACATTGCCACTGTCATCGGCGATGACGGACAGCAAGTCATCTTCAAACAAATTGCTGGCCTGCTCGCTCGAAGGATTGTCTTCACCAAGAAGCAGGGAGATCGCGTCGAGCGCGGTGAGCGTGTCGGGCTCATTAAGTTCGGTTCAAGAGTGGACGTGATCTTCGCAGCAAGCACTTCTGTGTCAATCAAAGTGGGCGACTCCGTCAAGGGCGGGAGCACGGCGTTAGGACGCTTCCCTGTTGATGTTCAACGATCGACAAGACTGTCCGGAGAAAAGGTAGAGAGCCGATGAACGAAGGCACGCCATTTCGGCGGGCAGAAGACGATGTGCATTCTCGGAAACGATTCCGAAAAGGGATGTACATCCTTCCTTCCCTGTTCACATGCGCCAACATCGGCGCTGGATACTACGCGATCTCACAGGCGATCCATGGTACGGCCGCTGAGCCCTGGCACTTTGACAATGCTGCGAAGGCGATCGGGTTCGCTATTCTCTTCGATGGCCTTGATGGTCGCATTGCGCGCATGACCAACACAACCAGCGATTTCGGCAGAGAGTTGGATTCCTTGGCCGACGTAATCACGTTCGGGCTGGCTCCAGCGGTCCTGGCACTACAGTGGGGATTTCGTTTCCTGCCCGAATTTTCTCATCCTGATCTGCGAATGCGGCTGGTGCAACTGGGGGCGATTGCAACGTTCCTGTTCCTGATCGCAGGTGCATTGCGACTGGCACGATTCAATATCCAGAAGAACCCACAACCCTCGAATCCGGGACGTCCCGGCAGGAAATACTTCGTGGGAATGCCAATACCCGGAGGCGCAGGAATCGTCGCGGCAGTGGTGCACTTCGCGCACGGTGCTCCGGTGCAGACGTGGTGGGTCGCATCCATCTGGGTGGCATTCGTCGTCGCACTTGGATACCTGATGGTCAGTACGTGGCGCTTCTACAGTTTCAAAGGCATCAACCTGAAACAACGCCGCCCGGCACGATTATTGTTTCTTATGGGCGCACTGATTGCCGCAATCTGGTTTTATTCTGATTACGCACTTTTCATTATCGGGTTGGTTTACATGCTGTCGGGAGTGCTTGCCCGGCTGACATTTGTCCTCCGCCGGCACGATGCGGTCCCCGCCTCCACCGAGGCCTCGGATTAATCGATGACACCCATAACAAGGAATGAGGCAGGCACCGGCGTTTTTAGAGTCGCCGTCGTAGGCGCAG
>Ga0307410_10000546_pt1 | contig 15480 bp, 9 predicted proteins | sample 322Ometagenome_3_FD_203707 | JGI IMG/M metagenome (GOLD analysis project Ga0307410, IMG submission 203707) | Maize rhizosphere microbial communities from greenhouse at UC Davis, California, United States - 322HYB-O-3 | ecosystem: Host-associated > Plants > Roots > Rhizosphere > Soil | place... | reverse complement strand
GTAAGGCTAATCAAAGGCTTTACCTTCTTTTGTTTGTAAACTAAACTGTAGATCTCATCGCGACACTCCAGGTTTTCACCGAGGTTCAATGAAAGCCGCAAGGTATCTTACTATTTTTCTTTTCTCCCTTGCCTGCTGCATAAACGCACAGGCTTTTCAGGCTTATAAACCTACCCCAAAGCAGTCACCTTCAAATGTTTCTACCGGGGCAGTGGATGACGAACTGGAAAAGCACCGCAGTGCCGCCGAGACATATCAGCTCTCGGGCGACTTTGAAAATGCGCGAGTGGAAAATTCCCTCGTAGCCTCCGTTGCGTTGAGACGGCTTGCAAGCCTCGCGGTTCGCGAAGGCGACCAAAAACGCAGCGCGGAGATATTGAGAGAATCGATCGCGGCCCGAGATAACGCCGAAGCCAGAACGAGTCTCGCTTGGCTGAATCTTCAGCTCGGTAAATTGGACGAGGGAATTGGCGATGCGAAAGCGGCTATCGAACTCGATCCGAAGAGCGTCGAGGCAAAGGATGTGTTGGGGAAGATCTATTTTTTGAAGGGAGATTACGCCGAGACCCTTCCTTTGATGGAGCGCGTCCTGGAGAGCAAGCCTGGATTCGACTCCGCTTATACGCTCGGGATGACCTACCTCCACTTGAAGCAGCTTGACCGGGCAAAGCTGCTTTTCGAGGAAATGTTGATCGCGGTGGCGAAGAAGTCATCGCTGCATTTGATACTCGGCCGAGCATTTGAAGAAACGAACTACCCACTCGAGGCCGAACGCGAATTCCGCTCCGCGATAAAGGCAGACCCCAAGCTGGCGGGCGCACACTTCTACCTGGGCTATACAATTTTGCAAAACGGCGGAAGTTCTCGGCTCGATGAGGCCGGAAGGGAATTCGATGAGGAGCTGAAGATCAGCCCGCGAGATCCTTATCCTAACTTCTTCGCGGGGGTCGTCGCTTCATCCATGGGCGAGCATAAGAAGGCGGCAGGTTTTCTGCAGCTTGCCGTTCGGCTCGATCCGAAACTGGGACCCGCCTATTTGTTTTTGGGACAGTCGCAGCTCGAGCTCGGGCAGGATGTGGAAGCGGAAAGAAATCTAAAACGGGCAATCGCCCTGAACGACGACCCGAGCAAGAATAGCTACCAGATACGACGGGCTTACTTTTTGTTAGGTCGTCTTCTTAATAGGCTGGGCCGCAGCGCAGAGGCGGAACAGTATCTCGCGAGGGCCCGTGAACTTCAAGCGAAATTGGTCGAATCGGCACGCGACGAGATCCGAAAAGCATTCGGGGAGATAATCAGTTCTAAGCTACCTTCCCCTGCAAACGATTCCGTTCCTAAGTCTATAAACAAGCCCGTTCAGAACCCAAAAGAAACCTTAGCCGTAAAGCAATTAAAGGATCAGCTCGGCTCGGTGGCCGCACAGGCCTATCACAATCTCGCGGTCATCGAGGCACAATCCGGACGGGTCGACGAAAGCACTAATAAGTTTGCTGCTGCCGCGGCTTGGAGGCCGGATTTTCCCGGACTTGACCGCAATTGGGGAATCGTTTCGTTCCGGGGGAATCAATTCGAAAAAGCCATTCCTCCGCTTTCCCGGCATCTGAAGCAACGTCATGACGATGCATTGGTCAGACGAATGCTTGGCGTTAGTTATTATTTAACAAAAAACTACAGATCAGCGGTCGATACGTTAAAGCCTCTCGAGAGCGGTATTTCGTCCGACGCCGAGCTTGCCTACTTTTACGGTATTTCTCTGGTTCAACTCGAACGCCACACCGAGGCATCCGCCGTTTTCGAGCGGATGGCGGAAAATAATCAAAAGTCCGCACTAGCACAATTTTACGCCGGGCAGGGATTCGTGCTTACAGGTGACCTTGAAAAAGCGGTGAACGGATTTCGAAGGGCCGCATTGATCGATCCTAAAATGGACTCCGTACATTACAATGCCGGGCAAACGCTCATCCGCTTGAACCGCCTGGATGACGCGGAGCAGGAATTCAAAGCGGAATTAAAGCTAAATCCTTTAGATGCGAACGCGAAATACCATTTGGCTTTTACTTTGATCGAAAGGAAGGTAAGGACCAGTGAAGCGGAGGCGATACTCCGCGATGCGATCTACAACCAATACGATCACGCCGATGCCCGCTATCAGTTGGGCAAAATATTGATCGAAAAAGGATCCCTCGATGAGGCGCTGGAACAATTGCAGACCGCTGCCAACATAGATCCGAAAAAAGATTACATTCAATATCAGCTCAGCATCGCCTACAGGAAAGCGTCGCGCATAGCCGAGGCCGACCGAGCGTTGAAACTCTACAGCGATCTCAAAGCCGGATCTCGGAACGAAAGGCCGACGGGTATGGAGGGCAAGAAGAATGAGCCCTAAACATGCCGGATGGAAATCCGCCACGATCGCTATTTTTATTGCGGCATTATTCGTTCAGACTTCGTTTTCTCAGGAAACGCCGGCACAGAATAAGGCCATTGCGGATTTTGAGCGCCGCCTTGAGCATTCAGACCTGGCCGGGCTTGACCCTCAGTTGATGAATTTTGCGGTCACAAATCCGAATAACGTGAAGGGCCTTGAACTGCTTGCCCGGTTGCGTTTCCGCCAAAGTCGATTGTCCGAATCGCGAGCGTTGTACCAGAGAGTCTTGCAACTCCACCCCGGGTATTCATCGGCAAGGATAAGCAGTGCACGCGTTGAATATTTATTAGGCCACAAAGAGGAATCTCTGAGGCTGCTGAGCGGCATTCGCGAGGCTGAGGTGGCCCCCGGCGAGCGGATCGCGTTGGCGGCCGTGTCCCTTCTTGTTCACGGGCCGGAAAAGACGTTGAGTATAGTCGAATCGCTTCCCGCCAACCTACGAAATACTTCCGGGCTTCCGCTTTTAGCCGAGATATACCGGCGTCTCAACCGCCGGGGCGATCTGATCGCGCTTCTCCCATCGATGAAGAAAGCCGCGGTTATAAATCCGACTTTAGCGATCCAATGCGGCGAGGTTCTGCAGTCAGCGGGTCTGTATAAAGAAGCGATACAACTATTATCTTCTATCTCAGCGACGGCCCGGAATAAGGAGCGTGTGCTGCTGAACTTGACCAGATTGGAGGTATTGGCGGGAAACATTACCGCGGCGCGCAAACACCTGGCGGCAGCTTCCAGGCGCAATCCAAATTCACCAGAGGTGCTCTCACTGCAAGCTTACATTGAGAGTTTGACTGGGAATATGGACGCGGCGCTCGGTCTCGCCACTCGAGCGCGAGAAAGGGCTGCTAATTCTCCGACCGTTCTGGCTGATTTTGTGGCGCTCACGCTTCGTTTGGGAAAGGCAAATTTAGCTTTCGAGGCGGCGAAACAATTGATCGCCTGGCAACCCGAGAATACGGAGTATCAATACCTCTACGGGGTTGCCTCTCTGCAAAGCGGGAATTTGGAATCCGCCCACGAAACTTTGGTGCGGTATGTTCAGGCCCAACCTGGCGATTTCAGGGGGTGCCTGGCACTTGGGATGGTTCTCGCGGCCCAACGGGGCCAAGTTGAGAAGTCGCGTGCCCAGCTTCGGAGCTGCAGCCAAATCGACCCCGCAAACTCGGAGGCTCGATACCAGCTTGGCTTGTCGTATAAATCTGAAGGTGACAATAAGCAGGCCATCGAGATGCTAAGTGAGGCAGTACGCCTGTCGCCCAATTACTCGGCGGCGGTTCGGGATCTCGGTGCTTTGCATCTTGAATCGGGGGATGATCTAAAGGCACGGTCGCTATTGGAGCGGGCGGCTGAGATAAACCCTAAAGACGCCGAGGTCCATTTCCAATTGGCGCGACTTTACAACCGTATCGGCGAATCGGCTTTAGCAAAAAAACATCAGGCGATCTTTCAAAACTTGCGCGGCCCATGGGGAGAATCTACTCGGTGAATCACGGAAAACTGCTGTCACTGATATTTTTCTTGGCTGCCATGCAGGCGTCAATCGGGAATATCCTCGCCCAAAAGGACAACGTTTGCGTGGACAGAAAGATCCCTCGCCTAACAGACGTTCTGGCGAAAACGGGCATTAAATTCATACATGTAGCTGCGCCGGAAAAGAAATACATTGTTGAGTCGATGAGCGGCGGTGTACTGCTGTTGGATTTCGATCGGGACGGGTGGCAGGACATTTATTTCCCTAACGCTCCCACGGTTGAGATGGCACTAAAGCGCGAACGATCGCGCAGTTACTTATACCGCAACAACCGTGACGGGACCTTTACTGACCTCACGGAAAGGTCCGGGACAGGTTACCCTGGTTTTGCGATGGGTGGAGCCGTTGGAGATTACAACAACGATGGCTGGCCGGACATTTACGTGACGTGTCTAGGGGGCAACGTTCTATACCGCAATAACGGCGATGGCACCTTTACGGACGTTACAAAAGCGACGGGAACGGCCGATGGCCGGTGGTCCGCAGGAGCCGCTTTCGGTGATTATGACGGAGATGGCGATCTCGACCTCCTGGTGGCGAACTATGTTGACTTCAAGCTCAACGACCTTCCGGGATTCGGAAATCTTCCTACTTGCAAGTTCAGAGGAATCGACGTACAGTGCGGCCCTCGCGGACTAAAAGGTGCGGGGGACAGCCTGTTCAGAAATAACGGCGACAGCACTTTTACGGATATTTCTAAGGATTCCGGCGTTGACGACGCGGCTGGCTTCTACGGTATGCAGGCCGTCTGGTCGGACTTCGGCGGCCGCGGTAAGTTCGACGCGTACGTGGCGAACGACTCAACCCCTAATTTTCTTTATCGCAATGATGGAGCGAAGTTGGCCGAGGTAGGGCTCGAGTCAGGCACTGCCGTCAGCGGTGACGGATCAGAACAGGGAAGTATGGGCGTGGCGGTGGGTGATTATCTTCACACTGGAAGATTTTCGATATTTACGACCAATTTTGTCGACGAGCACAATACTCTTTATCGGAACGACGGATCGTTCAACTTCACAGATGTTTCGTTTGCCGCGAAGATAGCGCAGACGTCGAGGCCTTATGTAGGTTGGGGGACCGGTTTTTTCGATATCGACAATGACGGTTGGCTCGATCTGTTAGTCGTCAATGGGCACGTCTACCCGCAGATGGATCAGATCTCGTCGGGCCTCGGGTACAAGCAGGCGAAATTGCTTCACATCAACCGCGGCGACGGTACGTTCTGTGACGCGGGCACCCTGGTTGGGCCGGCGCTCATGGAAAAACGATCGTCCCGAGGAGCCGCCTTCGGCGATCTGGATAATGACGGACATGTCGATGTAGTGGTAGGGGATTTAGACGCCGCGCCTTCCATACTTCGCAATGAAGGCGGCGACGGGAATCGTTGGATCACCTTGGAACTTGGGGCGATCAAAGGCAGCCCGCTTGCGATCGGGGCACGGGTCAAAGTGACCGCCGGCGATGTGGTCCAAACGGAAGAAATTCGAAGCGGCGGCAGCTACCTTTCGCAGAATGACTTGCGCGTTCACTTCGGATTAGGAAACGCGAAAAAGGTAGATTCCATCGAGATCCGTTGGCCTTCAGGGTTGGTAGAGACGATCAAGGATCTGGCTCCGGACAAATTCTACTCTGTGTCGGAAGGGTCGGGAATTGTACCGTTCGAAAAGATTCGTCCGACAGTAAAGAAGTGATTCTTGATTTATTTTATGTCGACCTTTTGCCCCGAAATTGGATGACCCGACTAATCGTTTATATCTGTGGATCTCTTTGGTTGTGTGCGATTAATGCCGCTGGACAGCCTGCTTCAGTAGTATCCTTCGCGGACGTTTCTTCAGCGAGTAATTTAACTGTCCCACACGTCTCGACACCGGAAAACCGCTACATCATCGAATCGATGAGCGGTGGAGTTGCTGTTTTCGATTGCGATGGGGACGACTTTCTCGATATTGCTGTGGTAAATGGTTCTTCGGTGGACCGTTTCAAAAAGGGCGGCGACCTTTTTGTTTCCCTTTATAAGCAAGTAAATGGGGCGAAAAGTAAATCGCCCACCTTCGAGAACCTGACTGATTCTTCAGGGTTGAATAAGAAGGGCTGGGGGATGGGAGTGACCGCAGCAGACCTGGACAACGACGGAATCCTGGACCTGCTTGCGACCGGGTTCGGAGGGAATGCTGTTTACCGCGGGCTGGGAAAATGCAAATTCGAAGATGTTACGGAAAAGTCCGGTCTAAAAGGCCGAGGCTTCATGACCGGAGCGGCCTGGTCGGATTTTGACCGCGACGGCGATTTAGACGTTTTTGTCGCCGGCTACCTCGTCCTGGATCTGAATAAGCTACCGGAATTTGGCAGCTCGCCGACGTGTTCGTTCAAGGGTATTCGTGTCCAATGCGGTCCGCGCGGACTTCCTCCCGAAAAGGATCTGTTTTTTCGAAACAAAGGGGACGGCACATTCGAGGAAATAGCCGCAAAGGTCGGTGTTTCGGATGACAAACTTTATTACGGGCTGGGTGCTATTTGGGGGGATGTCGACAACGACGACTGGCTAGATCTGTATGTCGCTAATGATACGACCCCGAATTATCTATACAAAAACGGCCATAACGGATCGTTTTCGGATTCCACATTCGAGTCCGGAACCGGTTACAGCGGAACCGGTGTAGAACAGGGATCGATGGGCGTGGCATTTGGCGATTATGACAACGACGGGTTACTCGATCTATTTGTCACCAATTTTGACAGAGAATATAACACTCTTTATAGAAACTTAGGTCCCCGAGGATTCCTTGATGTTTCGCTACAGTCCAAAGTGGGCTCCCCGAGCGTTCCATACGTGGGGTGGGGGGCAGGTTTTTTCGATTTCGATAACGATGGGTATTTGGATATTTTTGTTGTAAATGGACACGTTTATCCGCAGGTTGATTTCATCAAGGGAGAATCGCAGATGGGATTTCGCCAGCATTACCTGCTGCACCGCAATCTTGGCGACGGAACCTTCGAAAACTATACCGAAAGGGCGAAACTTGACGAGGTGCCTGCGCGCTCCGGCCGTGGGGCCGCTTTCGGCGACCTGAACAACGACGGGCTGATCGATCTGGTTGTAGCCAACGTCGGCGAATTACCTACGGTATTGCTCAACACGTATTCGGGTGCAAATCGCAGCGTTACTCTGAAACTGATCCAAACCGGCCCGAACGCTTTGGCCGTGGGCGGGAGGGCAGTCTTGAAAACCGATAGACGATCCATGATGCGAAATGTCGAAGCCGGATCAAGTTATCTTTCCCAAAATGATACGCGGCTGCATTTCGGTCTGGGAGCGTCGGAGAAAATAGAATTTCTGGAGATCAGGTGGACTGACGGGCAGAAGGAGAAGGTGGACGGTATCGGCGATTCGGGTACATTTACAATTCGGAAAGGTGCCGGGGTGGTGAAAAAGGAGAATTATCGCGCCGGAAATTAGAACGGGAGGTACACGTCAATGAAAAATTTAATGTTGTTAGTGTCGATCTGTTTTCTCACCCAAGGAGCGCTGGTCGCAAACGCTCAGCGTGAGGCCCCTGCAGGGGCGAGTGACAAGAGTTTGTCCGATAGAAGCGTCAAAGACCGCTCAATGGAGTTAGAGCGAATCAAACGCGACGCCGCGAAACCTGAAATAAAGAACCAGCAGGTGCCAACGGCACCGATGAACTTTGAGGAGATCAAGGACGACTTTGAGAATATTCAGCGGCTTCAGGACGAGATATTGAAAGCCTACTCGGCCGGGAAACAGATGGATTTGGAAAAGCTCGCCTTGAGCGCCGAACAGTTCAACAAGCGATCGGTGCGGCTTGAAACTAATCTTTTCCCGCCCGTCGTTGATCAGAAGAACAAAAAGAGATCAAAGCAGGAGAAAAGGGTCGAGACCACGCCCGAGGCAACACAGGTGCAAGACGTCAAAGCGCTGATCTTCGAACAAGACAACACGCTCGCGGCCTTTGTGGGAAATCCTATGTTCACCAACCCGAACGTCGCGAACGTCGACGACAATGCAAAAGCTCATGCCGATCTGAAGAAGCTGATCAGGTTGTCACAGACCTTAAAGCTTGAGGCGGAAAAACGAACTAATTGACGCCTGGGATTGTTGATACGACGGACTTTAATGAATCGCAGAGTTTGTTGATTAAAAGGATAGGCCCGGCGGTCGGGCGTCAATTTGACGTAAGGAACGGAATGTATGAGGACCTCAGCCGCGTTGCTGACAATACTTTTTCTCTTTTCTGCTGTTAGCGCTCAGGTGCATGAATGCACCGATACAATGCGGAAGCTCACCGCCGCGGAAAAACGCCTCCGGGACTGGCCTGAGCTGCTCAGGTATCGCGACGAGAATACGCGTTTACGTCCCTCCATACGCGGCAAAAATCGGGTCGTATTCATTGGCGATTCGATCACGGATCTTTGGGACGATCCGGGTTTTGGAGGATTCTTCCCCGGCGAACAGTACATCAATCGCGGAATAAGCGGGCAGACCACGCCGCAGATGTTGTTGCGATTTCGGCAGGATGTCATATCCCTTAAACCGAGAGTGGTCGTCATTCTTGCCGGCACGAACGATATTGCGGGCAATACCGGCCCGATGACTCTCGAAGAAACCGGGGCAAACCTCGCATCGATGGCCGAGCTAGCGTCCGCGAATGGGGTTAGAGTCGTGTTCTCATCCGTGTTGCCGGTGAGCGACACAGTGAGACGAGAGGGCGGCGGTTTCTTCATCCAAACTTCGTCGCGTCCGCCGTTTAAGATTGTTGAGATGAACCGATGGCTGAAAGATTATTCTGCGGCGAACGGGTACACATATCTCGATTATTACAACTCGATGGTGGACGAAAAAGGTTCCGTCAAAGATGGACTGACATTCGACGGACTTCATCCGAATAAGGAAGGTTATAAGATCATGTCGGTTCTCGCCGAGCGTGCGATCAAAATCGCCCTTGGCGACCGTTGATCCGTTGCCAATACTGACGGTTCGCTTTCTTATAAAGAGCCTTGAACTTCTTTAGCGACTTAACATAAAATACTCGCTCATCTTTTCTAATTCTCCGAAAACAGGAATCTGACGCCAATGAGAAAGACAACGTTTCTACTACTGGTCGCGATTTGCGTTCAAATCTTTTGTTTGCCACTGCAACAAAGTCTTGCCCAAGGCTCGTCCGACCCGCTGCCGCAGGACCTTCCGGATAGCGATGTCTATTTTCGCCGTGCCTCTCAACGACCAAAATTGCCGAATTACTCCGTCCAAGTGGAAGCGCTTCTGAGACGTATGACGCTCGAGGAGAAGGTCGGGCAGATGACGCAGCTCGAGATCGGCCAGATAACTTCGGGCAGTGATTCCAACATCGACATCGACCCCGCGAAGCTGGAGAAAGCGATAGTCAAATACAACGTCGGGTCGATACTCAACGTTAACGGCCATGCGCTTTCCGTGGACAAGTGGCACGAAATCATCGGGGCGATTCAAAATTCCGCGCAACGGACCAGATTGAAGATCCCGGTGATCTATGGGATCGATTCGATCCACGGGGCCAACTACGTTCGGGGGGCAACGCTCTTCCCGCAAGAGATCGGCATGGGCGCATCGTGGAACCCGCCATTGATGCAGCGTGCGGCAGAGATCGCCGCAATGGAGACGCGGGCCGCTGCGATCCCCTGGAGTTTCTCGCCTGTTCTGGACCTCGGACGACAGCCGCTCTGGCCGCGATTCTGGGAAACCTTCGGAGAAGATCCGTATCTTGCGAAGGTGATGGGTGTAGCCTTCGTCAGAGGATTGGAAGGAAACAATGTCGGAGACGAAAGATCCGTGGCGTCGAGTCTTAAACATTACGTTGGTTACAGCTTTCCCTTTAGCGGTAGAGACCGCACCTCGGCGTGGATCCCGGAAAACTACCTTCGCGAATATTTTCTGCCTACCTTCGAGGCTGCGGTTCGGTCGGGTGCTCGTACCGTAATGGTCAACTCCGCCGAGATCAACGGAACGCCCGGGCATGTTAATAAATTCCTGATGACGGATGTTCTTAAAGGCGAGATGAAGTTCGACGGGTTCATCGTTTCCGACTGGGAAGACATCAAGAAACTGGTCACGCAATGGAAGGTGGCGGCTGATGAAAAGGAAGCCACACGGATGGCGATCATGGCGGGGATCGATATGAGTATGGTCCCGAGCAGCTACAGCTTTAGTGATAACCTGATCGCGCTCGTAAAGGAAAGAAAAGTTCCGATGACGCGAATCGACGACGCGGTTCGACGGATTCTGCGAGTCAAATACGAGCTCGGACTTTTCAAAAATCCCATGCCTGACCCATCTGTAAAGGGCAATTTTAACAAACCGGAATATATAGAGGCGAGTCTTCAGGCGGCACGCGAGACGATGACGCTGCTCAAGAACGATGGCGGAGTTCTGCCGCTGCAGAGAAACAGAAAGGTCCTCGTGACCGGACCGACCGCCGATTCACTGATCGCTTTGAACAACGGGTGGACCTGGATGTGGCAAGGATCTGACCCGTCGCTCTATCCGACGAACAAGATGACGATCCAGCAGGCGATAAAAGCGAAGATCGGCGAACGGAACTTCGAATTTCGTCAGGGGACACGTCTGACGCGTCCACCCGGAAGCCCGGTGGGGGGCACCCCGACCATGTTCGACGAAGAAGTGAATGTTCGCGACGCGGTCGAAGAAGCAAAGGATTCCGATGTAGTCGTTTTATGTCTGGGCGAAGGGTCGTATACCGAAACGCCGGGCAACTTAACCGACCTGACATTGTCCGAGACACAATTAAGATTTGCTGAGCAGATAATCGCCGCGGGGAAGCCGGTCATACTCGTTCTCGTCGAAGGACGTCCGCGATTGATAAATCGAATAGCGGATCGGGTTCAGGGAATTCTGCTCGCGTACAACCCGAGCGACGAGGGGGGAAGAGCGGTCGCTGATGTGCTTTTTGGAGACTACAATCCGAACGGAAAACTTCCGTTCACTTATCCCCGCGAGCCCCATAATTATCTAACTTACGATCACAAGCTTTTCGAAACTCAGGCCACAAGCTTCGGGAACACCGAGACCCGACCGCAATTCGAGTTCGGAAGCGGCCTCAGCTACACGACGTTCAGGTACAGCGACCTGGTAGTGTCTCCGAAGACTTCAGCGACGGCCGGAAACGTGAACGTTTCGGTAAAAGTGACGAACGCCGGGACCAGAGCTGGTAAGGAAACGGTAATCCTCTATTTGCGAGACGAAGTTGCCACCCTATCTCCCCCTGGTAAACGGGTGCGTCGATTCGCAAAGATCTACCTCGAGCCGGGTCAGACGAAGAATTTGTCGTTCTCGCTCAATCGCGACGATTTCTCCTATATCGGGCAAAACAATCGCCCGGTGGTGGAGCCGGGAGATTTCACCGTAATGGTGGGCGGGCTGACGGATAAATTCGTACTTCGGTAACAAGGTCCGGACCGATATTCACGTTATGTCCACGTTAGGTTTATTCCAGATGGCCAGGCTTCACACATTACTTACCGTGTCGCTTTTGCTCGCGTTATGTACCTCCGCCCAGACGCCGTTACATCGCCGTGCTGAACGCTTGGGTTTGGGCATGAACTTGTCGTACCTGGATAATTGGTGGCTCGGCACCAAGGAATTGAGATTCGCGGATTTCGTCAAACCCGTCGAAACGGCGAAGCGCGAAAAGATGTTCGCCGAGATCGCAAATGCGGGGTTTGAATCCGTCAGGGTGCCGATCAATTTTGGCGCCTGGGCCAGTCTGACGCCGCCGTTCAGATGGGAGAGACCTGAAGATTTGACGACGGCTGACCGGTTCATTGGTTGGGCCGTCGCCAACAAGTCGAACGTGATCGTCGACCTTCACCACGTAGAGTTCGACGGCTCGATCAAAGGCGCCGATTCCACTGAGCGAATTGTCTGGCTGTGGAAAGAGATCGCCGGGCGTTATAAGCACTATGATCCTGAACGAGTTTTCTTCGAGATCCGCAACGAGCCGCACGATATCGAGGCCAAAGCGTGGCGCGAACAGGCTGAACAAATAATAAGTTCAATCCGGGCGATCGCGCCGAGTCACACCCTGATCGTCGGCTTCCACGACTGGAATTCCAGACAGGCGTTGATCGATTCGAAGCCGTTCGCCGATTCGAACATCATCTATACATTCCATTACTACGACCCATTCATTTTTACTCATCAGGGGGCAACATGGTCGGCCAAGGGGTTGCCGGAGCTAAAGGACGTCCCTTTTCCGGCTGCTTCCCGCGATATTGCTGTGCCGGATACCGCCAAGGGCACGTGGGTTGAATCTCAGATCAGATCGTACCGCAAAGATTCCGACGCGGAAAAGATGTTTTCCGATCTGAAGGCGGCAAAGGACTGGTCAATTAGAAATAATGTGCCGATCTTTCTGGGGGAATTTGGCTCTTTCGGCAAACTCCCGAGCATGGAGGACCGCTGTCGGCACGCAGAGGCGATCTATTCTGCACTTGGAAAACTGAATATCCCGAACGCCTGGTGGGAATGGGATGGTGGATTCAATATGTTTGACCCCAAGACTAAAAACATCGCCGGCTGTATGCGGAGGGCGATCGAGTTGTATAAGGAACTGCGGGTCCAAAAGTAACTTTTCTAAATATGGGTAAACAAATCATAGGTCTCGCATTTTGCGTCGCGTTTTGTTTGATCAACATCGGGTCACTCTGCGCCCAAGCCGTAACGTCCGACGCAACTCAAGCAGCCCGACGAAACCTTATGCCTGTTCCGGCGAGCGTAAACTGGCACGAGGGCCGTTTCCCGGTCACCAAGTCGTTTACCGTCGCATACTCGGGTCAGACGGACGAGCGACTGCGGCAGTATGTCTTCCGAGTCCTTCGCAGACTCGAGGGCCGGACAGTGACGGAGTTTCCACGCGAGACCGCGGTTTCTTCGTCTGCCGCCTTACTAATCGAAACGCGCTCTGCCGGAACACCGATCCCCAAACTGGGCGACGACGAATCGTACGAATTGGACGTCACGCCGAGTCAAATAAAACTAACGGCTCCTACGACGGTCGGCGCGATGCGCGGTCTCGAGACGCTACTGCAACTGTTGGAAGGCGATCGGAATGGTTTCTATTTTCCCGCTGTTTCGATCTCCGATCGGCCTCGTTTCCCTTGGCGCGGACTGATGATAGATTCCGCCCGGCATTTCCAGCCGATGGAGGTGCTAAAACGGAATCTGGACGGGATGGCCGCGGCCAAACTTAATGTGCTGCATTGGCACCTGACGGAAGATCAGGGTTTCCGCGTCGAAACCAAGAGATTTCCCGAGCTGCACCTCAAAGGTTCTGACGGGCTTTTTTACACGCAAAACGAAATTCGGGAAATCATTCGATTTGCGGCCGACCGTGGAATCCGCGTCATGCCCGAATTCGACATGCCGGGCCACGCAACCAGTTGGCTGGTGAGCCACCCGGAGATCGGTAGTGCTCCCGGCCCATACACGATCGAGCGTCGGCCCGGAATATTCGATCCGACGCTCGACCCGACCAACGAGAAAACCTATAAACTCCTCGAGCCTTTCTTCGCGGAAATGGCCGCACTTTTCCCGGACGCCTACATGCACATTGGAGGGGACGAGAACGAGGGAAAGCAGTGGAACGCAAACGCTCAAATTCAATCGTTCATGAAGGCGAATGGCATTAAGGATAATCATGGGCTCCAGACCTACTTCAATAAAAGGATCCTTAAATTTCTGCAGAAGAACGGGAAGATCATGATGGGGTGGGACGAGATCTTTCAACCTGATCTTCCAAAAGACGTCGTGATCCATTCATGGCGGGGCCAAAAAGCATTGGCGGAAGCCGCCAAGCAGGGATTTCAGGGGGTGCTTTCGAACGGTTACTACATCGACCTCGTCTTCCCCGCCTCACAACATTATTTGGTCGACCCGCTACCCGCCGACACAACGCTTACTCCGGATGAGCAAAAGAGGGTGCTCGGCGGCGAGGCCACAATGTGGAGCGAGTGGGTTTCGCCGGAAACGATTGATTCCCGCATCTGGCCCAGAACGGCTGCGATCGGGGAACGATTGTGGTCATCCCGTGAAGTCAACGACGTCAAAGATATGTACCGGCGTCTTGCCATCGTGGAGACTAATCTTGAGGAACTCGGGCTGACCCACAAACGCAACCAGCGGGTCCTGCTTCGCAGACTTACTTCGGGAAGGGACACCTCTCCTCTAGAAGTTCTGGTTTCGATCATCGAGCCGGTCAAGGAATATAAGCGTTACCAAGTTCGGCCGCAGACGATGCTGTCGCCGCTTACGGGTTTGATCGATGCCGCCAGACCCGATGCCAAAGGCGCTCGAGCTTTCAACAATGCGGTCGACGGTTTGCTCGCAGGGCAGAACGTCTCTGAGAATTCCGCAAGATTAAAAACAATGTTGGCGGAATGGCGTTCACAGGAAGCCGAACTGCAGAATTTAATTGCGATGTCGCCAGCGTTGGCCGAAGCTGGGCAGTTAGCGATTGATTTCCGGGACCTTAATCGGATCATACAGGAAGCGATAGAAGCACTGGACAAAAACCTGGTGCAAAGCAATGAGTGGCGCGACACGAGAATGAAAGCTCTCGATGAGATCGCGAACCCTAAAGCGGGGTTGGAGATCGTGATCGTGGCAAACGTCAAAAAACTAATCGACGCGGCGGCAAGGAAGAGCCCTTAGAATCCAATTTACGGTCCGGCGGGAACGCGCAAACCTTATGTCAGACGTCCAGATCCAAGACCGTTTAGTGTCTCTCGACGCGTTCCGCGGCTTGACCATCGCGGGGATGACTTTGGTTAATAACCCCGGTACGTGGTCGTCGATCTATGGGCCGCTGAAGCATGCGGAATGGCACGGGGTCACACCGACGGATTACATTTTCCCTTTCTTCCTTTTCATCGTCGGCGTTGCGATCCCGCTCTCGCTTTCTCGGCGCGTAAGGGACGGGATCTCGAGCCAAACTTATCTGGGCATTTCAGCTCGGGCCGCCAAGATCTTTTTACTAGGCATCGTTATATACGCGATCCCCTTCTTCGATTTCGCCGAAGCTGACGGTCCGCAGTGGATCAAATTATTGATCTCGATCGGTTTTTCCGCCGCACTGTTTTTCTATCTGACCGATCGGAAGAAGATGGCAGGCATTATTGCGGGAGTCTCGGTGATCGCGATCGCGGGGATCTACGCCGCCGGGATCGGGATGGTGGGGCATGATCCAGCCACAATGCGGATCCCGGGCGTCCTGCAGCGTATCGCGGTCTGCTACTTTGTCGTTTCGATCATTTACCTGCACACGGACTGGAAACAGCAGGCGGCTGTCGGGGCTGCACTTCTGCTTATCTACTGGTTCATCATGACCGTGATCACTGTGCCCGGGTGCGCGGTCACGTCGATCGATGACAAAGCCTGCAATCTCGCGGCGTATGTCGATCGTTTGGTCTTGACGGAGAATCATTTATGGAGCCAGGCAAAGGTGTATGACCC
>Ga0307410_10000545_pt1 | contig 15485 bp, 15 predicted proteins | sample 322Ometagenome_3_FD_203707 | JGI IMG/M metagenome (GOLD analysis project Ga0307410, IMG submission 203707) | Maize rhizosphere microbial communities from greenhouse at UC Davis, California, United States - 322HYB-O-3 | ecosystem: Host-associated > Plants > Roots > Rhizosphere > Soil | place... | reverse complement strand
AGACGAAGCGGCGTGGAACGCCTTCGGGGGTCGCATAGACGACGGAAATTGCTTCGGGCCGGTCGAGCATTCGTTGCGGCCTGTTCGTCATTGCGAGCGAAGCGAAGCAATCCAGGTTCGCGTCGCTGGATTGCTTCGTCGCTTTCGCTCCTCGCAATGACGCAACGGCAGGGGCCCAGTCGCTCGCACGCTCAGGTAAATGGCTCTCGCGCGGACGTGGGCGACGGACCTTGTCGGGGCCGAGCTTGACCGTCAGCCGGTCGACCAGCCGAGCGACCTCTCCCGTGCCCGACGCTTCCTCGACCAGGCTGTCCTGCGCGGACGACAGGCTTTCCGCCCAGCTCGCCTCCAGCGCGAAGGCGTCGAAGCCGAAGCCGGGATCGAGCGCCGCTGCCTTGTCGGACAACAGCCGCTGCAGATGCTTCGGCTCTCGGCTGGGAATGGCCGTGGCGACGGAGGCGACGCCCACGCTGCCGTCGACCCGGAAACCGATGAGGGCGAGGCGACGCGCGCCGAGGTGGCGGCGCTGGAGCTGACGGACGAGGTCGGGGATCAGCCGCTGGAGCGCCTGCACCGGCGCTTCGGGATGCGTCGCCGGCTCTTCCAGCTTGAGCAAAGCGCGCGGCGGCCGATCGACCGTAACGGCAGTCAGCGGCTCGGGCTTGCGGCCGAGCGCGCGGTCCAGCGCATCGACGGGATTGTCGACCTCGCGGAACCGCCGCGCCAGCGACCGTCGCTCGATGCCCGCGAGCGTGCCGATGGTCTTGAGGCCCAGCCGCTCGAGCGTGCGCGTAGCTTCGGGTGAAAAGCCCAGCGCGGCGACGGGCAGGTCCGCCAGCTTCGACCCCGTGTCCTTGCCGGAGATGGTCACTGGAGTGCCGCCGTAATGCGCCAGCGCCCAGGCCGCGGCCGCCGTCGGAGCGATCGCCAGCTGGCAAGTCACTCCAAGCCCGGCGAGGCGTTTCCGCACGTCCCTTGCCAGCCCGGTCTCGCCGTCGAACAGATGGGCGACCCCGGTGATATCGAGCCGCAGCGAGTCCGCGCCATCGACCTCCACCAAAGGCGACCAGCGCGTGGCCCATCGCGCGAGCCTCTGCATCGCTGCCGCATCGCCGTCCGGGTCGGCCGGCAACGCAACCAGCGAAGGGTCGAGCGCCCGCGCATCGGTCAATCGCGCACCTGCACAGGCGCCACGTTCGGCGGCTGCCTGGGTGACCGCATGGATGATCGGTCCGTGCGTGCCTTCGACCGTCAGGACGATGGGCGCGTCAGGCTCGGCGTCGCTCGTCCTGCGCCAGCGCTCCACCGCCAGCAGGGGCAACCAGATGGAAAGAATCCGCCTCATGGGCGACGGCCCAGCTTCCCGGCTGATGGCCACGGGCGCGGAATAGTTCCGCATCCCATGCCGGAGCGCCCGGAGCGCGAGGATCGAGGGGATTGGCGATGCTCGGGCTGCTCGCGATCCGCCAGCGCATGCGGGCGCCGCTGAGGTTGGCGGTTCCCGCCAGCCGCACCAGCCAGCACGGCACGCCCGACCCCTCCGCAGCCACCGCCAACCGCCGCGTCGCGGTGAAGTCCAGCGCCGCGGGATCGCCCCACAGCTCGCCGATCACTCCGGACAGGCCGGAGCATCTTACGCCTTCCTCCATCGCCCAGAGCGCGAGCTTGGCATCCCGTGCCTCGACATGGATGAGCTCGATGCCGCGAAGCCCAGGCGGGTAGACGCGCCCACTTTCGATAATGGCCATGCGGTCCTGCACCCACAGAAGCGGCTTTCCGCGGTTCGTCTGGGCCAGCAGGAAACCCGTCCATCCCGCATCGCGCGGACCAGCAGCGAACAGCTCCGACAAAGTGGGGTTGGGTGGCGCGGGCACGCACCAGCGCTCACCCAACCCGCTGGGGAGCTGGACAATTTCGGCCGCACGGCTTCCGCCGCCGGCGACCAGGGAAAGGCTACCAACCACACGACTCGCAACGTTTATGTTCTACTTTTGTTCTTTTTCTCGCGAGTCAGGGGATGGAGTCAATGGCGCGACTCCGCCTAGGCTCGAAACACGGCACAGGGAGGTAGCAGGTGCTTCAGTTTCTTCAGCAGGTTATCGAGGACTGCGACGGCATGGTCGGCCGTCTGGGCAGTTCAGCCGCAGATCGATTGATCAGGCCGGTCGCGCAACTTTCGCGTTCCTGGAGACGCGCGCAGCATTCATCGATCTCAGTTCAGGCGGGCGCCCCTCCGCTTCGGTAAGGAAGGTGCGGATTTCGTTCACGACCTGACTCAGCACCGGCCGGTGCACTGCGAAGCCGCTGTGATAGGTGTCGACCTCCACCGCCTTGTCGCGCTCGTGATCCCGCCCACGCGCGGCACTTGGAGCGACAATCCCGTCCCGCCGCGACCATAACGCCAGCGTCGGCACCGGCGGCTTGTGCGTGAAATTCGGGAACGGCGGCTCGTTCACGTCGTGCCCGGCGATCCGCTCATAATATTCGCAAACGTTGGTGTTGGTCTTGAGATCGCCGGAAAAAGGCGAGCCCAATGTGACAACCCCGCGAACCTTGTCCGGACAGCGGTGCGCGAGCTGCCGCGCGAACATGCCGCCGAGGCTCCAGCCGACCACCAGCACCGGCCGCCCTGCGCCGATCTCGTCGAGCCTTTTCTCCAGCAACTCCAGCGTTTCCGCCTTCGCGCCCGTGTTCAGGCCCTGCAGCCAGGGATAAACCCGCCAGCCGGCGCGAGCCAGCGCGCGACGGAGATCCATCGTCGTTCGATCGGTGGCGAGGAAACCGGGAATGACCAGTGCAGGCGGCCCGTCCTCCGGTCCGCGCGGTCCAAGCGGACCTAGGCCGGCGAGGTATCGCGGAAGGTGCCAGGCGATTTCACGCAAGCGGTGCCAGCCCGGAGGTGCGAGGTCGTCCGGGTGAACCGCGCCGGCTGCAGCGGCGATGGTTCGAGCACCTTTCATACCTTCAAGGTGGGCTCTTTGCGTTACCGAAACAATAAGGAGCGCAAAATTAATTGTGCCTTTTCAGGAACCTGTCGATTTCGCGCACCACATCCTTGGTGGCGTGGGGCGAGATGGCGAACGCCATGTGGTGGCAGTCCATCTCCACTTCCTCGTCTCGTTCGTGATCCAGTCCGCGTGCTGCGCGCGGTGCGATCAGGCCATCCCGACGCGACCAGAGGGCGAGATGCGGCACTGGCGGCTTGTCGGTAAGGCGCGGAATGGGCGGGTTGAGGACGCTGTGCCCGGCAATGCGCTCGTACAGCGGCCAGATGGTGTTCTGGCGCGGATCCCCGGAGAAGGGCGAGCCGAGCGTGATCACCGCCCGCACCTGGCCCGGAAAGGCGCGCGCATATTCGCGGCCGAAGAGGCCGCCAAGGCTCCAGCCGACGATCACCAGCTTGCGGTCATAACCCAGGCTGTCGATCCGCCGCCGCAGCGTCTCGATCGTGTCTTCCTTCGCGCCCAGGTTCCAGCCGGACTTCCAGCCGTGGACGCGATAGCCCGCCCGCGCCAGCTCGCGCCGGAGTGAGAAGGTGGTCTGGTCGCTGCACAGGAAGCCCGGGATGACGAGCACTGGCTGGCCGTGATCCGGCCCGCGCGGACCGCGCTTGCGGAACGTGCCGAGCAGCCGCCCGGCATTCCACAGCAATTCCTTCCAATGATGCTCGGTCGGTGGAGCGTCATCGCCCTCCCAGACCGGAAGCTCGGCCTTGTCGAACTTCCCGCCCTTCGGGCTCACAGATACTCGCCGCCGAGCAAATCCTGCAGCGCCTTCGGGAGCTTCACCCGGCCGTCGGCCGTCTGATGGTTTTCCAGCAGCGGGACGAGGATGCGCGGACTTGCGAGCGCGGTGTTGTTGAGCGTGTGGGCGAACCGCACCTTCCCGTCGCTGCCGCGGTAACGGATGTTCGCCCGCCGCGCCTGCCAGCCGTGGAGCGTCGAGCAGCTGTGCGTTTCGCGATACTTGTTCAGGCTCGGCACCCAGCTCTCGATATCGTTCATCCGGAACTTGCCGAGGCCCATGTCGCCGGTCGAGGTTTCGATGACCTGATAGGGGATTTCGAGCGCCTTCAGCATGCTTTCCGCAAGCTCCAGCAGTCGCGCGTGCCAGGTCGCGGATTGTGCATCGTCCGCTTCGCTGATGACGTACTGCTCGACCTTCACGAACTGGTGGACGCGCAATAGCCCGCGCACGTCCTTGCCGGCGCTCCCGGCCTCGCGGCGGAAGCAGGGCGAATAGCCGGCGTAGAGGATCGGCAGCTTGTCGCCCTCGATGATTTCGCCTGAATGGAGCGAGGTCAGAGCGACCTCGGCGGTGCCCGCGAGATACAAGTCGTCGTTCGGCAGCGCGTAGGTCTCCTCGACGTGCCCCGGAAACTGGCCCTGGTTGAGGAAAGCCTGCTCGCGCGCCATCGACGGCACCGTGATCGGGGTGAAGCCGGCCTCCGCGATCCGCTCCAGCGCCCAGCCCATCAGCTTGGTCTCGAGCAAGGCTAGCCGGCCCTTCAGGCAATACTGCCGCGATCCTGACACCTGCACGATGCGACTGAGGTCTGCCCAGTCGTTCTTCTCGATGAGTGCAACATGGTCCAGCGGCTCGAAGTCGAACTGCGGGACCGCCCCCTCCTGCCGGACGACGGTGTTGAAGCTCTCGTCCGGGCCGACCGGCGCGCCGTCCCATGGAATGTTCGGGACGCGCATCAGCAGCGACTTCAGCGCGCTTTCCTTGTCGGCGAGCTCGGTCTCCAGCTCTCCCGCCCGGGCGCCCGCTTCCTTGGCTTTTCGGCCGAGCTCTGCACGCTCCTCTGGCGCAGCACTTTTGAAGCCGGCACTGATGGTGTTGCGCTCGGCTCGCAGCCCGTCAATCTCGGTCTTCAGCCGCCGAACGTCGGCGTCGAGCGAAAGCAATTCGTCCAGATCGACGCTCACCGCCTTCGCCTCGATGGCCTTTTCGACCGCCGCGCGTTCCGCCCTGATGAAATCCAGTCCCAGCATGGGCGCGGCACTGCGCGAATTGCGCCGCAACCGCAAGTTCGCCTAAGTGCCGTAAATGCCGTCCGGTCTGATCGCGCTCCTCGACGATGTCGCTACCATCGCCAAGCTCGCCGCTGCCTCCGTCGATGACGTGGGCCTCGCGGTCGGGAAGGCCGGCACCAAGGCGGCCGGCGTAGTCATCGACGATACCGCGGTGACGCCGCGATACGTGACCGGTCTCGCGCCGGAGCGCGAGTTGCCGATCATCGGCAAGATCGCCCTCGGCAGCCTGAAGAACAAACTGCTGATCCTGCTTCCTGCGGCGCTGCTGCTCGCAGCCTTCCTGCCGATCCTCATAACGCCGCTGCTAATGATCGGCGGCGCCTATCTCGCCTTCGAGGCCACGGAGAAGATCGTCGAGGCTGTCATCGGCGACCATCACCACGAAGACGAGGTCATCGACGCGCTCGACGACCCGAAGGAGCTGGAAAAGCTTCAGGTCGCCGGCGCGATCCGCACCGATTTCATTCTCTCCGCGGAAATCATGGCGATCGCGCTGGCCGAGCTTGAGGGCAACGGCATCTGGATGCAGGCGGCAGCACTTGCTGCGGTAGGCGTCGTCATTACTGCCGCGGTCTATGGCGCGGTGGGCCTGATCGTGAAGCTCGACGATATCGGTCTGCACATGGTCAAGCGGAGCAACGCCGGGGCGCAAGCCATAGGGAAGGCGCTGGTCTACGGCGTTCCCCACTTGCTGAAGGCGCTGTCGATCATCGGCACCGCCGCAATGCTGTGGGTCGGCGGCGGGATCCTACTTCACGGATTGGAGGAGCTTCACCTGCTCGAAGGTCTTCCGCACTTCGTTCATGACACGGCACACGCGCTGTCCGCTGGCTCGCCTGTCCTAGAATGGCTGCTCAATGCGCTCGGCGCGGCAATCGTTGGCGCGATCGTCGCGGCGCCGATTGTGTGGGTGGTCCACCTGCTCCACAAGCGGAAGAAGTCGGAATCGCCCGCCTAGTCGAAGTGCAGCCGGCGGTAACGGCCGCGAAAGAACAGCAAGGGATCGAGATTCACGTCGAAGCTCGCTTTCACGACCTTTCCGACCAGGATGTGGTGGTCACCGCCGTCATAAACCGCGTAGCGCTCGCACTCGAACACGCTGAGCGATTCCTTCAGCACCGGCGCTCCGAACTCGCCGCGCGACCAGTCGTTGACGCCGAACCGGTCCTCCTGCCGCGTGGAGAAGCGGATGGAAGCGGGCTGCTGCTCCGTCTGCAGCACATTGATGGCGAAATGGTCCGCGACCGTGAGAGCCTCGGCGCAGGTCGCTTGCTTGTGGATGCACACCAGCAGCAGCGGCGGCTTCATCGATACCGATGTGAAGCTGTTGGCAGTGATCCCGACCGGGTTTCCTTCGCTATCGAAACAGGTCACGACGGTCACGCCAGTCGCGAAGCAGCCTAGAGCGTCGCGCAAGGTGCGAGGGTCGGAACCGGTTCGATATTCGTGGACAGGTGCGTCTTCGGCCATTGCGTAAGGGCTATAGCGCTCCCGCGCGATTCCTCCACCGCTCAGGCGTGGAGCCTCGCCAGAAGTCCGGGACGCGCCATCGGTTCGAAGGTTTCCCCAGCGCTCTCCGGATCGAGAGCCTGGCTTTCCGCCAGCGCCTTCTCGGCCGCAGTAGGCTCGGGCGGGATGTAGGGGACGAGACCGCGGCCCTGGTTGCCGCTGAAGGCCTCAATGGTCCGGATCAGCGACCCTGTCTCGGCGAGCTTGGCGTCGATCGTGTCGACCGAGACGCCCAGATGCTCCGCCAGCAAATCCGCGCGAAGACTTGCTATCGTCCCCTCGGCGCCGGCATTCCCGGGCAAGTTGCCGTCGATCAGCAGGTCGCACTCACTGTCGAGTCCCATCGAGCGATTGTTAAAATTCGCGGACCCGACGCGGATCATCCGGTCGTCCACGATCGTGATCTTGGAGTGGACGTAGATGTCCTCGCGCTGCTCGGTCACCGGATAATAGATGCGGAACCGGCCGTGGCGGTCGCACTTGCGAACCACTTCCATGAGTTCCGCGCGGGCGCCGCTCATCACCTTGTCTTCAAGCCATCCGTCGCAATTGTGCGGATTGACGATCACGATCTCGGGCGGGTCGTCCTCTTGCAGCCGCTCGGAGATTGCCTTGGCGATCACGCGCGACGCGAAATATTGGTTCTCCGCATAAACGAAACGCTTCGCGCTCTTGATCATGTCGACGTAGAGCGCCTCGATCTCGCGCACGCATTCTCCGCCGTCATACTCTCCGCGAGTTCGTGCGATGGCGATGTCGACCCCCCGAAACTGCGGATCCAGCTCTTCAGGCCAAGGGTCGCTCGACCCGGCTGGTGGCGTGATCGCCTCGCCTCCGGCAGCTTCCCATCGCGCTCTCGCATGCTCGCCCAGCGCCTTCGCGACCTGTCCGTCCACAGCCATCGTTGCGTCGTGCCACGGATGGTAGCGCCGCTTCGTCGTCGGACGCTTCCGGTGCTCGTCATCGTCGAGGTGCCCGCGCGTGTCCCAGCGGTCCGCGGTCATGTCGATCCCGCCGCAGAAGGCGAGCCGATCGTCGATCACCACGATCTTGTGGTGATGGCTCGCGCCGACAGCGTGTGCGCCGTCCAGCTTGAAGTGGATCTGGCTGTTCGCCGCCCAGCGCGCAAGCCGCAGAACGGTCGTCCCGCGGCCGAGCAGCTTGATCGCGCCAATGTCCCACTTGAGGATATGGATCTGCAGTCCGGGCCGGTTTTTCGGCAGCCAGGACAGGAAGGCGCCAAGCTCCGCTGGCGCGCCGTCGTCCGCGTCATAGTCGAGGCAGATTCGTGTATCGAAATCCCAGCCGATGAGCATGATTTGCTTTTCGGCACGCAGCATCGCTTGCCGAGCCAGTCGAAAGTAGTCGGCGGCATCGACGACCAGTGCCGCGCGCTCCGCGCGCTCCACCCGCCAGCAATTTCGGCCGGGCTCGAGAATCGTACTGTTCGCTGGACTACTCACTACAGCGCTGAACGCCGCAGGCGCGCCGAGGTTTCGCTGCCGAAACGGAACGACAGTAGCGGCCTGTCGTTGCCCGTCTGCCATGCCTGACCCGCAGCACAGATCGGCTCTTCCCGCATGGATGGTGCACGCCTTTTCGGCGTCCGGCGCCGTGCTCGCGCTTTTTGCAGTCGTTGCGATCTTCGATCATCGCTGGACCGACGCGTTGCTCTGGCTGTTTGCGGCCCTCGTCGTCGATGGCGTCGACGGCACGCTCGCCCGCGCGGCTGGGACCAAAGAACAGACGCCGCGCATCGATGGCGACGCCCTCGATCTCGTCATCGACTATCTGAATTACGTCTTCGTGCCGACGCTGTTCATGATCGAGGCGGAGCTGCTTCCGGATGCCTTCGCGCTGCCGCTTGCAGCCCTGATCCAGCTGACCTCCCTCTACGTCTTCGCCCGCCGCGACATGAAGACCGAGGATAACTACTTCCGCGGCTTCCCGGCACTTTGGAACGTCGTTGCGCTGTACCTGTATGCGGCGCAGATCGATGCCGGCGTTGCCGCGGCGATCGTTGCCGCGCTCATCGTCCTGACGTTTGCGCCCATACATTTCGTGCACCCCCTTAGGGTCCGGGACTTTGGCAGATGGCTTCCAGCAACCGCCATCGTCTGGACAATCTCGAGCCTGGCTTTGCTATTCGACTGGCCCGGTTCCGTGCGCGCGGGCCTGTTGACTGTCTGCGGAGCCAGTGCGGCAATCATCGTTGCCCTCGGTTTGCTCCGGACCGCGCGCGGTGCGCGGAAGGACTCGAATGCGGCAGTCATCTCTCCTACGGGTTCGGGAACTTAATCTCGGGCACTCACAACTGGAGGCGGCTTGCATGAGACGGCGCAGATTACTCACCATCGTTGCTCCGCTCGCGCTTCTCACGATGGCGCAGAGCGCGGCTGCGGCTACGCTTCTGGTTACCAAGACCGCCTATTGCGGGTGCTGCAAGCACTGGATCGAGCACATGAAGAAGGCGGGCTTCGACGTGCAGGTGAAGGAAGTCGAGGACGTCGCACCGACGCGCGCTCGTCTGGGTGTGCCGGAAGCCATGCGCTCCTGCCACACAAGCGAAATTGGCGGCTATGCGATCGAGGGCCATGTCCCGGCCGCCGACGTGAAGCGCCTGCTGGCAACGAAACCCAAGGCGGCCGGCATCGCGGTGCCTGGAATGGTCGTCGGGTCGCCGGGCATGGAGCATGGCGACCATAAGGAACCCTATCAGGTCATCCTGTTCGACAAGGCCGGCAAGACGAAGGTCTTCGCCTCCTACTAGGAGGCTGCCTTATCTGAGAGGCGGCTGATTGCCTCGGCAAGCTGGATGTCGCGTGCGGTCACCCCGCCCGCGTCGTGGCTGGTCAGCCGGAAATCGACGCGGTTCCAGACGCTGGTGAATTCCGGGTGGTGGTCGACCTTCTCGGCGTGGAGCGCGACGCGGGACAGAAACCCGAAGGCCTCGGAGAAATCGGCGAACTTGAAGGTTCGAAGCAGCGCCTTGCCGCCTTCCTCGATGTTCCATCCGTGCGGCACATCCATGCGAACCTCCTGTCCTACAGCCGTCGCTTTCGCTTAAGGCCAATGGATTGACCAGCATCGAATGCGCCAGACGCCCCGAAACGGCGGTCGCGACCGTAACGTTCGGAACATTCGCCTCGCTTGAAATGCTGTTCCGACAGGCGCACTTGGGCCGCGAAGGAGAGTTGAATGGCCACGCAAGTCGCCGAGGAAAGCCCGCTCGGTCTCGAAAACCCGATGGGAACCGACGGGTTCGAGTTCGTCGAATATACCGCGCCCGACACCACGCTGCTGCGCGACCTGTTCACCAAGATGGGCTTCCCCGCCGTCGCCCGGCACAAGCGGAAGGACGTCACGCTCCACCGCCAGGGCGACATCAACTTCATCATCAATGCCGAGCCCGGCAGCTATGCCGAAGCCTACGCCCGCAACCACGGCCCCAGCGCCTGCGCCATGGCGTTCCGCGTCAAGGACGCGAAGGCGGCCTTCGAACGCGCGGTCAAGTTGGGGGCGACGCCGGCCAAGGTCGATGTCGAGCATGGCGAGATGGACATTCCGGCGATCGAGGGCATCGGTAATTCCCTGCTTTTCTTCGTCGACACTTATGGTCCGAACGGCTCGATCTACGAAGTCGACTTCGACTTCCTGCCCGATGCCGACCAGCGCATGGCCGATCTCGACAGCCGCCTCACCTACATCGACCATCTGACGCACAATGTGCATCGCGGGCGGATGGCCTTCTGGGCCGATTTCTACGAGCGGCTCTTCAACTTCCGCGAGATCCGCTATTTCGACATCGAGGGGAAGGTCACCGGCCTTTTCTCGAAGGCGATGACCTCGCCCTGCGGCAAGATCCGCATCCCGCTCAACGAGAGCCAGGACGACAAGAGCCAGATCGAGGAATTCCTGCGCGAGTACAAAGGCGAGGGCATCCAGCACATCGCGCTCGGCACCACCAACATTTACGAAAGCGTCGACGTGCTGCGCGGCCGCGGCGTCGAGTTTCAGGACACGCCCGACACCTATTACGAGATGCTCCCCGTGCGCATCCAGGGGCACGGCGAGGACATTTCCGAGCTGGAAAGCCGCCGAATCCTGATGGATGGTGCCCCGACCGAGGGGCAGGGCCTGCTGCTGCAGATCTTCACCCAGAACGTGATCGGCCCAATCTTCTTCGAGCTCATCCAGCGCAAGGGCAACGAGGGCTTCGGCGAAGGCAATTTCAAGGCGCTTTTCGAGAGCATCGAGCTGGACCAGATGCGCCGCGGGGTTATTTGACGCCGCTCAATCGCGTGCGGCCTCGAACAGGTGTAGTGTGTTCGTCATGAGCGATGTCGCGGTGCTGGACGAGGCGGCGATCATGGCCGTGCTCGACAAGGTGATGGACCCGGAAATTCCGGCCGTCTCCATCACCGATCTCGGCATCATTCGCGGCTTTGCCGACGGCCCACCGCGCGTTCGCGTCACGCCGACCTACACCGGCTGTCCCGCGACCATCGCCATCGAGCGCCTCGTCCGCGATGCGCTCGATGATGCCGGCTATGACCGTGTCGGCATCGAGCGCATGCTCTTCCCGCCCTGGACGACCGCGTGGATCACCGACCGCGGCCGTCAGCGGCTGCATGACTACGGGATCGCCCCTCCGAGCGAGTCAGCGACCGCCGTCTGCCCTCAGTGCGGATCTACCGACACGGTCGAAGTCAGCCGCTTCGGGTCGACGCCCTGCAAGGCGCAATGGCGGTGCAAGTCCTGCCTGGAGCCGTTCGACCGCTTCAAGTGTCACTAGCGAGCAGTGTCAGCAGAGCGAAGCTCGCCAGCCAATGCTCGCCCATATAGTCGCCCGCGACGTGCGGCATGGCCGCTTCCAGGTGGGCCTCCGCCGTATCGTAGGCCAGCTGGCACTCTTCGGCCGGAAGCAGGGGCGCAAGGCTCCGCCAGCACCAGGCCCGGCTAAGATTCAGCCCGTCGAGATGCGCGATCTTGCCGTCGCTTCGGTCGCTGACCGTTGCCGGCATGAACAAGGTCGAGGGATCGCTCGCGTCGACCCGCGGTAGGAAGCCGCCGAACCAGCCGGCAAATTCCGGCTCGGTCAGGGCTCGCGCCATGCACAAAGCCTCCACTAGCGCGGGCGAGAGGAATTCGTCGCCGCCGGGTTCCCAGGCCTGGCAATCGCGGTCGTTGCCGAACCAGCGCTTCGCCCGATCTCGGATATCCGCCGCGAGAGCTTCGTCGAACTCGTCCGCCCATTCCAGCGACAGGACCAAGGCGAAGGCCGTGTTGAAGTGCGTGCCTACGCGGATTGGGTAGGTCAGCAGCCGAAGATGATCGGAAAGCCGCGCAGCGAAGGCTCGCGCCAGCTGCTCCAATGCCGCGCCCCACGGGGCGTCCTCATGCCGCGACGCCTCGAGGTGAAGTTGCAGCAGCCAGGCCCAGCCGTACGGCCGTTCGAACCCGCGGTTGAGCGGGCGGTCGAGATAGGCTCGCTCGACCTCGACCTTCTCGGCGGTGAAGCTGCCGTCGGCGAGCTTTTCGATCGCCCGAGCCTCGTCGGTATCCGGGAACAGCCGCCGCAGCGTCAGCAGGGTCCACCAGCCGTGAACGCAGCTGTGCCAGTCGAAGCTGCCGAAGAAAATCGGGTGCAGGACGTGCGGCGGAAGAGCGTCCGCGTCGGATCCCAGCACGTGGTCGAGCTTGTGCGGATATTCCTGCCGAACATGGCCGAGCGCGATCCGGGCGAAGCGGGCCGCCGTATCTGCATCGAGGCTGAAACGACTCATCGGAAAGCGGCGAAATACAGGATCAGGATGTTCACCGCGAGCAAAGGAAACGCCGTCGGGACCTGCGCGCGGATGACGCCGTACTGATCCTTCAGCTCCAGCAGCGCTGCGGGCACCAGATTGAAGTTGGCTGCCATCGGGGTCATCAACGTCCCGCAGAAGCCCGCGAGCATTCCCACGGCTCCGATCACCGCGGGATCGCCTCCATACGCCTGAATCAGCAAGGGCGCTCCGATCGCCGCGATCATTACTGGGAAGGCCGCGAAGGCATTGCCCATGATCATCGTGAACAATGCCATGCCCAGCGCGAAGACCAGAACGGTGGCGAAGACATTGCCCTTGGGGATCACCATGCCGGTCAGATCGCCGATGATCGTGCCGATGCCCGCCGCGGCGAACAGCACGCCGAGCGCCGCGAGCATCTGCGGCAGGACTGCAGCCCAGCCGATGGCGTCGATAAGACGGCGCCCTTCCTGCAGCGGCGCGACCGCCGGCGGGCGGAGCCAGGCGAAGATCGTGCCGATGGCGAGGAGCACGCCGAGGCCAAGGAAGACGTAAGTCTCGCGCTTGGCCTCGATCCAGCCGAGCTCGCCGACGGGCGTGTAGGTATAGATGAGCGTACCGAGCAAAGCTGTCACGGGGATGATCAGCGCGGGCAGGAACAGCCTGTTGCCGAGCTTTGCGGACCAGCCTTCTCGCTCCTCCTCGCTGGTTGTCGGCGGGTGGCTACGGCCGATGAACCCAAACCCCGCCAGCCCCGCGAGGCCCAGCACGAGCAGGCCGTTGCCGAAGTCGCCGATCAGGTTGCCCGCGAGCAGGCTCAGCGCCATCAGGCCCCAGAAAGCCGCATTGCCGAGCCGCTTGGGATTGCGGCCATCCAGCGCGCTCAGCAAAGTGAAGGCGGCGAACATCGCGCCAGCCAGCGTGTAGAGCCAGTGCAGCGTGATCATTTGCGCTGCCCCAGCTTGCGGTCGAGCCGGATCAGGCGGAACCCGTGGATAATGAAGGCGGCGATGGCGCTCGGGATTGCCCAGAGCGCAAGCTGTAACGGCGTCAGCTCATAGCCGTAGGTCGACAATGTCGCCTGGATCAGCACGATCGAGCCGATGGCGAAGAAGATGTCCTCGCCGAAGAACAGGCCGACATTGTCGGTGGCGGCCGAGTAGGCCTTCACCTTCTCCGCCGTCTCTTCCTCCAGTTCGCCATGCTGCTTTTCGGCTGCCGCCAATGCCATCGGCGCAACTAGCGGTCGCACGGTCTGTGGGTGCCCCGCCGTCGAATGCAGGCCGATCGCCGCGGTGACTTGCCGGTAGATGAGGTAGAGTAGCAACAGCTTGCCCGTCGTCGCGTTGCGGAAGCCGCGGATCACCGCCGCCGCCCGGTGTTGAAGCCCATAGCGTTCGAGCAGTCCGATGACCGGCAGCACGATCCACACGATCGCGATGATGCGATTGTCGTTGAACGCCTTGCCGAAGGTGGAGATGACCTTTTCGAGGTCCATCCCGCCGAGCAGGCCGGTGACGATGGCGGAAGCCGTGACCACGAGCATCGGGTTCATCTTCAGCGCGAAGCCGACGACGACCAGCAGGATTCCCAGCAGCGGCCAGTAGCTCATTCGCGCACTCCAAAGCCGCCGCCGCCCGGCGTCTCGATGACGAAGCGGTCGCCTGCCTGCATCTCCGCGGCGTCCGTTGCGGTCAATTCCTCGGTTGTTCCGTCGACCCGCTCGACCCAGTTGCGGCCGGGGAGCGCATCGCATCCGCCGGCCAGTCCCTTCGGAGCAATCCGCCTGCGGTTCGCGAGTATGTTTGCGCGCATGGGCTCAAGGAAACGCAGGTCACGGATCACACCGTCGCCGCCCTTGTGCGCACCCTCGCCACCGGAACCGCGCCGGATCGCGAAACGCTCCAGCCGGACCGGAAGCCGCGTCTCGAGGATCTCGGGATCGGTCAGCCGGCTGTTGGTCATGTGCGTCTGCACGGCACTCGTCCCGTCATGGTCGGGGCCCGCGCCCGATCCGCCGGCGATCGTCTCGTAATATTGGTGGCGCGCGTTGCCGAAGGTGAGATTGTTCATCGTTCCCTGGCTCGGGGCGAGGCGGCCGGTGGCGGCGAACAATGCGTCGGTGACAACTTGGCTTGTCTCCACATTTCCGGCGACCACGGCGGCCGGAAAGGATGGCGAAAGCATGCAACCGTCCGGAACGACCAGCCGAATGGGCCGCAGGCAGCCGTCGTTCATCGGAATCGGATCGTCGACCAGGGTACGCACCACGTACAGCGAAGCCGCCCGGACGATTGAATAGGGCGCGTTGAAATTGTCGGGCAGTTGCGCGCTCGTGCCAGTGAAGTCGAACGTCGCCGAGCGCGTCGCCTTGTCGAGGCTGATCTTCACCGCGACGCGGGCGCCATTGTCCATCTCATACTCGAACGCCCCGTCCTCCAGCCGATCGAGCAGGCGCCGAACCGACTCCTCGGCGTTGGCGAGTACGTGGCGCATGTAGGCGGCGATGACTTCGGGCCCGTAGTCGCGCGCCGTCGTCGCGAGCACGTCCGCGCCGCGGGTGCAGGCGGCAAGCTGCGCCTTCAGGTCGGAGATGTTGCGGTCGATGTTCCGTGCCGGCCACTCGCCCGAGCCGAGCAGCGCGCGGATTTCGCTTTCGAGGAAGTGTCCCTCATCGACCAGCAGCACATTGTCGATCAGCACGCCTTCTTGCGTGATCGAGCGGCTGTCGGGTGGCATCGATCCCGGCGCGATCCCGCCGATATCGGCATGATGTCCACGCGCTGCGACAAACGCCGAGGGCTCGGCTTCGTCCGCGTAGAATACCGGCACGATGACGGTGATGTCCGGCAGATGCGTTCCGCCGCGATAGGGGTCGTTCAGCACGTAGGCGTCGCCGCGACGTATCCCACGGCCATCCCGTTCGGCGGCACGAGTCTCGATGATCGTCCGGATACTCTCGCCCATCGATCCCAAATGCACCGGGATATGCGGGGCATTGGCGATCAGCGCGCCCTCGGTGTCGAACAGAGCGCAGGAGAAATCCAGCCTCTCCTTGATGTTCACGGACGTCGCCGTGGCCTGCAGCGCGACGCCCATCTCCTCCGCGATGGCCATGAACAAATTGTTGAAAATCTCCAGCATCACC
>Ga0307410_10000543_pt1 | contig 15496 bp, 14 predicted proteins | sample 322Ometagenome_3_FD_203707 | JGI IMG/M metagenome (GOLD analysis project Ga0307410, IMG submission 203707) | Maize rhizosphere microbial communities from greenhouse at UC Davis, California, United States - 322HYB-O-3 | ecosystem: Host-associated > Plants > Roots > Rhizosphere > Soil | place... | reverse complement strand
GGCGATGAAGTAGTTGATCGCCTGACTGCTTCCACCCTCAATCGCGTCGCTGACCGACTTGGTAGCGGTCGCTTCGGCCTGGGCGGCGCGTTCGCGCGCCTCGGCGTCACGAAAGGCGGCTTCCTTCTGTCCTTCGGCCTGGAGGATTCGGGCCTGCTTCTCACCCTCGGCGCGCAGGATTTCGGAGGCGCGCATACCCTCGCTTTCGAGGATCGCCGCGCGCTTCTCGCGCTCGGCTTTCATCTGCCGGGTCATCGCGTTGACGATGTCGGCGGGCGGTCGAATGTCCTTCAGTTCGACGCGGGTGATCTTCACGCCCCACGCCTCGGTCGCATGATCGACCACCGCGAGCAGCCGGGCGTTGATTTCGTCGCGCTTCGAAAGGGTCTCGTCGAGATCCATCGAGCCCATGACGGTGCGCAGGTTGGTCGTCGAAAGCGCCATGATCGCGGTGTAGAGGTCGCTGACCTCATAGGCCGCCTTGGCCGCGTCGAGCACCTGGAAGAACACCACGCCGTCGACCGCCACCATGGCATTATCCTTGGTGATGATTTCCTGGCCGGGAATGTCGACCACCTGCTCCATCACGTTGATCTTGTGGCCGACGCGGTAGACGAAGGGCGTGACGAGGTTGAAGCCGGGCTCGGCAACGCGCACGAATTTGCCGAAGCGCTCGATGGTGTAACGGTAGCCCTGACGAACGATCTTGACGCTCATCATGACGATGAGCAGCACCAGGAAGGCTAAAATGGCGAGAAAGGTCAGCATGCAAATTCCCCTTGATCGCCGCCATGATGCAAATGACGGAGCCTGTGGGGAAGGAAAATCGGCATGACCTTGTCGCTTTTAGACCGGCCGGCGGTGCTGTTCCTGCCGGCGAGCAATCCACGGGCGCTTGCCAAGGCGCGGGAAAGCGCGGCCGACCTGGTCATCCTCGATCTCGAAGATGCGGTGAAGCCGGAGGACAAGGAGTCGGCCCGCGGCGCGGCTGTGGAGGCGGTGACCGAGGCGTGGCCAATGCCGGTCGCAATCCGGATCAACGGCACCAAGACCGAATGGCACGGGCATGATGTCGTCGCCATGATGCATTCGAAGGTCGAGCTCATCGTCGTGCCCCGGGCGGAGGCGAAGGGAGACCTGTCATTTGTCCGCAACCAGACCGGACGGCCGATTGCAGCCATGATCGAGACGGCGAAGGGCGTGCTGGCAACGCCTGAGATCGCGCGGGAAGCAGCAGCGCTGATCGCGGGAACCAACGATCTCTCCGCCGATCTTCGCTTGCCACGCGGCGCGGGGAGGGCGCCGCTGCAGATGGCATTGCAGTCAGTCGTCCTTGCCGCGCGCGCGGCCGGGATTGCGGTGTTCGATGGAGTGTTCAATGCGTTGGAGGATGACGAGGGCTTTGCTGCTGAGGCTGCCGAAAGCCGCCGCATGGGCTTTGACGGCAAGTCGCTGATTCATCCGGCGCAGATCGCTCCCTGCCACGCGGCCTTTGCCCCTACGAATGAAGAGATTGAGCGTGCGGAACGGCTGGTAGCTGCCGGGACCGGAGGGGCGGAGCGGTTTGAGGGCGAGATGGTCGAGGAGATGCACGTTGAGGCGGCACGGAGGTTACTGGCGAGGGCATCTCGCGCCTGACGGACTTGGCGAATCGGCCCGACCCTGCCAAAGGCCCGCATGGCCGACCTTCTCCACGACGAAATCCCCCTCGGGCTCACCTTTGACGATGTGCTGCTGCAGCCGCTGGAATCCAGCGTGCTCCCGAGCGGTGCCGATACCCGCACCTACCTGACCCGCGAAATCCCGCTGCATATTCCGCTGCTTTCATCGGCGATGGACACGGTGACCGAAGCGGACATGGCAATAGCGCTCGCTCAGCTCGGCGGGATCGGCGTCCTTCACCGCAACATGGAAGTCGAGGACCAGGCCCTGGCGGTACGGGCCGTGAAGCGGTTTGAGAGCGGCATGGTCGTCAACCCGATCACTATGACGCCCGACCAAACGTTGGCCGAAGCATTCGATCTGATGAAGGCCAACCGGATCAGCGGTATTCCAATCGTCGAGAAGTCGGGGAAACTGGCGGGCATCCTCACCAACCGCGACGTCCGTTTCGCCGAGAATCCGCGCCAGCCGGTGCGTGAGCTCATGACGTCGGATAACCTCGCTACCGTGCCACTCGGCACGAGCCAGGACGAGGCGCGCAAGCTGCTCCACCAGCGGCGGATCGAGAAGCTGCTGGTAGTGGACGAGGCACATCATTGCGTCGGACTGATCACGGTCAAGGACATCGAGAAGGCGGTGGCTTCGCCTCACGCGACGAAGGATGCACAGGGGCGCTTGCGGGTCGCGGCGGCTACCACGGTCGGTGACAAGGGCTTCGAGCGGAGCGAAGCGCTGATCGAGGCGGGATGCGATTGTGTCGTGATCGACACGGCGCATGGTCACAATCGCGAAGTTGCTGCGGCGGTCGAGCGGGTGAAGAAGCTGTCGAACAGCGTGCAGGTGGTCGCCGGCAACGTCGCGACGGCCGAGGCGGCCCGGGCGCTGGCCGATGCGGGCGCGGACGCGATCAAGGTGGGGATTGGCCCCGGATCGATCTGCACGACCCGGATCGTTGCGGGTGTCGGGGTGCCTCAGTTGTCGGCGATCATGGCGGCATCGAAGGCTGCCGGCGACGTGCCCGTCATTGCTGACGGCGGAATCCGCACGTCTGGAGACATCGCCAAGGCATTGGCGGCGGGGGCTTCGACCGTGATGGTGGGCTCGTTGTTGGCAGGCACCGAGGAAGCGCCGGGCGAGACGTTCCTCTACCAGGGCCGTGCCTACAAGGCTTACCGCGGCATGGGCAGCGTCGGGGCCATGGCTCGCGGGTCGGCCGACCGTTATTTCCAGCAGGATATCAAAGACCAGCTGAAGCTCGTGCCGGAGGGCATCGAGGGGCAAGTGCCCTACAAGGGCCCGGTGCGTGATATAGTCCACCAACTCGTTGGGGGCGTGAAGGCCGCGATGGGCTACACCGGCTCGACGACCATCGAAGATCTTCAAAAGCGCGCCCGCTTCGTACGGATCACCAATGCGGGCCTCAGCGAGAGCCATGTGCACGACGTAGCGATCACGCGCGAGGCGCCCAATTATCCGACGCGCTAAGCCATGACGCCCTCGGCGCGCGTCCAGGCGGCGATCGAGATTCTCGACGAGGTGATTGCTTCCGCGCGAGACGATGGACCGCCGGCGGACACGATCGTGCAGCGCTACTTCAAGACGCGGCGCTATGCGGGTTCAAAGGACCGGCGTGCAGTGCGTGAGCTGGTCTACCGCGGCATCCGGCGGTCGGGAGAGCCCCCGGATAGCGGGCGGGCGGTCATGCTCGGTGTGGCGGATGATGATCCTGAGGTGGGGCCGCTGTTCGACGGGTCTGCCCACGGTCCGGTGTCGCGAGGCGATGAGCCGGGATCTCCAGCACGGCTCATTCCGGACTGGCTGGAGCCCGAACTGTCCGCCCACCTTTCCCCGGACGAATGGCCGGCGCTGCTCGAACGCGCGCCGCTTGACCTGAGAGTGAATGTGTCGCGGGCGGATCGTGACGAACTGGTAAAGGCCATCGATGGCGCGAATCCGACGCGCATCAGCCCATGGGGACTTCGGCTTCCGCCGGATTCGAAAGTCGACCAGCACCCGGCTTTCATCGATGGCCTTGTCGAAGTGCAGGATGAAGGCAGCCAGCTGATCGCGCTGGCCTGCCAGCCCGCGAATGGGATGAGCATATTGGACTTGTGTGCGGGGGCCGGCGGGAAGACGCTTGCCCTTGCGGCAGCCGCGCCCGAAGCTCGGCTGGTTGCGACCGACACCAATCGCACCCGCCTTGCCCAACTTGCTCCGCGCGCCGAGCGGGCGGGAGCGATTGTCACGACGAATTTGCTCGATGGCGGCAGGGAAGCGGATCAGCTCTCCGACCTCAACGGCCAATGCGATGTAGTCCTGGTCGATGCACCCTGCAGCGGCTCGGGGACATGGCGGCGCAATCCGGAGGGGCGCTGGAGACTGACGCCGGATCGACTGGATCGGTTGGTCGCGCTGCAGGAGCGGTTGCTTGAATTGGCGGTGCCCTTGGTGAAGCCGGGAGGGACGTTGGTCTACGCGACCTGCTCGATCCTTCGCCGCGAAGGTGCTGAACAGGCAGGGAACTTCTTAGGGCGCCATTCATCTTGGATAGGGCAGGATATGCCTTTCGATGGCGGACGCGCCGATGGGCCGGGACGGCTCCTGACCCCGGCGCACGATGCCACCGATGGCTTTTTCGTCGCGCGTTTCGTGAGTCCATGCTAGGTCCGCGCGATTGGTTGGAGAAGATAATGCGCCTGACTCCGCTTGTACTTTGCCTCGGCCTTGCCGCCTCGACGCTTCCGGTGGCCGTGGTCGGACAGCGCCCCGATGACCAGATCGAACCCAGGTCGACGGCCTTGCTGAAGCAGGGTGAGACGCTTCTGTCGCAGGGCAAGCTGATCGAAGCGGACGATATGCTTGAGACCGCGCTGGCCGTCGATCCGAAGAACCGAGCGGCGTTCAACCTCATGGCACGCGTCGCGATCAAGCAGCAGCTTTACGGGCAGGCAATCCGCCTGACCAACCGCGCGCTGGCTTTGGAGCCAACCGACCGTGACGCCCTCGCGGTGCAGGGCGAGGCAATGGTGGAGCTCGGCGCGCTGCCACGTGCGAAGGAAAATCTCGCCAAGCTGCAGAAGCTGTGCGGAACGGCGGGCTGCTCGCAGGTTGCGGTGCTGTCGACCGCGATCGCGCGCGGGCCGGCGCTGGCCGCCGCGACGACGACCGAACCGGCCCCCAAGAAAAACTAGGAAAGCAGCCTAGCCAGCTGGACGAATTCGTCGACGCTGACGGTTTCGGCGCGGCGTCCCGAATCGATTCCGCTTTGTTCGAGGGCGCTCAGCGCTCCGGGCATCGCCTTGAGACTGGATCGGAGCATCTTGCGCCGCTGGCCGAAGGCGGCCGCTGTAAGCCGTTCGAGCACTGCTAGGTCGACTCCCGCCGGCTGGCCTCCAGAGACGATGTGGACGACCGCAGATGCGACCTTGGGCGGCGGGACGAAGGCGGATCGATGCACCGCCATCGCAATCCTTGGCGTCGAACGCCACTGGGAAGCGACCGACAGGCGGCCATAATGTTCGGTGTCGGGCCTCGCCACGATCCGCTCGGCAACTTCGCGCTGGAACATCAGGGTCAGTGACGTCCACCAGGGCGGCCAGGGCCCCTCGAGCCAGCGGAGCAGCAGGGCGGTCCCAACATTATACGGCAGGTTAGCCACCACGTGACCGCCATTGCCAATTTCGGCCCGCTCGTCGATCTCCATCGCATCGCCGGAAATGACGCGCAGGCGGCCATCGAATTCGGTCTCGAGCTCGGCAAGGGCAGGGAGGCAGCGCCGGTCGCGCTCGACGGCGATTACGTTGGCCCCAGCTTCCAGCAGCGCCCGAGTCAGCCCGCCAGGGCCTGGGCCCACCTCATAAACAGTTTCGGCTTCAAGCGAGCCGGGAATGGCGGCAATCCGGTCGAGCAGTTGGCGGTCGAGGATGAAGTTCTGGCCGAGAGCCTTGCTGGCCTGCAGTCCATGGCGCGCGATGATTTCGCGAAGCGGTTCGACCATCGTCAGGCCGCGACGGCGGCGCGATGGACGGCGCACTCGGCAGCCAATCGGATGGCCGCAGCCATCGCCCTCGGGTCGGCACGGTCCTGACCGGCGATGTCGAATGCAGTTCCGTGGTCCGGAGCCGTTCGGACGATAGGAAGACCTAGCGTGATATTGACGCCCTCATCGAAGTGCAGCGCCTTCAAGGGGATCAGCGCCTGGTCATGATACATGCAGAGCGCCGCATCATATTGGCCGCGTGCGGCGGCATGGAACATCGTGTCGGCCGGATGGGGGCCCGTCACCCGCCAGCCTTCGGCGCGAAGCGCCTCGATGGCCGGGATGATCAGCTCGATCTCCTCGCGCCCTAGCGCGCCGCCTTCTCCGGCATGGGGGTTGAGCCCGGCGATGGCCAGCCTTGGTTCGGAGATTCCGAAATTTCGCTGAAGTCCTCGAAGCGCGGCTCGTCCACGGGTTTCGATCAGGCTCGGCGACAGCAGGTCGGACACGCGAGACAGTGGAACATGGGTCGTCACGGGCACGGTCCTGAGGCTTGGCCCCGCCAGCATCATGGCCACGTTCCCGGGCGAGACGCCGCAACGCTCCGCGACGAACTCGGTCTGGCCCGGATGGGCGAAACCGATCGCGTAAAGCTGCTGCTTCGATACCGGGCCGGTAACCACCGCCATCGCTGAACCCGACCGCGCCAGGCCGACGGCCAGCTCCAGCGCGTCCAGCGAACAATGCGCCCCGGCAACGCTGGGATGACCGGGAAGGTCGGCCGACGCCGATGCGATGGCCATGATCGGCAAGCCGACGTCGAAGGCGCTATCGGCTTCCAGCGGATCGTCGATGGTCGCGATGGGACCGTCCCAAACCGCGTCGAGGCTGCGTGGGTCGCCGATGGCCACGAACGGCGGCAGGCCAAAGCGGCCGCGATTGTCCCAGCATTTGCCGACGACCTCAGGGCCGATCCCGGCTGGATCGCCGAGCGAAACCGCTAATGGGCGGATCGATGTCGCCATTGCGACTTTCTAGCGGAAGTCGATCACGGCGTCACGGCGAAGGTCACGCAGGTAACGGCGGGAGCGCAGGTTGACCCGCTCCTCATTGAGCTGGGCATAAACCTGGTCGAAGGTCGGCGCCGTGGGATCGACCTCGTCACGTCCGCACAGGACGAGGACGCGAACACCTTCGTCGATCGAGCCGAACGGGCGCGTGGCCTGCCCGACCTGCATCTGCAGCATCATGTCCTGCAGGGCGGTTGGCAGGTCGCGCATCTTGACCTGGTCCGATTCGACGACCTCGCCGTGGAAGTCCGCCGCGAGCTTGTCGGCCCCGCCGCAGCCGCCGATATTCTGCGTCGCTTCGGCGAACTTGCCGACGATCGGCTCGGCCTGTTCACGGGTTGTGCCCTGCGGGAACGTCACCGAAACCTGCTTCAGCGTCAGGAGCGCGCTGCGCGGGTCGGCGGTCAGGATCTTGCGGACGTCCTGGACGGCGATGATCGAATAGCCGCCGGGGAGTTTGATTGGCGCCGAAATCTGGCCGGGGCGCATCTGGCGGACGGCAGTCGCCAACTGGTCCGGAAGCTGCTCGGGACGGACCCAGCCCAGATCGCCGCCGACAGCGGCGGTCGAAGCCTCGGAAAACTGCCGGGCGTAGCCGACGAACGAGCCGCCCTGCTGAAGCGCGGCAAAGACCTTCTGGGCATTGGCAGCAGCCTGTTGCTCGTTCGCGCTATTCGCCGAAATGAAGATTTCGCCGACGCGAAACTCCTCGGTGCCCTTGGAAGCGTTGAGCTTGTCGATGACGGCCTGCACTTCCTCGTCACCGACGCTGATGCCGCTCTCGATCTTTTTCGACTGGAGCCGGCGCCAGGCGAGTTCGCCCAGGATCTGGCGACGGATCGAGCGGATCGAGGAACCGCGCGACTTCAAATAAGCGGCCATCTGTTCGGGCGTCTGCTTCACATTGCCCGCAACGCGCGCAACGGTCCTGTCGATGTCGGATTCGGCGATCTCGATTTCCTCGGCCTTGGCGGCCTGAATCTGGAGCGTCTCGTCGATCAGGTTGGTCAACACCTGCTGACGGAGCCGATCAAGCTCTTCGGCGGGAATGTTGCCGCCATTGGCGATCGCCAGGAGAGCGACGCGCTGGTCGATATCGGTCTGGGTGATCACCTCTCCGTTGACGATCGCGGTCGCCTTGATGACGGAAGGCATGGTCGAGCCGAATAGCTGTGGATTCTCGGGCAGCTTCAGCGTCGCGGTCGAGTTAACCTCAGGCGCGCTTTCCTGCGCTACGCCGGCGCTCGCGAGCGCGACGCCAAGCGCGACTGGAGCATAGCGCACCAGTTGCGCCGAAAAGCTGTTCTTCCTCAATCCCACGCGAAAATCCCTTTGCCGCCAATGCTGTAGAGAGTTGCTCTTTACGCCGCCGTGCTGAACGCCAGCTTAGCGGCCGATCCCCTTCAGGGCGAAATTGATCGAAAAAGTGCTGCCCTTCTTGAACTCCCCGATGCGCTCATAGTCGCGCTTCCACGCCACGCCAAGTTCAAGGCAGTCGTCTTCATAACTAATGCCAAGCCGATGTCTGACGGGCTCATAGCCATCCGCCAGGCTCAGCGGGTCTTCGTCCTTGCCGGTGAGATCGAGGACGGTCGATCCGAACACGGACCAGAAGCGATGGAACTGCCAACGGCCGGCAAGGCGAAGCTCTTCCTTGTCGCGCAGATCCTCGACAGCCGCCGAAATGTCGCGGTTGAGGCGTAGATAGCCGATTTGAGCATAGGTGAGATCGGTTCCAACCGTCAGGTCCAGCTCGTTCCGGCGGATGGCGAAGCTGTCCTTGTCCACCCGATAGCGATGCGTGAGGTCAATAAACCGGCCGAAGCGGAGGCGGGTGCGCCCGACGATGTCGGACAAGCGGTCCGTGAGGCCGGTGCCGTCGGGAAAGATGTTGAGGTCGCGGGTGAAGCGATAGCTTTGACCGATGACGGCCTGGACTGACCATTTCGGGCGATCCAGGGCCCATTCCACGCCGTATGTGACGCGAGAGCCGTCCTCCCATCGATCGTAGCCGGGGAAGCGGTTGAGGGCGAACAAATTGCCGTCCTCGAGGTCAACGGCCCGGGCGTCTTCGTTCGGAATCTTGAGGTTCGGCGTGGGCGGAGTCAGCACCAGCTGCACCCGCGGTGTCAGCCGCTGCGTCCCGCCGAATAGCGGCCCCACCAATGGCCAGCGGACATCGGCGGCGAGCGCGCCGATCGCGCGATACTGCCAACCGTCCTGGCCGCGATAAATGTCGACGGCGGTCTCGGCCGATTCATCGGTATGATAGGCATCCGCCCGGCCGTAGGCAGTCAGCGTTAGTTCCTGGCCCATGCTCGTAATTCGGCGCAAATCCCATCTTGCGCTGGCGAATGCCCGCTGCGTGTCCTGTCCTTCGATACGCAGGATGGCGAGGCTATTGGCCTGCAGCTCGACCTTGCCGCCAAGGATCGGGTCGTCGAGCCGGAATCTGGCGTCCAGCGCGGGTAGCGCGATCGGGATCCGTTCCTGCACGTCGGAGCCCCTGAGGCCCTGGAACGCCCAGCCGGAAATCGAGACATAGCTGTCGAGCGAAATTCGTTCGGCATTGACGAAATTGCGGAACCGGTCGTCGCGGGTGATGTCGTAGCGGCGGGCGACCGTCTTGTCCGTTGCCGCCCTCAGCGCGCCCGTGACCGTCCAATAGGGGTCGAGCTGGAAGCGGCCATTGCCTTCGAAATAACCTCTTATGCCCTTCCGGTCGGTCGGGCTGAAGTCGAGGATATCGGCATCGGGAATATCGCCATAGGTCAGGAATGCACCCAGCTGATAGGCGCCAGTCGACGTCAGATGCCGCCAGCGACCCTCCAGGGCAGGGACGGAATGGGTGTAGATGTGCGGTGTGACGGTGAGGTCGCGATTGCGATCGACCCGCCAATAATAGGGCAGGCTCAGTTCCAGGCCATTGTTGCTGTCGAGGTTGATATTCGGAACCAGGGCGCCCGTGACGCCGCCCTTCTGCGAACCGTCGCCGATGCTGAAGATCGGCAAGAGCGGGATGGTGACGCCAAGGATGTTGAGCCGACCCCCGGCAAAGCGAAGCCGGCCCGTCGATGCATCTCGCGTGACCCGGGCGGCGGTGATTTTCCAGCTCGGGTTCTTGGGGCAGCCGTTGGGGGTGGTGACTGGGCAGGGAGAATAGACGGCGTTGACCAGCTCGGTCTTGTCGCCGCTGCGCGATCCGCGTGACGCGGCGATGCGGCCGCCGCTTTCCAGCACGACCAGCAAATTGTCGATCGTGCCGTCCCGAAGCGTATCGGTGAGTTCGACACGGTCGCCGATCAGTTTGTCGCCTTCCGGGTTGACGACGACGACATCGCCCTCGGCAAAGACCCGGCCGGATTTGCGGTCCCAACTCACCTGGTTGGCGGCAAGGAAATTGCCTTCGCGAGACATTCGGACCTGGCCGGTGGCGGTCACCACGTCGGCGCGGCTGTCGTAGATCACCTGGTCAGCGCTGAAATCGACCGCCGGCTCGACATCGGCCGCGGCCGTTTCTTGGGCATGCGCCGGGGAGGGCAACGCCAGGAACAGCGGCAGCGCCGTGAAGCACAGGCCTATCGATCGCACTGCCCGCAAAATACTGCCCGGTCCCAAACTGGTTGACGCCCCGCCTATTGCACCTCGGTCTTCGAGCGGCAATCCGCTTGGGACCAAGTGCCCCTTTGCCTTGGCGCGGCGCACGGCCTAAGGGAAGCGCCAACTTCGATTTTTAGCGAATTTTGGGGAAGTAAATGAAAATCCGTTTCGCCGACGCCTGCCCCGCCGGGGACTATGCCCTGGTGCTGCCAGCAGCCGGCCTGAACCGTCCCGGCGTCAAGGGCCTCGGCGAGGCAGCAGCTTCGGTTGAAACCGTGCTTCGGCGTAGCCGGTTCGATGGCGACAGCGGATCGATCGTCGAATCCTTCCTCGACGGAGAGAATGGCCGCCGCCTGCTGGTCGTCGGCACTGGCGCCGATGTGAAGGCGACGGATGCGGCGGAGAAGCTGGGCGGGAATTCGGTGGCGCGGCTGCTGACCTCGGGTGAAGGCCATGCCGTCATCGATCTCGCGGGCCTCGACTACGACGCGGACTCCGCGGCGCGGGTCGCGTTGGGAGCGGCGCTCCGTTCATGGCGCTACGACCTTTATCGCACCCGGCTGAAAGACAAGCAGAAGCCGACGCTCACCAGCATCACCATCGTAGGCGGCGGAGACGGAGCGCAGAAGCGCTACGAGGACCGCTACGCGGCGGTGGTCGAAGGAGTGTCGCTGACCCGAGAGCTGGTCACCGAGCCCGCCAACATCATCTACCCCGAGACTTTCGTCGAGCGGGTCAAGGAATCAATCAAGGGCAGCGGCCTCGAGTTGCAGGTCCTGGGCCGAGACGAGATGACCAAGCTTGGCATGGGCGCCTTGCTAGGCGTCAACCAGGGCTCCGTCCGCGAGCCGCAGTTGCTGGTGCTCAAGTGGAATGGCGGCAAGGCAGGCGAAGTGCCCGTCGCGTTCATCGGCAAGGGCGTAACCTTCGACACCGGCGGCATCTCGATCAAGCCCGCCCTCGGAATGGAATCGATGAAGTGGGACATGGGCGGCGCGGGCGCCGTCGCGGGCGCCATGAAGGCGCTGGCACTGCGCAAGGCGAAGGCGAATGTCGTCGGCGTCTGCGGCCTGGTCGAGAATATGCCCGATGGAAATGCCCAGCGTCCTGGCGACGTGGTCACCACCATGTCGGGCCAGACGGTCGAGGTGATTAATACCGATGCCGAAGGACGTCTGGTGTTATCCGACGCGATGACCTGGACCCAGAAGACCTTCAAGCCGAGGGTCATGATCGACCTCGCCACGCTGACCGGCGCGATGGTCATCTCGCTTGGCCATGAATACGCCGGCATCTTCTCCAACGATGACAAGTTGGCAGCGAACCTGATCAAGGCCGCCGACGAAAGCGGCGACAAGCTTTGGCGTCAGCCGCTGGCGGAGGCCTATGACCGGCTAATCGATTCGCCGATAGCCGACATGAAGAATGTCGGCCCGCGTGAGGCAGGGTCGATCACCGCCGCGCAGTTCCTCAAGCGCTTCGTCGAAGACGGCGTGGCCTGGGCGCACCTCGACATCGCCGGCATGGCCTGGTCCGACAAGGCGAAGGCGACCTTTGACAAGGGCGCGACCGGCTACGGCGTGCGATTGCTCGACCAATATATCGCCGACACGGTCGAGGGCTGATCGCCACCGGTGCGCGTCGACTTCTATCAGTTGGGCGGCGCGCAACCGGATGGAGTCATCGCCAGCATCGCGGGCAAGCTTCTCGATGACGAGCAGCGCCTGCTGATCGTCGCGGCCGACGAAAGCCATCTCGCGCGCCTTGACCGGCAGCTATGGGACCAGGGCGCGGCGAGCTTCCTTCCGCACGGACTGGCGGGCGGAAGCGAGGACCAGTCTCAGCCGATCCTGCTGTCGACCGGCACGGACGCCCCCAACCTCGCGCGCAATATCCTGATCGCCGACGGCGAGTGGCGCGACGCGGCGCTCGGCTATGACCGTACCTTCTATTTGTTCGACGAAGAAACGCTCGACGGAGCGCGGTTGGCGTGGAAATTACTGGCCGGGCGGGAGGGCGTCGAGCGATATTATTGGGCGCAGGAAGACGGGCGCTGGACGAAGAAGAGTTGAGCCGCTAGGGGCGCGGCCAATTCCAACCCCCAATCAAATCTGGAGTTTCCGATGGCGGTTACCCGCACCTTTTCGATCATCAAGCCCGACGCAACCCGCCGCAACCTGACCGGCGCGGTGACCAAGATGCTGGAGGAAGCGGGTCTCCGCGTTGTCGCCTCGAAGCGCATCCACATGACCCGCGACCAGGCCGAGGGTTTCTACGCGGTCCACAAGGAGCGGCCCTTCTATGGCGACCTGTGCAGCTTCATGACCTCCGGCCCGGTGGTGGTCCAGGTCCTGGAAGGCGAGGATGCGGTGAAGCTCAATCGCGATACCATGGGCGCGACCAACCCGGCCGATGCCGCCGAGGGAACGATCCGCAAGAGCTATGCCGAATCGATCGAGGCCAATTCGGTCCACGGTTCGGACAGCGACGATAATGCCGCCATCGAAATCGCCTATTTCTTCAAGCCGGAAGAAATCGTCGGCTAATCATTTGCCGGTGGAGCCCGCCGTCCGGCGATAGCTCCACCGGTTCGGCTTGCTACCGTCGGCCAGCGATACTTCCGCATCCAGGCCGGTATCGGTGACGACATAACGGACGCGTTGCGGATAATCGTGCGCGGGGTTGGAGAAAGTCATCGACGTGCCGTCGCCTTCGGTTGCCTTGAAGCCAACGGCGGGGGCGCCCTTGGGGGAGCCGTAGAAGGTGACGGAGCCATCAGCGCCGCGCTCGATCCGCATCCATTCCCAATGGCGGACCGCATCGCCTTTCCCGTCACGCCCGGAGCCGATCATCAGGTCGCCGCGCGGGTCGGTCCAGCATTCCTCGGTCCAGCCGCCGTCCTCGCGCCGCTGCTCCCAGCAGCCGGACAGGAAGGCAGGCATCGGCATGACTGCGGCTTCGGCCAGCATGAGAAAGGCGATCATGGCAGCGCTCCTTCCGTTTGGAGCACATCTTAGCGCAAGCCGAGGAGACAGCGAAGAGCTTGCGTCAGGCCAGGCTGAGGCCCGTCAGCCTTAGCTTGTCTCCGCCGAACAGGCCGCCATCGTCCCAGCGATACGATATGCGGTAGCGCCCGCCACCGCGCTTGAGCGTCCCGGCTTCGATATAGCGAGCCTCGATCCGGGCGCCGACGGAGCCGGGTTTGCCATTTGCGGCCGCTCCGACGAGTTGCTGGATGTCCGAGGCAGCCAGCCGGCCATCGCTGCCGATCGAAATCGCGGGCTTGCCGCTCAGGGAGAGGGTAAGCGATTCCAGCGAATGACCGGACTCGACCGGCGTGATCCTCATGGCCTTCCCGTTCGCTTCCACCTCGCCGCGGAACGCAATGGGAATTGCGCTTTTCACCTCGGCTGAAGGCGACGGCTTCTCCGGCTCATCGCCGCGCCAGCTGTTCCACAGCCCGAGCGCCGAGATGATCAGCGCCGCGAGCGCGATGGTTTCGCCAAAACTGACCCAGCGGCGCCGGGCCTTGCTTTCAGGAGCGGGAGAATCGGCCATGACGCAGCCTAAAACGCCTGGGCCGCCCGCATCAACTTCGTCAGGCGGGCGGGCGCCACCGCTCGCCAACTGCGCTGAAGCCAGCCGGCGACATGGTCCCAATCGACCTTGGGCCGGTCCAGGCTGATCCCGATCCAGTCGGACGGGCCGTAGTAAGCGGGGCGGAAATAGATGTCGGGCTCGGCCTCGATCAGCTGGGCCATTTCGTCCTGCCCACTGCATTTCACCAGTACCGCGATGCCGCCTTCGCCATGATGGTTGTTCCACATGATCGCGAAGAATTTGTCGCTCGACGGACTTCCGACCTTCCACCCGGGCGAGCCGTGACTGGTCTTGAGGCGAGTCTCGGGGAGGGCGAGGGCGAGCTCGCCGACGCGGTTCGCGATCCAGTCGAAATCGCGGGTGCGGCCGAGATATTGCTCGATGATGCGAGGGTAGAGCTGGTGCTCCGCGATGAGGATGCGGTCGGCGAGCGATTCCGCTGTGTCGCCGGGCAACACCGCGACTTCGACCTGGCCGAGGATTTCGCCGCTATCGAGGTCGGGTGAAACGCGATGAACCGTCGCGCCGCTGACGTTGTCACGGGCGGCCAGGCAAGCCTCGTAAGTCTTCAGGCCTTTGTACTTCGGAAGCAGCGAGGGGTGAATGTTGACCATCCGCCCCTCCCATCGAGACACGAATTCGTTGGGGATGATCCGCATGAACCCGGCCAGCGCGATGAGGTCGATGCCGGCCTTTTCCAGCGCCTCGTCGAGATCGGTCCAAAAGGATGGGCCGAGCGCTTTGGCATCGATCTTCAGGACATCGATTCCCTCTGCTTCCGCGAGAGCGAGGCCGGGCGCCTCGGGCTTATCGCCGGTCACCAGCGCGACCTCGAAGCAGCAATCGTCGGCGCGTGAGGCGTAAATCAGCGCCGCCATGTTCGAGCCCCGGCCCGAAATCAGGACGGCAACGCGGCTGCGCTCAGCCATGGTGGGTGGTGGACCAATCTTCGCGGGCACTCCACGTTTCGGCGCTTCCGGTCACCGTGCAGCCCGTTTCGCCGGCTTCGACGTGGCCGATGCGGGAGACCGTTTCGCCCGCTGCCTCGAGGCGGCCGGTCACCTCGGCAACGTTGGCCTCACAGACGATCGCGACCATGCCGATGCCGCAGTTGAAAGTCCGCGCCAGCTCGGCCGGCTCGATCGCGCCGCCGGCCTGGAGGAAGGCAAACAGGCGGGGGAGCGGCCAGCGGTCGGCATCGACGATCGCGTGGCAGCCTTCCGGGAGGACGCGCGGGATATTTTCGAGCAGGCCGCCGCCGGTGATGTGGGCCAGCGCACCGATCCCGCCTTCGCGGACGAGGGGCAGGAGGCTCTTCACATAGATACGGGTCGGCTCGAGCAGCGCATCGGCGAGGATGATGTCCTGGTCGAACAGCGCGGGGCGGTCGAGCTTCCAGCTATTGCGCTCGATCAGCTTGCGGACCAGCGAGAAGCCGTTGGAGTGAACGCCGGAGCTGGCGAGGCCCAGGATCACATCGCCGGGCGCGACGCGGGTTCCGGTGAGGACCTTGGCGCGGTCGACAGCGCCGACGCAGAACCCGGCGAGGTCGTAATCGCCTTCGGAATACATGCCCGGCATCTCG
>Ga0307410_10000542_pt1 | contig 15510 bp, 18 predicted proteins | sample 322Ometagenome_3_FD_203707 | JGI IMG/M metagenome (GOLD analysis project Ga0307410, IMG submission 203707) | Maize rhizosphere microbial communities from greenhouse at UC Davis, California, United States - 322HYB-O-3 | ecosystem: Host-associated > Plants > Roots > Rhizosphere > Soil | place... | reverse complement strand
TCACCTACTACGGCACGCAAACTTATCTGATCGGGAACGAGGAACTCGCGGTCGTCGACCCCGGGCCGGATTTGCCGGAGCATATCGAGGCCTTGCTTCGAGCCATCGGCGGACGCTGCGTCGCAGGAATCATGTGCACGCACACGCATCGCGACCACAGTCCGGCGGCCAGACCGTTAGCGGACGCTACGGGAGCGCCGATCATCGGATGCGCTCCACTAGCGCTGGAAACGGTCGGCCCACGCGCGGATGCCGCCTTCGACGGGGATTACTCGCCCGACCGGATCCTCGAGGATGGCGAAAGCATCGAGGTCGACGGCATCGCCGTCACCGCCGTCGCGACGCCTGGCCATACGTCCAACCATCTGTGCTTCGCGGTTGGCGATGCGCTACTGACCGGCGATCACGTCATGGGCTGGTCGACCACGGTCGTCGTCCCGCCCGACGGGGAGATGGCGGCCTACATGGCCAGTCTCGACAAATTGCGGCAGCGGCAGGACCGCGTCTACTATCCCGCACACGGGCCGGCCGTGACCAAGCCGCAGCAATATGTACGCGGACTAATGGGACACCGCATGCAGCGGGAGAAGCAGATCCTGCGGCTCGTCGGTGAGAAGCCGCGCGACATCCCCGACATCGTTGCCAACGCCTATCCCGGGCTCGACCCGCGTTTGGTGACCGCGGCCGGCGGATCGGTTCTCGCCCATCTCTTGGACCTAGAAAAGCGCGGGCTCGTTGTTCGTAAAGGAGAACAATGGCTCAGACCCTAAAGTTCACGCCCAAGCAGATCATCATCACGATTGTGGTTCTCATTCTCGTGCTGGGAGTGGCCACGTGTCAGTGGCGTGCTTCTGAGGAGCGCCGTCGGGACGAAGAGATCGCGACGGCGGAAGGCCTTGCGCAAGTGGTGTCGTCGACGTTTGCCGGGAAAACCGATCTCAAGGTGTCGAACGTCAGCGGCACAATCGACGTGACGAGTGTGAATCGCGGGACAATCTTCGATTCCAAGTTGAAGGCCACACTTCCCTATTCGGTCGACTATTTTGTCGATCTATCAGGTCTTGGACGCGACGATGCTCGATATGATCCGACGTCGAAGACGCTGCTGATAGAAGTGCCGGATGTTCGGGTTGCGGAACCGCACATAGACCTGACCAAGGGCAAAGTCGGCGAGGCGGAGGGGTTTTGGGTCTCGCGGGAAGCGAGTGCGAACCTCGTGAGCCGAGCTCTCAAATTGACTCGCCAGAAGGCGGATGAAAATGCCCGGGAGACAGAGAATATGGCCCGAGCTCAAGAAGAAGCTCGAACTCGAATAGCCGCGCTTCTTGAGGTGCCCTTGAAGACGACTCGGTTAGACGACGTCAACGTGCAGGTACGTTTTGCTGGAGAAGAAAGGACATCCGATCCTTCCTATCTGGACCTCTCGACGCCATATAATGAAGCCATTGCAGAGGCGCAGCGACGACGCGCTGCCGAGGGGAATAGATGACCGCACCAACGCAGAGCCTGAAGGGCGTCGACCTCCTCGCCGAGATCGAGCGGCTGAAGCGCGAGCGTAACGCCGTTATCCTCGCGCATTATTATCAAAAGCCTGAAATCCAGGACCTCGCGGATTTCGTCGGCGACAGCCTTGATCTGTCGCGCAAGGCCGCCGCCACCGACGCGGACGTTATCGCCTTTTGCGGTGTCCGGTTCATGGCTGAAACGGCGAAGATATTGTCACCGCAGAAGACGGTGATCCTGCCCGACATGGATGCCGGCTGCTCGCTCGAAGACAGCTGCCCGCCGGACCAGTTCGCCGCCTTCCGCGCAGCCCATCCGGACCATATTGCGCTGACCTACATCAATTGCTCGGCGGCGGTGAAGGCGCTCAGCGACATCATCGTTACCAGCTCGTCCGCCGCGGTGATCCTCGATCAGATACCGAAGGAGCAAAAGATCATTTTCGGCCCCGACCGGCATCTCGGCGGCTATCTGGCGCGCAAGTTCGACCGCGAGATGTTGCTGTGGCCAGGCGTGTGCATCGTCCACCAGGCGTTCAGCGAAACGGAGCTGCTGAAGCTCAAGGCCGAGTACCCCGACGCGCCGGTCGCGGCGCATCCGGAGTGCCCGCCGCACATCATCGATCATTCCGATCACGTCGGGTCGACCAAGTCGATCCTCGACTTCGCCTTGAGCTCGCCCGCGCAGACGATCCTCGTCGCGACGGAGCCGCACATCATTCATCAGATGGAAAAAGCGGCGCCGCAGAAGACGTTCATCGGCGTCCCTGGCGGCGACGGGAACTGCAACTGCAACATGTGCCCGTACATGGCGCTCAACACGCTGGAGAAGCTCTACGTCGCGCTGCGCGACCTCGAGCCGCGGATCGAGCTTTCGGCGGAAGTGATGGACCGCGCCCGCGTGCCGCTGGAGCGCATGCTGGAAATGGCGGGGCGGACAGTAGGGCAGGGTGACGTAGGCAGGCCGATCATCGATCCGAAGATCAGCGGCGACTAGGCCAGCCGCATCCAGATCACCGCGACGTACATGAAAACGTTCATGTAGGCGGTCGAGGCGAAGCCCGGCGCCCGGTAGAGCGGATGAATGCGGTAGCCGATCCAGAAAATGATGCGGCTGATCACGAATGTGATCGCGACTGCGGGCACGTAGCTGATGCGTTCGATCGGAAGGCTGACCGACAAAGCGACGATGCCGACCAGGAAGCAGACGAACTGCTGCAGCGTGTTGTCGGCGACGCGGCCGTCGACGCCCATCTTCGCGCTTTCCTTGCCGAGCGTCGGATCGATCGCCTCGCTGAGAAATCGCGCATTGCCGACGGCAGCTAGCATCACGAAGAGCGGAAGGACCGCGACCACCGACCAGCGGAAAGCGTAGGCGAGCCGGTCGCCGTTGACATCGATGACGCGCGGTTCCGGGAAATGCGTCGCGATCGCCCAGATGAGCAATACCATAACGGCGATGCCGCTGACGGCGCCGATGCCAACAGTCTTCTGGTCCTTGGTCATGTGCCTGCCCCCGCAGAGAGGGCATGCATATCACGACTGGGGTTGTTTCAGGAGCGGCCGGTAACCTCGCCCGGAACAACCGCCGTGTTGGGATGATGCTTGTCCAGATGACGCTTCACGATGCGGAGGTTGCGCGTGTTCGACCGGAACAGGAAATCGGGAATGGCGCCGATCCAGGGGATCAGGCCAAGGGCCCAGTCCACACCGACGTTGCCGGCCATCCGCGACATTTCCCACTTCGACATGCCCAGATTGCGTGCTTCCCAGGCCATGTACGCGCCGATCAGTGCGCCCGCAGTGCTTCCGGCGAAGGGCACGAGGTCGAGGATGACGTCGAGCCCAACGCCTCGGTTGGTACCGGGTATGGTGATGAGCCGCTCCATAATCTTCTCGAGTGCCTCGACGCGCTGGCGGACGGAGGCGGGGTCAGTGCCGAAGCGAGGCAAAGGCGATCTCTTGTCGGTCAATCTGCTCGCTCCCTGTCCAGGCGCTGGCCCAGCGACGTCAAAGTATGCCGCGCGAAGCGGTTGGTCGCAAAGCCTTGCACCCGGTCGGAAACGAGCGACCAACGGATCGGAGCCGCAATAGCGATGAACAGCTGTTCCTCGTCCATCCGCTGAGCCGCCTGGGCAAGCATGCCGTTGCGCTGAGCACCGACGGTCGCAGCGCGCGCGCCTTCCAGAAGTTCGTCGGCTTCAGGCTCGCAAACCGGGACCACTCCGCACCGCAAGTTGCGCAGGTACCAGGCAGGTGATGTCGACGGAGCAACCGCGTCGATCAGGCGCAGGTCGGCCGGCTCTCCAGGCTTCACAGCTTCAACCTTCAGTCCGAGCGCACCCCAGTCGCTGGCGAGCTGGCTCAGCAGGATTTTCGCGCCGGGGGAGTCGGGCAAAGCGAGGCGGATTTCCGGCCGCTCCATATCGCCGAACAGAGTCTGCGCCCTTGCGGCCAGTTGCGCGCGCCATTGGTCGATAGGAGTCGCGAGCCATTGCGGGGGCGCGGGATTCGGAAGGCCGTCGAGACCCGGTTCGAGGATCGTCACCCGAGGAAGAAGCCCCGGTACACCCAGCGCATCGATCAAGGCTTGCCGGTTGATGGCTTCGCTAAGCAAGCGGCGCACTTCAGGATCGGCCGCGGGGCCCTCGGCGCGCGCGGGAACCAGCCCGAATAGCCCCGCCGCCGGATCGAAGCGGAGCGCGTTCTTGGGCATCTCGTCGACCTGCGCGTAGGGCAGGTCCCCGAACGTCCCGCCGAGCACGAGATCGGCATCGCCCTTGAGGAACGACCGGACGGCCGCTTGCGGATCGCGGCCCGCAACGGTCACCTCTTCCTCGACGACCTCTTCTTCGTCGGGCTCCGATATGTTCCGCTGCAAGGTGAGCGGGCCCCCCGGCTTCCCGCCCTCGGCAACCCGGAATGGGCCTGTACCCTGCTGCTCGCGCACGATGCCGAATTGCGGTTGGGCGAGGATTTGCAGGAGGTGGGGACGGGGGGCTTTCAGGCTGATCTCGATGACTCGATCGGTCATCGGCACGATCTGGTCGATCGCTCCGAGAGTATCCTTCAGCGGGTTCTTGCTTCTGGCGGCGATCTGGCGGCGGAGCAGTCTCGCAACCTGTTGCGCAGTGACTTTTGCACCATCTGGCCACTCGGCGGACTGCAGGCGGAAGATGTAGCTCAGCCCATCGTCGGTCACGTTCCACCGCTCCGCCAGGCCCGGCACGATCTGGCCCGCTGCATCGAACTGGACGAGACCTTGCGCGACCCCTGAAAGCAGCACGGCCCGCGGCTCGGTGAGCGAGCCGGCGGCGGGATCTACCATCGTCGGGGCATCACCGATCACCAGCACGTCGGTCGTGCCGGAGTGAGACCTGTCGCAGCCGGCGACCAAAAGCGCGGTCAGGAACAGCGAAGCCGCGGCAGTGACACGGCGGAAGTCGGGCGACTGCATGTCCGCTGTTTAGTCGTAAGCCCGCATTCAGCAAATCTCTGGATATATCGAACGAAGTGTTTTACTGAAGTAAGGCACCTACTCTTTGCGAGTGCTGGGACAAGCGTGGTCGATAACGAGGGGATCTGGAGCCGCGGAGGCTCCAATGTGGAGGAACTGCCCGACCCGTTTGCGCCGCTCACGCCGCCGCCCGGGACGGTTCCCGATTTTGACGCGAAGCCGCGACGCCGTCGCCGGTGGCCGCTCGTCCTCTACGCAATTTCGGCGGTCTTTTTCGCCACCCTCATCTGGCTGATCGTGACCGCTCCGCTTTCGCGTGCGCTCGAGCCGCTCGACGATCCGGCGATCCTGCTCCTGTCGCAGGAAGGGCAGCCGATCGCTCGGCGCGGTGCCATCAAGGAAGCGCCGGTCGACGTCACGAAGCTGAACGACGTGACGCCTGCGGCATTCGTGGCGATCGAGGACCGTCGTTTCTATCGCCACTGGGGCATCGATCCCCGCGGGATTGGTCGCGCGATGGTCGCGAACATGCAGGCGGGCGGTGTCCGCCAGGGCGGTTCCACCATTACTCAGCAGCTGGCGAAGACCAGCTTCCTCTCGTCCGACCGCAGCTACAAACGCAAAGCGCAGGAGGTGATCATCGCCTTCTGGCTCGAAGCCTGGCTGACGAAGGATGAGATTCTCTCCCGCTATCTCTCCAGCGTCTATTTCGGCGATGGCGTCTACGGCCTCCGCGCGGCCTCGAATCATTACTTCGGACGCTCGCCGGAGAATTTGAACCTGGCGCAATCGGCGATGCTGGCGGGCGTCGTTCAGGCGCCGTCCCGCCTCGCGCCGACCAACAATCTCAAGCTCGCGCAGGCGCGAAGCAAGCTCGTGCTGAGGGCGATGGCGGACACCGGCGCGGTCACCCGGTCGCGCGCGAATGCTGCGACGCCGGCGCGTCCCATCTACCGTTCGTCCAAGGTCCCGACCGGCACCTATTTCGCCGACTGGGTCTCGCCCTCGGCGCGCGACGCATTCGAGACCGACTTCGGGGAAGTGCGGGTTCCGACCACGCTCGACGCCGATCTTCAGCGGCTCGCCGTTCGCGCCGTCTCGCGCGCGGGGATAGGCGACGCGCAGGCAGCGCTCGTCGCGATGCGGCCCGATGGCCGCGTGGTCGCGATGGTCGGCGGCAAGAGCTACCGGGAAAGCCCGTTCAATCGCGCGACGCAGGCGCGGCGGCAGCCCGGATCGGCCTTCAAGCTGTTCGTCTATCTCGCGGCTTTGCGTGCCGGCTGGACGCCCGACAGCAAGATTGAGGATCGCCCGATCACGATCGACGGATGGACGCCTGCCAACAGCGACGGGATCTATCGCGGCGAGATCACTTTGCGCGAGGCCTTCGCCCGGTCGAGCAATGCCGCCACCGTCCGCCTTTCGGAGAGCGTCGGCCGCGCCAACGTCATGCGGACCGCGCGCGAGCTCGGAATAACGACGTCCCTGCCGAACAGCCCGAGCATCGCGCTCGGCACTGCCGGCGTTAGCCTGCTCGAGCTGACCTCCGCTTATGCCGCCGTCGCAAGCGGCCGCTATCCGATTCGCGCGCGGGGGCTGCCGGAAGGCGACGGCGCAAATCGCTTCTCCGGCCTGCTCCAAGGGGGCGGCCGGATGGACTCGCGGCGGGATTGGGCGCCGATGCTCGACCTCCTCTACGCAGCCGCCAACGACGGGACGGGGAAGCGTGCGGCGCTCGCCGTGCCCACCTTCGGCAAGACAGGAACCAGCCAGGACAACCGCGATGCCTTGTTCGTCGGCTTTGCCGGCGATCTGGTGGTCGGCGTCTGGATCGGTCGCGACGACGACCGCCCGCTTGGAAAGAATGTCAGCGGGGGCACGACTCCGGCGAAGGTCTGGCGCAATTTCATGGTGTCGGCGCTCGCGGTGGACGGGCGTGCCGGTCCGAAGCTCCCCGCCGAATTTCGCATTCCTCAGCGCGTCAAACCTGAACCCAAAAAGGAAAGTCCCCTTCCCAAAGAATGGACCGAAGGCGCGGAACCCATTCGCGAGCTCCTGAAAGAGATCGAGAAATTATTCGAATAATTAGAACAGATTAATGTCTGTTAACCTGCCCGTTTAAGCATTTCTCAATTCCCGACTCCTATTTGGAACCTCGGCCTGACGATCTTTCGGCAGGGCGGATGGGGCGGAAGTCCCGCGACTTCGAGGACAGGAGACCAGAAATGATCAAGCGGTTCGTCAAGCTGATGAACGACAGCAAGGGTGCAACGGCCATTGAATACGGCCTGATTGCAGCTCTCATCGCCGTTGCGGCGATTGGTGCGATGCGCGGCATCGGCAGCAAGCTGAATTCGACCTTCAACAACGTTTCCAGCCAGCTCATCTAAGAGCCAGCTTCAACGTTACAGAAGCGGCGGTACCGAAAGGTGCCGCCGCTTTTGTTTTGAGCCGGTTAACACGCGGTAACCTCCGCGCTTAAGTCTTTTTCAACCGCCTCCATCGTAAGCCACTCATCGACCTCGGTGAAACCGAAGGTGGGCGAAAGGTATCGAGCCCGAGTGGACCTAGGGAGATCAGAAAATGACGAAGTTTCTTAAGCTCATCCGTAATGAAGAAGGTGCAACGGCCATTGAATACGGCCTGATTGCTGCTCTGATCGCTGTTGCCGCCATCGCTGCCATGCAGGGAATCGGCTCCAAGCTGAATTCGACCTTCAACAACGTTTCCAGCCAGCTCATCTAAGAGCCTGCGGGATTCGCATACGAACGGCGGCGCCGAGAAGCGCCGCCGTTTTCGTTTATTGAGCTTGCCTTACCAGGGATCGCGCATCCGCCGCTCATAGTCGCGATCGCGGCCCATCCGTTCGCGGTCGGAGCGCATCCCGGACTCGCGGTCTTGCCAGCGCTCGCTTCGGTCCCAGCTCCCGCGACTCTTAAGCTGATCCTCGCTCATGTCGATGTGATAGCCGCCGAGGCGCGTGTCGTAGCTCAGTTGGTCCCAGTCGAGCGGGTAATAACGCTCGTCGAGGCCCAGGAAGCCCGAGCTATGCTTCAGCACCGCGTAGACCACGTGTCCGCGAAACTTGTCGACCATGAAGTTGTGGATCGACCCTAGCCGGTCCCCGCTGCGATCGTAGACCGGCGTCCCTTCCACCTTGTTCGATGCAATCAGCCGCTCGGTCTCGTCCGTCGGAATTCCACGGCGGTTGTCGTCGGGCCCGTATCCGTTCTCACGACGATACTCCGACCGGTCGCGCAGGCCGTCGCGCGGGCCGGAGCTCTCGTCGTTGAGCAGGCTTCCCCACCCGCCCATGTGTGGTGCCCGGCGCGAACCGTTTTCGCCACGACCGCCGAAAAATGCACCGCGGTCCTGCCGTTCGTAGTCGGCATCTCCGCGGCCGCGGTCCCCATAACCGTAGCTTCGTTCGCGGTCATCGCGGGTCGTCAAGTCATCGTCGTTGCGCCAGTCGTGACGAGGCATATCGTCCTCCTTCATCTGTCTTGGATCAGTGCGCGGCCACCCATCGGGCTGTCGCACTCGCTCTATCAATGACCCTGCGCTGAGCCCGTTCCCCGCTCGGTCGCGACTGCGGGGCCGGCCGTCGAAAGACCCGGGCCGAGGCGCTTCAAGGCAATGAAAAACGGCCCGACGTTTCCGTCGGGCCGCTTAGAAAATATCAGGAAATCAGGAGGATGGTGGAGCCGAGGGGGATCGAACCCCTGACCTTCGCAATGCCATTGCGACGCTCTCCCAGCTGAGCTACGGCCCCGTTCCTTCGCGCCTTAGGCGATGTTTCCCGCTCTGAAAACGGGGAATTTCACCACCTTGTGCGCGATCTCCTAGCTTTCTTCGTCCTCGCCGGGCTTTCCGACGCCCAGGTCGTCGTCCCCGGTCTGGAGATCGACTTCCTCGTCCGCGCTCGGCTCTTCTTCCTCGGCGATTGCCAGATCCTCGGCCTCGAGATCCGCGTCCGCGGCGGGCTCCTTGACCGGAGCCGCTGCCTCGAACGGCATCGGCTGCTTGGACTTCAGCACGGGCTCGGGGACCCACTCCGTGCCGCACTCGATGCAGTGCACGGGGTCATCGGCAGTAAGATCGTAGAAACGGGTCGAGCACTTGGGGCAAGTGCGCTTGGTGCCCCATTCGGGCTTCACCATGTGGGTCAAACTCCAGTCAAAATCCGGTGGCCGCGGGACGGCGGCAGCGTTCGGGGCCGCGCCTTGCCATAGGCATTTCGCCCTGTCAAAGCGCCTCCCTTGAACGAGAATTTCGGAACTCGAGACGGCCAGCGCAAGGGGTTCGTCATTGCGGTCGATGGCCCGGCTGCCAGCGGCAAGGGCACGATCGCCCGCGCGCTCGCCGCGCACTATGGCTTGCCGCACATGGATACCGGCCTGCTCTACCGCGCCGTAGCGTTGAAGCTGTGGCGCTGGGGCGGCGACGCCTCGAACGAATTCGAAGCGCTACGGGCCTGCGACGACTTGGGTTTCGACCCGAGCGACGAGGAGCTCAGAAGCGAGCCCGTCTCGCGTATCGCTTCAAAGATTTCTTCCTATTCGTCGGTTCGCGACGCCTTGCTTCAGCGGCAGCGCGACTTCGTCGCCCAAGAGGGTGGGGCGGTGCTCGATGGGCGCGACATCGGAACCGTCATCGCTCCGGACGCCCATGCCAAGCTGTTCGTGACCGCAAGCGCCGAGGTGCGCGCACAACGCCGTGTTCGTGAGCTCCTCGAACGCGGAATGCCCGGTCATTACGACGATGTCCTGCTCGACATTCGCGCCCGCGACGAGCGGGACGCGAACCGGGAGATCGCTCCTTTGAAACAGGCGCCGGACGCGGACCTGCTCGATACCAGCGATCTCGACATCGAAGGGGCCGTTGCCGAGGCAATCCGGCTGGTCGATGCGCGCGTGAAGCTCGCACAGAGTTGATGGCGCCTCGGGCGCTTACCTAGAATCTCACCGACAGACCGACCGCCGCTCGCTTGTTCCGCCTTGGTGCCATGTTCTGCGGAACGTCGCCGACATAGCCGCGCATTTTCGGCGTGGTCTGGAAGATGCCCAGCCCAAGGACCGTGCCCGGCGCAATCTGGCGGCCCGCAATAATGCCTTTCGGCATTGGCGAGCCGCCATCCGGATACGCATATCCGACGAGCGGGAGGTTCATGCTGGGCCGATGGTTCTGCGGCGAAGCGGCGCGGCCCACGCCGGAGAGCGACGGAAGCGCGCTGATGGTGGAGGATGGCTTCTCGGCGGTCGCTTGAACGGAGCAGCCAAACGCTGCCACAACAGTCAGGATTCTCAAGCGCTTCATGCGCGATCCTCCAACCAACCCTGCAGATAAACCGCTGGCCATAAGCGAGGGTTCCCGCCCGTCCGAAGATGACGCGCCGCGGGACAGGACCCGCATGGAGGGTGACATTGGTGCAAGCGCGCTCGTCGCAATTTCCTCGGGAGGGCTTGCGCTGGGGGTGCGCACGCTCACAAGGTCAGGCGAACAGGGGCAGGTTTGGCGAAGAGCCCGTGAAAAAGGATCATTACTCCGTTCTGGGCGTGACGCCCGCATCCGAGGATGTGGTGATCCGCGCAGCGTATCGCGCGCTCATGCGCCGCTATCATCCCGATGCCGATTCCAGCGCCGAGGCCGCCGAAAAGGCGCGGGAGATCAACGAGGCCTATCGCGTGGTCAGCGATCCCGACCGGCGAGCCCGGTATGACGAAGAGCTGAAAGAACAGAGTCCCCTGAAGTTCGAGCCGGAATTCCGCACCGGCCCGCCAGGGCACAGGTCCTCGCGGCTCGGTCCCGTGGCGGCAATCGGGTTCGCCGCTTTGGCCGCCGGGATGGTAGCCTTCGCTGTTTCGCCCTCGCTCCGCGATCTCGCCAAGACGTCGCGACCAACCGTCAAGGAAGAGAGAGCAACTCCGGTGAAGCCTTCGGCGGTCGCCGCGCCACTCAAGCCTGCTTCCGCGACAACTGCGGATTTGTGCGACGATCCCTCAGCGAACGGCCTGATCAAGACGGAATTGTTCCGGCGGGCCGCACAGCTGCGGCCGGTAGAACGGGCGCAGTTGGAACGGGTGGCGTCGTACGCGCATCTCAAGATCGATTCGACATCGGCCAAGGACTCCGGCTGCAGCGGCTGGCTCGCGATCAATCTTCCGCGCGGGCTGGTCGTCGACGGGAGCCGATCCAATTTGAACGCTGAAGCGGCTTTCAACCTTGTGCGGGGCGAACGAGGAATGCGGCTGGCTAGTCTGTCGGGCGTCAACGGGCTAATTCACTCTCTGGCGACGTTGGGGCCGCCGGAGCCGGTTGCGCTGAACGACGCGAAGGAGATCGCGATCGCGGAGCCTCCCAGGCCGGTCGTCCGGAAAACCGCCAAACCGACGGTCATGGCGGCGAAGGCGGTGACGGTCGCTGACGGGGCCTGCACTGACGCTGCAACTCACTCCGAGCGGCTGGTCTGCGCCAATGGCAATCTATCCACGCTCGATCGTCAATTGGCCTTGCTTTACCGCCAGTCGTGGAAGCAGGCCGACGAAAAGAAAAGAGCGGCGCTGATCGGCACCCGGCAGCGGTTCAACGACCAGCGTGCCGCCTGCACCTCTTCAAACTGCATGACGACCACCTATGTGTCGCGTCTGCGCGAAATCAGCGACATCATGGCCGGGAAGGGCCAGCAATAGGACCGCAAGAGTTCATGCCAGTCGACCGTCACGAAGCGCGTCAAGATTTCCGGCGCATGTTGAAGTGGATTGTGGTGGTCGCCTCAGCGGCTGTCGCGGCCGCGCTCCTTTATTTGCATCTAACGGGAGACCTGTCGCTGCACATGGTGATCGCGACCATCCTCGGCGTGTTCTTTTCAGTGCTGCTCGGGGCGGGCCTGATGGCGGCGTCCTATTTCAGCGACAAGAGCGGGCACGATCGCGATGTTCGCGACGCGACGGTCGACGACCGCGAGCCCTAGGGCTTTCGGCGAACAGCCCAGACGAGTGCCGACACGCTGCTGATCAAAGCGGCGATGGCGAGCAGCGCAGCGGGATCGAGAACAAGCACTCGAGACCTCCTCCAGCAAAGTCGAAAGGCGACTCGGCCAACTCATGTTCCTCATTTGTTCCCTATAGACAATAGGAAAATGCCTAGCCACGGAAACGATGAAGGTAGCATTATCTTCATTTCTCTCCGGTACTTGCCAACGGTGGGCCAAGAAAAAGAGACCGGGACGTGCAGGCGACGAGGAGAGGGGCTGTAAGGATCGCGAGCAGCCATTTGATCACCAGCTGCGCCACCGCAGCTGCCATCATCCTTTTCGTGGCGCTCGGTAGCCAGATCCTGCCGGCGGCCTTCGGTACCTCGCCCATCACCTCCAACGACAGCGCCCTCTCGGTCGCTTTCCTCCTCAACATCGCAATCATCCTGTTCGGCTGGCGCCGCTCGAAGGACCTTCGTGATGCGCTCGAGGGCTACGAAAAGGCCGAGCGGCTGGCGGAGCGGAACGCCAATACCGATCCGGCCACCGGCCTCGCCAACCGCCGTGAATTGATGCGGGCGCTGGCGATCACGCTGGAGGCGCGCAGCTCGGGCGTTCTGCTCCTGCTCGACCTCGATCATTTCAAGCGCGTCAACGATCTTCACGGGCACCTTGTCGGCGACAAGCTGCTTGGCCACGTCGCGGCGACCGTGCTCAGCGAGGCACCCGAAGGCGCATGTTGTGCGCGCATCGGCGGCGACGAATTCGCAATCCTGCTCGACGGTTCTTCGGCCAAGGACGCAGAGCGTTTCGCCCAGGCGATCCTGACGAAAATGTCCAAGCCGGTCGATCTCGGCAACGTGAACGTTTTCGTTTCCGCTTCGATCGGTCTTGCCCAGGTCCGGCGGCTGCAGAAGGACGAAGACGTGCTGCGCGAGAGCGATTTCGCGCTCTACGCCGCCAAGCGTGCCGGCCGGAGCTGCTTCGCCTGGTTCGACCCGGAGCTGGAGCGCGAGCTGACCGACCGCGTGCAGCTGGAAGAGGACATCCGCAGCGGCATCGAGAAGGGCGAGTTCATTCCGTTCTTTCAGCCGCTCATCGACCTTGCGTCGCGCGAGCTGGTGGGTTTCGAGGCGCTCGCCCGCTGGCGCTCGCCCACCCGCGGTTTCCTTGAGGCCGAAGCGTTCATCGAGGCGGCGGAGAAGACCGGGCTGATCGGCCCGCTGACATTGAGCGTTGTCGAGCAGGCGCTGCGGGAAGCGCGCAACTGGCCGTCGCACCTCAAGATCGCGATCAACGTTTCACCCATCCAGTTCCGCGATCCGCAGCTGGCGCAGCACATCATGAAGATCGCCACCGAAGCCGGCTTCCCGGCGCATCGGCTGGAAGTCGAGATCACCGAGGCCTCGCTGCTCGAGGATCGCGAGCAAGTGCTGGCGACCATCGGCAGCCTGAAGAATGTCGGCATCAGCATTTCGCTCGACGATTTCGGCACCGGCTATGCGTCGCTGGCGCAGGTCAACAATCTGCCGATCGACCGCATCAAGATCGACAAGAGCTTCATCAGCACCATCGTCAAGAGCGAGCAGACCGCCGCGATCGTCAACACCATCACCAACCTCGGCCACACGCTCAACGTGCCGATCACGGCCGAGGGCATCGAGTCCGAGCAGGTCCGCAACGAGCTCGGCAAATATGGCTGCGCCGAGGGCCAGGGCTATCTGTTCGGCCGCCCGCTGTCGGCGGATACCGTCCGCACCTTCCTGGAGATGAAGGAACGCGACGACGGCAGCCAGCAATCATCCTCGACTCAAGCGAACTTGGAGCGTCCGAAGATGCGCCGCAGCTGGTAGGCAAGGCGTCGAGCCTCAGGCCGCCTTTTCACCCCATTGCTTCACCCGCCGTCCGCCGCACCACAATTCCTTGACCGCCTGCCCATGCTGTTCGGCATGGACGATGGCGCAATCGTCGTCTTGCGCGGCAAAGCCCTCGACGCTCCCGAACCGCCCGCGGCGGTCGAGAAAATATAGCCTGTAGTAGGGCAACGACACCTCCTGTCCGCGAAGCGATACAGGCTCTGCGGACGGTTCAGAATCGGCCCGAATTGGTTAACGAATTCTTTCGGCGGCGGTCATTCGACCGACTTATCCACCATTTTAGCGGCGCCCGCTTGTACCGCGGACCTTCGGGCTGCGGATGCAGGTGTTGTAACTGATCCAGTCGATGCGCCCGGATCGGCGAAAGGTCGCGCGGCGATTGCAGAATTGCACCTGCCAGTTGGTCGGCTTGGCCCGCTTCCCGTAGGCCAGGGCCTGCTTCATCGCCTTCTGCTGTTTCTGGATGCACTCTTCCTGCCACTGGCAGACGAAGCCGATGTTGAGGAAGACCGGATCGCGCAGCGGGGGGAGCTTCGCGGACGCGACAGCGCCCGTCGCGCCGAGAACGGCAGCCAGTCCAACAAGCATCAGTCTCAAAGCCGAATCCCCACGATAAACGGCACGACACCCGCACGGTAAACGCACGAACGTTGAATTTCTCCTTCCGTCCCAAAATGGCAAGAGGGCGGAGGCGGCGAGGGTAACAGGTTGCGGCGCCGCTGTTGACTTTTCCCGAGGGGAATCCCTTCGACTTCGCTCAGGACAGGTTGACCAAATTGACGATGCCGCGCGCTTTCGGCCGTCACCTTCGCCGGCCGTGGAAGCGACGATGACCGACGGCGAATGTTCACGGTCACGTCGCCCGATCGCGCCTGGAAGTTCGCCAAGTTCACCCCTCCACGCGCGCATGCACGCGAGGAGTGCGGGCGATGGGTTGCCGGGAGGGTGTCTCGAATGTTGGTTCATCCGGCAGGATAAGCCACAAAAAGGGGGTTGTAGGACAGCCCAAACCGCCGAGCGCAGCGACGCCGACGCGGAGCGTCGCCGGAGCAGCGCGAAGAGCCGGTGCAGGCCGGCCGGCGCGCGAGCAAGCGGCCTAAGCCGCGCCGCGAGACGCGTGCGACCTCACGGGATTTGCTCCCGTGACGGCTAGTGTCTGCTTTGGGTCGAAATCGGACCTTAATCTTGCGAGCTGGCATCGGTTTGGCCTGCTACTCGCTGAGACACCCTTGGCGGCCTGTGAAGGAAGCAAGACTGACGAGACTTACACGGCGACCCTCTATCGAAACTCCGGTCTCGATCACTCGATAAGGATTCACTGGGCCACTTTCGACGCCGACGAGGCCGACCGCAATTACAACATCAACAATTGTGGGATGGTGGCTCGCCTGTTGAACAGTAACCTTCGCGCTTCGGCAGCCGACGAAGAGAATGAGCCGGATGAATTTCTCGGCTTTTGGTGTGAGCCGGGAAGGTTCAGCGACAAGGGGCGTGTCCCAATGACGTTCGAAGCAGCGTTCCCGACGGATACGCCATAAGGAAAGCGGGAACTAGCTGTTTCGTCTCGGCACCTTGCCCCCACGCCCCCTCTAGAGTACACGCCCCCGCGTCCCGCAGGCGGCTAATCCCCTCTGGACAGCCCGTCTCATTGGCGAGCGCGTACGGTGCCTCGGATCCTCCCGGCATCGGAACGCGCTTTTT
>Ga0307410_10000541_pt1 | contig 15518 bp, 16 predicted proteins | sample 322Ometagenome_3_FD_203707 | JGI IMG/M metagenome (GOLD analysis project Ga0307410, IMG submission 203707) | Maize rhizosphere microbial communities from greenhouse at UC Davis, California, United States - 322HYB-O-3 | ecosystem: Host-associated > Plants > Roots > Rhizosphere > Soil | place... | reverse complement strand
GTCGGCGAGCACGCTCCGACCGAGCCGCGTCGATCCGGGCTGCGACCATGCGCTGGACGGCGAGCGCGGCACGGCGTCGAAGTCGATCGTCGCGCACGATGCGAGCACGACCAGCATCGACGCGAGTCCCATGACGCGTGCGAGCGGTCGCACGACGCCTGGGCTCGCGCGCAGCGCTCTGTTGGCGCAGCGAAGCGCTGCGTCGATCGACGTGCCGATCGTCGATGCGGGCACGGCGGTGCACGAGCCGGCCTGGACGCCGTTGCGGGAAGTCATCGGGGATGGGTCGAGCGAAAGGTGCGCCGCCCGGTCGACGTGCAAACGGCGTTCCACCCGTCGCCGCGGATCCCTCGGGGCATCCGCACGAGCGGCGAGCATCGGGCGCGCAACTCTTACGCAGCATCGCAGCACGATTTGCGGCGGCGTCGTGCGCGGTCGGCGCGCGCCGTCCGCACGGCACCTACAGGGCTGGACGCTACAACAGGCCTTCGAACGGCTGCACGTCGACCGGCATTCCGGCCTCGACGTTGCCCTGTTCGGTTGGCAGCACGATGAAGCAGTTCGCGCGCGACATCGACGACAGGATGCCCGAGCCCTGGTCGCCGGTGGTTTGTACGCTCCAGCTTCCGTCGCTGGCACGGGACAGGATGCCGCGCTGGAACTCGGTGCGACCGGGGGCTTTGCGAATGGCAGCCGCGAGCGTCGCCTTGAACATCGGCGGCGCTTCCGTGCGCGCCTGGCCCATCAGCACCAGCAGCGCGTCGCGCACGAACTGGTAGAACGTCACCATCACCGACACCGGGTTGCCGGGCAGGCCGAAGAAGTGCGCCGCGCCGATGCGGCCGTACGCCAGCGGCCGGCCGGGCTTCATCGCGATCTTCCAGAACAGCACTTCGCCGAGCTTGTCGAGGAGCGCCTTGACGTAATCGGCCTCTCCGACCGACACGCCTCCCGACGTGATGACGACATCGGCATTGGCGGCCGCGGTCGCGAATGCGCGCTCGAGCTCCTCCGGAACATCGCGGACCACGCCCATGTCGAGGACATCGCAGCCCAGCCGCACGAGCATCGCATGGAGCGTGTAGCGGTTGCTGTCGTAGATCTGGCCCAGGCCGAGCGGTTGGCCGATCGACACGAGCTCGTCGCCGGTGGAGAAGAACGCGACGCGCAGGCGCCGGAACACGGAGAGCTCGTTGATGCCGAGCGACGCGATCATGCCGAGCTCCGCCGCGCCGATCGGCTGGCCGCGCCCGAAGACGATCGCGCCGCGCTTCAGATCCTCGCCGGCGAACCGCCGGTTCTGCCCCGCTTTGCCGACCGCGCCGCGCGCGACGACGACGTCGCCGCCGACTTCGTTCGCACGCTCCTGCATCACCACCGTATCGGCGCCGGCCGGCATGACGCCGCCGGTGAAGATGCGCACGGCCTCGCCGGGGCCGACTGCGCCCGCGAACGGCGCGCCGGCGAACGATTCGCCGACGCGACGAAGGCGCGTGTCGCCGTCGCGATCGAGGTCGGCGAACCGGACCGCCCAGCCATCCATCGCCGAATTGTCGTGCCCCGGCACGTCGATCGGCGACACGACGTCTTCGGCGAGGACGCGACCGAGCGACGCGCGGATCGCGACGCGCTCGGTGGCTCGCACCGGCTCGAGGAACTGGCGGATCAGCGCCCGCGCGCGCTCGACCGGCATCGAGTCGGGATCGTAGTCGTCGGCGCACGAGGCGTCGCGAAGCGTCGCGGGTTTCATCGTCGTAACGTGTGCGGAGTCGGTGCGGAACGCGCCGATTCTACGCGGCCGACGCGTCGCTAGACGCCCAGTCCGATCTCGTGCTCGACGGTCACGCGGCCATCGTTCGCAAGTGCGATCACCGTGACCGTGCGGAGCGAGGCCTCGATGGCACGCCGGAACCCGTCGCGCGCCTCGTTCACGAGCCGGTCGCACTCGTGCGCGTCCGTGGCCCGCGCGATCGTCACGTGCGGCTCGTACCCGAACTCGGGCCGCAGGAATGGCGCGAGCGCGCGCCGGTACAGGCGATCGTGCAATTCGACGATCGCGTCGCGTCCCTGCGTGACGCGCAGGTGCACCCACTGGCCGGCGTACGCGTCGACACCGCGCAGCCGGATCGGGATCACCGGCCAGCGCGAAGCGACACGGCGCGCATGGGCGGCCACCTGTAGCGGGCTCAACGTGGAGGCGAACGGGAACACGAGCGTCACGTGCGCGGGCATCGCGCCGGCGAGCGGGTCGTGCTCGCGGCGGAACGCTTCCACGACGGCCAGCTCGCCCACGGGAAACGCGACGATCGCGCGCCGCACCAGCGGCGGCCGCGGAGGCGTTCGGCCACGGCGCACGCCGCGTCGCTAGCCCGCGGTGCGTGCGGCGTCGAGCTCGTCGCGGGTATTGATGTTGCGAAACGCATCGGCGCAGTCGTCGAACGCCACCTCGACGATGCGCAGCGAGGCGTACCACGCGTCGATCTTGCGCCCGCCGCCGGACAGGAATGCCGCCAGGTGCGCGAGCACGTCGGTTCGTACCAGCGCGAAGACGGGGTGGGGCTGCTCGAAGGTGCGCGCGACGGCGAGTTGCGCGTCGGCCGCCGCGAGCCCCGCACCGAGGCGCGCGACGAGGTCGCCCGGAAGGAAGGGCGAATCGCAGGGAACGGTCGCGGCGTAGCGCGTGCTCGTGCGCGCAAGGCCCGCGTGCAGTCCCGCCAGGGGCCCGGCGAATCCCTGGACCGCATCGGCCACCACCGGCACGCCGAACGCCGCGTAACGATCGGCGTTCTGGTTCGCATTGATCACGATCGTGCCGACCTGCGGCGACAGCCGCTCGATGACGTGCGCGACCATCGGCCGGCCGTCGAGCTCGACCAGCCCCTTGTCGACGCCGCCCATGCGACGGCCGAGGCCGCCGGCCAGGACGATGCCGGTGACGTCCTCGCGCGCGATCATTCGCCGGGAAGCGCGAAGGGCAGCCAGGCGACGTGCTCGGCCGCGAAGGCGTGTCCGCCGGGTTCCCGATCGACCGGATCGTCGAAGGCCGCGAGCGTGACGTGCGTCTCGCCCGGCCAGCGCTCCGAGGCGAAGAAAAGCTTCGTTCCGCACGCCGAGCAGAAGCTACGGCGCGTGCCGGGTGACGAGACGTGCTCGCGCAGGAGATCGCTACCTTCGGTCACCGTGACCTGCGCCGCCGGGAACCCGACCCAGGTGACGAACGCGGCACCGTGCGCGCGCCGGCAGCTCTCGCAGTGACAATGCGCGTTGAAGCGGGAAGGGAATCGCGCGATGAACCGCACGGCGCCGCAGTGACAGCGCCCGCGCGCGGAGCCGGCGGCCGGCGTCGACGTCATGCGTCGCGCCGGAACCGCTCGGCGCCGGTGAACAGCAGGTAGTGCTTGTTCGTGGCGCGCCCGATCATCGTCATGCCGACGCGCGACGCGATGTCGTGACCCATCTGCGTGAGTCCCGAGCGCGACACGAGGAACGGCACGCCCATCTGCGCCGCCTTGATGACCATCTCGGACGTCAGCCGGCCGGTCGTGTAGAAGATCTTGTCGCTGCCGTCGATGCGGTCGAGCCACATCTGCCCGGCGATCGCGTCGACGGCGTTGTGCCTGCCCACGTCCTCGACGAACATCAGGATGTCGGAGCGTTGCGGCGCGTTCGTCGCCAGCGCGCAGCCGTGCACGGCGCCGGCCTGCTTGTAGATCGTGTCGTAGGTGCGGACGCGGTCGAGGAGGTCGTACAGCGTCGATTGCGCGAGCGTCGCGCCGGCGGGCAGGCGGATGCTGTCGACGTCGTCCATCAGGTCGCCGAATACCGTGCCCTGTCCGCAGCCGGTGGTCTTCGTGCGCCTCGCGGTCTTCTCCTCGAGGTCCACGAGCCCGTCGCGCGTCCGCACCGAGACGGCGTCGACCTCCCAGTCGACGTGCACCGAGACGATGTCCTCGAGCGCGCCGACCAGGCGCTGGTTGCGCAGGTAGCCGATCGTCAACGCCTCGGGCGCGGCCCCCAGCGTCATCAGCGTGACGAGCTCCTGCTTGTCGACGTAGACCGTCAGCGGATGCTCGCCGGCGATCGCGACCTCGCGTGACTCGCCGCGTTCGTCCTGCGCGGTGACGTTGACGGTGACGGGCCTCGCGGCGCGCGTGAGCTCGGGGCGGTAGCGTGTGTCCATCGCGGGCGGGACGCTAGCCGCCGATGTAGCTCATCTCGACGCGCCGTCCGGTCGGCGTTTGCGCCGTGCGGATCTCCGAGTACCGGTCGGCGCGGCGCCGCCAGATCGCGACGATCGCATTGCGAAGCTGCGCGTCGCTCGCCCCCGAGCGGACGAGATCGCGCAGGTCGTGTCCCTGCGACGCGAACAGGCAGGTGTAGAGCCGGCCTTCGGTCGACAGTCGCGCGCGCGTGCAGTCGCGGCAGAACGCCTGCGTGACGGACGCGATGACGCCGATCTCGCCGGCCCCGTCGACGTAGCGCCAACGCTCGGCGACCTCGCCCGGATAGTTGGCGTCGATCGCCTCGAGCGGATGCACGCGGCCGATCATCGCGAGGATGTCCGACGCGGGCACGACGTCGTCCATCCGCCACCCATTGGTCGCGCCCACGTCCATGTACTCGATGAAGCGCACGATGTGGCCGCTGCCGCGGAAGTGCCGCGCGAGCGGCACGACCGACGACTCGTTCATGCCGCGCTTGACGACCATGTTGATCTTGACCGGCGCGAGGCCTGCCGCCGCGGCGGCGTCGATGCCCTCGAGCACGCTCGCCACGGGGAAGTCGACGTCGTTCATCGCGCGAAACGTCGCGTCGTCGAGCGAGTCGAGGCTCACCGTGACGCGCTTCAGCCCGGCACTGGCGAGATCGCGCGCCTTCCGAGCAAGCAGCGCGCCGTTCGTGGTGAGCGTGAGGTCCGGTTCGCCGGGCAGCCGTGCGAGCATTTCGACGAGGCGTTCGATGCGACGGCGCAGCAGAGGCTCGCCGCCGGTCAGGCGGATCTTGCGCACGCCGAGGTCGACGAAGACCCGCGCGACGCGGGCGATCTCCTCGAACGTGAGCAGCGCGTCGTGCGGCAGGAACGGGTAGTCGCGGCCGAAGACGTCCTTCGGCATGCAGTAGACGCAGCGGAAGTTGCAGCGGTCGGTCACCGAGATGCGAAGGTCGTGCAACGCGCGTCCGCGCGCGTCGCTCACGTCGCCTGCAACCAGCGGAGGACCGAACGCGGCACGGCGCGCGAACGAGTCGCCGTCCGCCGGGGCGGTCGCGCGTGCGTCGGCGAGCGGGATGACCTTGGGCATGAAAACGGCGCTGCGATGCGCGCCTGTCGAATCCGAATTTTATCAGAGGGGTAACTGGTGTACGATGCCGCCGCCCGTGAGCGCAACGAGCGCGCGCGGTGCGCCAAGACCATGCCGGTGACTCGGATACCCGTTGACGTGATCATGCAGCGGGTGCCGCTCGTCAACCGCTGGGCGACCGAGAGGTGGCAGCCGGCGGAGGTGATCGCGACGGGGGCTCCGCGGGTCGACGAGGAATGGGCGACCGGTGCAGCACAGCTCGTCGACCGCGGCGACGCGGGCGAACGCTGGCGCTTCCCCCGGCAGGTCGTCGAGCTGCATCGCAGCGAAGCCGAGGGCTACTATCTCAATCTCAGCACCGCAACGCCGTTCGCGTTCGTCATGTGGCGGCGATTCGACGACGGCATGGAACCGGTCGCACGGCCGGTGGTCGTTACGTTGAGCTACAACGAAGCGGCCCGCATGATGGATGGCGGCGAGCAGGTCGACCCGGTGCCGCTCGACGACCGCCTGCACGCATGGCTCGGGCCGTTCGTGGCCGAGCACTACAAGCCGGAGCCGCGCAAGAAGGCGCGCCGCAACGACCCGTTCGCGCAGGACGGTGGACGCGATCCCGCGTTCGATGCGGGCAAGATCCGCAGATCGTGACGATGTCCGACGAATCCCCCCTCACCGAGCGCTCGTTCCTTCGCCGCTGGTCGCAACGAAAGCTCGCGGCCGCGCGCGAATCGCAGCCGACCGAAGCGGCTCCGCCCGCGTGCGCCGACGCTGCGCCGCCGGTCGCGCCCGCCAGCGCCGCCATGCAGTCGGGCGCGGCCTCGGAACCGGCGGCGCCGCTGCCGGCGCCCGAGACGCTGTCGTTCGAGTCGGATTTCACGCCGTTCCTGCAGGCGTCGGTGGACCCGGCGGTCCGCAGCAAGGCGCTGCGCCGGCTGTTCGCCGATCCGCGGTTCAACGTCATGGACGGGCTCGACGTCTACATCGACGACTACGGGAAGTTCGAGCCGATTCCGCCCGAGCTCGTGAAGGAGCTGCGCCACGCCAAGTACCTGTTCGATCCGCCGGCGACCCGCATGACGGCTGAGGGCCACGTCGAGGACGTTCCGGACGATCCCCGCGAGCCGACCGAGCTCGCGGCGGCCGACGCGGCGACCGACCTGCCCAGGGAGGCGGCGCCTGCCGCGACGGGCGAGCGCGCGGACGAGACGCTCGACGAACCCGTGCCCGCGGTCGGTGGGACGAGACTACCGGCGCCATGAACTTAAGCGACAAGCAGCTGTTCCTGTGCTCGTGCAACGGCACGTCGCCGGTCGACGCCGACGCCGTGGCGAGCGCGCTCGCGCTCGATCGCGCGCCCGTCGTGCACACGATGCTGTGCCAGAAGCAGCTCGCGAGCTTCGCCGACGGCGCGCGCGGCGACGTGATCGTCGGCTGCACGCAGGAAGCGAAACTGTTCGCCGACGTCGCCGCCGAAACGTCGCGCGCGCAGGCGATCCGCTTCGTGAACCTGCGCGAGGCCGGCGGCTGGTCGCCGGAGGCGCGCGGCGCCACGCCGAAGCTCGCCGCGTTGCTCGCACAGGCTGCGCTTCCCGATCCCGAGCCGGTGCCGAGCGTTTCGTATCGGTCCGACGGGCAGCTGTTGATCGTCGGCCAGATCGACGCGGCGCTGTTCTGGGCCGATGCGTTGAAGGACCGCATGGCGGTGACCGTGCTCGTCACCGGACGCGCGAGCGGACGCGAGCTGCCGCTCGACCGCAGCTATCCGGTGTACAGCGGAACGCTCGACGGGCTGACCGGCTGGCTGGGCGCCTTCGAGGCGACCTGGTCGCAGGTCAATCCGATCGACCTCGAGCTCTGCACGCGCTGCAACGCGTGCATTCGCGCGTGTCCCGAGCAGGCGATCGACTTCAGCTACCAGGTGGACCTCGATCGGTGCCGCTCGCATCGCGATTGCGTGGCGGCCTGCGGCCCCGTGGGTGCGATCGACTTCGCGCGCCGCGACCGCGCGCGCGCCGAGCGGTTCGACCTCGTGCTCGATCTCGACGGCGGGGCGTTCCGGATGCGCGTGCCGCCGCAGGGCTACTTCGCCCCGGCGCGCGACCCGGCGTCGCAGGCGAAGGCGGTGGCCGAGCTCGCCACGCTGACCGGAGAATTCGAAAAACCGAAGTACTTCAGCTACAAGCCGTCGATCTGCGCGCACGCGCGCTCGCGCAAGGTCGGATGCACCGCCTGCATCGACGCGTGCGATACGGCGGCAATCCGCCCGGACGGCGACAAGATCGCGGTCGAGCCGCATCTGTGCATGGGCTGCGGAACCTGCGCGACCGTGTGTCCGTCGGGCGCGATCTCGTTCGCCTATCCCGCGGTGGCCGATCTCGGCACGCGCGTTCGCACGCTGCTCGGGACCTACGCCGCCGCCGGCGGGCGCGATGCCTGCCTGCTGTTCCACGGACCGAAAGGCGCTGCTGCGCTGGCGCGCTACGCCCGCCACGGACGCGGTTTGCCGGCCCGCGTCATTCCGGTCGAAGTGCACAGCGTCGATTCGGTGGGGCTCGACGTGTGGCTGGCCGCCATCGCCTGGGGCGCGAGCCGCGTCGTCGCCATGACGTCGGCGGACGACCTCGCGCGCTTTAACGCCGTCGTCGGTTTCCAGATGCGGCTGGGGGACACGATCCTCCAGTCGCTCGGCTACCAGGGCGAGCATTTGCGGGCCGTCGCGGGTGACGACCCTCGCGCGCTCGACCCGGCGTTGTGGACGCGCGACGTTCCGCTCGGTCCCCGCGTGCCGGCGACGTTCGCCGCGACCAACGACAAGCGCACGACGATCGCATTGGCGCTCGAGCATCTCGCGCTGCACGCGCCCGTGCCTCGCGAGCGCATCGCGTTGCCGCCCGGATCGCCGTTCGGCGCGATCGCCGTCGCCGCCGACCGGTGCACGATGTGCCTCGCCTGCGTCGGGAGCTGCCCGGAGGGTGCGATCCTCGACAACGCCGAGCGCCCGCAGCTTCGCTTCATCGAGACCAAGTGCGTCCAGTGCGGCATCTGCGCGTCGACCTGCCCGGAGAACGCGATCGCGCTCGTGCCGCAGCTCGACCTCACGCCCGCGGCGCGCCAGCCGCGCGTGCTGAACGAGGCCGCGATCTTCGCCTGCATCAGCTGTGGCAAGCCGCTCGGCACCGAGAAGATGATCGGCGCGATGCTGGCCCGGCTGACCGGCCACCCGATGTTCGCGGCGCCGGGCTCGATCGACCGCCTCAAGATGTGCGCCGACTGTCGCGTCGTCGACCTGGTACGCAACGAGAAGTCGGTGGACATCCGCGAGATTTGATGCAGCGCCGCATGGAATCCGCGCCGCTCGCCTTTGTTCACCCCATCGAGCCCGAAGACCGGGCCCGCGCGAACTTCTACGCCGTGCTGTCGACGCTGTTCCGCGATGCACCCGATGCCGCGGTCCTGCGCACGCTGGGGCAGGCGGACGAGCTGCCGCCGGCCGAGGCGGGCGACCTGCCGGATCTCTGGAACCGCCTCGTCGCCGCCTGCCGGGCAATGGACCCGGACGCCGCACGCCAGGAGTACTGGGACCTTTTCGTGGGCACCGGAAAGAGCGAGATCAACCTGCACGCCTCGCACTGGCTGACCGGCTTCATGATGGAAAAACCGCTCGTCCAGCTGCGCGAGGAGCTCCAGCGGCTGGGATTGGCACGCCGGCCGGAAAGCCCACTCGTCGAGGATCACCTCGCCGCGCTGTGCGAAACCATGCGACTTCTGATCGAGGGGCACGACGGGCGCCGCCCGGCGTCGGTGGCTGAACAAAAGGGCTTTTTCGAGCGGCACCTGCTGGCCTGGGTGCCGGATCTGTGCACCGCTTTGAAGCAGAATGAGCTTGCCAACTTCTACCGGCCGGTAGGAGAATTTACGGAATCATTCGTGGCGATCGAACGTGACTCGCTCGCCATCGGTTGACGAACAGTCACGAAGGTTTTTTTCCGGAGGAATCGCATGCGCATCCCGCCGCAGCGTGATGGTCACGTGCCGACGTCGTCGGCGTCCCCGTCTCCCGATGCGAACCTGAAGCGCCGCCGCTTCCTCTTCGCGCTGGGCGCGGGCTCGGCCGCCACGGCCGCCGCCGCGACGCAGGCCATCGCTGCGCCGGCGGCCGCCGTCGCACCGGCCGCCACCAAGGACAAGAGCTCCGGCTATCGCGAGACCGAGCACGTCCGCGATTACTACGCGTCCACGCGCATCTAGGAGAGTGCCCATGCTGACGCGCAAAGCCGAAGGACAAGCGTCCCGCACGCGCCTCGTTCGTCGCGCCGGTGCACCGGCGACGATGGACCGGCGCCTGTTCCTCAAGCGCTCGGGGCTCGTCGCGGGCGCGGGCGCGCTCGCGACGCAGCTGCCGTATCAATCGATCGGCAAGGCCGACGCCGCCACCGAGGCGCCGAGCGGCGGCAAGCAGGAAGTGAAGCGCACCGTGTGCACGCACTGCTCGGTCGGCTGCGCGATCGACGCCGTGGTCGAGAACGGCGTCTGGGTGCGGCAGGAGCCGGTGTTCGATTCACCGCTCAATCTCGGCGCGCACTGCGCGAAGGGCGCGTCGGTACGCGAGCATGGCCACGGCGAGCATCGGCTGAAGAGCCCGATGAAGCTCGTCAACGGCAAGTACCAGAAGATCAGCTGGGAGCAGGCCATCAACGAGGTCGGCGACAAGCTGCTCGCGCTTCGCAAGGAGGCGGGCCCCGACTCGGTGTTCTGGATCGGCAGCTCGAAGCACAACAACGAGCAGTCGTACCTGTTCCGCAAGTTCGTGTCGTACTTCGGCACGAACAACATGGACCACCAGGCGCGGATCTGCCACTCGACGACCGTCGCCGGCGTAGCCAACACCTGGGGCTACGGCGCGATGACGAACTCGTACAACGACATGCAGAACACGAAGTGCGCGCTCTACATCGGCAGCAATGCCGCCGAGGCGCACCCGGTGTCGATGCTCCACATGCTGCATGCCAAGGAGACCGGCGCGAAGATGATCGTCGCCGATCCCCGCTTCACGCGCACCGCCGCGAAGGCGGACATGCACTGCCGCATCCGGTCCGGCAGCGACATCCCGTTCCTGTTCGGCGTGCTGCACCACATCTTCAAGAACGGCTGGGAAGACAAGAAGTACATCAACGACCGCGTCTACGGCATGGACAAGGTCCGCGAGGAGGTGATGGCGAAGTGGACGCCCGACAAGGTCGAGGAGGCCTGCGGCGTTCCGGAAGCGCAGGTCGCGCGCGTCGCCGAGATGATGGCGAAGAACCGGCCGTCGACGATCGTCTGGTGCATGGGGCAGACGCAGCACACGATCGGCAACGCCATGGTGCGCGCCTCGTGCATCCTGCAGCTCGCGCTCGGCAACATCGGCGTGTCGGGCGGCGGCGCGAACATCTTCCGCGGCCATGACAACGTGCAGGGCGCGACCGACGTCGGCCCCAACCCCGATTCGCTGCCCGGCTACTACGGCATCGCGGCCGGCTCGTGGCGGCACTTCGCCGCGGTGTGGGGCGTCGACTACGACTGGATCAAGAGCCGCTTCGTCTCCCAGGCGATGATGGAGAAGCCGGGGATGACCGTGTCGCGCTGGATCGACGGCGTGCTCGAGAAGAACGAGCTGATCGACCAGGACAGCAACCTCCGCGCCGTCGTCTACTGGGGCCACGCGCCCAACAGCCAGACGCGCGGCAAGGAGATGGTCGAGGCGATGAAGAAGCTCGACATGCTCGTCGTCATCGATCCGTATCCGTCGGCGACGGCGGCCATGGCCGCGATGGTACGCAAGGACGGCGTGTACCTGCTGCCCGCGGCGACGCAGTTCGAGACGTCCGGCTCGTGCACGGCGTCCAACCGTTCGCTGCAGTGGCGCGAGCGCGTGATCTCGCCGCTGTTCGAGTCGCAGACCGATCACGCGATCATGTACGCGCTCGCGAAGAAGCTCGGCTACGGCGCCGAGTTCGTCAAGAACTACAAGGTCATCAAGCCGGACGGCGAGCGCAAGTTCGACGAGCCCGAGATGGAATCGGTGCTCCGCGAGATCAACAAGGGCGTGTGGACGATCGGCTACACCGGCCAGTCGCCGGAGCGGCTCAAGCTTCACATGAAGAACATGAACACGTTCGACGTGAAGACGCTGCGCGCCAAGGGCGGTCCCTGCGACGGCGACTACTTCGGCCTGCCGTGGCCGTGCTACGGCAACCCGGAGATGAAGCACCCGGGCTCGCCGAACCTGTACGACACGACGCGTCACGTGATGGACGGCGGCGGCTGCTTCCGCGCCAATTTCGGCGTCGAGCGCGACGGCGTGAACCTGCTCGCCGAGGACGGCTCCGGCCCGAAGGGTGGCGATCTCATGTTCGGCTATCCGGAGATCGACCACGTGCTCGTGAAGAAGCTCGGCTGGTGGGACGAGCTGACCGACGACGAGAAGAAGGCCGCCGAGGGCAAGAACTGGAAGACCGACCTGTCGGGCGGGTTGATCCGCGTCGCGATGACCAAGCATGGCGCGCATCCGTTCGGCAACGCCAAGGCGCGCGCGGTCGTCTGGAACTTCCCCGACCCGGTGCCGATCCACCGCGAGCCGATCTACTCGACGCGTCCGGACCTGGTCGCGAAGTACCCGACGCACGCGGACAAGATGGCCTTCTGGCGCCTGCCGACGCTCTACAAGAGCGTGCAGGACAAGAACGCGAACATCGGCAAGGAGTATCCGCTGATCCTCACCAGCGGCCGCCTGGTCGAGTACGAAGGTGGCGGCGAGGAAACCCGCAGCAATCCATGGCTCGCCGAGTTGCAGCAGGAGAACTTCGTCGAGATCAATCCGCGCGACGCGAACGACCGCGGCATCCGCGACGGCGAGTACGTGTGGGTGCGCACACCGACGGGCGCGCAGCTCAAGGTCAAGGCGATGGTCACCGAGCGGGTCGGCGCGGGCACCACGTTCATCCCGTTCCACTTCTCCGGATGGTGGATGGGCAAGGACATGCTCGAGTTCTATCCGACCGGCGCGGCGCCGCTGGTGCGCGGCGAAGCGGTCAACACCGCGACCACCTACGGTTACGACTCGGTCACGATGATGCAGGAGACCAAGACGACCGTCTGCCAGGTCGCCAAGGTCGCGGCGTAAGGGGGGAGCGAACATGGCACGAATGAAGTTCCTGTGCGACGCCGAACGTTGCATCGAGTGCAACGGCTGCGTCACCGCGTGCAAGCAGGAGCACGAGATCCCGTGGGGCGTGAACCGCCGCCGCGTCGTCACGATCAACGACGGCGTGCCCGGCGAGCGCTCGATCTCGGTCGCCTGCATGCACTGCTCGGACGCTCCCTGCGCGGCCGTCTGCCCGGTCGACTGTTTCTATCGCACCGAGGAAGGCGTCGTCCTGCACGACAAGGATCTGTGCATCGGCTGCGGCTACTGCTTCTACGCGTGCCCGTTCGGCGCGCCGCAGTTCCCGCAGGCCGGCGCGTTCGGCGTGCGCGGCAAGATGGACAAGTGCACGTTCTGCGCCGGCGGTCCCGAGAAGGACCTGTCGGAGGTCGAGTTCCGCAAGTACGGCCGCAACCGGCTCGCCGAAGGCAAGCTGCCCGCATGCGCGGAGATGTGCTCGACCAAGGCGCTGCTCGGCGGCGACGGCGACGTGCTCGCCGACATCTATCGCCAGCGCGTCACCGTGCGCGGCAAGGGTGGCGAGGTGTGGGGATGGGCGACGGCGTACGGACCCGCGCCCGCGGGCGGCCAGGCGCCCGGCGCCGCGCCGGCGCCGGGTCAGTCGGCACCGACGGGGCAGAAGTCATGAGGCGGACGACCGGAGCAGTGATGATGTCGTGCGCTGTCGCGCTCGTGCTCACGGCGTGCGGCGAGCGCCCGCAGGTCGTGAGCTACAAGCAGGGCAGCTACCAGGGCAAGCCGGACACGCAGCCCTGGACCAACGCGCCGTACAACGGCGACCGCAAGCAGTGGGACGATGCGATCCGCACGCGCAACCAGACGCAGAACGAGTACAAGCGCATCGGCGGCTAGGAGCGAGTCTATGACGGGCATGTTCTCGCGCGCGTTCGTCGCCGCGCTGGCCGCGTGCTGGCTGGCGGCGGCCGGCGCGCAGCAGACGGCGGCACCGCTGCCGGCCGAGCGCGATCCGGCGAAGCTGGAAGGTGATCTCACCAAGTTGCAGCAGCAGCGCCAGCAGTCGCAGCCGCTCAACAACGCCCCGGTGTGGAAGGAGGTGCGCAGCGGCGCGCCGCAGTACACGAGCCTGCCGGGTCGCGAGACCAACGTGCTGATCCAGTCGGAAGGTCAGACGTGGCGCGCGACGCGCGTTCCGATCGCGACGGTCGGCGGGTTCCTGTTCGTCGCCACGCTGCTCGCCATCGCCGCGTTCTACCTGTGGCGCGGACCGATCCGCGTGCACGGGGCGCCGAGCGGCCGCCTGATCGAGCGGTTCAGCGCGGTCGAGCGAACCGTGCACTGGACGGTGGCGATCTGCTTCGTGACGCTGGGCATCACGGGGCTGATCATCACGTTCGGCAAGACGGTGTTGCTGCCGCTGATCGGCTACACGCTGTTCGCGTGGCTCGCGATCCTCGCGAAGAACCTGCACAACTTCGTCGGCCCGATCCTCGTCATCGCGCTGCCCATCATGATCGTGCTGTTCCTGCACGAGAACCTGTTCCGCTCGTACGACTGGGCGTGGTTCCGCAAGATGGGCGGGTACGTCACCGGCGAGCACGTCCCGGCGGGCAAGGCGAACGCGGGCCAGAAGGTGCTGTTCTGGCTCATGGTCGTCATCGTCGGCCTCACGCTGTGCGTGACCGGGCTGATCCTCGACTTCCCCAACTTCAACCAGACCCGGCAGACGATGCAGACGGCGAACACGATCCATCTGATCGCCGGGATCGTCGGCGTCGTGCTGGTCGCCGGCCACATCTACCTCGGCACCGTGGGCATGCGCGGTGCGTGGGAAGCGATGCGCTACGGCTACGTCGACGAGACGTGGGCGCGCGAGCACCACGAGTACTGGTACAACGACGTCATGGCGGGCCGCGTGAAGCGCGGCGAGGCACCGCGCGAGTTGCCGCCGGTGCGGCGGCCGGCCTGACGCGACACCCGGGCAACAGGAGGAGGGAAGAGGAAGATGAAGACCTTGCGAGCACTCGTAGCGGCCGGCATCGTCGTCGCATCGTTCGGCGTCGCCGTCGCGAAGTTGCCGCCCCCGCCGCCGCTCACCGAAGAGCAGAAGAAGGCGGCGGAGGAGAAAAAGGCGAAGGACGCGGCGGCGGCGGAAGCCGCCAAGGCGCTGCAGGCGCGCGCCGAGGATCGCGTGGCGGCGAAGTACTTCGCCGAAATGAAGGCCAAGGGCAAGCAGGTCCCCGCGCCGCAGCTGGGGCCGTCGGCCGATGCGAGCAAGGCCGCGCCGGTGTCGAGCAAGCCCGAGAAGCAGATGGTGCACTCGCCGCCCGAGACGAAGCGCTAGCGCCAACGAGCGGACGTGGAAAGCGGCGGGGCGACCCGCCGTTTTTTTTCGACTCGTCCGCGCTTGCGCGTGGGCTCGCAGCCGGCGACGGCTCGCCGGGTCCAATTTCGGGTCCGGTATAATCCGCCGCGGAGAGATGGCCGAGTGGTCGAAGGCGCCTGACTCGAAATCAGGTATACGGCAACGTATCCAGGGTTCGAATCCCTGTCTCTCCGCCAATTGCACGACGGCCGCCCACGCGGCCGTTCGCGCGAGGCGCGCGTGACCGAAGCGTCCTCCTATCTCCTCGCGAACCAGGCGTCCGAGCTCGAGCGGCTGCAGTTGCAGTCCCGCGTCTGGGAGCCGTCCGGGCGTTCGCTGCTCGCGCAACTGAAGCCACTGTCGTCACCGGCAACGGCGGTCGACATCGGCTGCGGTGCGATGGGATGGCTGCGTGCGCTGAGCGCGTGGACGGGCGCCGGAGGGTACGTCGTCGGCACCGATGTCGACGATCGCATGCTTGCCGCCGCGCAGGCGTTCGTGACGCAGGAAGCGCTGGCCAACGTGTCGGTGCGCAAGGACGACCTGTTCGCCTCGGGATTGCCCCCGGCGTCGTTCGACCTGGTGCACGCGCGGTTCCAGATCGCACCGCTCGGGCGAGCCCGCGAGCAGCTCACTGCCTACGTGGCGCTGGCCAAACCCGGCGGCCTGATCGTCATCGAGGATCCCGACA
>Ga0307410_10000540_pt1 | contig 15524 bp, 15 predicted proteins | sample 322Ometagenome_3_FD_203707 | JGI IMG/M metagenome (GOLD analysis project Ga0307410, IMG submission 203707) | Maize rhizosphere microbial communities from greenhouse at UC Davis, California, United States - 322HYB-O-3 | ecosystem: Host-associated > Plants > Roots > Rhizosphere > Soil | place... | reverse complement strand
GTCCTCCTCGTGGATGCAGATCGCGTTGGCGATGGTGTACGGCTCGCCCTTGCTGTTGTGCAGCACGGCGTCGAGATAGCGGATCTCGCCCAGGCAGTCGCAGCCCAATTCCAGCGACGTGGTCATGAATCCCAGACCCCATTCGCCGATGTCGAATGCGGTGCGCCGGTAGTGGTCCTCCGATGAGTCCCGGTAGGGGACGATCATCTCGGCAAGCGATATCCGGTGTGCCACAGAGCGTCCCCGGTCACCGTCGCGGTAGCTGATGGTGTGCAGCGTCATCCCCTCGCGGTGGTTGAAGCCGATCCGCAGCGACCAGTTCTGCCATTGCAGCAGGTTGCCGTCGAGGGTGAACGACGGCCCCTCGGGCTGCTCGATGTGCAGCGGTTTCAGAGGTTCCCGGCGCGATGCCGACCGGATGGCCTCCGGGATCATGCTCGGCACGTATTCGCCCATCACCTCGGGCTTCTCGACACCAGCGCCAGAAAACGGGCCACTGTCCTCGACGCGCAGCAACTCCATGGCGTTGAGGTCGATCACGCAGTGCAATCCGCTGACGAGATTGGCGTACGGACTGCCGCCGGCCGAATCTCGCATCCACGTGTCCGACCAGCCGATCCGACGGTCGCGGTATTCAGGGGGCGCGACCGCGTTGCCGTAGGTCCAGGTGTCGAAGAACACGAGGTCGATGTCCGTGATGCCGCGCTTGTTCAGTGCGGCCGCGACGTCAGGGTGTGATCGCAGCAGCCGGTCACACTCGGCGAATTCGTCGACGGTGAAGTTCGCCTGCACGCCCGGAATGTGCTCGAACGACTCCACCCGGTCGTCGGTCAGCGACACCGTGCTCTTGTACGTCGCGTTGGCGCCCCGCTCAAAGCACGTCACTCTCGCGCGTCGCGGCGGCGACGCTCCCCCGCCGTCGAACTCGCGCAATTCGGACTTGCTGGGTTCGATCAGTTCGATGGACGCGTACCGCCAACCCAGGTCGGACGCCGCCGATCCTTCGGCTCCGGCGCCGACACCGTGCTCGCGTTTCAGGATCGAAGCGACCGCTGTGAATTCCTCGCCGCTAAGCGGATCCAGGGGGTAAGCCACGGGAATCACGCAACCACATCCTTGGCAGGATGCGCAGCGATTTCCGGCACGGCAACGGATTCAGCGGCCGGCCAGTGTGAAGCCCTCCCACGCCTGGCGGCGGTCGGCGTGCGGATCGAACTCGACACGCGGTCGGCTGTCGAAAACTCGTACCGCCCGCTCGGGGTCGGCGTATGTGGGCCAATCCGCTCCGGGCACCCCGGTGTCGGCAAAGGCCCGCCAGCGCGACTGCACATCGTCGCTCACGCGCAGGGCCGTCTTGCGATCCGCGGCGGCGGTGAGCAGCTTTCCGAAAGTTGTTCGGTAGACATCGAATACCGCAAGCAACTCCGTGGCGTGCGTGGCGCCCAGCCCCGACCAGCGCAACGTCCGAGGTGCGTAGTCGTAGCGGTACAGGTAGGTGGGGGCATGCCGGCTGTGAGCCTCGGCGATCTGCCAGGCCGCCGATCCGAACGCGAAGTCGCTGCCGAACTGGATACACGCAGCTGAGTCGGGGTAACCGGGGTATGCGGAGGTGATGCGTTCGCGCTCAGCGGGTTCCGTTGCAGAGAGCAGCCGTTCGATCATCGGCTCCGTCATCGGCAGCAGTTTGAGGAACCGTCCGAACAGCCTGGCCTCCTCGGCATTGGTGCCGACGATGAGCGGAACGCGGTGGGCGTGTCCGTCACGCATCGCCTCGACCGGGTCACGCGGCAGATACTCGGTTCCGCTGGTGGGGCCCGCCGCGAACGCGCCCAGCATTTCGCGCTGGCCCGCGACGATGAGCCGTTCGAACGCCGTTACCAGTTCCGTGGGCCGGGCGGCCATCACGGCGGCCGCGCCGGTAGCCGCACCGGCGTCGACAAGCTCGGCGAACTTGGTGGCGTAGTCGGCCGCGATATCCGGCGTGCGAACCATCCCGGCGGCCGGACTTTCGGAAATAGCCTGGGCGAAAAGGTCTTTAGCGGCAGGAACGGCCAGCAGCGTCGCGACCGCGTGCGCGCCGGCACTTTCGCCGAAGATCGTCACCTTGTCTGGGTCGCCGCCGAAGACCGCGATGTTCTCGCGGACCCAACGAAGGGCCATCACCAGGTCGCGCAGGTAGAGGTTGTCATCGAAGGTGTGCTCACTGTTGGACAGCGACGACAGGTCAAGACATCCCAGCGCCCCCAGTCGGTAGTTCACCGACACATAGACGCAGCCTTGGCGCGCCAGCGCCGCGCCGTCGTAGATCGGAGTCGCCGAGCTTCCCATGAAGTACCCGCCGCCGTGGATGAAGACCATGACCGGCATCGGCCCCGCAGGCGGCGACGTCGGGGTCACCACGTTGAGGGTCAGGCAGTCCTCGCTCATCGGCTGGTACTTACCCGGGGCGAGCATCGTGTACATGCGCTGCTGGGGCGAGCAGTAGCCGACACCGTGGCAGTAACGCACGCCTGGCCATGGCTCGACGGGTTGGGGCGCGCGCAGACGCAGCTGACCGACCGGCGGGCGCGCATACGGGATCGCGCGCCAGCGATTCACTCCGTCGCGGGTGAAGCCCTCTACGGTGCCGGAGGCGATGGTCGCGCGGACCGTGTGTTGATGCATCACCTGACGGTAGCGAATGCCAGGCGCCGCCGCGCCTGGGCGGGATCGGCGCGTCGGCCCGCTAGCCTGGCCGGTATGCGAGTGGCCGGGCTGATCGCGATCTTGATGCTGGTAGCAGGGTGTTCGTCGTCGACAGACGGCGGCGCCGAACGGATCACTCCGATACCACCAGACACCAGCAGACCCTCGTCGACCGCCTCCACGACGACGACAGCACCGACCACGCCGCCCACCCCGGGAGCGCCGGTGGCCGACGTCATTGCCTGGATCGAGGCGGGCGAAGCGGCCGACGCCGCCGAGTATCACGTGGCTACCCGAGAAGGGGTGACCACTGATCTCGGCGAGGACGTCGCGTTCATCACCCCCTCGGGCAAGACCAACTGCATGACCGACTCGAAATACAGCGACGGGGCGCTGGCGTGTCTGGTCGATCTCACCGACCCGCCCCCGCGGCCTGCCGACGCGTACGGCGAGTGGAAGGGCGGCTGGGTCGACTTCGACGGCAAGAGTGTCACCGTCGGATCCGTACACGGCGACCCCGGCCGGTTCACCGCGGGCACGGGTCCCGAATTGCCATACGGCCGGGCTCTGGGGTTCGGCGACTTCCAGTGCCGCGTCGATACCGTCGGCTTGTTCTGCGCCAACCGCGCCAACAATACGGCGGCTCGCTACAGCGAAGCGGGCATCGAACCGTTCGGTTGTCTGCAGCCGGTTACCGCTCCGCCACAGATCGGCGAGAAATTCAGTTGCTGATCAGACGGTCGTGTGCCGGGTAGGCATGCACGACCACCGAGCCCAGTTTCGGAATCACGTGCGCCAGTTCGTGTTCAGCGCTGTGGGCGACGGCATGCGCCTCGGCGAGGCTCAATGACGGATCGACATCGAGTTCGGTGTCGGCCTCGAGGCGGTGCCCAACCCATCGCATCCTGAGTCGCCGGACGCCACGGACGCCGGGCTGGCCCGACAGCACGGTGCGCGCGGTGTCCAAATATTCGGGATCGATGCGGTCCAACAGCCGGCCGAACACATCCCGCGCCGCGACGACCAGCACGGCGCCGATGGCGCCCGCGATGACCAATCCGACGATCGGGTCGGCCAGTGGGAACCCCATTCCCACGCCTAGCGCGCCCACCACCACCGCCAGCGAGGTCAAACCGTCTGCGCGAGCGTGCATTCCATCCGCACGCAGCGCCGCCGACCCGATCCGGCGCCCCACCCGTATGCGGTACACCGCGACCACCTCGTTGCCGACGAATCCGACAAGTCCAGCTGCGATCACCCAGCTCAGATGGCTCAATGGCATTGGATTGATGAGCCTGCGCACGGCTTCGACGGCGGCAACCAGCGCAGAGACTGCGATGGCCGTCAACACGAATAGACCCGCCAAGTCCTCCACACGACCGAATCCGTAGGTGTAGCGCCGGGTTGCGGCGCGTCGGCTCATCGCGAACGCGATCCACAGCGGCACTGCGGTCAGTGCGTCGGAGAAGTTGTGCACGGTGTCGGCGAACAGCGCCACCGAGCCCGACACGGCGACGACGACCAGCTGCGCTGCCGCGGTGATGCCGAGGACGACAAGACTGATCTTGACCGCGCGGATGCCTGCGGCGCTGTCGCGCAGTTCGTCGTCGATGCGGTCGCTGTGGTCGTGTGAATGTCCGACTCCCACTACCCCACTCCTTTGTCGTGCAAGACGCGCAGCTCACCCTCGTCCAGGTGGTGCGCGGGTACGCCGCCCGTCGCATGCTCGGCGTTGTGCACCGCATCGGTCACCAGTTGGCGGACGTGATCGTTTTCGAGCCGGTAGAAGACCTGAGTGCCCTCGCGGCGAGTCCGCACGAGGTGTGCCATCCGGAGCTTGGCGAGGTGCTGTGAAACCGATGGCGCCGGCTTGGCGACGCGTGATGCAAGGTCGTTGACTGACATCTCACGGTCCGCCAACGCCCACAGCAGCTGCACCCGGGTTGCATCGGCCAGCATCCTGAACACCTCGACGACCAGGTCGGCCTGGTCGTCGGCGAGACGGCGGGCGCAGACCTGCTTATCTGCATTCATGCGTAGATATTAGCTCAGGGCTCAGGCCGGCGGCTTCGCTTTCGCCCGAGCGCGGTCCGGGTAGATCTGCGTCATGCCGATCGCACCGACGATCACCACGATCGGGATCACCGCCTTGGTCCAGCTGACGGTGGTCGGCGCCGCCACCGCGACGTAACCCAGGACCGCGATGAGCGCGAACACCAGGGCCCACATCAGCGTGAGGACCTGATTGGTGCGTCGGAATGCCGCCTTCTCCCACCCATGCCGCGGCGCCGACGGCGGCGCGTACTGCTGGGTGAAGGGGACGAAAGCCAGCGAGCCGAGGGCCATCACCGCGAGGACACCGCCGGACAGTGTCGTCGCATACGTGTCCATCCAGTCCCGATCCGCTGCGCCGCCGATCATGCCGGCGATCGTCACGCCGACGAAGAACACGATGGTGACCACATCGAGCAACCTCGCCCCGCCGCGGCCCGCCGAGATGCCGAGGATCAACGCCGAGATCACTGCACAGATTGCGCCGAACATCCACGTGCTGGGCCCGTCGGCGACGACCCAGTAGACGATCCACGGCGCGAAACCGACGAACGGGCTGCGCTCGAACCATTCGTCCACCACTCAGGTTTACCCAACCTCCGGCGCCGAGGCAAAAGCACCGGGTCGGCGGCATTCCTCGTCAAGCGACGCCCTTGTGCTTCAACAGCGGAAGCACGCCTTCGGCGAACCAGTACGCCTCCTCCAGATGGGGATAGCCGGAGAGGATGAACTCGTCGAAGCCGACCGAGTGGTACTCGTAGATCAGGTTCGCAACCTCTTCGTGGCTGCCGACCAGCGCCGTGCCCGCTCCACCACGCACCAACCCGACGCCTGCCCACAGGTTGGGGTAGATCTCCAGACTGTCCAGTCGGCCGCCGTGCAGCGCGGTCATCCGCCGCTGGCCTTCGGACTCCGACTTGGCGTGCAGCTCAGTCTGTTTGGCAATATCCTCCGGGTTCAGTTCGGCGAGCAACTCGTCGGCAACGGCCCACGCCGCCGCGGATGTGTCCCGGCTGATGGTGTGCAGCCGGATACCGAAGCGCACCTTGCGGCCGCGTTCCTCAGCCAGCTTGCGGACCCGCTCGATCTTCGCTGCGGCAGCTTGCGGCGGCTCACCCCACGTCAGGTAGACGTCGACGGACTCGGCGGCGATCGGCAGTGCAGCCTCCGATGACCCGCCAAAGTAGATCTGCGGCAGCGGTTCTGGCGGGGTAGACACCCGTGCGTCCTTCACTGTGTAGTGCTTGCCCTCGAAATCGAGTGACGCCTGACGCCACAGTGTGTTGACGATGTGCAGGAACTCCCCCGTGCGGGAATAGCGCTCATCGTGGCCGAGCCAGTCACCGAACCGGCGCTGCTCGACGTCATCGCCGCCGGTGACGATGTTGAGCAGCACCCTGCCCTCGGAGAACCGCTGAAGTGTCGCGGTCTGTTGCGCGGCCAGCGTGGGCGGCACCAGGCCGGGCCGGAATGCGACCAGGAACTTGAGACGTTCGGTTTCGGCGAGCAGCGCCGCGGCGGTCAGCCACGCGTCCTCGCACCAGGTACCTGTGGGGGTCAGCACGCCTTCGTAGCCCAGTCGGTCCGCGGCGCGGGCGACCTCGGCGAGGTACCTGCGCGACGGCGCGCGGTAGTTGGCGGGCACGGTGTGGTGAGACGAGGCGTGCGATGCGCCGACGATGGATCTGCTGTCACCGTTGGTGGGCAGGAACCAGAAGAACTTCGCGGGCGGAGACGGCGGTTCGGCTTGGGCCGTCGGAGACGGCGGTTCGGCTTGGGCGGTCGGAGACGGCGGTTCGGCTTGGGCGGTCGGAGACGGCGGTTCGGCTTGGGCTGTGCCTGAAGTTAATTCGGGCTTTTGGGACATGATCTCTCCTAGTCGCGGTTGATGTACAGGGGGGCGAGCACGTCGCTGTAGCGCCGGTCGACCCAGCGGGAAAACTCCGGCGCCGAGCTGATCTGGTCCGATTTCGCGAATAGATCAGCCAGCTCCTGTTCGGACGCGACGAGCTGATCGGACAGATCGGTGGGCAACCGTAGGCTGCGGCCCTGGGCCAGGGTGGCGACTTCGAGGGGCAGGCCGACCTCCTCGGCGTAGGCCTTCACCCACTGCTCACGGTTGTCGCGGGCCCACCGGACCGCCTTGGCGTAGCGCACCAGCAAGTCGCTCACCGCCGTGTTGCGTTTCGGATCGGCCAGCGCGGTGTCAGAGGCCACACCGAAGCCGGCACCGTTGGTGATGCCGGTCGCGCGGGCGATGCTGCGCACCGGGAGGTCGGTTTCCGCCTGGGCGGTGTAGGGGTCCCACACCGCCCAGACGTCGACGCGGCGCTGCGTGAACGCCGAAAGCGCATCGGCGGGCTGAAGGAACACCAGTTCGACATCGGCGGGCGTCAGCCCTGCCCGTTCGAGCTGAACCAATGTGTGGCCATGCGCGGAACTGCCCTTGGCGACGGCGACCTTCTTGCCGCGCAGATCGTCGACAGTCTGAATAGGCGAGCCGGAATGGACGAGGATCTGATCACCGAATCCCCCGCCGTCGTAGGCGGACACGATCTTCACTTTCGCATTGGATGCTGCACCGAAGATGGGCGGTGTATTCCCGGTGATCGCGAAGTCGATCTTGCCCGCGGTGGCTGCCTCGATCTGCGGTGGCCCAGATGTGAAGGTCGAGAACGCGATCTTGTAGGGCAGGTTGTCGAGCGCGCCTGCCGCCCGCAGCAGCGCCTCGGTGCCACCCTTCTGGTCGCCGACGTTGAGCGTCAGGTCGGATAGTTCCGAAAGTGCCACCGTGGCAGGCGCTTCGGATGGGCCTGCGCTGTCCTGACGAGACACGCACCCCACGACCAGTAGGGCGACGAGCGCAGTGACAGCAGCGAGTTTCCGCATATGAATCCTTCTCGTCGTTGGTCAGACTCGCACACCGAGCTGATCGAGCAGCTCGGCGCGATGGTGTTCGGCGTTCGTGGACTGGCGCGGGTCGCGGATATCGAGCGTATAAATGACTTCGCCGTCCTCGAGTACCACGACCCGGTCGGCGAGCGCCACGGCTTCATCCACGTCGTGGGTCACGAGCAGCACGCCGAAGCGGTGCTCGCGCCAGAGATCCAGCAGCAGCGACCGCATGCTCAGCCGTGTCAAGGCGTCAAGCGCTCCGAAGGGTTCATCAAGCAGCAACAGCTCGGGCTCGGCCACCAGTGCGCGCGCCAACGAAACACGTTGCGCCTGACCGCCGGAGAGCGTCAGCGGCCACGCGTCGGCGCGGTCGGAAAGCCCGACATCGGCCAGCGCCCGATCGGCGCTGGTCAATGCTTGTGCCTTGGGAAGCCGGCTACGGGTGAGGCCGTAAGTGACGTTGGTGCGCACATCGCGCCACGGGAAGAGTCGCGGTTCTTGAAATGCCAGGGCGGGCGCGCCGACGACGGCGCGATGGCCGGTGTGGTCGGTCGACAGCCCGGCCAGGACCCGCAGCACCGTCGACTTGCCGGAGCCGCTTCGTCCGATCAGTGCAACGATTTCACCCCCGTCCACCCGGACCGAGATGTCTTTGAGGACATGGTGGTCGCCGTACCACTTGTTGACGTCTCGTAGTTCGCCTGCGACGTCTGTCGTGCGCGATGCCATCAGGGTCATGTGCGATACCTCAATGCTCGCTGTTCCAAAGAGCGGACGATGGCGTCGGTGCCGATCCCCAACAGTGCGTAGACGATCAATCCGAAGATGATGATGTCTATCCTCAGGAAGTCGCGTGCGTTGTTGATGAGGAAGCCGATTCCCTTGTCGGCGTTGATCTGTTCAGCCACGATCAGCGTCAACCATGCGATCGCCAGTGACTGCCGCAGTCCGACGAGCACCTGTGGCGCGGCACTGGGGACGATGATGGTGCGGAACCTCTGCCAGAACGAGAACCCGAGCACCTGAGCCGTCTCGAACAGCTTCGGATCTACCTGGCGGATCGCCGAAAAGGTGTTCAGATACAGCGGAAAACTCACGCCGAGGGCCACCAGCAGTACTTTGGGGAGCTCACCGATACCGAACCACAGGATGAACAGCGGTATCAGTCCGAGGTGCGGCAATGCCCGGACCATCTGCATCGGTGGGTCGACCGTCGCCTCGAACCAACGGGACAGTCCGACCGCGGTCCCCAACGCTACACCCGCGATTCCGCCGAGCAGCAGGCCTTCGACCACTCGAATTCCCGATACCCGAAGCGCATCGGCGAGCTGCCCATTCTCCAACACCTCGAGGCCGGCCTCGGCGATCAGCGACGGCGCCGGCAGCACGTCTTGAGCAATGAGACCCAGTGCGCTGCCCAACTGCCACACGGCGACCAGCACGATCGGCGATGCCAGCCGGATCAGGGCCCATTTGCGCTGCCGCCATCCGGTCTTCGCGGCGCGCAGCGGCGCTATCGGCGCCGCAAGCTGAGCAGAACTAGTCACGGTGCGTCGACGCTACGCAGGCGGGCGCTGTCTCAGTAGGTTTTGATTCTGGATGATGCAAAGCGCTTGGCCCTGCCGACGTGACGTATCACACCGGCAGGGCCGTTGGGTAGCAAGGGTTTTGGCCTGTCAGCCGAGCCGAAAGCTTCCGTTGACCAGCGTCGGTGTCACGTCCTGGCCATTGATCTTGGAGCTCATCGCGCCGTTGGACAGGCGCTCGATCTGCTCGGCTTGCTGGAGTAACCGCCTGTTGCGTACCTCGGCGCGGAACCGCGCGTCGTTGAGCTCGAAGACGTTGATGTCATCGTCGCCGTTGTTCGTGAACTGCACGCCGACAGCCGAGCCGTTCTCGCGGACCACCCAGGACGCGCGCGTTCCGTCCAGCGCAGCGGTGTACATCCCCGCCTCGCCAGTCACCGGCTTTGCAGTGAACTGATATGCCACACCATTCATGGTCAAATCGCCATCGACGTTGGTGCCGTCGAATTCTGCGTTGAGGTTGTCGCGGAACCTCGACTTGATGTCGATCGTGCCGTCGGCCTGGTTGCCGAAAAACCACGCTTCGTCATCGGTCCCGTTGCAGGCGTACGCCGCAACCTCGTCCCCGTCGACAGAGATACCGATGGTCATGGTCTTACCGTCGGCCGCCGTCATATCCGCGATGTAGCGCGCCGACTGCGGAAACGCGGTGGATGCGGCGGTGGTTGTGCCCGGCGCCTCGGGTGGGGTGGATGCATCGTTCGATGATCCGCCCGAGCAGGCGGAAAGGGTGCCAAGCGCGACGAACGCGCTGATACCCACGAGCAGGGTGCGAGCGAGCTTCTTCATGGGACCAGCATGAATGGCCGGAACCTGCCTTACATGAAGAATGTATGGAGATTGCGTGGAGATATCTGCGGGCACTGTGAACACGCTTGACTCAGATGGTCAGAAAATCGTCGATCTCGGCGCGAAAGATTTGCCACGCCGGCTCGGATGCGGTCAGCAGATGGTTGTTGCTGGAGAGCGACACCAAGCGGGAATCCGGTATCAGCGAAGCCAACTCCTCGCCAAAACGCAGCGGCACCCGATGATCGTCACGCGAATGCATGATCAGGGTCGGGCACGAGACGTCTCGCGCCAGTTCACGGACATCGATCCGACCGAACTCCTCGAGGAAACGGACTGCGTTCTCAGGTGAGGTGGTGCGGCGCTGCAGTTGATCGAACGCAGCCCAGTCGGAGCGGGTGCCGTCGGGCAGGAACTGCGCGGCGAAAACCTGCCGGAACGCCGGATCGTCGCGGCCCCAACCGACTCGGGCAAGTTCGAGGTCCAGCGCCGCGGCCCGCTTTTCGTCCTCGCCCGACGCACGCACGGCCCGTCCACGCGCATACGCGCTGCACAGCACCAGGCGGCTGACGCGTTCGGGATGACGGGCCGCATAGGCCACCGCGACGGCTCCGCCCTGTGACACGCCAAGCAACGGAAATTGTTCCAGGCCCAGCGCCTCGACTACCGACTCCAGGTCGGCCACCCAATCTTCGAACGTGAAATCTGTTGCATTCCAATCAGATAACCCACATCCGCGCTCGTCGTAACGAATGAACTGCCGGTTCTCTGAAAGGTCGCGCACCCAGTGCTTCCATACCGGGCTTTCGATGTCGTATCCCAGGTGGGTCATCCAGTTCGCCGCCCGCACCAGCGGCGGGCCCTCACCTGTGACTGCGTAGGAAAGTCGCACACCGTCGGCGGCCCTGCAGAATGCGATGTGCTGGCGCGGCGGCGGTGGCTCGTCGGGCATCGTCGCCTCCGAAGGCGGCGGAGAGGGCACGTCCGCGGTAAGGGTGGCCACGAACTGGTAGCCGCGGCCGCGGACCGTCCTGATGAACCGCTGCGATTCGCCATCGTCACCGAGCGCACGGCGGACGGCCTTGATGCGGCTCGTCAATGCAGCCTCGGTGACGAAACGCCCGCCCCACACCGAATCGAGCAGTTCCTCCTTCGAGACGAATCGGTGGGCGTTGCTCACCAGCTGGGTCAGCACGTCGAACACCTGCGGCTCGACTCGGATGACCTCGCCATCAGCGCGCAGTTCGTAGCGGGGGGTGTCGAGCACGAAGTTCTCGAACCGCCACACGCCGGTCGAGGTGGGCGGAGAAGCTGAAGACTCAGGTGTTGACAACGTCACAGCGGGTCCCATCGGAAGGGTTGCAGGTCATCGTAACGACGAGCAGCCCTTCTCCAGGGTTCATCGCTAGCGCCAGCCGTCGGCCGCCTTGGCCGCGCGCATGAGCGCATCGCACAGTTGCCGCAACTCCGTGCTGTCCGCTCCCTCTTCCACGGCGGTGGAAACGTCCTCAGCGGCACATCTGACCTGGTAAACGCGATCTGCCAGTTCTGCGGCCTCGTCGGCGGTCAGCACAACGGCGTCCGGTGCCACCGAGGTGCCCCTGACGATGGAACGCTGTTCATAAGCACGTTGACGGCATGACTGCCTGCAGTACTGCCTGCGTCTGCCCAATCCGGCATCAGCGACTTCACGACCGCACCAGCGACACGGTTGAGACCGTCGGCGATTCAATGTCACGGGTACCACGGAGCAGACTGTAAACCGGCGGGGGCAGGAATCCCGGTATCATCAAGGGTCGAGTCGGGAACTGCGTGTCGCGCCGCTGCGTTGATTCTCCGGACAACTTGCATTGATTGAGGAGTGTGGACCATGGCTGATCGCGTCTTGAGGGGTAGTCGTCTCGGGGCTGTGAGCTACGAGACCGACCGCAACCACGATCTTGCGCCGCGTCAGGTCGCGCGCTACCGCACCGACAACGGCGAGGAGTTCGACGTCCCGTTCGCCGATGACGCAGAGATCCCCCACACGTGGCTGTGCCGCAACGGCATGGAAGGCACGCTGATCGAGGGGGACGCGCCGGAGCCCAAGAAGACGAAGCCGCCGCGTACCCACTGGGACATGCTGCTGGAGCGTCGCTCGGTCGATGAGCTCGAGGAGTTGCTCAAGGAGCGCCTCGACATCATCAAGGCTCGCCGCCGGGGCTAGATTGTCGGCTCCGCCGTCGGGGCTAGATTGACGGCTCGCCGCCGAGGCTAGATTGTCGGCTCGCCGCCGAGCCTGAAGGCAAGTCAGCTAACGGCTGACGCCGACTCCGCGGGCACGATCGAGACGCCCGCGGAATCCCCACTCCGCGACCTTGAAAATTGCTTCGCGGATGTTGGACCCGCTCATCTTGGATTGGCCGAACTCTCGCTCGGTGAAGGTGATCGGTACCTCGACGACGACGAACCCGTTGGTGATGGTGCGCCAGGTCAGGTCGATCTGGAAGCAGTAACCCTTCGAGTCGACGGCGGAAAGGTCGATCTTTTCCAGCACCTCGCGCCGATAGGCGCGGTAGCCGGCGGTGATGTCGTGGATGTCGACGCCGAGGAGAATGCGTGAATAGCCGTTGGCCGTGCGCGACAACACCAGTCGCCTGCGCGGCCAGTTCCGGACCTCGCCGCCCTTGACGTAGCGCGAGCCGATCACCAGATCCGCGCCGCGGTCGATGCTGTCGAGCAGGCGATGCAACTGTTCGGGCGGATGGCTTCCGTCGGCGTCCATCTCAACCAGGACCCCGTACTCGCGCCCCAATCCCCACTCGAAGCCCGCCAGGTATGCGGCTCCGAGGCCGGTCTTGGCGGCGCGGTGCATCACGTGCACACGGTCCGGGTCGGCGAGTGCCAGCTCGTTGGCCAACTCGCCGGTGCCGTCCGGGCTGCCGTCGTCCACGATCAGAATGTGCACATCCGGACACGCGGACTGCACGCGTCCGACGATCAACGACAGGTTTTCCCGTTCGTTGTAGGTGGGGATGATGACCAGCGTGCGCTGACTTGGGCGATCCCCGGGGCCCGGGCCCGTCGTCATTTAGCTCCTCTATCTTTCGTCGTTCGTAGCCGACGAACGAAACTCCCATTGTGCAGTATCGCGACGACCAGAGCCCCAATGCCGACGGCGACCAACGCACCTTCGACCAGTGGGGCCCATCGCGTCGCGGCTGTGAGCTGGGACTTCAGCCGCACCTGGGTGTCCAGATAGGCGGGTTCGAAGAACTCGGTGCGGGCAAGCTCACGTCCATCCGGGGCGATGACCGCGCTGATACCGGTGGTTCCCGCGACGACGACATATCGGTCGTGTTCGACGGCCCGCAGCCGGGCAAAGGCTAGCTGTTGTGTGCTCATTGCCTCGTCGAAGGTGGCGTTGTTGGTCGGGACCGCCAGTATCTGCGCTCCGTTTCGCACCGACTCGCGGGTGGCACGGTCGAAGATCACCTCCCAGCAGGTGGCGACCCCGACGGGCACGCCGGCGGCATGCACCACCCCGTTGCCGCTGCCCGGGATGAAGTAGCCGGCGCGGTCGGCGTACGACGAAAGGTGGCGAAAGAAGCTGCGCCACGGCAGGTACTCGCCGAACGGCTGCACGATCTGCTTGTCGTGACGGTCGGCCGGACCCGTCTCGGGGTTCCACACGATCACCGAATTGTTCGAGACCGGGTTGTCGCGGCGGTAGCCCGGTGCGGCAACCACACTTCCCACCAGGATCGGCGCCTTGATCGCCGCTGCCGCCGCCGAAATCTCTGCGTTCGCATCCGGATTGGCCAGCGGATCGATGTCTGAGGAGTTCTCCGGCCAGACGACGAACATCGGCTGCGGCGCTCGGCCGGCGCGCACGTCCTCGGCGAGCCGCATCGTTTCACGAACATGGTTGTCCAGTACCGCGCGGCGCTGCGCGTTGAACTCGAGTCCTAGCCTCGGCACGTTCCCCTGCACGGCAGCCACGGTGATCGGCTGTTCGTCGTTGGCGCCCACGCCGGACTGCCTGACTTGAGGCCACGTGAGCGCCGTCAGCAAGAGGACGACAGTGATGCACGCGCCGGGAATCACGACTGCCGGTGGACCCGCGGTCCTGGTGGTGCCTGCGCGCCACCACTTCACGATCTCCAAAGTGATTGCAGCCAGGCTGAATCCGACCAGCACGACGGCGAACGAAAGCAGTGGTGCGCCACCCACCTGCACGATCGACAACAGCGGACCGTCGGTTTGGCTGTAGGCCACGACGCCCCACGGGAATCCGCCGAACGGCACCGTCGACTTGAGCCATTCCTGCGTCGCCCACAGCCCGGCGAACCAGAGCGGCCACCCCGGCAGGCGCCGGACCGCGACCGCCATAGCTCCGAACACCGCGGGGAAGAGTGCCTGGAGCACGCAGAGGGCGATCCACGGAATCGGCCCGACGAATCCGCTGATCCAGGGCAACAGCGGCAGGTAGAACACCATTCCGAAAATAAAGCCGTACCCGAATCCGCCTGCGACAGTCGTTGTTTCGCGGGTGAGCACCCAGGACAACAGGGCGAATGCGATAAACGCCATGTACCACCAACCGAATGGCGGGAAGCTCAGGCACAGCGCCAGACCCGCGACGATCGCAACACTCAGCTGCGGCAGACGGTCGAGTACGGCACGGCCGAATCGCTTTGTCCGCGACTGGCCGCCGGAGGCCTGAACCGCCTCGCCTTCGGCGTCGTCGGCTCCGTCGTCATCGAGCACGGTGGGACGCACGTCGTCAGCCATAGATGGTGACACCCCGGTGCACCGTCTGGCGGCAGAGCGGCAATGCGTCGTCGAGTCGTGGTAGTGCGGGCACCCGTGAGCGCGTATCGGTCGACCAGCGCTGCACGGCGTCGGCCGGTGCACTGACCTCGAGTTCGTCGGCCTCCCATATGGCGTAGCTCGCCGGGGCCCCGGGAACCAGGGTGCCGGTGACTCCATCGCGCAGGCCGGCGGCGCGCCAGGCTCCGCGGGTGGCCGCGGCAAACGCCGCGCGCGTCGACAGTGCGCTGCCTCTGGTCTGATGGTGAATCGCCGCGCGCACCGTCGCCCAGGGATTCATGCTGGTGACGGGGCTGTCGGAGCCGAAAGCGAGAGGCACGCCTTGGGATGCTAGCAGCGCAAACGGATTCAACGATCTGGCTCGGCCGGTGCCGAGGCGCTGGGCATACATGCCGTGCTCGCCGCCCCACAGGGCATCGAAATTGGGTTGCATGCTGGCGAGCACACCCCATGCGCCGAGGCGGAGCGCCTGCTCCCCCGTCACCATTTCGAGGTGCTCGAGACGATGTCCGCAACGGGCGACCGCGGGCGCGCCGAACTCCTCGACGACGCGCTCGAACGCGTCGACCACGGCGCCTACGGCCGCGTCGCCGATCACGTGGAAGCCTGCGGTGATACCCGCCTCGGTACAGGCGCGCAGGTGTGCCGTGATCGCGTCCGTGTCGAGATATGCGTTGCCGCAACAGTTCAACGCGTCGGTGTAGG
>Ga0307410_10000539_pt1 | contig 15527 bp, 17 predicted proteins | sample 322Ometagenome_3_FD_203707 | JGI IMG/M metagenome (GOLD analysis project Ga0307410, IMG submission 203707) | Maize rhizosphere microbial communities from greenhouse at UC Davis, California, United States - 322HYB-O-3 | ecosystem: Host-associated > Plants > Roots > Rhizosphere > Soil | place... | reverse complement strand
TGCGAGCGCGCGAAATCCTCGGCCGAGAATCCGCGCGCGTCGAGGAGCGCGAGCGCGAGCGCGTCGCCCAGCGCGAGCGCCGCGGTGGTGCTGGCGCTGGGCGCGAGCCCGAGTGGACACGCCTCGGTGTCGACCGCCGCGTCGAGATGGATGTCCGCCCCCGCGGCGAGCGCCGACTGCGCATTGCCGGTGATCGACACGATCGAGGCGCCATGACGCCGCAGATGCGGCGCGAGCGCGACCAGCTCCTCGCTCTCGCCCGAGTTGGACACCATGATCACGACGTCGCCGGGCGTGATCATGCCGAGGTCGCCGTGATTCGCTTCGGCCGGATGAACGAAGAACGCCGGCGTGCCGGTCGAGGCGAGCGTGGCCGCAAGCTTTCGCGCGACGTGGCCCGACTTGCCGATGCCGGAGACGACGACGCGCCCCTCGCAATCGCGCAGGCGCGCGACCGCGGCGACGAAGGCATCGTCGAGGCGCGGGAGCAGCGCCTCGATCGCCTTCGCTTCGGTCCGCAGCACGTCGCGCGCGATTGCGAGCGCGCGCGATGCATCGACGGGCAGCAGCGCCGGGTGGACGCGATCGTTCATCGGTCAAGTATACCGTCCGGGCCTCGCGCCGACCGGGCTTCGCGCCGCTCGCGCATGCTAGATTCCGAGCGGCCACGCACCCATGCACACGACGCTCGCCACGGTCCTCGTCCTGCTCGGCGCATCGGTCGTGGTCGTCGTCGTCTGCCGGCTCGTCCGGCTGCCGCCGGTGCTCGGCTACCTGATCGTCGGCCTCGCCGTCGGCCCCTACGCGCTCGGCTGGGTCGAGGACACGCCAGCCGCGCGCTATCTCGGCGAGTTCGGCATCGTGTTCCTCATGTTCTCGCTCGGCCTCGAGTTCAGCCTCGCGCAGCTCCGGGCGATGCGCGGCGCCGTGTTCGGCCTCGGGTTCGCGCAGGTCGCCATCACGACGCTGGCGGCGGTCGTCACGTTGCCGCTCGCCGGATTCTCGTGGCAGGCGGGGCTCGTTCTCGGCGGCGCGCTCGCGATGAGCTCGACGGCGATCGTGACCAAGATGCTCGCCGAGCGCATGGAGCTCGCGACCCGTCACGGCCGCGACGTCGTGGCGATCCTGCTGTTCCAGGATCTCGCGGTCATCGCGTTCATCATCGTCATCCCGGCGCTGGGCCAGCGCGTGGAGGACATGACGCTCGCGCTCGGCATCGCTGCGCTGAAGGGCGCCGCCGCGCTGACGCTGATCCTCGGCCTCGGGCAGCGGCCGATGCGCGTCTGGTTCACGCTCGTCGCGCGGCAGCGAAGCTCCGAACTGTTCGTGCTGAACGTTCTGCTGGTGACGCTCGGCCTCGCGACGCTGACCGAGCTCGCCGGGCTGTCGCTCGCGCTCGGCGCATTCCTCGCCGGCATCCTGATCGCCGAGACCGAGTTCCGCATCGAGGTCGAGGAGGACATCAAGCCGTTCCGCGACGTGTTCCTCGGCCTGTTCTTCATCACCGTCGGCATGGCGCTCGATCTCCGGATCGTCGTCGCGCACTGGCCGTTCGTGCTGCTGCTGCTCGTGCTGCCGGTGGTCTTCAAGCTGATGCTGGTCGTCGTGCTCGCGCGGGCGTTCGGTGCGCCGGTCGCCTCGGCGATCCGCAGCGGCTTCTATCTCGCGCAGGCTGGCGAGCTCGCGCTCGTCATGCTGACGCTCGCCAGCGGCAACGGCCTCGTCGATCCGGCGCTCGCCCAGGTCGTGCTGGCCGCGATGGTGCTGTCGATGCTGTCGGCGCCGCTGCTGATCCAGTCCGCCGAGCCGATCGTGCGCCGGGTCACGGCGAACGACTGGCTCACGCGCGCGGCGCAGCTGACCAACATCGCCTCGACGGCGATGGTGCGCCAGGAGCACGTCATCATCTGCGGCTACGGGCGCAGCGGCCAGAACCTCGCGCGCCTGCTCGAGCGCGAGGGCATTGCGTTCGTCGCGCTCGACAACGACCCGCAGCGCGTGCGCGAGGCGGCCGTCGGCGGCTCGTCGGTGGTCTACGGCGACGCCTCTCGGCGCGAGTCCCTCGTCGCCGCCGGCATCGCGAAGGCGAAGGCGATGGCCGTCACGTTCGCCGACACGCCGAGTGCCGTGCGCATCCTCCACCACGCGCACCAGCTGCGCCCGGACCTGCCGGTGATCGTGCGCACCGTCGACGACACCGATCTCGACACGCTGATCAAGGCCGGCGCCACCGAAGTGGTACCCGAAGTCCTCGAGGGCAGCCTGATGCTCGCGTCGCACTCGCTGCTGCTGCTCGGCGTGCCGCTGAACCGCGTGCTGGCGCGCATCCGGGCGATCCGCGAGGAGCGCTACAGCCTGTTCCGCGGCTTCTTCCACGGCATCACCGACGCGGCCGACGCGATGGACAACCAGCAGCCGCGGCTGCACTCGGTGTTGCTGCCCGAGGGGGCGGCTGCCGCCGGGCGCTCGCTCGCCGACGTCGACATCGGCGGGCTCGTCGAGGTGACCGGCGTGCGTCGCCGCGGTGCGCCGTCGCGGCGACCCGCGGCCGACTTCCAGCTCGAACCCGGCGACGTCGTGGTGCTGCTCGGCCGCCCGCAGGAGATCGCGCTCGCGGAGGCCAAGCTCCTCGGCGGCTGACGAGCGGCCGCGGCATCTGCCCGCGCTACAATCGGTCCCTTTGTGCGCCGACTTCGCCGCCGCCCGCATCGTCCGTGAAAAAGACCCGCCCCGCCCGGCCCGACGTACCGTTCGATGCGCGCCGCGAGATCGCCGTGCAGCTGTCGGACGTGAGCTTCGGCTACGACCGCCGGCGGCCGGTCCTGAAATCGATCGACATGACGATCCCGCGTGGCAAGGTCGTCGCCATCATGGGGGGCTCCGGCTGCGGCAAGACGACGATCCTGCGGCTGATCGGCGGGCAGCTTCGGCCGCAATCGGGCAAAGTCCTGGTGGCCGGCCAGTCGGTGCCGGATCTCGATCGCGACGGCCTGTACGCGCTGCGCCGGCGCGTCGGCATGCTGTTCCAGTTCGGTGCGCTGTTCACCGACCTGTCCGTGTTCGAGAACGTCGCCTTTCCGCTGCGCGAGCACACCGAGCTCCCGGAGGACATGGTGCGCGACCTCGTGCTGATGAAGCTCAACGCGGTCGGGTTGCGCGGCACGGCGGCGCTCAAGCCCTCCGAGCTGTCGGGTGGAATGGCGCGGCGCGTCGCGCTCGCGCGGGCGACGGCGCTCGATCCGATGCTCGTGATGTACGACGAGCCCTTCGCCGGGCTCGACCCGATCTCGCTCGGCGTCGTCGGCCAGCTGATCCGTCGCATGAACGACGCGCTCGGCATCACGTCGGTCGTCGTCACGCACGACGTCTACGAGTCGCTGAAGATCGTCGACTACCTGTATTTCGTCTCCGAGGGCCGCATCGTGGCGGCGGGCACGCCCGACGAGGTGCGCCGCTCGCAGGACCCGTTCGTGCGCCAGTTCGTCGACGCCGAGCCCGACGGGCCGGTGCCGTTCCATTACGCCGCGAGGCCACTCGCCGAGGAGCTGTCGCGTGTCATCTAGCGGCATCGCCCGCGGCGTCGCGCGCGGGCTCCGCCGCGTCGGCGGCGGGACCGTGGAGACGATCACCCGGCTCGGCTTTGCGAGCCGCTTCTTCATCGCGGTGCTGTATCACACGCCCGGCGCCTTCAGGCGGCTGCGGCTCACGCTGCGCGAGATCTATTTCTCCGGCGTCCTGTCGCTGGTCATCATCCTGGTGTCCGGGCTTTTCGTCGGCATGGTGCTCGCGCTCCAGGGCGTCGAGGTGCTCGAGCGCTACGGCGCGCAGGAGTCGCTGGGCATCGTCGTCGCCCTCTCGCTCGTGCGGGAACTGGGGCCGGTCGTCGCCGGCCTGCTGTTCGCGAGCCGCGCCGGCAGTGCGGTGACGGCGGAGATCGGCCTCATGAAGGCGACCGAGCAGATCGCGGCGATGGAGATGATGGCCGTCGACCCGCTCGCGCGCGTCGTCGCGCCGCGGTTCTGGGGCGGGGTGGTCTCGATGCCGCTGCTCGCGGCGCTGTTCTCGACGCTCGGCGTGTTCGGCGCCTACCTCGTCGGCGTCAAGCTGATCGGCATCGACGCGGGTGCGTTCTGGGGCAACATGCAGGCCGCGGTCGACTTCCGGCGGGACATCGTCAACGGCGTGATCAAGAGCGTGGTGTTCGGCATGATCGTCGCGCTGATCGCGGTATTCGAGGGCTACGACGCGAAGCCGACGGCCGAAGGCGTGTCGACGGCGACGACGCGGACCGTCGTCGGTTCGTCGCTGATGATCCTGGCGGCGGATTTCGTGCTGACCGTGTTCATGTTCCGCGGGGTGGGGCTGTAGCGATGCCAACGTCGCCAACGGGAACCGTATGAATCGCGCAACGATCGACTTGTGGGTCGGCATCTTCGTCACGATCGGCATCGCCGCCCTGATCTTCCTGTCGCTCAAGGTGGGCAACCTGCTGACGACGACGAACGCGCCCGGCTACCGGCTGGAGGCGCGCTTCGACAACGTGGGAGGCCTGAAGCCGCGCGCGCCGGTCAAGGCCGCGGGAGTGGTCGTCGGCCGCGTCGAGTCGATCCGGCTCGACCCGAAGACCTACGAGGGCGTGGTGACGATGCGCATCAACGAAGGGTTCAACTTCAGCAAGGACACGATCGCCTCGGTGCTGACGTCGGGCCTGCTCGGCGAGGTGTACATCAACCTCGACGCGGGCGGCGATCCGGCGATGCTCGGCAACGGCGCGACCATCGCTAAGACGCAGTCGGCGGTGATCATCGAAAAGCTGATCGGCCAGTTCCTGTTCGAGAAGGCCGCGGAAGGAGCCAACAAATGATCGTCGAGCGAAGCTTCCCGGTGTTCGCCGCCGCGTGCCTCGTCGCGCTGGCGGGATGTGCGAGCGTGCCGGCCCCGACGTCGCGCGCCGATCCGCTGGAGCCGATGAACCGGGTCGCCTACGCGATCCACGAGCCGATCGACCGCGATGTCGTGCAGCCGATCGTCAGGGCCTATGCCTCGTTGCCGCGCGGCGTGCGCGCGCCTGTGACGGCGTTCTTCAACAACATCGAGGACCTGTTCTCGGGCATCAACGGCCTGCTGCAGGGCAAGCCGGAAAAGGCGGGCCACGACTTCGGCCGGGTGACGGTGAACACGTTCTTCGGGCTCGGCGGCCTGATCGACTTCGCGAGCGAGGCCGGCATTCCGCGCGGCGAGGAGGACTTCGGGCAGACGATGGGCTTCTACGGCGTGCCGCAGGGTCCGTACCTGTTCGTGCCGCTGTTCGGGCCGACGACGGTGCGCGACGGCACCGGCTTCATCGTGCGCGCGTACCTGTCGCCGTTCGACTTCGTCAACGAGTGGGAGATCCGTACGTCGCTCTTCGGGCTGAACTACCTCGAGGCGCGTGCCCAGGCGCTGGAGGCGCAATCGCTCGCCGAGCGGGCTGCGCTCGATCCCTACACGTTCATCCGCCGTTCTTACCTCCAGCGGCGCGAATACCTGACCTACGATGGCAAGCCCCCGCCTCGCAAGGATGACGAATGATGCTCCGCCTGTCCGCCGCCTTCCGCACGCTTCTCGCCCCGGCGCTCGTCGCGCTGGCGCTGCCCGCGTTCGCGCAGGAGGCGCCCGACGCGATGGTCAAGCGCATCGCCAACGAGACGATCCAGCTGATCAAGTCGGACCCGAAGCTCGCCGCCGGCGACCCGGCGCGTGTGCGCGAGGTGATCGAGACCAAGCTGCTGCCCAACTTCGACTTCACGCGCATGACGCAGCTCGCGATGGGCCGCAACTGGGCGCGCGCGACGCCCGAGCAGCAGCAGCGGCTGACCGCCGAGTTCCAGACGCTGCTGGTTCGCACCTACTCGAACGCGCTGACGCAGTATCGCGACGAGACGATCGACGTGAAGCCGCTGCGCGCGGACGCATCCGCGGGCGAGGTGACCGTCCGCAGCGAAGTCGTGCGCGCCGGCCGGGCGCCGGTGCAGATCGACTACAGCATGGCGAAGACGCCGCAGGGCTGGAAGGCGTACGACGTCATCGTCGGTGGCGTGTCGCTGGTGACGAACTATCGCGACGAATTCGCCGAGCAGGTGAAGGCGGGCGGCGTCGACGGTCTCATCAAGACGCTCGCGGCGAAGAACGCTTCGGGCGCCAAGTGAGCCGGGCGGCCGTGCCCGATTCGTCACCGCCGGCCGGGGGGTTCGCCGCGTCCGACGATGGCGATCGCTGGGTCTATGCCGGCGAGCTGACGTTCTACAACGTCTCGCGCGTCGTGGACGCGGCGCGCGAGCTGCCGTTGCCGGCGTCCGGTCGCGTCGATCTCGCCGCGCTCGACCATGCCGATTCGTCGGCGCTCGCCGCGCTGTTCGCGCTCAAACGGCGCGCGCGCGCCGAGCACAAGCGCCTCGTCTTCGAGCACCTGCCGCCGGGCCTCGCGTCGCTCGCGACCGTCTACGGCGTCGATTCGCTGCTCGACGGTTGAGCGGCGATCGCGAACGCGCCCGCATGACGCGCCGGTGTCGCGGCGCTTGTCGACGGACGTCCGGCACGACGACGTGCTGAGCGCGGCGGTCGCCTTCCACGACGTCGCGCGCCGCTTCGGCAGCGTCCAGGCGCTCGACGGCATCGACCTCGAGGTGAAGCCCGGCGAGTTCTTCGGCCTGCTCGGTCCCAATGGTGCCGGCAAGACGACGCTGATCTCGATCCTCGCCGGGCTGGTGCGCGCCGACCGCGGCAGCGTTCGCGTGATGGGCCACGACGTCGTCGACGATTACCGCGAGGCGCGGCGCCTGATCGGCGTCGTACCGCAGGAGCTCGTGTTCGATCCGTTCTTCACCGTGCGCGAGACGCTGCGCTTCCAGGCCGGTTATTTCGGCGTCAGGCGCCCGGAGGCGTGGATCGACGAGATCCTCGCGCACCTCGACCTCACGTCGAAGGCCGATGCCAACATGCGCTCGCTGTCGGGCGGCATGAAGCGCCGCGTCCTCGTCGGCCAGGCGCTCGTGCACAAGCCGCCGGTCATCGTCCTCGACGAGCCCACGGCCGGCGTCGACGTCGAGCTGCGGCAGAGCCTGTGGGCGTTCATCCGCCGGCTGAACCGCGAAGGCCACACGGTCATCCTGACGACGCACTACCTCGAGGAAGCCGAGGCGCTGTGCGAGCGCATCGCGATGCTGAAGGCGGGACGCGTCGTCGCGCTCGACACCAAGCACAACCTCTTGTCGCGCTTCTCGGGCATCACCGTGCGGCTCTCGGCGCAGCGCCTGCCGCAGCCCTGGTACGGTCGCGTGCTGCGCCAGGAAGAGGGGTTGTTCGTCCTCGGCCTCGAGCGCCACGCGGAGCTCGAAACGCTGCTCGCCGACCTGCGCGCCGAGGCGATCGCGATCGAGGACCTCGCGCTCGCCGAAACGGACCTGGAGCAGGTGTTCCTGCGCATCATGCACGGGACGGCGGCGTGAGCCGGCGCTTCAACCACTCCGGCTGGCTGACGTTGCTGAAGAAGGAGCTGCTGCGCTTCTGGAAGGTGAGCTTCCAGACGATCGCCGCGCCGGTGCTCACTTCGCTCCTGTACCTCCTCATCTTCTCGCACGTGCTCGCGTCGCACGTCGCGGTCTACGACGGGCGCGTCGGCTACACGGCATTCCTCGTGCCGGGCCTGGTGATGATGTCGGTGCTGCAGAACGCGTTCGCCAACTCGTCGTCGTCGCTGATCCAGAGCAAGATCACCGGCAACCTGATCTTCGTGCTGCTGCCGCCGCTGTCGCCGCTCGAGATGTTCGCCGCGTACGTGGCGGGCGCGATGGTGCGCGGGCTCGTCGTCGGCGCGGGCGTGTTCGCGGTCACGCTGTGGTTCGCCCCGTCGATCGTCGCCATGCCGCACCCGCTGTGGGCGCTGACGTTCGCGCTCGCGGGCAGCGCGATCCTCGGCACGCTCGGGCTCATCGCCGGCATCTGGGCGGACAAGTTCGACCAGCTCGCCGCGTTCCAGAACTTCGTCGTCGTGCCGCTCACGTTCCTGTCCGGCGTCTTCTATTCGATCCATTCGCTGCCGCCGTTCTGGCAGGCGGCATCGCACTTCAACCCGTTCTTCTACATGATCGACGGGTTCCGCTACGGGTTCTTCGGCGTGTCGGACGCCTCGCCCTGGCTCTCGCTCGCCGTCGTCGCCGCGTTCGCGCTCGGCCTCACCGCCGCGGCCCTCGCGCTTCTCGCGCGCGGCTGGAAACTTCGCGGCTGAGGCGAAGGCGCCGTCGCGGTACCATCGGGCCGCCATGGCCGACACGCCCGTTTCGCCGGAATCGATTCGCGCATCGATCCTCGCCGGGCTCGCGTGCGAGCACGTCGCCGTGCGCGGCGACGGCCATCATTTCGAGGCCGTCATCGTCTGTGGCGCCTTCGAGGGCCGCACGCGCGTCGCGCGCCACCAGATGGTCTACGCCGCGCTCGGCGACCGCATGCGCGAGGAGATCCACGCGCTGTCGATGGCGACGCTCACGCCGGCCGAGTGGGCGCAGCGCCAGGGCCAGCAGTGACGACGCCGCCTGCCCGCGGTTTGCCACGATTGGCCCGCGCAGCCGCACGATTGCGCCCGGCGAGCGTCCAGCCGCGCGCGCGACGATTCGCGCATGGACATGCTCGACGTCGTCCGTGCGACCGCCCGCGCACGCCCACGCACTGACCCGGCCGTGGACAAGCTCGTCATCGAGGGCGGCGCCCGGCTGTCCGGAGCGATTCCGGTGTCGGGCGCCAAGAACGCCGCGCTGCCGATCCTCTGCGCCGCGCTCCTCACCGAGGAGCCGCTCAGGTTGTCGAACCTGCCGCAGCTCAACGACGTGCGCACGATGCGCACGCTGCTGTCGCAGATGGGCGTGGCGCAGGACGCAAGCGACGGCGCGCTGACGCTCGTCGCTTCGCGCATCGACTGGCCGCTCGCCCCGTACGAGCTGGTGAAGACGATGCGCGCGTCGATCCTTGCGCTCGGACCGCTCGTCGCGCGGTGCGGGGAAGCGCGCGTGTCGCTGCCCGGCGGATGCGCGATCGGCCTTCGCCCGGTCGACCAGCACGTCAAGGGCCTGCAGGCGATGGGCGCCGAGATCGACCTCGACCATGGCTACATCAACGCGCGCGCGCCTCGCCTCGCTGGCGCGCGCTTCGCGTTCGACATGGTGACCGTGACCGGCACCGAGAACCTGATGATGGCGGCGACGCTCGCCGACGGCCGCACGATCCTCGACAACGCGGCGCGCGAGCCGGAGGTCGTCGACCTCGCCCGCTGCCTCGTGTCGATGGGCGCGCGCATCGACGGTGCGGGCACCGACCGCATCGTCATCGACGGCGTGAAGGCGCTCCACGGCGCGTCGCACCGCATCCTCCCGGACCGCATCGAGACGGGCACGTTCGCCGTGGCCGCGGCCGCGACCGGCGGCGACGTCACGCTCGAGGGCGCCGGCGCGGAAACGCTCGAGGCGGTGCTCGACAAGCTGCGCGAGGCGGGCGCGCGTGTCGACGCCGTCGACGGCGCGATCCGCGTGCGCGGCAATGGCCACCTCGCCGGCGTGAACGTGCGCACCGCGCCGTATCCGGCGTTCCCGACCGACATGCAGGCGCAGATGATGGCGCTGGCGTCGATCGCATCCGGCACGTCGGTCGTGACCGAGACGATCTTCGAGAACCGGATGATGCACGTGCAGGAGCTCGTGCGCCTCGGCGCCGACATCGAGGTCGACGGCAGCCGCGCGACGGTGCGCGGCGTGGCGAAGCTCACCGGCGCGAACGTCATGGCCACCGACCTTCGTGCGTCCGCGTGCCTCGTGATCGCGGGACTCGTCGCCGAAGGCGAAACGACGATCGACCGCATCTATCATCTGGATCGCGGCTACGAGCACATCGAGTCGAAGCTTTCGGCGCTCGGTGCGAGGATTCGTCGCGTCAAGTAGCGTCGGTGCGCTGCCTCCTCGAAACGAGGCGACGGCGCAGTTGCTCGCGCGACGGCGCGTGAACGTGCGCGCGGCGGCGTGGACTAATATTGCAGCCCCTTCGTCGGCTCCACGAGTTGCCGCGTGAGCACCCTCTACGATTCGCCGCTCGGGAAGCCGACGCGCTATCCCGAAGCGTACGACCCGGCGTTGCTCCACGCGGTCGACCGCGCGCCGCAGCGCGCGTCGCTCGGCATCGGCGCAACGGTCCCGTTTCACGGCGAGGACCGCTGGACCGTGTGGGAGGCGGCGTGGCTGGACAAAGACGGCCGCCCGCGCGTCGGCATCGCGACGTTCGCGGTCCCGTGCACGTCGCCCCGCCTGGTCGAATCGAAGTCGGTGAAGCTGTATGTCGCCTCGCTCAACCACGAGCGGATCGACAGCGTCGAAGCGGTCGAAGCGATGCTGCGGCGCGACCTGTCGCGGGCGACGGGCACCGACGTCGACGTGCAACTCGACCCGCCCGCGCGCTGGGCTCGCCACGCCCGGCGCGAACCGGCGGGCGAGGCAATCGACGACGTCGTGCCGCTGGCGTTTCCCGAAACCCCCGATGCGGCGCTTCTTCGCAGCACCGCGGGGAGCGTCGACGAGACGCTCGTGTTCCGCGGCTTCCGCTCGGTGTGCCCGATCACCGGCCAGCCGGACCATGCGACGGTGCGAGTGACGTATCGCGGCCCGGCGATCGATCGCGCCGCGCTCTGCGCCTACCTGATCGGCTATCGGCGCCATCCCGGTTTCCACGAGCATTGCGTCGAGCGCACGTTCGTCGACGTCCTGCAACGCTGCACGCCGCAGGCGCTTTGCGTCGAGGCGCGCTTCACGCGACGCGGCGGACTCGACATCAATCCCGTGCGCTCGACCGACGAGCGCGGCGTCGTCGCAAGCGGGCCCGACTTCCGGCAATAGCCCCGGCCGCGGCGCGGAGCGCGTTCGCCGGACTGCTAGAATCGTCGTCCCCCGGATCTGCCAAGGACCGCCGTCGTGCCCGGCGTCGCCATCGCCCTGTCGAAGGGCCGCATCCTCGATGAAACGCTGCCGCTCCTCGCGCGGAGCGGCATCGTGCCGGCCGAGGACCCGTCGACTTCCCGCAAGCTGATCCTGTCGACGAACCGCCCCGAGGTGTCGATCGTCATGCTGCGCGCGCAGGACGTGCCGACGTACGTGGAGCACGGCGCGGCCGATCTCGGCGTCGTCGGCAAGGACGTGCTGCTCGAGCACGGCGGCGAGGGCCTGTACCAGCCGCTCGACCTTCGCATCGGCGCGTGCCGCCTGGTGGTCGCGACGCGGCGCGGCTTCGACTGGAACGGCACCGTGCAGCGCGGAGCGCGCATCCGCGTCGCGTCCAAGTATGTCGAGACGGCTCGCGAGCATTTCGCCGCGAAGGGCATGCACGTCGACCTCATCAAGCTGTACGGCTCGATGGAGCTCGCGCCGCTGTCCGGGCTCGCCGACGCGATCGTCGACCTCGTCTCGACCGGCAACACGCTGAAGGCCAACGACCTCGTGGCCGTCGAGGAGATCATGGCGATCACCTCGCGTCTGGTCGTCAACCCGGCCGCGCTCAAGCTGAAGCGCGAGCGGGTGAAGCCGCTGATCGATGCGATCGCGGCCGCGGTCGCCGGGATGGCCGCGCGCGAGGCCGCGTGAACGCGCCGCTCTCGCTCGCGCTGCGGCGGCTCGATGCCCGCACGCCGGCGTTCGATGCGGAGCTCGAGTCGCTGATCGCGTTCGAGGCCGCGCAGGATCCGGCGGTCGACGCCGCCGTCGCCGAGATCGTCGCCGACGTGCGCAAGCGGGGCGATGTCGCGCTGCTCGAATACACGGCGCGCTTCGATCGGGTGACCGTGGCGCACGCCGGCGAGCTCGAGATTCCACGCGACGCGATGCGCGCCGCGTACGACGCGCTGCCGGTGGCGCAACGCGAGGCGCTCGGTGTCGCGGCCCGGCGCATCCGCGCCTATCACGAGCGGCAGCGCGGCGAAGACTGGTCGCTGCGCGAGCCGGATGGCACCGAGTTGGGGCAGCGCGTGACGCCGCTCGATCGCGTGGGCCTGTACGTGCCGGGCGGCAAGGCGGCCTACCCGTCGTCGGTGCTGATGAACGCGATCCCGGCGCAGGTCGCCGGCGTGCAGCACATCGTGATGGTCGTGCCCACGCCCGACGGCCTTCGCAATCCCCTCGTGCTGGCGGCGGCGCATCTTGCCGGGGTGACGCGCGCGTTCGCTGTCGGCGGCGCGCAGGCGATCGCCGCGCTCGCCTATGGGACGGCGACGATTCCCGCCGTCGACAAGATCTGCGGCCCGGGCAACGCCTACGTCGCCGCGGCGAAGCGCCGCGTGTTCGGCACCGTCGGCATCGACATGGTGGCGGGCGTGTCGGAGATCCTCGTCATCGCCGATGCGAGCGCCGATCCGGTGTGGGTGGCGCTCGACCTCTTCTCGCAGGCCGAGCACGACGAGCTCGCGCAGGCGATCCTGCTGTCGCCGGACGAGCGGCTGATCGATGCGGTCGCGCGCGAGGCGCAGCGGCTGATCGCGTCGATGCCGCGCGCGCCGATCATCGCCGCGTCGTTCGCCGGTCGCGGCGCGTTGATCCGCGTGCATGACCTCGCGCAGGCATGCGCGATCTCCAACCGCGTCGCGCCCGAGCATCTGGAGCTCGCCGTCGCCGACCCGGATGCGCTGCTGCCCGCGATCCGCCATGCCGGCGCGATCTTCGTCGGGCACTACGCGACCGAGCCGCTCGGCGATTACTGCGCCGGGCCCAATCACGTGCTCCCCACCGGCCGCACGGCGCGCTTCTCCTCGCCGCTCGGCGTGTACGACTTCCAGAAGCGGTCGAGCGTGTTGCGGATCTCGCGCGCCGGCGCTCGCTCGCTCGGCCCGGTGGCCGCGACGCTGGCGCACGGCGAGGGACTGACCGCGCACGCGCGCGCCGCCGAGGCGCGCGCGCTGGGCGAGGAGTGACTTCGATGGCGAAGGTGATCGCGATGTACGGGCGTCCGGCCGATCCGGTCGCCTTCAATCGGTACTATTTCTCGAAGCACGTGCCGATCGCCAAGCGCATCCCGAACCTGCGCGCCTACGAGATCCTGCGCGGTCCGATCGGCTCGCTCGAGGGCCCGGCCCCGTATCACCTGATCGCCGTGCTGACGTTCGACTCGCGCGCGGCGATCGAGGCGGCGCTCGCCTCCGACGAAGGGAAGGCAACGGCGGCCGATCTCGCCAATTTCGCCACCGGCGGCGTGCACATCTATTTCGGCGACACCGACGCCGTGTAACGTGCCGACGCCGCCCGCCCGGTCGCCCCGTCCGATGGACACGCTGTCGCCGCCGCCGCACGCTCCGACGCTCGACGCGCGCGTCGCCGCGCGCGTCGCCGCCACCGTGCGCGCCGAGGTGCGCGCGCTCACCGCGTATCGCGTGGCCAAGGCGGACGGGCTGATCAAGCTGGACGCGATGGAAAGTCCCTACGCGCCGACGCCGGCGTTGCGCGAGCGCGTGGCCCGCGCGGTCGCCGCCGTACCGATCAATCGCTATCCCGACGGCCCCGCGCAAGCCGTCAAGGATGCGTTGCGAACCGCGCTCGGTCTTCCCGCGGACGTGGCGCTCATGGTCGGCAACGGGTCCGACGAGATCCTGCAGATCGTCACGACCGCGGTCGCACGGCCCGGGGCGGTGATCGTCGCACCCGACCCGTCGTTCGTGATGTACCGGCTCGACGCGACGCTCGCGAGCGTGCGCTACGTCGGCGTTCCGTTGCGCGCCGACTTCTCCCTCGACGCCGACGCCATGCTGGCCGCCATCGCGGCGGAGCGGCCGGCGCTGGTCTGGATCGCCTACCCGAACAACCCGACCGGCAACCGCTTCGATCGGCGGGTGGTCGAACGGATCGTGCACGCCACGCCGGGCCTCGTGGCGATCGACGAGGCCTACTACGCCTACGCGGACGACTCGTTCCTTCCCCGCGTCCTCGATTTCGACAACCTGATCGTCGTGCGCACGGTGTCGAAGATCGGCATGGCGGGCGTGCGGCTCGGCTACGTCGCCGGCCATCCGGCGTGGATCGCCGAGCTCGACAAGGTGCGGCCGCCGTACAACGTGAACGCGTTGACGCAGGCCGCCACCTGCGCGCTGCTCGAAGCGGGCGACGAGATCGCTGCGCATGCCGCGGCCGTCCGGCGCGAACGGCATCGCCTCGCGGCAGCGCTGTCGGCGTTCCCGGGCGTGCGCGTCGCGCCCACGGAAACCAACTTCGTGCTCGCGCGCGTGCCGGATGCGGGGCGGTGGTTCGACGCGTTGCTCGGCGCGCGGATCCTCGTGAAGAACCTGCACGGCTGGCACCCGTTGCTCGCGCATTGCCTGCGCATCACCGTCGGCACGCCAGCCGAGAACGACGCGCTGATCGCGGCGCTCGAGGACTTCCGATGAACGCTCCCGATCTCCCACGCCGCGTCGCGCGCGTCGAGCGCAACACGGCCGAGACGCAGATCAGCGTCGAGCTCGACCTCGACGGCGACGGGCGTGCCGAGCTCGCCTCCGGCATCGCGTTCCTCGACCACATGCTGGACCAGCTCGCGCGCCACGGCATGCTCGACCTGAAGCTCGCCGCGCGCGGCGATCTGCACATCGATGCGCACCACACGGTCGAGGACATCGGCATCACGCTGGGACAGGCGCTGCGCCAGGCGGTCGGCGACAAGGCGGGCCTGACGCGATACGGCCACGCGTACGTGCCGCTGGACGAAGCGCTGTCGCGCGTGGTCGTCGACCTGTCGGGCCGTCCGGGGCTGTTCTTCGACGTGCGCTTCGCGCGCGCGATGATCGGCACGTTCGACGTCGACCTCGTGCACGAGTTCTTCCAGGGGTTCGTCAACCATGCGCAGGTCACGCTCCACGTCGACAACCTGAAGGGCGACAACGCGCACCACCAGGCGGAAACGGTGTTCAAGGCGTTCGCGCGTGCGCTTCGCATGGCCGTGTCGCGCGACGCGCGCGCCGGCACGGCGATCCCGTCGACCAAGGGTGCCTTGTAGGACGTCGGCAATGCCGGACATCGCCGTCATCGACTATGGCACCGGCAATCTGCGGTCCGTGGCGAAGGCGCTGGCGCATGTCGCGCCCGAGGCGCGGATCGTCGTCAGCGACGATCCGGCGGCGATCCGCCGCGCCTCGCACGTCGTGCTGCCCGGCCAGAGCGCGATGCCCGACTGCATGCGGGCGCTCGAGGCGACCGGTCTCGCGCCGGTGGTCGTCGAGCTCGCGCGCGAGCGGCCGTTCCTCGGCATTTGCCTCGGGCTGCAGATGCTGTTCGACGCGAGCGAGGAAGGGCCGAGCCGGGGCCTCGGCGTCCTGCAGGGACGCGTCGTGCGCTTTCGCGACCAGGACATGGCGCTTCCCGACGGCACGCGGCTCAAGGTCCCGCACATGGGCTGGAGCCCGGTGCACCAGGCGCGAGCGCACCCGCTGTGGGACGGCATCGCCGACGGCGCGCGGTTCTACTTCGCGCACAGCTACCTTCCGG
>Ga0307410_10000538_pt1 | contig 15547 bp, 10 predicted proteins | sample 322Ometagenome_3_FD_203707 | JGI IMG/M metagenome (GOLD analysis project Ga0307410, IMG submission 203707) | Maize rhizosphere microbial communities from greenhouse at UC Davis, California, United States - 322HYB-O-3 | ecosystem: Host-associated > Plants > Roots > Rhizosphere > Soil | place... | reverse complement strand
CATAACCATTTGATTAAATTGCTGTCTCCTTCGTTAGTTATGACACACATTGGAGCAGCGCATGAGGAAGCTAATTGGATACGCCCGTGTCTCGACGCGGCAGCAGTCCACCGACCGGCAGCAGGCGGACCTTCTGGCCTCCGGCGTCCGCCGCGATGACCTGTACATCGATCACGGCGTATCCGGAGCGCGGGCTTCGCGACCCCAATTCGATCGGGCACTCGACGCGCTGATCACCGGGGACACCCTCGTCATCACAACTGTCATTTTCCGTACTCGCGTGCACGGCGGGCAGCCCTGTTTTCACGGTTGTGTAGGCGGGTGTTGAGCACTGGTTTTTCCGTACTCCTCTGCACTAGGGTCATTTTTGCTTACTACTCCTCTGCACGCCGAGGGAGGTGTCGGAGTGGATGCGGAATTGGCGACCATTCGTGAGCCGGGCACGTTGACGATGCCGGATGATCTCTGGGATCGGACGAAGTCGGTTTCGGCCGTGATCGGCCCCTTAGCTGCGCGCACGGTTGTTGGCAGGGCGGCGGTTGACGCTGCAGCGGCGGAGTTGGGCGTATCGCGACGCCAGGTGTACGTGCTGATCAGACGCCATCGCGATGGCTCTGGCTTGCTGACAGATTTGGCTCCTGGCCGTTCCTCGGGAGGGAAGGGAACCGCGCGTCTATCTGAGGAGGTCGAGGACCTTGTCCGGGCGATGGTACGGAAGCAGTTCCTGACTCGGCAGAAGCGGACTTTGGCGGCGGTGTATCGGGATATTGCTGCGGCCTGCCGCGCACGGCAGCTTCCCGTCCCGGCACGTAACACGGTGGAGCGGCGCATCCGGGCGTTGAATCCAGTTGAGGTAGGCCGGCGCAGGGGAGGGCCCGATGCAGCGCGGCCGCTACAGTCCGCCGGAGACGAGGTGCCGGCGGTCGGCGCGATCTTGGAGCGGGTGCAGATCGATCACACAGTCATCGATGTGATCGTGGTTGACGAGCGGGAGCGGCGACCGATTGGTCGGCCGTATTTGACTGTCGCGATCGATGTCTACAGTCGGTGCATCATCGGCATGGTTGTGACCCTGGAGGCGCCCTCGGCAGTGTCGGTCGGGCTATGCCTGGCGCATGCCGGGACTGACAAAAGGCCATGGCTTGAAGGTCTGGGTGTTGAGGCGCGGTGGCCCATGAGCGGGAAGCCGAGACTGCTTTACCTGGATAATGCCAGCGAATTCAAGAGCGAAGCGCTCCGGCGAGGATGCGAGCAACACGGCATCGAGCTGGCTTACCGTCCGCTGGGTCGGCCTCATTATGGCGGCATCGTAGAACGCCTGATCGGCACCGCAATGAAGCAAGTCCACGAACTTCCCGGGACCACCTTTTCCAATCCCAGCGAACGGGGACGCTATGACTCCGACCGGAAAGCGGCGCTGACCCTGCGCGAGCTGGAGAAATGGATGACCCTTGCCGTCACCAACTATCACGGCACCACTCACAGCACGCTGGGGCAGACGCCAGCTGGACGATGGGCAGAAGGGGTAGCGGCGACGGGGCGGCCGCCCGTTGCCACGAACCCAACAGCGTTCCTCGTCGATTTCCTTCCCGTCGTGCGGCGTACCCTGACGAGGACCGGCTTCGTCATCGACCATGTCCACTACTTCTCCAATGCGCTCAAACCGTGGATCAGCCGGCGCCAAACGCTTGGGCCGTTCCTCATCCGCCGGGACCCCAGGGACATCAGCAGAATCTGGGTGTTGGAACCAGAAGGGGCTCACTATGTCGAGGTCCCTTACCGGACCATGGCGAACCCCTCTGTGAGCCTGTGGGAGCACCGGCACGCCCTGGCGCGACTACACGAGCGCGGAGTAGCCCAAGTGGATGAGGCGGCCTTGTTCCGCACGATCGCGCAAATGCGGGAAATCGCAAACACTGCCTCGAAAACTACCAAGCGCATGCGCCGCGACACCGAGCGCCGCCATGCAGTGACGACGCGGCATTCGACACCAACCCCACTACTCCCGCCGGAAGCCCCTGCTCAGCAGGAACCGGACACGATCGCGGACACGGCCCCGGTGCCGCGATTCGATCAGATCGAGCAGTGGTGACCGTGCCTGAGTACGAGGCGCCGGAGTTGTCCCACCTGCACCCGAGTGTGCGGGCCGCGGCACGGTTGCCTGCCAACGAGCGGGTTGAATTGATCCGTGCCGACCGGTGGATCGGGTACCCGCGCGCGGTGGAAGCGGTGGCCCGCCTGGAGTCTCTGCTGTCTTGGCCGGACAAACAGCGCATGCCGAACCTGTTGCTGATCGGGCCGACGAACAACGGCAAGTCGATGATCGTGGAAAAGTTCCGCCGGGGACACCCGCCCGTGGCCGAAGCAGAGCGGGAACGCATTCCGGTGTTGTGCGTGCAAATGCCGTCTGAGCCTTCCGTGCTGCGCTTTTACATCGCGCTCCTGGCAGCGCTTGGGGCACCGCTTCAACCACGGCGGCGCTTGGCGGACGTGGAGCAGATTTCGCTGAAACTGCTGCGCTTGACGGGAGTGCGCATGCTCGTCATCGACGAGCTGCACAATGTCCTCGCCGGGCAAGGCAACAGCCGTCGGGAGTTCCTCAATCTCCTGCGGTTCCTGGGCAACGAGCTGCGCATCCCGATCGTTGGCGTCGGAACGCGGGAGGCATATCTTGCGGTTCGTTCCGATGATCAGCTGGAGAACCGGTTTGAACCCATCGTCCTTCCCTTGTGGAACACGGGTGCGGACACTCTGTCGTTGTTGGCCAGCTTCGCGGCCGCCCTGCCCCTGCAGCGCCGCTCTGACATCGCTACCGCCGATATTGCGCAGTATTTGCTCGCCCGAAGTGAGGGAACCATTGGCGAGCTCGCCCGGCTCCTGACGACCGCGGCGATCGCCGCTGTGGAAAGCGGTGAAGAGCGCATCAATCGGCGCACCCTGGTCATGGCTGATTATGCAGGACCCACGGAACGGCGCCGCTTGTTCGAACGCGAACTGATGTGAGACCGCCGGAGCGCTGGCCCCTTCATCCGGCACCTGCAGAAATGGAATCTTTGTCCTCCTGGCTACGGCGGACGGCGAGCAGCTACGGCATGTACTCCCATCAGCTGCTCGAACACGCACTCGGTCACCGGGAACTCAGCGACGCTGAGCTGGATCTGAACCCGCCACGTCACCTGCTCGACGAGCTCGCTAAACGTACGGGCCTCGACCAGCACCGCGTACAGGCCATGACCATGGCCGGCTGGGTGCCATGGCTCTTCGACTCCCTCACCGCTGCACCCGATGCTTACGAAACCTACGTGCACCAGTTCTCGTTGCTCCTGCTGCCGGGGCGCCGCATTGTCTACGCTCCTCGAAACTGGGTTCCCTGGCTCCCAACAAGCGGGATCAGGATGGGATGCCGCGAATGCCTGGATTCGGGCCCGACGATACTGCTCTTTTGGCAATTGCCGCTCATGGCAAGCTGCCCGGTACACCGGCGCCGGCTCGAGACCTATGAAGGGCACCCCGCGGACTACATCAGGTGGACAAGCTCCGATGAGGACCAGTGGGAACTCCCGGAGTCATTGACCCTGATGGACGGGCGCACACGGCAGGCAATATCAACAGGATCCGTCGGCCTACCCCGGCGCTCGGTTCACGCCGGAGTCTGGTTCCGGCTGCTGAGGACTCTCCTGGATGAACTCAGCACGGCACAGGGACGATACGGCCGGCAACTGGAGGATGTGCGCCGGGTCTGGGACCGCTGCGGCCACCCGTTCCGGGCCGGCCTGCACTCATGGCAACCGTTCGAGGCGCTCCACTGGACACGACAGCAGCAACTGCTCGAAGCCGCTGCCGCCGCGATGGAAATGATCGAAGATGGCACTCTGACCGCCCTCGGTACTTCCGGGTACCTTCTGCGTCCCGAACCGAAGGCGTCGATCAGCAGTGGGACCCCGCCCGGATCACCGACAGCAGGAGCGGCCGCGCAGCAGCCGACGCTGGACGAGCTCTGGAATACAGTGACGACTACCTTGGACGCATGCATCGCGGCAGCCAAAACGGATCCTGTGGTTGCGAAGCACCTCTTCGACTTCGGACGCTACGGGTGCCGCAGTGAGGAATCCGTGGGCGGTCTCACAGACGCCTTCGCCGAGCTTCAGATCCCCCTCGACTTTCTGTCACAAACAGAAGGAGATTTACCCTTTGCCTGACGTAGAATAAGTAACGGGTTAAGTGACATATTACGATCTTGAGCGGGATGGAAATCGCAGCGTCACTTAAACGAACGTATAAGTGACTAAGGGAGTGGACCATGCTGGTTGGTTACATGCGGGTCTCAAAGGCGGACGGCTCTCAGACCACCGACTTGCAGCGCGACGCGCTCCTGGCAGCCGGCATCGGCGCTAGCTCGCTCTACGAAGATATGGCCTCCGGTAAGAAAGACAACCGACCGCACCTCGCGGCATGCCTCAAAGCATTGCGACACGGGGACACCCTGGTGGTCTGGAAGCTCGACCGGCTTGGACGAGACCTGCGGCACCTGGTCAACATCGTCCACGACCTGACCGAACGCGGCATCGGCCTCAAGGTGCTCACTGGGCAGGGCGCCGCCATCGACACCACCACAGCCTCCGGAAAACTCGTCTTCGGAATCTTCGCCGCTCTCGCAGAATTCGAACGCGAACTCGTCTCCGAACGAACCCTCGCCGGTCTGGCCTCCGCCCGGGCCCGCGGCCGGAACGGGGGCCGACCCTACAAAATGAGCCCGGCGAAGCTCCGCCTGGCTATGGCATCCATGGGCAAGCCCGGCACCAAAGTCAGCGAACTCTGTACCGAACTCGGCATAACCCGCCAGACCCTTTATCGGCACGTCTCACCGACAGGGGAACTGCGTCCCGACGGCAGAAAGCTACTTCAGTCGAAGTAACAACAGGGACACGCCTAGTGGGCTGGTACGTGAGGCTACGAGCGATGGGATACACCATTGCATCTGAACCCTTAGATGCGGGCCAAGGACTAGGAGACTACTGAACTAATCGGCGGATGTGGAGGCGCTGGCCGGGGAGTTGTTGGCTCCGGGCAGTGTCTTCGCTTTTCTGGCCAGGCATCGGGGGCGGTTGTTTCCGGATTCGATGATGGAGGACCTCTTCCCGTCGCGGCGGGGACGGCCGTCGGTTCCGGCGCCGGTGATCGGGTCGGTGCTGGTGTTGCAGGCTTTGCAGGGCCTCTCCGAAGGGTGCTGACCAGAACACGCCGCTTGACGGCCATTGGTGGCGTTCCGCCCGCCCCACAACCACTTTGTTCAGCAGTCTCCTAGGGCGTGTCTCCTAAATCCGAGCGGATTTATGAGACACGCCCTACTAGACGGCCAGTAGGTCTCTCGCCGGACCTTTGACCAACGACATGGCGACCACTTTCTGGCCCGATCCGCCGCGCAGACTATTAAGAGTCTCAACCGCTTCCAGCGCAGGCCCCATGTGGACCCCTAAGAAATGGGTGAGTTTTTCAACCCGCTCTTCTTCCGCCATCGGGACGTCGAGATTCAGTAGCGCGTCGAGTTTGGCTTCTTCGTTTTCAACAAGCCTGGAGAGGCGCGTTCGAATGTGGCACATCTGCTCCTTGGGGGTTGTCGCTGCCCCGAGAGGGCGAAGCCAAAGTGCTATGTTCACGTAGTACTGCAATCCATACTGCGATTTTTGCAGTTGGACCACCGTGATCACGTCATCAGTAGTGCGATACCAAGATCCACCTTTCTTCGAGAATCCAGCATTCTTCATGTAGTCGTCGAAGGTGGTTTGAATGACGTTCCTGTTCATGGCCCTCCGTAGGTAATGACGGATCCCGTCCACGGTGTATCACCGGGGAACTCCCGGTTCAGTTCGTCAGCGTACCCCGCAACCTGTTTCTCACCCTCGCGGATCTTCCGAGGGTTGTTGGGCTTCAACTCTATGACTTGTCGCGTGTCGAAGTTGATGGCGTCAACGCGCTTCCCGCTGGGAAGTGTGAACTCTTTTACAAACCCAGGCCCATAGTTCCATGCTTTATGCATGTCACGCCCCAACCGGGTAGCGGCGGTTTCGCCATTGACTGCCGCCCGTTCGGCTGTGGATGCGGTCTTTCCCGCGAGTCGGCCTATTGTTCCGAGACCGAATGCGCCGCCGAATGCGAATAGGGCTCCGTCAAGAACGGCTCCGGCACATCCTCCCTTCCCGGATACACACTGGCGGGTATTGTCCGAGGTAGCCATCGATACCACCCCTGCAACGAGCGCGAGAGGTGCTGTCACGATGTTGGCTTCAATGCAGACCACGGCCAACGTGCAGACGAGGCTGATTGTTCCGGCGGCGATGGCAAGGCCGGTTGAGATTTCGTGCAGAGTTGATATCCAGTCCTCATCCGTGTTGCCGGTGGGATCCAGGTATGACATGGGGTTGGCGCTGGCGTAGCCGTAGCCGAGGCCGCCTACCCGCGCTGGGTCGGGCGAGAGGAACATGCCGAGGTCAGGCCGGTATTCCCGGCTGCCCATGCGATAGCTACCGCCGTCGTTGTAGTTGTGCTGGTAGATCAGAGGGTTTGAAGTCGGGTTCTTGCCGGTGGTGGTTTTGGTGACCTTGCCGTAGGGGTCGTACGTGTAGGCGTACTGTAGAGCCCCGGCGGAATCGGTGACCGCCCGGATGGCTCCCTTGCCGTCCTGGAGGTAGTTGAAGGCCTTGCCAGCTGAGATGAAGCCTAGTGCTGCGAGGCCATAGGTGTACTGGCGGGTGATGCTGCCGTTGGCGGACTGTTCCTCGGTCAGCTGCCCGGTGAGTGGATCGTTGAGGAGCGTCGTGGTTGTGTTCCCCTTGGTGATGCCCGTCCGGTGGTTGAGCGCGTCGTAGGTGTAGCTGGTTGTCGCGCCCGCGGCAGTGATGGAGGCGAGGTTGCCGGCAAGGTTCCAGCCATAGCTGGTCGAGCCGTCTGCGGCGAGGTTGCCGTCTGCGTCATATCTATAGGTGGCCGAGCCGTCAGCGCCGCTGCGGGACGTGAGCTGTCCCGCCGTGTTGTACGTGTAGTTCGTAGTCCCGGTGGCACTCTGCTGGCTCAGCCGCTGCCCGTCCGGGCCGAAATTCCACGCGGTGTAGCTGGCCGCACCGGTGCAGCTCGTGGTGCCGTAGCAGGCTTTCGTGAGCCTGTTCATGGAGTCGTAGGTGTAGGCGTCGGTGGTGCCGTCTGCGTTGGCGATCTTGGTCGGGTTGCCATTGGCGTCAAGTGTGTAAGTACTCGAAGCCACGGTGGTGGCCCCTGCTTTTGAAGTGATGGCTTGTGGTCGGTTGGCAGGGTCGAAAGTCGTTGTGGTGGCCACGCCAGGCTGCTTGAGGGTTATGGTGCCCGTGGGGGTGTCATAGGAGTAGGTTGCCAAGGTGGTGGCGCCTGAAACGACGGAGGTCAGCCGCCCGTCGCTGTCGTAGGCCATTGTCTGGGCTGTGGCGCCGGGCTGAGTGGCGCTGGTCTGATGACCGTCGTTGTCGTACGTGTAAGCCCAGACGAGTTGGGTCCTGCCGTAGCCCTGTGTTGCACCAACGACCTGGTTGAGTGCGTTGTATTGGTAGTTGGTTGCGACCCCGCCGTCTAGGTTGCTTTGGGTACGGTTTCCGTTTGAGTCATATGAGAAGTTGGCGTAGCTGGTGTTGGTTCCGTCGGAATATGTGATTGTCTGAATGGCCCCGGTGGAGAAGCGCGAATAGGTGGTTGTGCGCCCTGACGGTAGCTTCTGGGATGAGAGCCGTCCGTTGGCGTCGTAGGTGTAGGACCAGGTGCCGACGGGGGTGGTGAGGCTGACCGGGTGGTTCGTTTTGTCGTACACGTAGCTGGTGATCACCCCGCCAGGGGTTGTGCTGGAGGCGAGGTTGCCGTTGGCGTCGTATGTTTTCTTGGCCGGTCCCACGGCCGGGTCGGGCCCCTGCAGCGCGACTGGGTGGTTTCCTGCGTCGAAGGTCGTTGTGGTTGTGAGTCCCAGCGCATCGGTGGTCGCCGTAGCGTTGCCGACCTTGTCGTATACGGTGCTGGTTCCGTGCCCCAGAGGGTCCGTTACCGACGTGAGGCGGTCCTCATTGTCGTAGAAGTAGGCGGTCCGGTAGCTATCGGGGTTAGCTCCTGGAGTGTTTCCGCGGGGATCCACCGTCCAAGTCTGGCGGCCTGCCCCGTCGCGGCCGTAAGTGGTTGTCCGTCCCGAGGGGGTCTTCCGGGAGGTGAGGTCCCCGCTGGTGTTGTAGCCGTAAGTGGTTGTGTTGCCGGCCGCGTCGGCTGAGCTTTTAAGCGTTCCGTCAGGGTTGTAGGTCTTGGTTACTGTGGCGATGGTCCCGGTCCCGGTGACGACGTTTGGCCGGGTGATAGTGGCCAGGTTTCCGTTGGTGTCGTAGCCGTAGGTTTGTGTGATGCCGTTGAAGTCCTTCGTGGAGACGAGGTCGTTACTGGCGTTGTACTGGTAGGCCTCTGCGAAGCCGCTGCCGTAGCCAAGGCTCTTGCCGGCAAGGTTGCCGCTGCTGTCGTAGGTGAAGTAGGTAGCTGTTCCGTCGGGCGCCACGACCCGGAGGATGTTCCCGTTGGCGTCCCATGCGTAGGCGGTGCTGTTGCCGGCCTGGTCGGTCTGGCCAACGAGGTATCCGTTGACGTATTTGTCCGTCGAGGCATTGCCGAAAGGATCAGTGGTGGTAGCTGTCCCGGTTCCGCTGTTGTTGGGGTCGGTCTGGGTCCATCCGAAGGTGGTCTTGTTGCCCAAGGGGTCCAGCTGGCTCACGGCGCGCCCCGTGCCTGGGTCGTAAGTAAGGCAGACCGGGTAGTTGCCATTGGCGTCGGTGATCTGGTTCAACCGCCCGCCGGCATCGTAGGCGTACTTGGTCGTAGCGCCCGCAGCATCGGAGTAGGCAGCGAGCCTGCCCGAGGCGTCGTAGGAGTAAGAGACTGCGCGTCCGTCGCTTGCAGTGACAGCAGTGATGTTGCCTGACACAGGGTCCCGCGTGATCGCCAGGGATCGGCCCGAGCCCGAGACCTGCGACATCCGGCCGTTAACGTATTGGAAGCTCAGACCCTGCCCGTTGCGGTCGTTTACCGAGACCAGATGGCCGGAAGCATCAAAGGTTTTCCGAACCAAAGTCTTGAACAGCAGCTTGTACTGCGTACCGTCGAACGAGAGTTTGGAGAGGACACCCGGTGGGCTGGTGAACGCACCGCTCCCCGCAGCGGCGAACATCTCCATTGACCCCGACCCCGCGTAGTAGGTCGCGTCGCCGTTCGCTGCGATCGTTAGGTGTTCGCCGAAGTTGTCGCTCCAGCCCGGCCCGAAATCACCCGTGATGCTAGAGCCGGAGGAGTACGCGCGGGCCAAGGCCACAGGCATGCCCAATGCGGCGAGAGAGAGGTCATTTCCGCCAGAGGGCTGATAATTGAACCATCCGGTCAGCGAGTCAACCGGGTCAGCCTGTTCGGCGTGGGTCATGCTTCCGCCGGCAGTCGCGCCGCCGTACGAGTGCTGGATAGGCTGGGCCACCGCCGGCGCATCGCCGTTCATAGTGAAAGTCGTCGAAAGTGTGGCAGTAAGTGTCTGCCCATCGGTGAAGGTCTGGGTAAACGAGTACGACACCGACCACATGCCCATGCACATCGAGTTGGCCACGGACAGCGGCGATACGGTTGTCGTCTGGATGTTGGGTCCGACACGGGGGTAGTAGGGCTGATAGAGGTTGATCCAGCCATACGAGTAGTCATTCATGACCTGCGTCCCACAGGCATCCCAGACCTTGACCGTCTGGTTATTGGACGAGGGAGCTGAGTTCGCTACACCCCCGGATCCGCCCGTGTAAGTGGCGTCGTAGACGCTGATATTGCCGCACGGTGCAATAAGACCAGGGAAGGGAGCGGCAACACCCGAGCAGTCACTTGCCCGCCCATTTCCGTCCCTGGCGTGGCCGACTGAGATTTTCACCGACGTGATGTCCAGCGTGTCACCGCTTGGGCTTGTCACCATAAGGGACGGGGTCGGGGACATTGCGGACTTGTCAGCCTTCGGTGGCGCCTCCTTGCCCAGGGGCCGGTCTTCGTGGCCACTGGGCTGGCTTGAAGGCTTCTGAGGCGGTGCAGGCTCCTCTTTCGTCGGAGGAGCGTGCTGCACGACCGGGGACGTTCCGGGATCGTCGGGTGGAGAAGCCTGAGCCGGGACTACGATTCCCGCACCCGAAATCATCGCCAGGGCTGCTACGACAGCCACAAAGCCCCGCGCCCCGCCACGAACAACAGAACCACCTACACGAGCACGCAGAATGGACACGAGCATCCCCCAAGCTTTCGGCTTCTGGCGTGCCCCGACAGGCACGGGATGAGTACAACACGCAGCGAACGCAGAGGGGAAGGAACGGGACGAAACTCGAGTACCGCCCGGACCAAATACAAGTGGTCCACACGAAACGGGACGAGGAATGCGAGTGCCTTCGTGCCACCAGCCGCTATTTCAGCGGGCGATCCGCGGGCAGCGAGTTGTGAAGGTGCTGTGCAGATTCGTGTTGCCCATGGCGGACGCCATCACGCTCTGGTGGTTCCAGTGGACAGCCCCGGCGGGGGAGGACTTTACGGCATGGCCGCCGCGGTCCGTGGGGGTAGGTGCCTGCAAAGGGTTGTTCGCGCCAGTCCCGTCTTAGTGACAATCTCCCGCATGGGGACCCCCTTATCCCGGAGCATCAAGGCGTGTTCGAGCTTGTCAGGATCCACCACGGAGGGCCGTCCGGTGTGGCGGCCGTGGCAGCAGCTACCGCCCTGGCATGGGAGGCCCGTTCGGCCGCGTAGGTGTGTTCCATCTCCGCGAAGAGAGCAAGCATAACCACGGTCAGCTGCGCCATGGGGCCGTCCGGGTTGGACGTGTCGATGCCCAGGGGATCAGCCAGCGTCCGGATCCCGACGCCGCGTTCCTTCAATTCGTGAACCAGGTTCAGCGTGTCCCGGACCGTCCGGCCCAGCCGGTCGAGGGTGTGGACCACAATCACATTTCCTTGGCGAGCTTGGCGCAGCGCCTCATGTAGCCCTGGCAGTTTCTTGTGGCCCCTGATTTCTTGTCCATGTAGATGTGCTCACTGGCCACGCCGGCGGCCGCCAAAGCGTCCAGCTGCCGCGTCACGTCCTGCTTCGTGGTTGAAACCCTGGCGTACCCGATATCCATTGCTGCACCGTACCGAAATTCGCTGCCGCAACGGGTGATTATGGCGGAGATTGTGGATTGAATTCCGGGACAGTCAGATTACGCGCCGTTCCGCGAATCCGGATCCGCGGGGGAGTGTCCCAAGACAGTGTCCCGCTTCTAAGGAAGTGGGACACCCCCTCTCGAGTCACCGACATGGGTCGGTTCATCGGGCGATTACCAGGCAGCGAAGGAATACCAAACCAGGCGCCTCACCTTTCCGACTTCTCTCCAAGCAGGAAGCCAACCGCCCATCTACATTGGCACCTACCTCTTAGATGTGGTCTCGAGGAACTTGTTGTCCATTCTTCAACCTATACATTAGTTTCGCTCATCTCTAGTCCTAGAAATTATGTGGCGGAATCCTCGAAGTACTCCGAGGCCAGCCCCTACTGAAACGAGGGTAGCTATGATCATCAGTAGTCCTAGGACCCAATCGTTTTCGGCGAGGAGAAACATAAACCCGAAGATCAGCAGGGAAGCCGCCGATATGAATAGGCAGACGACCCCTCCAATAATTGTTTTCCTAGGTTGCGCCACTTAGTACTCCTAATCGCAGATTTTTGATGCACCGAAGGCTGCTGTGAACAATCCGAACCCGGCGCCAGCAAACGCGATTTCACTAGAAAATATCGCCACTCCGTATGCGTATGCGGCTAAGGCGATACCTCCAGTAGCAATGAAAGCTACCCCGGATCCAAGAACAAATCCGGCTGCTACCCAACATGCAACACTCGCAAGCCCAGTCGGGTCGGTGTTGTTGCACGGGTTTGCTCCGGCGTAGAGGTATCGATTCGTTTCTTGATTTGAGGGGTCGGGCTGGGTGAAGCGGCCGATGGTGGGGTCGTAGTAGCGGGCGCCGAATTTGGTGTATCCGGTGGTGGTGTCTTTGTAGCCGCCGGCGTATTGGAAGGGGTTGTTCGCGGCTTGTGCGCCGGTGGTCGAGGTGGGGTTGCCCCAGGAGTCGTAGTTGTAGGAGGCGACTTGTGTTTGGGTGCTGTCGGTGAGGGTGATGACGGAGCCCAGCGCGTCGGTGGTGTAGTAGAAGCTCGCTCCGGCACTGTTGCGCATGCTGATGAGCGTACCTCCGGGGTCGCGGATAAACGAGGTACTCGCGCCGGCGGTGGTTTGCCGGGTGATGCCCAGGGCGCCGTTAAGGAACGATGTGCCTCCGGCGCTGGTGCGTTCCGTGTTTGATGGTCCGGCGTAGGCGAAGTTGGTTGTGGTGCCGGAGGTGTATGAGGTCATCTGATCGAAGGTGTTCCAGGTGCTGGTGGGTGTGCCGGCTTTGGTGGTGTTGCCGTTCCCGTCGTAGGTGTAGGTGGCGGCTCCGGCCGGTGGTGCGGTGCAGGCCGCGGCCGCTGAGCCGGTCCAGCAGAGCTGGTCTGCGGCGTTATAGGCCGAGTGGACGGTCGAGGCACCGGTTTTGGCTGCGGTGAGACGGTTGCCGTTCAGATCGTAGGTCCAGGACTCAGTGACGGTCCCGGTGACAGCTCCCGTGAGCCGCTGCACGGCGTCGTAGCCGTAGGTGGTGACGGTTCCGGCTTCGGTGGTCATGGTTTTCCGCAGGGCACCTTCCCGGACAGGGCTGGTACCCCAGGTGGTGTAGGTGTAAGCGCGTTTGGCCAGGACGGCCGCGGAGGTGTTGGTCGCGGTAATGGAGGTGATCCTGCCGGCATTGTCGTAGACGGTGGTGTTTTTCACCCCGTTCGGGTACGTGGTGCTGGTCCGGCGGTTGTTGTCGTCGTTGGTGAAGCCGGTGCATTTGGTGGTGTTGGGGAAGGCCGGGGTCGCGGGGCAGGAACCGCCGGGTTCTGCCAGGGCTGTGAGCCGATTGGCGGCGTCGTAGCGGTAGTTCACGGTCCCGGTCGGGTCGGTGAAGCTGGTGATGTTGGAGGCGTGATCGTAGGTCAGCGAGGTCGTGACCCCGCCAATGGTCTTGCCGGTCGGCCGGTTTTGCTCGTCGTAGGTGTAGGTGGTGGTCCCTGCGGCGTCGACCCGCGTTTCAAGATTGCCGTTCGCGTCGTAGGAGTAAGTCACGCAGGTCGCTGGTACGCAGGTGGCGCCGTAGCGGATCTGAAGGAGCCGGTCGTTGTCGTCGTAGGCGTAGGTGGCGGTCTGGTTCTTGCCGTCTTTGCTGGTCGCGACCCGGCCTGCGGCGTCGAAGGTGTTCGTGATGACACCCAGCGGTGCGGGGCGGGTGATGGTGACCGGGTTCCTGGTGGTGTCGTAGGTGATGGAGGTCGTGTTGCCCTTCCCGTCAATCGTTTTGCACAGCTGCCCGCGCACACCTGTGCAGGAGGTGCCTGCTGCGTCGTCCTGGTACCTGTTCATCCGGGTCCCGGCGCCTGAGTTGATGACCTGGTACCGGCGTTTGGTGAAGGCGTCGTGGTTATAGGCGGTGACGTTGCCTTCGCTGTCGGTGGAGGACAGCGGATGGAACTCCCGCCAGGCTTCCCCTGCTGTGGCGGTGGGGTAGTTGTAGACGATTTGTTTGCCGGTCCCCCCGGTCGCTCCGGCCGGGGACGTGATGTTCGCCAGGGTGTTGTTCGGGTTGTACGTCGAGGTTGTCAGGTTCCCGAGGTCATCGAGGGTGGTCAGCAGGTTGTCGTGGGCGTCGAAGCTTTTGGTGGTGATGTTTCCGAGCGGGTCTTTGACGGAGGTGACCTGGTTGGCGGCGTTGAACGTGTAGGTCGTGACCCGCCCGTCGGTGTCGGTCAGTGTCGTGGTCGTTGCGGTGGCCGCGGCGGTGGTGTTGATGCTGTACGCGTCGGTGTCCGCGGCGTAGATGATTTCCTCGGATTTGCCGTTGCCGTCGTAGAAGAACTGGGTAGTGACGTCCAGGGCGTCGGTGATTGATTCCATCTGGTCGTAGGCGTAGGAGAACCAGGTGAGGTCTCCGGCTGCGTCGGTGTAGCTGGCCATCCGCCCGTTGGTGTCATAATCGATCCAGATCACCCGGTTCAGCGTCTGATCAGTGATCTTGGAGGGCTGGCCGGTGTTGCTTGAATCCAGGTATTCGAAGAGGACCTGCCGGCCGTTGGCGGTGGTGATGGTCTCCAGCCGTCCGTCGCTGTCGTAGGCGTAGGCGATCCGGTCCGCCGCGTTGCTGTAGTGATCACCGGCGTAAGCGAGCCGGAACACCCCGTTGACCTTTTCGTAGAAGTTCGTGTGGCCGGTGTCGTTGAACCGCAGCGTCACGGCCGTGGTGCTGAACGCGGTGATCGTGGCATTCAAACCTGCGGGCATGGTCCACCCGCCGCCGGTCTTGGGCACGAACTTGTACGTCCCGCCGTCCGCGGCCCGGTAGGTCACCGAGTTGTCCGTACCCACGACGAGAGCGGTTTCGTTGGTGCCCTCAGAGAGGGTTGGGCGGTGGTCGTTGATGCTGTTGTAACGCCAGGACAGGTCGATATCCCGGTCCGCGCCCTCCAGATGCAGGAGCTGCCCGGTGAGCAGAATATTCCCCGTTGTCGGGTTCCAGCCGAGCTTGACCCGGTCCGTGAGGTTCCGGGTGAGCACCGCAGCCGCTGACCGATTCCCGGCCAGATGACCGTTCGCCCCGGCTGCTGGCGGCAGGTTATTCACAAACGGCAGACTCATCGCCACACCAAGATTCGCCGGAACAGCAGCGGCAGGGGCCAGGGCTGCCGGTGTGAGGGTGAACGCCGCGTTGCCCTGCGGCTGGGCCGCGCTTGGTGTTTGTGCCGCGTTCGCGGCCGGGACAGTGAGCCCGGTGACGACCACGGTAGAAAGAACGAGACCGGACAGAAGAGACCGTACTGCAGCCATGCTGCGCCCCCAAAATCTTGTGCTCCCCAGTGAGCAGCTTGCGCTCCCAGCGAGCACACGATGATCATCAACCCGGCAAAAACATTTAGGCAAGAGAATGGACGAAAGAACTTTTGCCGTGCGAGGAGCATTTACCCGACCCAGCCATGCCGGCATCGGGATGGTGTGACAAAGTCAGTGAGGTGCCCGCAGTAATGCCCGAGGACGCCGAGGCATGCCAACTCCGCGGAAAGTAGCCGAAAAGTGGGCATCCTAGTCCCGGCGGGAACAGATATCACAGAGGACGGCCACTAGAATGCATCACTAAGAGCGAAGCGTTGTCATGGCTCTACAATTTCTGTCAATAAGGCTCAGGAGCGCCGGGGCCGCCTCCGCGTCGCCTACGCTTTCACAGCGCTACTACGGTGCATGGTGCGTCCCGCAAACCGCATGCCCTGACTGGCACGCTGTGCAAACGGCTTTGGACATCTGTGCAGCCGACTTCGAAAACTGACAACAACACTGGACAGGCTCGGGCGATCCACCCAGAACATGCTTGCCTTCGCGGACGAACTCCGCAGCCGG
>Ga0307410_10000535_pt1 | contig 15565 bp, 14 predicted proteins | sample 322Ometagenome_3_FD_203707 | JGI IMG/M metagenome (GOLD analysis project Ga0307410, IMG submission 203707) | Maize rhizosphere microbial communities from greenhouse at UC Davis, California, United States - 322HYB-O-3 | ecosystem: Host-associated > Plants > Roots > Rhizosphere > Soil | place... | reverse complement strand
GCCCGGGTACGTCTGGCCCCACGCCGTGAGGCCCGGAAAGTCGGACCCCGGCGTTGACAGGGCGTGCGGCAAGCAGTACGTCATCGGCGTACTCGCGATTTGTGCGCCGGCGGCGCCGGCGCACCGGCCGCGAGCCCAGGATAGCTACGTGTAGCTGCCGTAATAGCCGCGCCTGCGGTAACGGCTGTAACCGCCGCCTTCGTTTTCTTCTAGCGCTGTATTGCCGAAGCTCGCGACCGGTGGTGATGCCGGCTCCCCGTCGTCGCCGCGAATGCGAGTCGCCGAATGACGAAGATGCCGACTGTAGACCCCAAGCCCACGTTTACCGGAGCGCCGCAGCCGGACGGCGGCACGCCGCACGGCGGCGTGCCGCACGACGCCGCGCTGCAGGCCGCCCTCGAAGCGGCGCTGCGACACCGCGACTTCACCGCCCCCGACGTCAGCGACGCCGTGAGCGCCTACGCCCGGCAGGCGCGGGCGCGGGGCGTCACGTCCGACCAGATGCTCGAGGCGTTGAACGCGCAGCTCGAGCGGTCGCTGCGTCCCCGCACCCGCGCGGCCGACTACGAGGTAATCGCGCCCTACCTGGCGCGCCGTGCGGTGCGCGCCTACCACCAGTCGCGGTAGCCGGCCGCGCGCCGGGGCCGTGGGCGGCGCGCGCGCCAGCGAGGGAATCGCCAATGGGACAGGAAGCCCGCTGCCTCGCGTCGCACGGCGCCCGGAGCGCCGAAGGCGTCGTCCATCTGGAGACGGACTACCTGACCTTCCGCGACGACGCCGGCGACTTCCGGCTCCGGATCCCGTTCAAGGACGTCGAGCGGGCCGACGCCACTGACGGCCGCCTCACCGTCCGCTTCGCCGGCGGCGCCGCCACCTTCCACCTCGGCGCGCCGGCCGCGAAGTGGGCAGAGCGCATCCGCGCGCCGAAGCCCCTCGTCGACAAGCTCGACGTGCGACCCGGCGCCCGCGTCGCGCTCGTGGGCGCCACCGCGGGGGCCGGCCAGGACGAGCTGCGCGGGCAGCTCGCCGAGCGCGCCGAGACGATCGCCGTCGGGCGCCCGCGCAAGGAGAGCGACGCCATCTTCCTCTGGGTGGAGTCCGAGCGGGACCTGGCCCGCGTCGGCACGCTCGAGCCCTACATGAAGCGCGACGGCGCGCTCTGGGTGATCCACCCCAAGGGCAAGGCGGGCATCCCCGACACGACCGTGTTCGCGGCGGCCAAGGCCGCCGGGTTCACCTACACGAAGGTCGCCCGCGTGAGCGACACGCACACCGCGGAGAAGCTCGTGATCCCCAAGGAACGGCGCTGACGGCGGCGTGGCGACCGGGCGCCGCGGCCCCTCAGCGTTGGTCCTCGTCGGCGGCTCGCTCGACCTCTTCCAGGACCGCCAGTAGCCTCTCGATGGTGCGCGGCGGGGTCTCGGCCAGTACGCGCGCCTCGAGGCGCTGGAGGCGCGCGTAGACCTCTGCCGCCACGCTCTTCCCGCGTCGCGTGAGGCGCACCACGAACGTGCGGCGATCCTGCTCGCTCACCTCCCGCACCGCCAGGCCGCGCGCGACCAACCGGTCGAGGATGCTTGTGAGCGTCGATCGCTTGTGCGCGAGCGCGCGGTGCAGCTCGGCGACCGTACTGTCGCCGTGGCTCACCAACTGGGCCAGGATGTGCGCCTCCGCCTGCGTCACCCCGAGCTCGCTCATCCGCTCGAGGTAGAGGCCAATCCGGTGCGTTGCGCGATGGATCTCGGGAATCAGGCGGAGTGGCATCGCGAGTGGCGAGTGGCGAGTTGGGAGTCGGGAGTCGGGAGTCGGGGGTGCAGTGGCCGAGAGCCGAGCGCCGAGCGCCGAGCGCCGCCGTTAGGGCAGCGGCCGCCGGTCCGGCGGCACCCAGCTCGCGCGGGCGCCGGGACTCTTGAGCAGCGCCTCCGAATAGTAGGCACCGAGCAGCCGCGGGTCGAACAGCTCGGCGTTGAGACGCGCAAAGGTCGGAAAGTCCGCGGCCGGCGCGGCCGCACGGTGGGCGGCCACCAGGTGCATGAAGGCCCGCGTGATCGTGTCGTGATACCGGCTCCCACTGCCGTGGTGCTCCGCGAATCGGCGCAGTGCGCGGGCCATCCGGTCGGCGGCCGCCTCGAGGTCCGCCGCGCGCAGAAGGATCCACGCCAGGCGCACGTGGTCGTAGTGCCGGAAGCGGTCGTTGCCGAGCGTGAGTTCCTCCACGGCAGTCAGGAGCTCCGCGTCGTCCAAGTCGGCCGAGCACGTGATGTACGCGGGGACCGACACGTCGGCATCGTCAATCGGCATGAGAGTCTCCATGAATGTGGGTCCGGCATCCCGCTCGCTCCGCGCGTCGTGCGCCGCCTCGGCGGGCGGACCGGCCGTGCGCCCATGGCGCGCGTCGTCGACTGGCAACGGATGCGGGTGCGGCAGGCGGCGCCGATGTCGAGCGCCATCGCCGCGGCCGCAAGGGCGAGCCGGCGGTGCGAAACGTGAGGCACGGACATCCCTCCGGCGGTCCGTGGCCGGCGACCGCTGGAAGCGGCCGGAACGGCAAGCTAGCGCCGCCCGCCCGCCGCCACGCGTCAATGACGGGGAGTTCGTATATTACGGTTTCGTATCATCGCGCGCAAGTCTCCGGCTCCGTGCGCTCGGCGCGCCTACACGAGCTCCTCGACGGGGCGCCACGCCGGGCCGGACCTCACTTCCACGTGAGCACGCTCACCAGGTCCGACGCGTCGTCCGTCCACACGCGCACGTTGGCCCGCGGTGGGAGTGGGGACCACCCGGGTTGCCTGACGACGGCGGCGAAGTCGGTCGCGCGGCGCGCCACTACCACCCAGCTCGACGTGCTCTTGAGCATGCGGTTCTGCAGAGCCGTGAACTGTACGTCGCCGCCCACCGCGCCGGCCACCCGGGCGTCGCGGGCGAGCTCGGTGACCACGGGCCGGAGATCGAGGTGACGATTGCTGATGTGGAAGGCGACGAGGCCGCCGGGCGCGAGCTTGCGGAGGTACAGCGCGAGCGCCTCCCGCGTCATCAGGTGCACCGGGATGGCGTCGGAGCTGAAGGCGTCGAGCAGGATCAGGTCGTAGCCGCCGTCCGGCGCCCCCACCAACGAGCGGCGCGCGTCGCCGAGCACCACCCGGGCGTCGGGCGCGCAGTCGCGCAGGTAGGTGAAGAAGCGCGGGTTGCGGGCGATGCGCTCGACGATCGGGTCGATCTCGTAGAACGTCCACTGGTCGCCGGGCCGCGCGTAGCAGGCGGTGGTGCCGGCGCCGAGTCCCACGACGGCAACGCGGCGGGCGGGGCGGGCGTCCATGACCGACGCGAAGAGCTGCCCGAGCGGCCCCTCGCGATGGTAGTACGTGAGCGGCTCGCGCCGGTACTTGGCGGCCAGGAGCTGCGCCCCGTGCATCGTCGTCCCGTTGACGAGTATGCGGAACGTCGAGTCCCCCCGCACCTTGTAGACGCCGAAGAAGCTGCGCGCGCGCAGCAGCGTGTCGTCCACCGTGGTGAGCCGCCCCACGTACCCGCCGACGATGATCGCCGCCACGCCGAGGGCGAAGCGCAACGGGCGGTTGCGGAACAGGATGCAGAGGACGCCCGCCGCACCCCACGCCCCGATGATGCGGCCGCCCGCCACCTTCCCGCCGGCGAACCACCCCGGCAAGAGCGCGGGCTGGAACATCGCGACGACGAGCGCGAAGAGCAGGAGCGGGAGCAGGACGTCGAGGACCGCGGCGTGCGGGCGCCACCGCCGCCACCAGGGCCTCGCACCACCGCCGCCGACCAGGGGCTCGTCGGCGGCGGCCGGCGGCGGCGGCGCCGCCGGCCGCAGCAAGCAGGCGAGGACGAGCACGAGCGGGTACTCGACGACGCTGCTGAACAGCGCCGGCGCGACGAGGACGTTGAAGGCGCCCCCGAGCACGCCGCCCACGGACATCCAGAGATAGAACTCGGTCAGCCGGTCGGCAGACGGGCGTGTCGCCGCCAGCTCGCCGTGGCAGACCATGGCGGTGGTGAACAGGACGAGCAAGTGCACGGCGGCGAGCAGCCAGAGCGGGCGCGTCGTGCCGCCGAGCATCATCACCGCGAGCGGCGCGATCACGATGGCCTGCGCGCGGAGCATCAAGTCGTGCGGGAACAACCGCCGTCGCGCGAACACCAGCACGAACGAGAGCAGGTAGAGTGCGAGTGGGATGACCCAGAGCAGCGGGATCGACGCGACGTCGGTGGTGATGTACGCGGTGGCGCCGAGGAGGAGGCTGGACGGCACGAACGAGAGCAGGACCCATCGCGCGACGCGCCGCCATCCGAGCGCGGGCGAGCGCTCCGCCACGGCGCCCGGCGCACCGAGACCGTAGGTACGAACGGCACCGGGAGCCGCACGCTCCGCGAGCCCGAGCACGGGCTCCGCCCGGGCCCGGGCGCCGAGTGCGAGCAACGCACACGTGACGAGCAGCAGCGCCAGCACGCCATAGCCGACGGCCCAGGCCCGACTCTGCTCGGTGAGGCGGAGGGTGGGCTCGAGGAGGAGCGGGTAGGCGAGCAGGGCGACCAGACTGCCGGCGTTGCTCGCGGCGTAGAGGAAGTACGGGTCGGCCGCATCGGGGTGGCTCGTGCGCGCGAACCACCGCTGGAGCAGCGGCGCGCCCGCCGAGAGGGCGAAGAACGGGAGCCCCAGCCCCACGGCGAGCGCCGCGAGCAGCCACGGCACCGGCGACCCGCCGTCCGGCGGCTGCCACCCGGCCGGGACGGCGACCGGCAGGACGACGGCCGCGAGCGCGACGAGCGCCAGGTGCACGCCGGCCTGCGCTCGCGGCCCGAGCCGCTCCTCGGCGACGTGGGCGTAGAGGTAGCCGCCGAGCAGGATGATCTGGAAGAAGAGCAGGCACGTGTTCCAGACCGACGGCGTCCCGCCGAGCAGCGGCAGCACCATCTTCGTGAACATCGGCTCCAGCGTGAAGAGGAGCGCGGCGTTGACGAAGATGGTGACGGAGAAGACGGCGGCCGCCACGGCAGCGGCACGGGAGCGCGGCTCGGCGGCGCCAGTTGCGCCGTCGTGCTCGCCCGGGAGGGGTTGGGCGGTCATGTACGTCACTCGGTGAGGCTGCCCGAATGATGACGCGTGCACGCGGGATGCGGGAGAGCGGCGGGCGCACCATCTTGACGCCGGGCGCCCCGCGCGCCACGTTCTCCCTGAATCATTCAGGGGAATGCGTGCGCGACGAGGAGCTGGAGCTGCTCAAGGGGACGCTCGACGTGCTGGTCCTCAAGGCGCTCGCCTGGGGCCCGCGCCACGGCTACGAGGTGGCCCGGTGGATCGGCGACGCGACGAACGACGCGCTGCAGATCGAGGAGGGGGCGCTCTACCACGCGCTGCACCGGCTCGAGCGGAAGGGGTGGCTGGCGAGCGAGTGGGGTCTCTCCGACGCCAACCGGCGCGCGAAGTACTACACGCTGACGCGCCTCGGCCGCCAGCAGCTCGGGGTCAAGACGGCGGCGTGGACGCGATACGCCGAGGCGGTGTTCGCCGCCCTGCGCACGGCCTGAGCCCGGGGCCGACGATGTCGCGCACGGTGCGCCTTCCCGACGGCATTCGTCGCGCTTTCCGGCTCGCCGCGTCGGGGCGGCCGGCGGCACGCATCGCCGACGACGTGGACAGTGAAGTGTCGTTCCACCTGCACCTGCGGGCCGAGGAGCTCGTGGCGCGCGGGTGGCCGCCCGAGGCGGCGCGCGCCGAGGCGCTCCGGCGGTTCGGGGACGTTCGACGCTGGAGCGAGGCCATGGGCGAGGTCGACCGGGAGCGCGTGGGGCTCGAGCGGCGCGCCGAGTGGTGGGACGGCGTGCGGCACGACCTCCGGTACACGCTGCGCGGGTTCCGGCGGCAGCCGGGCTTCGCGGCGGGCGTGGTGCTGACGATGGCGCTCGGCGTCGGCGCCAACGCGACGATGTTCGGCGTCGTCGACCGGCTGATGCTCCGCCCGCCCCCGCACGTCGTGGACGCCGGCCGGGTGCGGCGGGTGTACTTCGCGACCACGGTGGACGGCGCCGAGCAGGCCGGCGCCACGACGAGCTACGCCCTGTTCGCGGCGCTGCGCGACGGGACGCACGCGTTCGCGCGCCTCGCCGCGTTCGACTTCCGCGAGGTCGTGTTCGGCACCGGCGCCGACGCGCGCGAGATCCCCGCCGCCGCGGTGAGCGCCGAGTTCTTCCCGGCGCTCGGCGTGCGCCCGCACCTCGGCCGGTTCTTCACGCCCGACGAGGACCGCCCGCCGCTCGGGACGGCGCTCGCCGTCCTCGGTTACGAGATGTGGCAGCGCGAGTTCGGCGGGGACCGCGCGGTGCTCGGGCGCGCGCTCCGGATTCTGAACCGCGACTACGTGGTCGTGGGCGTCGCCCCGCCGGGCTTCTCCGGCGTGGACCTCCGCCGCGTGGACGTGTGGCTGCCGATCAGCGTCGCGTCGAACGAGATCGCCGGCCCCTACCTCCGCCTGGCCGACTCCACCGGGCGGCTGCCGTGGCACCAGGTGAGGGTTCTGGGGTGGGTCGAGATCGTCGGGCGCCTGGCGCCGGGCGTGCGCGACGAGCAGGCGGAGGCCGAGCTCTCGCTCGCGTACCGCCGCTGGCGGGCGGCCGGGCCGAAGCCCGAGTCGGCCGCCGAGGTCGCGCGGCTGCGGCCGCGCGTCACCGTCGGCCCCGTGCAGCGCGAGCGCGGGCCGGAGCGGACGAACGACTCGCGCGTGGCGACGTGGCTCGCGGGCGTTTCGGTCCTCGTGCTGCTGATCGCCTGCGCGAACGTCGCCAACCTGCTCCTCGCCCGCGCCATGCGCCGGCGGCGCGAGATCGCGCTGCGCGTCGCCCTCGGCGCCGGCCGGGCCCGACTCGTCAGGCAGCTCGTGCTGGAGAGCGTCGTGCTCGCGCTGCTCGGCGGGGCGGCGGGGTTCCTCGTCGCGCGCTGGGGCGAGGGGCTCGTGCGCGCCGTCCTGCTCCCCGACGTGGCGTGGCCCGGCGCGCTCGCCGACCCGCGAGTGCTCGCCTTCACCGCGGGCGCGGCGCTCCTCACCGGGCTCCTCGCCGGGCTCGTGCCCGCCGCGCACGCCAGCCGACCCGACCTGACTGGGGCGCTCAAGGCGGGCGCGCGCGAGGGGAGCTTCCAGCGGTCGCGCACCCGCACGCTGCTGCTCGTGGGCCAGGCGGCGCTGTCGCTCGTGCTGCTGGCCGGCGCGGGCCTCTTCGTGCGCAGCCTGCGCAACGTCACGCACGACGACCTGGGCTACGACGTCGAACGCGTGCTGCTGGTCGACCTGAACCCGCTCCCGGCCGGTTACACGAGCGAGGAGCTGCCGGCGCTGTACGAGCGCGCGTACGAGCGGGTGCGGGCGCTGCCCGGCGTGAGCGGGGCGAGCCTCGCCATCACCGCGCCGCTCTACACGCGGATCACCGTCGACGTGCGCGTGCCGGGCCGTGACTCCAGCCCGACGCTCCCCTCGGGCGGGCCGCTGCTGAACGGCGTGACCGCGGACTACTTCCGCACCGTGGGCACGCGCATCGTCCGCGGGCGCGGCTTCACGGAGGCCGACCGCTTCGGCGCGCCGCGCGTGGCGGTCGTGAACGAGACGATGGCGCGCGTCGTCTGGCCCGGCCGGAACCCGCTCGGCCAGTGCATGCGCGTCGGGGACAGTGACACCATCCCCTGCACGACGATCGTCGGAGTCGCCCAGGACACTCGGTGGAGAGAGATCCGCCCCGAGCCCGCCATGCAGTACTACGTCCCACTCGCCCAACGCCAGTGGGACGGGCCCTTCCGCGTGCTGTTCGTGCGGTCGACCGGCGACCCGTCGGCGGTGGTGCGGGCGGTTCGGCGGGAGGTGCTCGCCGTCGCGCCGCGGCTCCACTTCGTGGAGGTGCAGCCGCTCCGCGACTTGGTGGCGCCGTCGGTGCGGCCGTGGCGGCTCGGCGCGAGCCTGTTCACCGCGTTCGGCGCACTGGCGCTCGTGCTCGCCGCGGTGGGGCTCTACGGCGTGCTGGCGTACACGGTCGTCCAGCGCACGCCGGAGATGGGACTCCGCGTCGCGCTCGGCGCGAGCCGAGCGAACGTGCTGCGCCTCGTCGTCGGCGAGGGACTGCGCGTGGCCGCGGCCGGCACCGTCGTCGGCCTCGTCGTCGCGCTCGTCGCCGGCCGGTGGGTGAGCAGTCTGCTGTACGGAGTGTCGGCGCACGATCCCGCAGTGCTCGCGCTCGTGAGCGCGGCGCTCCTCCTGGTGGCCGTCGCCGCGAGCGCCGTCCCCGCCTGGCGGGCGACCCGCGTCGACCCGAACGTCGCGCTGCGGGCGGAGTGAGAGCGAGTGACGGGTGACCAGTGGCGAGTGGCGAGAATACGCAGCTCTTGCCACTCGCCACTGGTCACCCGTCACTTTCCGCAGCGCTCCGGACGTGCTCGAGCACGCGGTGGTGGATGCGGGCCACGAGGGCGTCGGCGAAGAGGACCCAGTACGCTTCGGGGAAGATCCGCATCTCGTACCACGTACTCCCTTCGAGGCGCGTGCGACCGCCGGGGAGCGGCACGAGGCGGAACTCGCCGCGCCGGGCGCGGAAGTAGTCGTGCAGGTGCGGCGGGGTGACGCGCGCGTACGGGCTCCACTCCTCGAGCGCCGGCGGCTGCGAGGCGACGTCGAAGGCGAGCCGCCGGCCGGGCTCCCACCGCGTGATCGGCTCGACGAACGGCCCGGTGGAGAACACGCAGTAGCGCACCGCGCCGACGCCCTGCCCCACGAGCCGGGCCCGCTGCGGGTAGGCGATGCCCATGCGGAAGACGAGTGCCGACGGCTCCGGGAGCGGCGGGAACGACACGACGTGCCGCCACACCACGTCGGGCGGCGCGTCGACGACGACCGCCGAGCGCACCTCACGGAAGCCGGCCGCCGGGCGGCCCACGTCGAAGGCGGCCGACATCGGCAGCACGAGCACGGCGATGGCGGCGTGCGCGGCGGGGCCGGGGTCGTGCCGGGCGATGCGCCGGCCGAGCACCGCGCCCAGGGCGCCCAGGAGGACCGCCAGGGGGAGCACCATGAGCAGACAGAGCGCCCCCTCGGCCGCGGTCGCGAGCAGCGCACCGCCCGTGCAGGCGAGCGTCATGAGCACGACCTCCTGCGTCTCGAGCATCGTGGCCGGGTAGCGGCGGTTGAACAGAAACGCCGTGAGCGCGCCGACGACGAACGGGGTGCCGAGGAAGAGCGAGATCCCGTAGCTCGCGAGCGTGTACACGCTCAAGGCGATCATGCCGAGGCCCACGGCGGCGCCGGCCGCGACGGCGAGGAGCGCGCCCGGCAGGCGCCGGTCGTCCGGGCGCCGCGGCTCCGGCACGGGCCGGACGGACGGATCGCTCGGCACGACGCTCATGGCCGCCATGAACGCGTAGCTCAGGTACGGCACGAAGAAGAGCAGCGCGGTCCACGCCGAGGTGCCCGCGTCGAGTGCCCGCCGCATGCTCATGCTCACGCCGATCCAGAGGAACGGCACCGCCCACACCGCCATCGCCGGGAGGAGGTAGGGGGGCGCGTGGGCCAGCCGCACCGACACCACCGAATGGACGGGGCTCAGGTAGTCGGCCGGGGTCCAGAGGCGTCCGGTGGCCGTCCACACGAGCAGCGCGTCGCCGGCGTACTTGAGCAGCGCGAGGCCGACGCCGCTCGCCAGGTACTCGCGGCGCCCGACGCGCCGCTCGAAGGTGAACCAGAGGCGCAGCCAGTCCCGCACGCGTTCACCCATGCACCGCTCCCGCGTTAGGTGCCGTCGGGGCTCGAGCCGCCGACGCGGCCGCGCCGGGCACCGTGGGCCCGCGGGCGCTGCCCCGCCCCGCCGCGCGGCCGCCAGCCGAAGCGCTCCAGCGACACGCGCCCGCGCGCGTCGAACTCGATGCCCTCGCGCTCGAGTCGAATCCGCTGCAGCACGCTCCCGCCCGGCTCCCCGGCACGCGGGCTCACCCGCCCCTGCGCGTTGATCACCCGGTGCCACGGCAGCGAGCTCGTGTCGGCGAGCGCGTTGAGCGCGTAGCCGACGAGGCGAGCCTGGCCGGAGACCCCGGCAAGCGCGGCGACCTGACCGTACGTCGCCACCCGGCCCGGCGGGATGCGCCGCACGACGGCGTAGATGGCGGGGTAGCTGCTCACGCGCAACGATGCACGCGCCGTGGTCGGTGCACCAGGGCAGGTGTCGGAGCGCGCCCACCGTTCGCCGCACCGGCCGGGCTCGCGTTGGTGGGCGTAGCCGGTCAGATTGCAGCGGGCCGACGAGTGCCAGGAGACCAGCCCGACGAGAGATTCGATGGGACGACTCGTGTTTGGGGGTACGTGTGACTGACGTGGCGCCATCGCCGGCACCAGACGCGCGAGCTCGGGCGGCGACCACCCCGTCGCCCTGGCGCATCCGGCGCGTGTGGGTGGCCGCGGGGCTGGCCGGCGTCGCGGCCGGTCTGGGCTTCGCCTCGGTCCGAGGCCTCGCGGCGGGCAGAGCGCGGGAAGCGGCGGCCGCCGCGGTGGCCGACAGCGCGCGGGTCGCCCGGGCCGAGGCTCAGGCGCTCCGGGTGGAGAACGACTCGCTGCGACGCGTGCTGGCCAGGCTCCGGGCCGACTCGGTTCCGGCGGCCCTGCCACTCAGGGTGCCGCCCGGTCGCCGGGTGCCGATCCGGCCGCGCGGGCGGCGTCCGCTGGCCACACCGTGACTTCCGATGACGCCCCCGTCGCGCAGCCGGCCTGGGCGTCGCACCGCTTCTTCGGCACGCGCCTAACGAGACGCGTCACGGCTCGCGGCCCCCTCCGGCTCGGCGCGTGGCCCCTTCTGCTCGGCCTCGCGCTCGGTACCACCGAGACAAGGGCCCAGGCGCCCGCCGTCGAGGCACTATGGGCCGCGCTCGACGAAATCGACGGCGTGGAGGTCGCGGTCGATACGGTCAATTACACCAAGGCGAGCGACCGGAGGGCCGGTACGACGTACCGCGTGCGGCTCCGCTTCCAGTACCCGCGTCGCACGGCGGGGAACGCGGAGCTGTGGGACCGGGGCGGACGCGCGCTTCTCTTCGACCAGGACGTCTTTTGCGCCGCGGTGGCGAACGGCGGCGTCGTCGACCTGCGAACGCACCGCGTGAGCGTGCTGGGGGAGGGCGGCACGGTCCTCGGGGAGAAAGCTGCGCCGCCGGAGTGGATCACCCCGCCCCGCGGGTCGGCCGGCGCGAGCTACGGCCGCGCGGTGTGTCTACTCCTGCCGCAAGTCGACCGCGGGCACGCCCCCTGATCGGGCGGGTGCTCACCGCATGTCCGGCGTGAACGTACCAGGTGCCTAACAAGTCGGCGAAGTTCGCCGCTTCAGAGCAGGAAAAGCGGCGGAATCGCCGCATCTTCTCGGGAGTCCGCCGCGTTTCGCCGGATGTGGGACACAGTTTGGACACACCTGCGTCACGGTGCGGAGAGCTCGCATATGAGGCGCGCTGCGGGGCTGCGTAACGGGCCTCTGGTGTCCCTGCGCAGTCTCGCGCGGCGCCCGACGCGAACGGCAATCGGGCCCGCGACAAACAGTGGACCGCGCGAGCACGCTTCAGGGAGTCCACCTGACAGGCGCGCCGGCTGCGGCACCCGCACCCCAGGCTCCTAGGTCCGCAGCGCCGCTACACGCGCCGCTAACGATGGAGGCGCCGCCATCGGGGAATGGTGGCACCGAACAGACTCCCTACCACGCCCCCGATGGTCCCGCCGGTGATGACCCCCGCCACCAGCCCGAAGACGGTGGCGCCCGAGCCCCCGCTCTCGCCCGCCGCCAGGCCGGAAATCGCGGCGCCTCCGAGGGCCGCCCCGGCCACAAATCCCGCGAGTGCACCAGCGTCAGCGTACGTCCCGCGCTGTACGTCCAGCGCCGCGACGTCGCCGAGCGCGACCACGCGGCGCTCGGCGGGCGCGGGCGCGGTGAGGACGATCGTATCCCCCGCGGTACTGAGCAGCCGGCCGTAGAAGCTATCGCCCGCCACCGTGTGGACGCGCACCAGTGCCCGGGGCCGGAGGCGCTCGACCGCCGCACGCCGGGCGGCGGGACCCACCGCTTGGGCCTGAGTCACCGCCGGGAGCGTCGCTAGTGCGAGAAGCCCCAGTGTGAACCTCGAATGTTGGAGCACGATCGGTCCTCCCGCGCCGCCGCCCTCACCGCGGCGGCTTTCGACGCGCCCGGCGTGCGACGATCCCGATCAGCGTCCCAGCGACCGCCCCGAGCGGTCCGGTGACGAAGATGCCGAGCAGCGGGCCCTGGTTCGAGTCCGGCGTGAGGATCGCCGGGCCGAGGACGCCGGCGACGAGCCCCACCGCGCCGACGACCGCCCCCGTCGCGCAGCCCGCCCGCATCTCGGCCCGGCTCTCCTCCACGTGGCCGCGGAGGGCGAACCACGCGCACACGAGCGCCACGGCGGCAACCGGCGCGTAGATGACCGCCGTGAGGATGACGCTGGCGGCGTCGGGCCGGGCGAGCTCCCGCCCGACCATGTACAGCACGAGGGCCGAGAGGGCCAGCGCCACCGCCGCCGCGGCGGCGCGCTGCACGGCCAGGGCGGATGCGGGGGACGGCTTCGGCATTGCGCTCGCTCCTGGATGCGGGTCGGCCTAACGCCCACTACGCCGCGCCGCGATCGTCCGGCCCGGCGCCGGCGGACGACCCGACGCTACACGCCCCGCCGTGGCCCGCCCATACGTCACCCGACGTAGCCCGCGTCCCGGCCCCGCGACGGAGTCCGTGCGCGCCCTGGACGCGGCGCACCGCGTGGTAAACCTGCAGCGGCTCGGCATTGGGCAGGCGCTCACGTGGCAGGAGCGGTGTTCCTCACGGCCGCGCCCCGGCCGTGGCGGGTTTCGCGGGGGCGCTGCGTAGGGCGGGGGTGAGACGTTCCAGCACGCGCCACCCGCGCCCCACGCGCCGCACACCAGGAGCCCCGCCATGTCCCACGCCCCCCTCCACCCCGCCCGCCGCCCGGCGATCTCGCGCCCGATCCCAACGCTCGCCCTCGGCGCCACTCTCACGACGGTCGCACTGGCCGCGTGCTCGCCGGACCGCGCGACGGCGCCCGGCACGCCCGCGGCGGGGTCCGCCGCCCTCACCCTGAGCAGCCCCGCGGCCCTCGCGGCGAACGGCAAGATCGCCTTTGCCCGCTACGACACCTCAACGGGTGCCTGGGACGTCCACGTCATGAACGCCGACGGGACGAGCCCGAGGAACCTCACGGCCGGCAGCTCGCGCGTGAACCTCGAGCCGGCCTGGTCGCCCGACGGGACGAAGATCGCCTTCGCCAGCGACCGCGACGGCGCGAGCCCCGGCTCCGGCAGCTTCTTCGGCCTGCCCGTCAGCGACATCTACGTGCTCGACCTGGCGACCGGCGCGCTGACGAGGCTCACCACCCATCCCGACGCCGATGTCTACCCGGCGTGGTCGCCGGACGGGACGAAGATCGCGTTCACGAGCGCGCGCGACCGCACGCTCATCCCGGCGGACCCTGAGGCTGGCCACGACGGCGGGGAGATGCCCAACCTCGACATCTACGTGATGGAAGCCGACGGGTCGGACCAGACCCGGCTCACCAGCGACCCGACGGAGGACCTGCAGCCGGCGTGGCAGCCGGTGCCGGTGGCGGTCACCTTCCCCTTCGGCGGCTTCCTGCAGCCGGTGGACAACCTGCCGGCGCTCAACAAGGCCAAGGCGGGGAGCGCGATCCCGGTGAAGTTCAGCCTCGGCGGCGACCGCGGGCTCGGCGTGCTCGCGGGCGCCCCCACGTCGGCAGGGATCGCGTGCGCGCTCGGCCAGACGCCCGACCCCATCGAGCAGACGGCGAGTGTGGGGCGCAGCGGGCTGACGTACGACGCGGCGACGGACACCTACACGTACGCCTGGGTGACCGACAAGGCGTGGGCGTCCTCCTGCCGCCGGCTCACGGTGCGCCTGAGCGACGGCACGGAGCACCAGGCGGACTTCCAGTTCACGAAGTAGCCCGACGACGTCGCCCGCCGCGGGCGGGGCGCCGGGCGCGCCCTGCCCGACGCGAACGACCCGGCCCGGCTCGGGAGTCAGCGCGCCGGGCCGGCGGCGCGTGCGTCCCGCGCCGGCAGCACAAGACCAGGGTTGCACACGCCCTAGAAACTGTCGGCCATGGCGGGTACTCGCGCGGCAGCATGCGCCACCCGCAGCCCACCGCCGGCGACGACGCCGTGGTCGCCCCTACCCGCGACGCGCGCCCCGCGCCATGTTGGCGGCGCATGTCATCGTCAACGCCGACGCCGCCCGTCATCCGAGTCTCCGGCTGCCGCAAGACGTACGGCGCCATGGTCGCTGTGGACGACGTCTCGTTCGACGTGCGCGACGGCGAGATCTTCGGGCTCATCGGCCCGAACGGCGCGGGGAAGACGACGACGATGGAGTGCGTCGAGGGGCTGCGCACGCCGGACCGCGGTCGGATCTCGGTGCTCGGCCTCGACCCGCGCCGCGACGCGTACGCGCTGCAGCAGCGCATCGGCGTGCAGCTCCAGGAAGCCCAGCTCCAGAAGCGCATCACGGTGCGCGAGGCGATCGGGCTCTGGACGTCGCTCTACCGCCGCCCCGCGGCCGACGGCGACCGGCTGCTCGCGCAGCTCGGCCTCGCCGAGCGGCGCGACGCGCGGTTCATGACCCTCTCGGGCGGACAGAAGCAACGGCTCTTCATCGCGCTCGCCCTCGTGAACGACCCGGAGGTGGTGTTCCTCGACGAGCTGACGACGGGGCTCGACCCGCAGGCGCGACTTACCATCTGGGGGCTGGTGCGTGGCATCCGCGCGCGCGGGAAGACAGTGTTCCTGACGACGCATCTCATGGAGGAAGCCGAGCGCCTCTGCGACCGCGTCGCGATCATCGACCACGGACGGATCGTGGACATGGGCACGCCCGAGGCGCTCGTGCGCCGCCACTGCCCGCAGCGCACGGTGGTGCTGGACACGGGCCTGCCGGACGCGGCCGCGCACTTCCGCGCCATCCCGCACGTCAGGACGGTGGAACGCGACGGCGAGCGCTACACGATCCGCGGCACCGGCGACGACCTCGTGACGGCGGTGATCCGCTGCCTCTCGGACGAGCGGATTCCGGTCACCACGTTCCGCACCGTGCTGCCGACGCTCGAGGACGTGTTCCTCGAGGTGACCGGCCACTCGATCCGCGCCTGACGCCGCCCATGCTCCGCGGCCTCTGGCGGCTCACCTGGGTCGAGATCCGGATCTTTCTCCGCGAGCCGCTCGGCGCGCTAGGCACCCTCGTGCCGGTGGTCGTGTTCGTCGTGGTCGGGCGCGTCACGGAGTACATGGTCGCGCGCGGCGGGCCGTCGGTGTCGACCGCCCTCGCGCGCGGCACCGCCACGCGTCCCGACCTGCCGGTCCTCGCGGCGATGCTGATCGCGGTGAGCGCCGTACTCTCGCTCGTCTCCGTCGTGTCGATCTACCGCGAGGGCGGCATCCTCAAGCGCCTGCGGGCGACGCCGCTCCGGCCGCACACGATCCTGCTGGCGCACGTGCTCGTG
>Ga0307410_10000534_pt1 | contig 15571 bp, 11 predicted proteins | sample 322Ometagenome_3_FD_203707 | JGI IMG/M metagenome (GOLD analysis project Ga0307410, IMG submission 203707) | Maize rhizosphere microbial communities from greenhouse at UC Davis, California, United States - 322HYB-O-3 | ecosystem: Host-associated > Plants > Roots > Rhizosphere > Soil | place... | reverse complement strand
CCGAGCGTTACTCGGGATCGCATCCCCTCGTCGCCTCTAGGTGCATTTTGGCTGCGGCAGTGCGGCCTCTCACCACGCGCCCGTCCCGCTGATGCCACCGACGTCGTCGGGGCCTCCGCGCTCCCCACGCTCTCACGAACCGATGAGGGTCGACGCCACACCATGAGACCCGACGGATTCCGCGGTGTGTTCCGCGACGACGCCGAAGCCCGCGCCGTGTACGCCGAGGCGGCGGGGATCGGCCGCGCGCTGCCCCAGGCCGTCGCGGTGCCGGCCGACGCCGACGACGTCTGCGCGCTCGTGCGGTGGGCGCGGGCCACCCGCACGCCACTCGTGCCCCGCGGCTCGGGGAGCAGCATGGCCGGTGGGGCGATCGGCCCCGGCGTGATCGTCGACCTGAGTCGGCTCGACGCCATCGGTGCCGTCGACGCCGAGAGCCGGCGGGTGTGGGTGGGTCCGGGTGCCCTGCGCGGCGCCGTGAATCGCGCCGCGCGCGCCCACGGCCTGCACTTCCCCGTCGACCCGTCGAGCGGTGAGTACTGCACGGTGGGGGGCATGGCGGCGACGAACAGCGCCGGCGCACACACGCTCAAGTACGGCGCCACACGGGCCTGGGTGACCGCGCTGGACTGCGTCTTCGACGACGGGACGCGGGCGGTGCTCCGCCGGCGCGACGAGATCCCACCGCTCGCGGAAGTGGTGCCGGCCGTGCGCCGCTTCGCGCACCAGGCGATGCCGTCGATCTTCACGGCGGCCGTGGCCGAGCCGGTGGCGCGCATCCGGCACGCCGGCGTGCGGAAGGAGTCGTCCGGGTACGCGCTCGCCGACTTCGCGCACTCGGGGCACCTCGTCGACCTGCTCGTGGGAAGCGAGGGGACGCTCGCCCTCTTCGTGGGCCTCGAGCTCGCGCTCGCGCCGCTGCCGGCGGCGACGGCCAGCGTCCTCGCCGCCTTCCCGACGCTGGAGCAGGCGGTCGCCGCCGCGGTGCAGGCTCGTGAGACCGGGGCGAGCGCCTGCGAGCTGCTCGACCGGACCTTCCTCGAGGTGGCCGCGCTCGGCGAGCACGCCCCGTCACTGCCCGCCGGCACCGAAGCGGTGCTCCTCGGCGAAGTGGAAGGCGAGAGCGACGCGCACGCCGGAGCCGCGGCGCGGTTGGTCGAGAGCGTGTTCCGGGCGGCGGGGGCGAGCCACGTGGCGCTCGCGCTCGAGTCGCCCGCCGAGGAGGAGCTGTGGGCGCTCCGTCACGCCGCGAGTCCGATCCTGGCGCGGCTCGACCCCGCGCTCAAGTCGATGCAATTCGTCGAGGACGGCGCCGTGCCGCCGGAGCGGCTGCCGGAGTACGTGCGCGGCGTGCGGGCGGCGCTCGCGCTCCGGGGGATACGCGGCGTGATCTTCGGCCACGCCGGCGACGCGCACGTGCACGTGAACCCGCTCGTCGACGTGACCCAGCCCGACTGGCGCGAGCGCGTGGGCCTCGTGCTCGACGAGGTCGTCGCGCTCACCGCGCGGCTCGGCGGCACGCTGGCTGGTGAGCACGGCGACGGCCGACTCCGCACGCCGCTCCTCGCCCGCGTCTGGCGCCCCGACGCGACGGTCCTGTTCGAGCTCGTGAAGCGGAGCTTCGACCCGACCGGCATCCTCAACCCCGGCGTGAAGGTCCCCGTCTCCGACGAGCCGCCGCTGGCGACGATCAAGTACGACCCGACCCTCGAGCCGCTCCCCGCCGCGGCGCGCGCCGCCCTCGACCGCGTGGCGCGAGAGCGGGCGTACGGGGTGCTCCGGCTGGCGATGCTGGACAGCGAGGGACGAGCGACGAGCGACGAGGGACGAGGGGGCGCGGCGAGCACGCCGGCCACCGAGGGGATGGAGTACGAGGGGAAGGGCGGCCGAACGGCGGAAGGCTGAGACCGACGCGACGCGGCGATCGCGGCGGGCCGTCGAGGCAGCGTATCGTCGAGGCAGCGCGCCGCCGGAGAATTTGAACGATCGAGGAGCGGACCGGCATCGCGCCGTGATGCCGGTCACGATAGTTTTCTCGCCGCTTCTCGTCCCTCATCTCTCGTCCCTCGTCCCTGTTCCGTGTTCTACACCGAGCCCAAGATCACGCTTCTCGCCCGGCCCTCCTTCGCCGAGCCGTCGCACCTGCCGGTCCACTGGATCGGTGAGAGCACCGACGGCGAGCGCCTCGCCGAGTTCGCGGGACGCCTTTGTTATATGAGTCAACGGAACCCGGCAGGCCGCACGACGCGCGAGTACCTGGAGAACATCAAGCGGCAGGGGCACGGGAGCGTCCTGGAGCACGCGCACTACTCGCTGCTCCTCGAGGGAATCAGCCGGTCGCTCACGCACGAGTTGGTGAGGCACCGCGTCTTCAATTTTTCCCAGCTCTCGCAGCGCTACGTGGACGAGTCCGACGCCAACTTCGTCGTCCCGCCGGCGATCGTCGGCGACCAGGCCCTCGAAGCGGCGTGGCGGGAGCAGATCGAGGCGGCGCAGCGGAGCTACGTCGCCCTCGTCGAGCAGCTCATGGCGCGCTACGCCTGGGTGGGCGACAAGGTCCACCGCCGGAAGATGGCCCGCGAGGCCGCGCGCGGCGTCCTGCCGAACTCCACGGAGACGAAGATCGTCGTCACCGGGAACGCCCGGGCCTGGCGGACGATGCTCGAGTTGCGCGCGGGCGAAGGCGCGGAGCTGGAGATCCGCCGTCTCGCCGTCGTCGTGCTGCGCCTCCTCCAGCGGGAGGCCCCGGCCTTCTTCGATGACTTCGAGGTCTACACCGCCGACGACCGCCGCGACGCGGCGCGGGTCGGGTACCACACGGTCTGAACGGCGGCTCTCGGCGCTCGGCTCTCGGCTGGGGCGTCTGGCAGGAAGACCTCGGCATCGGCACGTCCACCTGCTCGTCCCCGCAGTAGCCGAGAGCCGAGCGCCCAGAGCCGCCGTTCGCCGTGCCGATTCGGGGCGTGGATCGTCTAGCGGGCGGCGGCCCTCGGGCGGGCGCGGCCTTCGCCGAGAAATTTCATTAAAGGCATTGCGCGACAAAATCGAGGCACCTATTTTCGCGACGGTGCCATTTGGCATCGGTCTTGCCCGAATCGCCGTGCAAGTTCGGACGCGCCCTCCGGCGCGGATCGGCCCGAGCGGCGGCCGCTGACTTCGACGTTCACTCCGGCGCGTGACGCGCCGCGGCCCCCTCACCACCGCACCATCGCGACCGCAGAGACGGGATGACGCGCATCGGTTTCGCCTACAACCAGAAGCCCGACGAGGGAGCGCCGCACGCCGGCGCCGACGCCGACGCCCCGCGCGCCGACGAAGAGCCTCCCAGTACGCGCCGGGACGCTCTGTCCCGGTCTCCCGCGCCCCCGCACTCGCCGGGGACTCTCGGCGCCGACGGCGCCGCCCCCAGCGCCACTCTCGCGGTCGCGCGTAGCGCCCACCCCACGGATCTCCCCGACGACGAGTTCGCCGAGTGGGACAGCGTCGAGACCATCGACGCCGTCGAGCAGGCGCTCGCCGCCTTCGGCACCGTCATCCGCCTCGAAGCCAACGAGTCCTTCCCCGAGCGGCTGCGCGCCGCCCGGCCCGACATCGTCTTCAACATGGCCGAGGGGCTGTCGGGCGTGAACCGCGAGGCGCACGTCCCGGCGATCTGCGAGTTCTTCGGCGTGCCCTACTCGGGGAGCGACCCGTTCACGCTCTCGCTCTGCCTCGACAAGGCCCGCACCAAGGAGACCCTCGCCTTCCACGGCGTGCCGACGGCGGCATTCCGCCTGGTGCGCACGGCGGGGGAGCTCGACGAGCTGCTGCGCGAGGTGCGCGGCGAGCGGCGGGGGCCCAGGACCGTGCGCGCGCTGCACTCGCCGCCGGCCGCCGGCCGTCCGCCGCTCCGCCTGCCCCTCTTCGCCAAGCCCGTGCACGAGGGCTCGTCGAAGGGGATCACCGAGCGGAGTCTCTGCCGCACGGTCGCCGAGGCGGAGGAGGTGATCCTCTTCCTCCTCGAGCAGTACCGTCAGCCGGTGCTCGTCGAGGAGTACCTGCCCGGCGCGGAGTTCACGTGCGCCGTGCTCGGGAACGGCGCCGGCGCCCAGGTGCTGCCGATCATCGGCATGAACTTCGACGCGCTCCCGCCCGGCGCCCTCCCCGTCTACAGCTTCGAGGCGAAGTGGGTGTGGGATCGCCCTGACAACCCGCTCGACCTCTTCGAATGTCCCGCGCGCGTGAGCCCCGCGCTCGAGCACGCGATCGAGAATGTGACGCTTGACGCTTACCGCGTGCTCGGCTGCCGCGACTGGTCCCGCGTGGACGTGCGGCTCGATGCCCGGGGCGTGCCCAACGTGGTCGAAGTGAACCCGCTGCCGGGGATCCTGCCGGACCCGGCGGACAACTCCTGCTTCCCGAAGGCCGCCCGCGCCGCCGGGATCGAGTACGACGAGCTGATTCAGACGTGCCTCGCACTGGCGGCGGAGCGCCAGGGCGTCGCCCTCCGTGGGCGCGCCGCGCGAGCGTGCGTAGCGTAGCCGGTGGCAGGCGCACAGGGGCGCCCAAGGCCGCCGGCCTCTTGCTCGCGGGGAACCCCACAGGGGGCGTCATGAAAATCGCCATCATCTTCGACGGGCCGTCCGCGCTGGGCGGTGGGTCGCCCGACCTGCTCATCATCGAGACGGTCGACGCGGTGGAGCGCGCCTTCGCGGCCGACGGGCACGCGACCGACCGCATCCCGGTCAACCCGGACGGGCGGTGGTTCGAGCGCGTGCGCCGCGGCAAGTACGACCTCGTGTTCAACCTCTGCGAGGGCGTCGACGGCGTCGCGCAGCTCGAGCCGGCGGTCATTGCCGCCCTCGAGCTCCTCGGCGTCCCGCACACGGGCAGCTCGGCCTGGACGACGGCACTGTGCCTCCGCAAGCACCTCGTCAACGAGATGCTGCACCGCGCCGGCCTCCCCGTGCCGGACTTCGGCGTCGTGCGGCCCGGCGACCCGCTCCCCACCGTCGGCTTCCCCGCCATCTGCAAGCCGGCAATGGAGGACGCCTCGCTCGGCGTCGAGCAGCGCTCCGTGGTGCGGTCGATGCGCGCGCTCACAGCGCGCGTGGCGGCGATGCACGCCCGGTGGCAGGACGTCCTCGTTCAGCACTTCGTCGACGGCCGCGAGGTCAACGTCGGCATCCTCGGCGACGAAGCGCTCCCGGTCGCGGAGATCGACTTCACCGGCATGCCGCCGGGTCTCTGGCGCATCGTCTCCTACCGGTCGAAGTGGGAGGAGGGCAGCGACGAGGACCTCGGGGCCGTGCCCCGCTGCCCCGCCGACCTGCCGAACGCTCTCACCGAGGAGCTCACCCGCCTTGCCCTCGCGGCCTGGCGGCTCGTGGGGGGCGACGGCTACGGCCGCGTGGACTTCCGCGTCGACCGCCGCGGGCGGCCGTGGATCCTCGAAGTGAACGCGAACCCCGACCTCTCGCCGCACGCCGGGCTCGCGCGCATGGCGCGCGCGGCCGGCCTCGATTACCCGACGCTCGTTCGCGCGGTGTGTGAGCGCGCCGTCTCGCACGACCGCCACTCGGCCGACGGCTGCTGGACGCTCGCCCAACAGCTCTCGGGCGTCGCGCCGGCGCCGGCGAGCGTCTCCGCCGTCGGGCGCCGAACGCCCCTCGCGGCCGTCGGCAGCCGCTAGCGAGGCAGCGGCGGCGGGACCGTGGGCTCCGTGGGCTCCGTGGGCACTCACCTTCGCGTCGGCGAGCTCTCCCCGACGCACCGGCCACGCGTGGAAGCGATCGTCCGCGCCACCGGCATGTTCAGCGACGCCGAAGTGGCCGTGGCGCTGGAGCTGTTTGATGAAGCGCTGAACGGCCGGGAGTCGGGCGATGCAGTCCCGACTCCCGACCCCCGACTCCCGACTCCTGGTAGTGCTTCAGACTACATCTTCCTCGGCGCGTTCGATTCGACTGACGCGCTTCTCGGTTTCGCCTGCTACGGGCCGACGCCCGGCACCGACCGCACGTACGACCTGTACTGGATCGCCGTCGATCCGGCGGCCCAGGGCGCCGGGGCGGGGACGCTGCTCCTGACCGACGTCGAGCGGCGGCTGCGAGACGCGAACGCCCGGCTCGTCGTCGTGGAGACGTCGGGGCGCGCGGCGTACCACGCCACCCGCGCCTTCTACCACGCGCGCGCCTACGCCGAGGCGGCGCGGGTGCGCGACTTCTACGGCCCGGCGGACGACCGGGTCGTGTTCACCAAGCGGCTGGAGCCGCTTGGCCCCTCTCATCGTCCGCCGAGTTCCTCAACCACCCCGCACACGGGGGCGGAGTAGTACAGCCATGAGCGATTGGCAGAAGATTCTGCGCGAGCAGAGCGTGAGCACCCTCGAACAGCTGGCCGAGCGGTTCGGCCGCGACGTGATCGACGTCGAGGCGCTCCAGCCGGCGTTCGACAACTTCCAGATGCGCATCACGCCGGCGGCGCTCGGCCAGATCAAGGAGGTCGGGGACGCGATGTGGCGGCAGTACGTCCCCACCGTCGAGGAGCTCGAGGTCGTCGACGGCGTGATCGATTCGCTCGACGAGGACGCCGACTCGCCGGTGCCCAACATCACGCACCGCTACCCCGACCGGGCGCTCTTCCTTGTTAGCCCCGTGTGCGCCAGCTACTGCCGCTTCTGCACGCGGCGGCGCAAGGTGGGCGACCCGGAGAAGATCCCGCTCAACCAGTTCGACTCGGCGTTCGCGTACCTGCGCGAGCACACCGAGATCCGCGACGTGATCATGAGCGGCGGAGACCCGATGATGCTCTCCGACCGGCGGCTGGAGTACTTCTTCCAGCAGCTCCGCGCAATCCCGCACATCGAGATCATCCGCATCGGGAGCCGGATCACCTCGCACCTCCCGGAGCGCATCACGCCCGAGTTCTGCGAGATGGTGCAGAAGTACCACCCCGTCTACATGAACACCCACTTCAACCACCCCGACGAGCTCACCCCGGCCGCGGTCGCCGCCCTCGACCGGCTCTCCAAGGCCGGCATCCCGCTCGGCTGCCAGACGGTGCTGCTCAAGGGCGTGAACGACGACCCGAAGATCATGATGGAGCTGATGCACCGCTTGCTGAAGGCGCGCGTCCGCCCCTACTACCTCTACATGGCCGACCAGGTGGCCGGCGGCGAGCACTTCCGGACGATGGTCCAGAAGGGGCTCGAGATCATCAAGGCGCTGCGCGGGTTCACGTCGGGGCTGGCCGTGCCGCACTTCTGCATCGACGCGCCCGGCGGCGGCGGCAAGGTGCCGCTCCTCCCCGAGTACGTCGAGGAGATCAACGACGACGAGGTGATCTTCCGGAACTACGCCGGGGAGCGGTACGTCTACAAGCAGCCCCGCCACGCGGTCGCGGCGTGCGGCACGGGCACCGCATCGGACGCCACCCCCGACGTGGTGCCGATTCAGCTCGGGCGCGCCAAGGGCGACGATCGCCGGAAGTCGGCGGCCGGGTAAGGCCGCACGGCCTCTGCCGGTGGGGACCGGATGGTGAGACGCGGGGGGTCGAGTCTGCTACTCGACCCCCCGCGTCTCACTTCATGCATTCCGTGATGCGTCCTGCTCGTGCCGTTTCAGTGCGTGGCGCGTGCGGTGCGGATCACGGTGCACCGGGCCCGACGTACGCTCCGGCAATCGGCAGCGCCGCCCGTTGGCTTGCCGCGGCACCCGTCGCGACGTCGACGTCGAAGTCGATCTGCCGCGTCTCGCTCGCCCGGCCGGCCGCGTCGGTCATCGTCAGCGCGATCGTGTAGCGCCCGGACGCCTCGTAGGCGTGGTACGTGTTGTAGAGACCCGGCTCGAGTTCCGGCGCCATCGTGAAGTCGCTCTCCTCGCCGTCGCCCCAGTCGATCTGTACCCGCCACGGCCCGCAGTCCGGGTCGCGGAAGCTCCAGCGGAGGATTTCGGCAACGAGGGGACCACCGTTGAACGCTACGCCGGCTGCGATCGCGGCCTGGCGCGGGAACATCTCGAGCGACTGCACCACCGGTGCGGCGCCCGTTCCCGGCGAGCAAGCGATCGGCTCCTCCTCGATGTCCACCGTGAGGACGTCCGTCTCCTCCAGCCCCCCGGGGTCGCGCGCCGTGAGCGTCACGGTGAAGGTGCCGGCCTCGGTGAAGGCGTGGTCCCTCGTGCCGTCGCACGGGATCTCGCCCCCGGTGTCGTCCCCCCAGTCGATCTCGCAGGTGAGCGGCGTGTCGTTGTCCGGGTCCGTGGCGCTCGTCGTGAACGTCAACTCCTCGCCCACGTCGCCCTCGTCCGGGCCTGCGAGCACCGGGACCGGCGGGTGGTTGACCTCCCCGATCGCCACGTTGTGGCGAACCTCGGCGACGAGCCCCCCGGGGTCGCGGGCGGTGAAGAAGATGATGAAGTTACCGGCCTTCGTGTACGTGTGCGTGTGGGTGCCGTTGCACGGGACCTCCGCCTCGGCCGTCCCGTCGCCCCAGTTGATGCGGCACGTGAGCTGGTCCCCGTCCGGGTCCGTCGCGGTCGACGTGTAGCTGAGCTCCTCCCCGACGTCCCCCTCGTCCGGCCCCTCGAGCGTCGCGGTCGGCGGGCGGGGCCCCTCCCCTACCTGCACCTGCACGACCGTCGTCCCCGTCTGGCCGAGCGGGTCGGTGACACTCAGGGTGACGTCGTAGGTGCCCGGCGCCGAGAACGCGTGGCTGGTCGTGGGGCCGGTGTCCTCGGCGTCGTCGCCGAAATCCCAGGCGTACGTCAGCGGCGTGTCGCCCTCGCGGTCGAACGACGGCGTGCCGTCGAAGTCGATCTCTTCGCCGACGCCGGCCTCGATGTTGTCGTCGCCCTCCTCGATCGCTACCGGCGGCAGGTTGGCGGCCGGCCCGCCACCGCCGAACACGCAGTCGCCGAGCGCGATGGCGTAGGCGGTGAAGGTGCGCGTGAATCCGTGCTGCGCCCACACGGCGCCGTCCCGGTCCCCCTCGTCGTCCTCGGCGAAGGTGTGGTTGTCGCAGGTCAGGTTGTTCACGTCGAAGCTCGTGCTGGTGAGCAGATCGGTGCGCGCCTCCACCTCGGATTCCGGCGCGTCGAACGACAGCCCCCGGAGCGCCGCCTCATGGATCTGTCGCGTCGTTCCGTTCGACAGGTAGAAGTTGTTCCCCCCGAGGGCGACACCCTGGATGCCGTCCGGCGACCCGGCCTGGTTGTTGAACCTCGCGTCGTCGAGGATGTAGCCATCACCGGCCGTGGTCGGCGGGGTGTAGAATTGAATGACGCGGCCGGTGCCGAACCAGAAGTCTCCGGTGATGCCGTCGAAGGCCAGGTTGAAGTGGCCGTTGGCGCGCAGCGTGAGGCCGAAGGCGCCGGCGCCCGCGATGAAGGCGCCGGTGGCCGGGTTCACGGTGATGACCAACGCGTCGCAGTTGGGGGTCGCCCCGACGCACACGCTCCGCTCGCCGTAGGCCAGGTCGACGTACAGTACGTCCTCCCCGGCGTCGTATGTGGCGGCACCGAAGCCTTCGAGTGGATCCCCGAACCCGCCCGGGTCCGTCTGGAGTTGAGTGGGGATGCCGGTGACCGTGAACGAGCGCACGAGCGAGCCGTCCACCGGGCTCACCACGTCGATGCTCAGGCCGTCGCGGCAGGTAATGAGGAGGTTTTCGCCGTCGGACGCGATCCCGTCGGTGGCCTGGCACGAGGACGGATTCGCGGCCGTGATCGTGCGCAGCTCGTCGCCGGGCGCGGCCAGGGCCGTCGGCGACGCCGGGTCCGGGCTCGGCCGTCCCGCGCTCGGCGGACTGGTTGGCGGTTGGTCGGTGCAGGCGAGGACGCCGGCGAGAAGGGTGGCCACCGCGCTCCGCGCAAGGGGGAAGGCCTTCCATGGATCGGTCCGCGACCATGGGTACGGGTGCTGCGACGGCATGACTGCGTCCTCGGTCGAGGCGTGGGAAAGGAAGGCCGCGGCGGGCAGCGACAGCATCGTTGCCCCCGCCGACCGGCGGGCATAGGTTGAGGACGGTACCCGGGGAGCGTCCCCCGACCGTACCCGCAGCCGTCCCCTGCGCGTGACCTGAGGTCTCGGCGTGAGCCGATCCGCGGAGGTCCGCCGATGGTCGAGCTCCAGTTGCTCGGCGCGCTTCACGCGGTCGCGTCAGACGGCCGCGACTTGGGTGCGCTCATCGCCCAGCCGCGGCGCTTCGCGCTCCTCGCGTACCTCGCCGCCGCGGCGCCGCACGGTTTTCGCCGCCGCGACACGCTCCTTTCGCTCTTCTGGCCGGAGGCCGACGTCGCCCACGCACGGAGCGCCCTCCGCAAGGCGCTCCACTTCCTGCGCGCTCAGCTCGGTCCCGACGTGCTCGTGGGTCGCGGCGATGAGGAGATCGGGCTCGCCGAACAGGCGCTGCGCTGCGACGTCGCGGAGTTCGAGCGCGCGCTCGCGGAGCGGCAGCTGGAGAAGGCGCTGGGCCTCTACCGAGGCGAGCTCCTGCCGGGGTTCTTCGTATCGGGTGCGCCCGCGTTCGAACGCTGGCTCGACGAAGAGCGCAACCGTCTCCGTGTCAACGCGGCGCGGGCGGCGTGGGAGCTGGCAGGGCAGTTGGAGACGCACGGCGACCGTGACGGGGCAGCGCGCTGGGGGCGGTGGGCGCACGCGCGCGCGCCCGATGACGAGCTCTCGCTGCGGCATTTGGTCGAGCTGCTCGCGCGCCTGGATGACCGCGTTGGCGCCGTGCACGCCTATCAGGAGTTCGCCTGCCGCCTTCGTCGGGAGTACGACCTCTCGCCGTCGCCGGGCACGCGCGCGCTCCTGGACATGCTTCGCTACGAACCAGGCGAGAGCGAGGCCGCGGGCCGGCGGGCGAGCGCCGCTCCGGCGGGACCGCGGGCCAACGGTGGCCCGCCCCCCGCCGACGCCGCCTCCGGAGCCTCGGGCCCGGTGGTTCCACCAACCCACGCCTCGACCGCATCGAGGACGCGCTACATCGCGGTGTTTCCCTTCTCGGCACACGGCGAGGGCGCCGCCTACCTCGAGGAAGGACTCGTCGACCTCCTCAGCACCAACTTCGACGGCGCGGGCACGCTGCGGAGCGTCGATCCGCACGCCCTGCTCAGTCTCGTCAGGCGCGATGAGCACTCGCGCATCGACCCGGCGCGCGCGGCCGCCTTGGCGCGCCAGTTCGGCGCCGAGCTCTACGTCCTCGGCAACGTCGTCGGCGCCGCGGGCAAGCTCCGGGTGAGCGCCACGCTCTACGACAGCGAACCCGGAGATCCCGCGCCAGAGTCGGTCACGCACGCCGGGGTGGAGGGCCCGGCCGACCAGCTTTTCGAGCTCGTCGATACGCTGACCGCCAAGCTGCTCACCGCCTTGCACGGGGGCCTCGGCGCGCGCCTCACCCGCCTAGCGGCCGCCACCACCACGTCGCTGCCGGCGCTCAAGGCTTACCTCGCGGGGGAAAGCCACCTACGTGCGGGCCTGATCGCGGAGACGATGGAAGCGTACTTCGAGGCCGTCCGCCACGACCCCACGTTCGCGCTCGCGTGGTACCGCCTCGCCGTATTCCTGTCGTGGCCCATCTCCCCGCGTCAGTCGCTCACGCTCGTCGAGGCCGGGTACGCCATGCAGCACAAGGACCGCCTGTCGAAGCGCGACCGTCTCCTGGTGGAGGCGCTCTACGCATCGCTGCAGGGGGCGGACGACGAGGGAGAGCGCCTCTACCGAGAGATCCTTGCCGTCCATCCGGAGGACGTGGAGGCGTGGATCCGACTCGGCGAGTTCGTCGGCTTTCACAACCCGCAGCGCGGCCGCCTGACCACCGAGGCGCGCCCCGCCTTCGAGCGCGCCCTCGCGCTCGACCCGGGGAACCCGACGGCCACGATCTACCTGGCCTACCAGGCGGGGCTCGACGGCAACCGCGCGGAGTACGACGCCCACGTCGAGCGGCTCGGCGCCCACTCCGACCTCGGGCTCTTTCCGCAAACCGTCCGCGCCTTCTGGTACGGCGACCTGGAGGCCCGGGCGCAGGCGCTCGCCACGCTGCGCCAGGCCCCCGACACGGTGGTCTACGAGGCGGCACGCTTCGTGGCCATGCTCACGCACGACTTCGACGCAGCCCGACGCGTCGCCGAGCTGCTGACGGAGCCGACGCGCTCCACCGAGCTGCGGGCCGTCTTTCACGTCGTGAGCGCCTTCCTCGCGATGGGGGCCGGTCGGCCGGCTGCCGCGCGGCGCGAGCTCACATCCGCCGCCGAGCAGCAGCCTGCGGCGGCACTCGAGTATCGGGCGCTCCTCGCCGCGCTCCCCTTCGTGCCAGTGTCGGACGCCGAGCTCCGGGATCTGCGGCTCGAGCTTCGTGCCTGGGACGCGGCCGCCGTGCCGCCGAGCTCACACCCCAATCCCACCTTCGACCTGCACCGGGGCGCGCACGAGGTGTTGCGGCTCTATCTGCTCGGAGCGCTGAGCGCGCGACTGAGCGATCCGGCCGCGCTGCAGTGTGCGGCCGAGCTGGACACGGTTTCGGCACCGGGACCCGCGGAGGCGCTGGCGCGCGACCTCGCCCACAGCGTGCGCGCCCAGCGGGCGTGGTGGTGCGAGCGGTACGACGCGGCGCTCACGGCACTCGATCAGACGCGCGTGCAGCCGCCGCGGCTCCTCATCGTCCTGCAGACGCCATTCTACTCGCAGGTGCTCGAACGGTGGCTCCGGGCCGAGGCACTTCACCGCCTGGGCCGGTACGACGAGGCGCTGCCCTGGTACCAGGCGGTCGTGCAGAACTCGATATACGAGCTCCCCTACCTCGCGCCGGCGCACCTGCGCCGCGCCGAGGTCCACGACCGCCTCGGTGACCACGACGCGGCGGCCCACCACTACGCGCGCTTCGTCGAGCTCTGGTACGACTGCGACGCCGAGCTGCAGCCATTCGTCGCCAACGCCACCAGCCGCCTGGAGACACTGCGCGGACAGGGCAACAGCGGCCGCGCATGACGCGGATGCCTATTCCCCGATCTTCTTCGCCCCGTCACCCTTCGTGAACAGCAGGCTCGTCCTCCGGCCCCCGCCCGACGCCTGCACGATGTTCACCTGGTCGTCGTAGAGCTCGCACAGCACGCTGTTTCGCACCCGGAGTCCGGCGAGGGTCATGGCCGGCGCACTCAGCGAGATCCAGAGCAGGTCGCCTTGACGGCGGCTGCCGCGCCACTGGAGCGGCAGCCGGCGCCCACGCTCGTCGGTGAGGGCGAACGTCGCCGACAGATACGCGAACACCGCGGCCTCGCTCGTGGCGGTCGTGGTGCTCGGCGCACCGGCTCGCGCCGCGCGCCGGGCCACCGCCGCCCCCAGGTCGTCGGCGAAGATGCGCACCGTGACGTCCACTGTCCGCGAGTCGCCGCGAAAGACGACCTCGGTGAGCGTGGTGTGGAGCGGGTGCGCCGCCGGCCGCGCCGCGCCGAGCAGCCCTACCACCGCGAGCGTCGACGCGATCGCGGCGCCAAGCCGGCGAAGCCGCTGCGCGCGCCCCGCACCCCGCGCTCCTCGCCCCTTCCGCCCGCCGGTCACCACGGCGAGCGCTCCACGGCCCAGCGCGTCGCCACCAGTGCCACGACGCTCGAGACGGCGATGACTCGGAGCCTGAGCGGCGCCGGCGCCGCCGCGGGCAGTCGCACGCGCGCGAGCAGGGCATCCACTGCCACGAGCGCGACGCCGGCGAGAGCGAGCACGACGAGCTGTCCGAGCTCGATCCCCAGGTTGAAGCCGAAGAGCGGGACGGCCACTCGGTCCACGAAGAGGCTCCGCAGGTAGTTTGCGAACCCCGCGCCGTGCACGAGCCCGAAGGCGCCCGCGAACACTGGGCGGTAGCGCCGCCCCCACAGCGCCCCGCCCCGCTCGCGGACGACGAGGTTCTCGACGCCGGTAGCGACGATGGTCACCGGAATCAGGAACTCGATGACGTCCCCGGGCAGGTGAAGGGCTCCCGTCGCGGCGAGGGCGAGCGTGACGGAGTGCCCGACGGTGAACGCGGTCACCACCCACAGTGTGTCGCGCCAGTCGCGGAGCCGGTACACGGCCGCGAGGGCGAACAGGAAGAGGATGTGATCCATCCCCGTCACGTCGGTGATGTGAAGGAACCCCAACCTGACGAACGCGAGGAGCTCGCTCATGGCGCCGCCGCCTCCCGCCGCAGCGAGTCGAGCGTCGCGCGCGCGGTCGCCGGCTGCACGGGGTGGAAGAAGGAGTTGATGGCGAGGGCCCGCTCGAGGTAGCGTCGCGCCGCCGGCCGGTTGCCGAGCGTGCGCTCGATCATGCCGGCGTGGTAGAAGAGGAGCGCGTCGTGCGTCCCGAGCCGGAGCGCCTGCGTCATCGCCTCGCGCGCCTCCGCGTCACGCCCGGCCCCGTGCAGCGCCCACGCGAACAGGTCGTAGCCGTAGACGTCGCGGCGGGTCGCAAGCTCCGCCTGCGCGTTCGCGAGCACCTCCGGCACGCGCTCGCCGTGGTCGAGGAGGAACAGGCTCCACGCCCGATGGTACGGACCGGCCTGACCGCCGACGGCGACCTCCATGGCGCGGAAGTACTCGCGGGCCCTGGTCCGGTCGCCGAGCGCGGCGTACGCGTCGCCGACTACGCCGAGCGTGGCCGGGTCGAGCACGACGGCGATCGCCCGCTCCCCGTACTCGACGGCCGCCTGCGGCCGCCCACGAAGTGCCTCGAGCCGGGCCATCGCGCCGAGGAGCCGGTGGTCGTTAGGCTCGACGGCGAGGCCGGCCGCGAACGTGCGCTCGGCGGCGGCCAGCCGGCCGGCGCGCAGCTCGAGGTCGCCGAGGCGGTAGTGGAACCACGCCACCTGCTCCGCCGGGAGCTCCGGCCGGCGCCGGGCGTCGGCGAGCGCGTTGGCGAGGATCCGACGCGCCGCGTCCGGGCGGCCGCTCAGCTCCGCCCACCGCGCCAGGCGCGGGGCGACCGACAGGGGTGCAACGAGCGGGTCCAGCGACGCGAAGGTGGCGCGCGCCGCGTCGTAGTCCCCGAGCTCGAGCTGCGTCTCACCGAGCAGCGCCCGGTACGATTCCACGTCCGGGTCGCCGCCGACGAGCTCCTCAGCGACCTCCCGCGCTTCCCGGAAGCGGTGCTGCGCGAGCAGCGCCGAGGCGAGCGTGACGAACGTCTTGCCATTGTGCGACGTGCGGAGGGCGAGCGACCGCCGTGCGGTCGCCTCGGCCCGGCGGACGTCTGCCTCGTCGCCGGTCTCGCGCCCGCGCTGCAGGTAGAGGGCGGCGAGCTGCGCCCGATCCTCGGCGCTCTGGGGGTCCTCGTCCGCACGCCGCGCAAAGAAGGCGATGTCCGCAGTGCGGCCCTCCACGTCCGCCGCGAACGGCTCGGGCACGGCGGGCGGTGGGTCCGCCGCACCAGTCGGTCGGGCGGCCACCCAGCCGGCGCCCGCCAGTGCGGCGCCGACCGCGAGGAGTACGAGCGTGAGCTTTCGTGCGTACGGTTGATGCATGGAAGTCCTCTGGAAGACGGGCGCGCTGAACGGCGGCTCTCGGCCCTCGGCCCTCGGCTCTCGGCTAATGCGGACCGCCCCCGCCCAGAGCCGAGGGCCGAG
>Ga0307410_10000533_pt1 | contig 15578 bp, 9 predicted proteins | sample 322Ometagenome_3_FD_203707 | JGI IMG/M metagenome (GOLD analysis project Ga0307410, IMG submission 203707) | Maize rhizosphere microbial communities from greenhouse at UC Davis, California, United States - 322HYB-O-3 | ecosystem: Host-associated > Plants > Roots > Rhizosphere > Soil | place... | reverse complement strand
GCACATCTCGGCCAGGCCGCGCGTGGCGCGCCAGCCGAGGTCGCGCTCGGCCCTGCCGACCGCGGCGAAGAGCTGGGCGACGTCGCCGCTTCGCCGGCCGGCGTCGGTGGTGGGGACCGACTGCCCGGTCGCCTGCTCGAACGCGACGATCAGCTCCAGCACGCTGGTCCCGCGGCCGGTGCCGAGGTTGAACAGTTGCAGCGGGTCGCCCCGGCCCAACGCGGCCAGCGCCGCGACATGGCCTTCGGCAAGGTCGGCGACATGGAGATAGTCGCGGACCGCGGTGCCGTCCGCGGTCGGATAATCGCGGCCGAAGATGGGCAGCGGCGGACTATGTCCGAGCGCCGCACCGACCAGCAGCGGCATCAGGTTGGTCGGCGTGCCCCGCGGCTCCTCGCCGATCAGCCCTGACGGATGTGCCCCGACCGGGTTGAAGTAGCGCAGCAGCGACACTCGCCAGCTGCGGTCCGAGCGCGCCAGGTCGGACAGCATAGTCTCGCAGATCAGCTTGGTCCGGCCGTAGGGGTTGGCGGGCCGGGCCGGATGCTCCTCGGGAATCGGCAGGAGCTCGGGATCGCCATAGACGGTCGCGCTGCTGCTGAAGACGATGGTGCGCACCGCGGCGGACTCCATCGCCTCGAGCAGCGCGAGCAGGCCGCCGACATTGTCGAGATGGTAGGACAGCGGATCGGCGACCGATTCCGCGACCGATTTCCTGGCGGCCAGATGGACAACCGCCTCGATGCCGCGCGACTTGAGGGTCGCTGCGAGCAGGTCCCGGTCCTGGATCTTCCCGCGAACCGCCTCGACCCGGTGCCCGGCCAGGCCGGACAGCCGTTCGACGACTTGCGGGGAGCTGTTGCTGAAATCGTCGAACAGGACCGGCTCGTGGCCGGCGGCGAGCAGCGCCAGCGCCGTGTGCGACCCGATATAGCCCGTGCCGCCGGTCAGCAGAATTGGCACCGATGCTCCCCCTTCGTTCCCGCACGATCCACTTTCCCGGCGAATTCAGCAAGATGCATTGCGCAAAGCGGCAAATTCACAATCCAGTTGGAGGGGGCTTGTCGTCTAATAACCGTTATGACATGAATTGATTCGCTCGGTTACTTGCGTTTTGAGGATTCGCGGGTTGGATCGGGCCAGAATTTCCATCCATTTCGGACAAGCCTAGCGATTATGTCGCTGTTTTCGCTTGTCCTAACGGAATTGACAGCCGAGCTGGCACTGTTCGCCGCCGTCGGTTACCTACTGTTCGCTGTCGATGACCTAGTTGTTGATTTGATTTACTTTATTCGCCGGGGATGGCGGGCCGCGATGATCTATTCGCGCCACCCGAAAATGTTCGCCGGCGACATTCCGGCGCCGATGCGGCCGGGCTGGATGGCGATCCTCATCCCCGCCTGGGACGAGGCCAATGTCATCGCGCCCATGCTGAGGGCGACGCTCGAGCGGTTCGGGAGCAGCGACTACAGGCTGTTCGTCGGCCATTACCGGAACGACCCGGCAACCCGCGCCGCGATCCTCAGCGTCGAGGATCCCAGGGTAATTCCGATCGACGTCGGGGCCGATGGCCCGACGACCAAGGCAGACTGCCTGAACCGCCTGTATGCCGCACTGATCGCTCATGAATCCGGGTCGGGCCGTCCGGCCAAGGCGGTGGTGCTGCACGATGCGGAAGATGTGGTCCATCCGCAGGAGCTGAAGCTGTTCGACCGGCTGGTCGAATATGCCGGCATGGTCCAGCTGCCGGTCGTGCCCCTGCTCGATCCGACTTCGCGATGGGTTGGCGGACACTATGCCGATGAGTTCGCCGAAGCGCATATCAAGGAGCTGGTGGTGCGCGAGGCAGTCGGCGCAGCCATCCCGCTTGCGGGAGTCGGCTGCGCGATCGAACGGGTCGCCCTGTCGCGCCTCGCGGCTCGGCACGACGGGCGCCCCTTTGCCGGTCACAGCATGACCGAGGATTATGAAATGGGCCTGCGCCTCGGCGCCATTGGGGTGAAGACCATGTTCGTCCGGATCCCGGCGGCACCCGGCGGCCGCGCCGTGGTTGCCAGCCGCGGCCATTTCCCGGCGACGATCGGCGATGCCGTGCGGCAGAAGGCGCGCTGGATCGGCGGTATCGCCTTCGCCGGCTGGGACCAGCTGGGCTGGCGCGGAGGTCTTGGGGAGCGCTGGATGCGGATGCGCGACCGGCGCGGTCCGCTCGCCGCGATTCTGCTGATGGCCGGCTATTCCTCCGCGCTGCTGTGGGCCGAGATTGCCTTTGCCGCCGCGCTCGGCGCTCCGATCGCCGTTCCGGTCTCGCCGCTGCTGGCAAGCCTGCTGTGGCTCAACGCCTGGATGCTGGGATGGCGGCTGCTGATGCGCGCCGGGTTCACCGGCGCTGCCTATGGCCTGGCAGAGGGGCTGCGATCGATCCCGCGAACCGTCGTCGCCAATCTGATTGCCGTCCTCGCGGCGCGTCGTGCGCTGCTGGCCCATTCGGCCGGCGGAGCGCGCCTGTGGGACAAGACCCGCCACATCTTCCCGCTGGAGCTGCCGCGACCATGAGCCGATCGATCCGTTTCCTGGGTTTTGCCGTTTTCACCTGGGCCGCGGTCCGCGCGATCAGCCTCGGGATCATTCCGGGGACCGAAGAGCTGGCGTTCGATGCCCAGGCATCGCAAGCCGAGCGGCCGCTGCCGCCGATCCAGCCGACCATGCTGCCGCCGATCGAGCCGTTGCGGCCCACTGGCCCGCAGCAGCTGGTGACGGGCCATGGCGCATGGCCCGTCTTCGGCGCCTACCAGGCGTACGCGCCCTACCCCGTCCATGTGCCCACCCATGCCGCCGCCGCTCGAAGCGCTCCGCCGCAGATTTTCTATGTTACCCCGGAGCAATCGGATCCGCGCGAAGTGCATGTCTATGGCGCCGGCTTTACGGATCAGGCAGACGGCCCGCGGCTGGCACTGGCCGCGCCGGTCCCGCAGCGCCAATCTACTCCGAGCTTCGACCGGTCACCGCTTCGGCCGGGCCTCGACCGCCTGTCGCTGACCGGCTGGGCGACGATGCGCAACAAGGGCGGTCCTGACAGCCTGTCCAGAGGCGGCACGCTGGGCGGAAGCGAGGCGGGATCGCGGCTGATGTGGCGCTTCACGCCCCACCTCGCGGCAACGCTTCGCGCCAGCGCCCCGATCAACAGCCAGCGAGGGGCCGAGGCGGCGCTCGGCCTTCGCTATCAGCCGTTCGAACGGTGGCCGGTGGCGGTGACGCTCGAGAGGCGCCACGGCTTCCGCGACTATGGGCAAAGCGCCTTCGCGCTGTTTGCCGAAGGCGGAGTCTATAGCCGGCCAATGCCGTGGCAGTCGACCCTTGACGGCTACTTCCAAGCGGGGATCGTCGACTTCAACGACCCTGACTGGTTCGTCGACGGGCAGGCGGCGGTCACCCGTCCGGTTTGGCGCAACCTGTCGGCGGGCTTCGGGATCTGGGGAGCCGCGCAGCCCAACCTCAATCGGCTCGACGTCGGGCCGCGCGCTTCGCTCCGGCTGGGCAGAGGCATGCGTGCGCATCTCGACTACCGGCTCAGCCTTGCCGGCAATGCGCGCCCGGGATCGGGAACGGTCGTGACCTTGGCAGGAGATTTCTGAGCGGCGAATTTTCGCCCGATTGCCTTGGTTTTGCCGTTCAAATGCGGCTAGCGTCGCGTCCGCGACAAAATGGACATTTACCTTCCCATCGCCAACATGTCGGTCAACGCGCTGTTGATCGTGGCGCTTGGCGGGCTGGTTGGCCTGCTATCGGGGATGTTCGGTGTCGGCGGCGGCTTCCTTACGACCCCGTTGCTGATCTTCTATGGCATCCCGCCCACGGTCGCGGTCGCCTCCGCGACCACGCAGATCACCGGCTCCTCTGTATCGGGCGTCTACGCCCATATGCGGCGCGGCGGGGTCGACCTCAAAATGGGGTTGGTGATGATCGCCGGCGGCGCGATCGGCAGCCTGGCCGGCGCCGGCCTGTTCCGCCTGCTCCAGAATTCGGGCCAGATCGACCTGGTCATCGGCTTCCTCTACGTCATGCTTCTCGGCGGCATCGGCGGGCTGATGCTCAAGGATGCGCTGACTGCGCTCGGCTGGGTCGAGGTGGAAGGACCGAAGGAGCGGCCGCGCCACAACCGATGGATCGCTGCCCTGCCGCTGCGCTGGCGCTTCTACGCCTCCGGCCTGTACCTGTCGCCGCTTGCTCCCTTCGTGCTGGGATTCGCAGCCGGTGTGATGACCGTGCTGCTGGGTATCGGTGGCGGGTTCATCCTGGTCCCGGCGATGATCTATCTGCTCGGCATGGCGCCGCGGGTGGTGGTCGGCACCAGCCTGATCATGATCCTGGCGGTGAGCGCCGTCTCCACCATGATCCATGCCATGACGACCCAGGCGGTAGATATCGTCCTGGCCGGCCTGTTGCTGGCGGGCGGCGTGATCGGCGCCCAATATGGCGCCATCCTGGCTACCCGGCTCAAGCCCGACCTGCTGCGCTTTGCGCTGGCCGCGATCATTCTTGCCGTCGCGCTGCGCATGTTCCTCGGCCTCACCTGGCGGCCTGACGAAATTTTCTCGATCGAATATCTGTGAAGCGCGCGATCCTCGTCTTCGGCCTGGCGCCGCTGCTCCTGGGCCAGAGCCAGCCGCGGCTGGTGCCCGACATCAGCGCCCGCTCGATAGAGATCCGCTACAGCTTCACCGGCGCGCAACTGCTGCTGTTCGGTGCGATCCTGTATCCCGGCGGCCGCACCCCCCGCAGACCCGCCGACGTGATCGTGGTGCTCAAGGGGCCGGTCGAGCCGATCCTGGTCCGCGAAAAGCAAAAGCTCGCCGGCATCTGGATGAATGCCGATTCCAACCGCTTTCGTTCCGCACCGAGCTTTTATGCGGTCGCTTCCTCGGCTCCCGTCCGAAACCTGGTCGACGAGCGCACTGCGGCAATCTACGAGCTCGGCCTCCAGGACTTGCAACTGTCGCCGGGCGGCGGCGCCTTGCCGGAGAAGGAACGGCGGTTCGAGGCCGGGCTGCTCGACCTGCGCAAGCGGGAGGGACTCTACGCAGAGCATCCGCACGGCGTCGAAATCAGCGAGGGCGTGCTCTACCGGGCCCGAATCTCCATCCCCAGCCAGGTGCCGGTCGGCACCTATACCGCCGAAACCTTCCTGGTCGACGACGGCAAGGTGATTGCCGCCGCCACCAAGGAGATCGAGATCGGCAAGTCCGGATTCGAGCGCTGGGTGGCGCTGATGGCCAGGCGGCAGGCGTTCCTTTACGGGCTGGCGTCGGTGCTGCTGTCGCTCGGGCTCGGCTGGGCCGCTGCGGCGATCTTCCGGCGGCGCGGCTATTAGGTCGATTTCCGCCGTTTAAAGCCTATTTTAACTCGGTTCGGCTAATGACTTCGCAACCGTGATTATTGAAGGTGGCGTGGGCATATGACCGATCAACCGAGCCTGAAGCAGTTCCTGGAAGAGCTAAGCAGCTATAGCGAGACCGATGGCTCGACGTCCGCGTCGTCCGGCCCGGCCTCCGCCCCGCCGATCGGCCGGGTGCTGGAGATCGCCGGCTCGGGTTCGAAGATCTGGATGGACTTCAGCCGCCTGCAAATGCTGCTCGGCCATGCCGACCCGTCGGTCGCCATGTCGGGCCAGGTCGGAAGCCAGGTCAAGATGCAGGCCGGCGCAAGCTGGCTGATCGCCAACGTCCGCACGCTTCAGACCGGGAACGACGGCAAGCTGATCGCCCACATCGACTTCCTCGGCGAAGGCCAGGCAGCCGCAGGCGGCCGGATGACTGCCTTCCGCCGCGGCGTCACCCGGTACCCGATCCCGGGCTGCGAAGTGATGCCGGTCACAACCGAGGACATGCGCACCATCTTCGCCGCGGCCGACGACCCGCACGTCGAGATCGGCACCGTCTATCCGACCGACGATATCCGCGGCACGCTCTACATCGATCCGATGCTGTCGAAGCATTTCGCGGTGCTGGGATCGACCGGTACCGGTAAGTCGACCTCGGTCGCCCTGATCCTGCACCGCATTTCGCAATATAGCCCCGAGGGTCACATCGTGATGATCGACCCGCACGGCGAATATTCGGCAGCGTTCAAAAGCTGCGGCGAGCTGTTCAACGTCGACAACCTCCAGCTGCCCTATTGGCTGCTGAACTTCGAAGAGCATTGCGAAGTGCTGCTGACCACCGACGGTGCAGAGCGGCAGCGCGACGCCGACATCCTGGCCAAATGCCTCCTCGCCGCGCGCAGCAAGTCGCGGCAGTCGGAGCAGTTCGGCAAGGTGACGGTCGATTCGCCGATCCCCTATCTGCTGACCGACCTGGTCGGAGTCATCACCAGCGAAATGGGCAAGCTCGACCGCGCCGGCGACACCACACCCTACCAGCGGCTGAAGAACAAGCTGGACGAGATTCGCGCCGATCCGCGCTACGCCTTCATGTTCTCCGGAATGCTCGTCAGCGATTCGATGGCGAGCTTCATCGCCAAGCTGTTCCGCATGCCGAGCCATGGCCGGCCGATCTCGATCGTCGACGTGTCGGGCGTCCCGTCCGAAGTCACTTCGGTGGTGGTTTCGGTGCTGGCGCGCATGGTGTTCGACTATGCGATCTGGAGCCGGACCGAGGCGCAGCGCCCGATCCTTCTGGTATGCGAAGAGGCCCACCGCTACGTCCCCAAGGACGAGAATTCGGGCGGCCAGGCGGTTCGCAAGATCCTCGAGCGCATCGCCAAGGAAGGCCGTAAATATGGCGTGTCGCTGGGCCTGATCACCCAGCGCCCGTCCGACCTGGCCGAAGGCGTGCTGTCGCAGTGCGGCACGATCATCTCGATGCGCTTGAACAACGACCGCGACCAAGCCTGCGTCCGGGCGGCGATGCCGGAAGGCGCGCGCGGCTTCCTCGACGCGATCCCGGCGCTTCGCAACCGCGAATGCATCGTCTGCGGCGAGGGTGTCGCCATCCCGATCCGGGTACGCTTCGACGAGCTTGAGCCAGAGAAGCGCCCGGCCTCGTCGGACCCGAGCTTCGCCAATAGCTGGCGCGAGACCGGCGACGAGGAAGGCATCATCCAGCGCACCGTCAAGCGCTGGCGCGGGCACGGCAAATAAGGATCAGCTCCCGGCGGAAATCACCGCCGGGGCATCCTGCCAGCCTCCACCGAGCGCGAGGAACAGCGAGACCAGATAGTCGGACAGCTGCGCTTCCGATTGGGCCAGCGCCGCGTCGGTCTCGGCCAGCGAGCGCTCGGCATCGAGCACGATCTGGAATGAATCCCGGCCATGCTGGTAGCGCAGCCGAGCAATTCGTGCGGCCTCGGCTGCATGGTCCCGGCCTCGGCGAAGCCCTTCGCGCCGATCGAGTTCCCGCGCATAGCGGGTGAGGGCGCTTTCCGTTTCTTCCAGGGCCTTGAGCCATGTGCCTTCAAAATTGGCCATGGCGCCCGAGGCGCTGGCTTCGGCCTGGGCGATCCTGGCGCGGCCCACGAAGAGATTGGTAAACTCCCACGAAATCAGCGGTCCCAGGCTGAAGCGGAAGGATTCGCTCGAGCCGAGGCCGCCAAGCGAGGTCGCCGAACTTCCCACCGATCCGCCAAGGGTGACCCTCGGGTAGAGGTTGGCAATGGCTACTCCAACGCGCGCCGTTGCCGCGGCCAGCTCGCGCTCGGCCTGGCGGACATCGGGGCGTCGGCTGAGCAAGGCGGCGCCGTCGCCGACCGGGATCGGCTGGGCGAGGGCGGGCGCTCGCTCGCACGCGGCGACTTCTGGGGGAAATTCGGCGGGCGGCCGGCCAGTCAGGACCGCCAGCCGGAACAGGGCCGTCTGGCGTTGCGCTTCAAGCGTCGGCACCGAAGCTCGCACCTGCTCGAGCAGCGCGCCGGCCTGACCCGTCTCGAGCGTGGTCGCACGGCCGCCTTCGAACAGCCGCTTGGTCAGATCGAAGGTTTCTTCCTGGATGCGCAGCGTCTCGCGGGCGACGGCCAGCCGGCGCCCCGTGGCGCAAGCGTCGGCATAGGCGCGCGCAGTCTCGGCGGCGACGGTGATACGGCTGACGTCGAAGGCTGCCTGAGCGGCGCCGGCGTCGGCACGGGCCGCCTGGATCGCGCGGCGGATGCGGCCGAACAGATCGACCTGATAGGTGGCGTCGATGCCGACGTCATAGCTCCAGCCTTCGATCGCGCCTCCGTCCGGAAACGCAAGCTGGTCGCCGGATTGGCGGCTGTATGTCGCGCTGGCCGTGGCCTCAGCGCTGGGAAATAGTCCCGAACGGGTTTCGCGGAGCACCGCGCGGGCTCGGGCCAGATTGGCCGCCGCAACGCGCAGGTCGGTGTTGGCGACAAGCGCCTGCTCGATCAGCCGGTCCAGCACAGGGTCGGCGAACAGGCTCCACCAGCGTCCGGGCGGCTGCTCGCCGGTGAAGGGCGGCGACTTGCTGCTGACGAACGGCGCCTGCGCCGGCGACTGCGGCATGGGAGAGCGATAGTCGGGTCCGACCATGCACCCGGCCAGCGTCAGCGTTGCGGCGGCGGCGGCGGTCAGCCGTTTCATTCGGCCGGCTCCGGATGACCGTGGGCATGCAAGGTGCTGTGCTGCATCGCCCTCGGCATGAACCGGTCCAGCCAGCGGCAGACGACGTAGAAAACCGGCGTGAAGACCAGTCCGAACAGCGTCACGCCGATCATTCCGAACGCCACTGCCGTGCCCATTGCCTGGCGCATCTCCGCGCCGGGTCCGACCGCGATGGCCAGTGGGACGACGCCGAAGATGAAGGCGAAGCTGGTCATCAGGATCGGCCGCAGGCGCGACCGTGCGGCATGGACCGCCGCGTCGAACCGGCTCATCCCCTGGTCGTCCTCCGCCTGACGGGCGAACTCGACGATCAGGATCGCATTCTTGGCGGCCAGCGCGATCAGCACGATCAGGCCGATCTGCGTCAGGATATTATTGTCCATGCCGCGCAAGTTGATGCCGGTGATCGCCGCCAGCACGCACATCGGCACGATCAGGATCACGGCGAGCGGCAGAGTCAGCGATTCATATTGCGCGGCCAGCACCATGAAGACGCACAGCACGGCCACCGCGAAGACCAGCGGCGCGGTGTTGCCCGCTGCTTTCTGCTGATAGGCAAGGCCGGTCCATTCATAGGCAAAGCCGGGCGGCAGATTTTGCGCCGCGAGCGTTTCCATCGTCCCCAGCGAATCGCCCGAAGCGATCCCCGGCGGGGTCTGACCCTGCAGTCCCGCCGCCGGATAATTATTGTAGCGCGTCACCTGCACCGGCCCGTTGCCGTAACGGAAGGTGGCGACCGAGGAGATCGGCACCATCTCGCCGCTCGAGGAGCGCACCTGGAGGCGTCCGACGTCGGCAAGATCGTCGCGCGCCGCGGCCTCGGCCTGGGCGGTGACCCGGAAAGTCCGGCCGAGCAGGTTGAAATCGTTGACGTAGGTCGAACCGAGATAGGTGCCGAGCGCCGCGTAGACCTGGGCAGGCTCGACCCCGACCAGCTGAGCGCGGTCGCGGTCGACTTCGGCTTCGATTCGGGGCGATCCAGTATTGAACAGCGAAAAGACCTGGCTGACGCTCGACTGCTGCTGCGCCGCGCCCATCATGGCGAAGGTCGCGCCCTGCAGCGCCTGATAGCCGGCATTGGAGCGGTCCTGGATCATCATTTCGAAGCCGCTGCCGTTGCCGAGGCCGGGAACCGGCGGCGGCGACAGGAAGAAGACCTGGGCGCCATCCTCCGCGCCGGCGACGGCACCGGTGATCGCGCCGGCCAGTTCCGCGGCGGATTCCCCGGTCCCCCGCCGCTCCCCGTGCTCGGCGAGGCGCAGGAACATGATGCCGCTGTTCGATCCGGGACTGAAAGTCGCTCCGTCGAGTCCGGCGAACGCGGCGGTCTCCAGAACCTTGGGATTTTGCGAGACGACCTTGCGGATCCGCTCCACCGCGGCCTCGGTCCGTTCCAGCGAGGCCCCCGGCGGGAGCTGGATCACCCCGATCAGGAACCCCTGGTCCTGGTCGGGGATGAAGCCGGTCGGCGTGGCATTGAGCCGCCACACGGTCAGGCCGAGCAGGCCGCCGTAAATGACCAGCATCAGGGTCGACCGATGGACCAGCTTGGCCGTCAGCCCGCCGTAACGGTCGGATACCCAGTCGAAGCCGCGGTTGAACCGGTCGCCGGCGATCCGCAGCGGGCGCATCCAGCGGCTACCCTCGGCGGGGCGGGACTCGGCTCCGTGCGGCTTCAGCAGCATGGCTGCGAGCGCCGGCGACAGGGTGAGCGAAATCAGCGTCGAGATGGCGGCCGAAGCGGCGATCGTCACCGCGAACTGACGGTAGAATATTCCGGGAATGCCGGAGATCAGTGCCGCGGGAACGAACACCGCGACCAGCACCAGCCCGATGGCGATCAATGCCCCGGAAATTTCCTGCATCGTCTTGTGCGCCGCCTCGCGCGGCGACAGGCCCTCGCGGATATGTTTTTCGACCGCCTCGACGACCACGATCGCGTCGTCCACGACGATCCCGACCGCTAGCACCAGCGCGAACAGCGACAGGGTGTTGATCGAGAATCCGAGGGCGAGCTGGACGACGAAGGTACCGATCAGCGAGACCGGGATGGCGACGATGGGAATGATCGCGGCGCGCCAGGTCTGCAGGAAGATGACGATGACCAGCACGACCAGCACGATCGCTTCGATCAGGGTGCGCTGGACCTCATTGACCGAATCCTGGACATATTCGGTGGGATTGTAGGGGATCGAATAGGCCATCCCCGGCGGAAAATCGCTCGACGCCGCCTTCAGATCGGCAAGCACGCCGTCGGCCGTGTCGAGCGCATTGGACCCAGGCAGCTGCTGGATGGCAATGAACACCGCCTGCCGAGTGTTGGACGTGCCGCGGATGCTATAGTCCTGGCTGCCGATCTCGACCCGGGCGACATCCCGCAGGCGGGTGATCGCGCCGCTTGCCCTATCCGTCTTGAGGACGATGTCGCCGAACTGATTGGGGTCGTTCAGCCGCCCCTGGACCTGGACCGGCAATTCGAACGAGGGCGCGCCGCGGGTGAAGGGAGCCTGGCCGACGGAGCCGCCCGCCACTTGCACGTTCTGCCCGCGCAGGGCGGCGACGATCTCGTCCGACGTCAGGTTTCGCGCGGCAGCAGCATCGGGATCGATCCAGACGCGCATCGAGTAATTGCCGGCGCCGAACACCTGCACCGCGCCGACGCCCGGCAGGCGCAGAAGCCGGTCGCGCACCCGCGTGTTCGCATAATTGCCGACATAGTCGATATCGAGTGAGGGATCGGTCGTGGTCATCGCCGCGACCATCAGGAAGTCGGTCGCCTGCTTGGTGACGGTCACGCCGATCTGGCGCACCTGGTCGGGCAGTCTCGGCTCGGCGAGCTTGACCCGATTCTGCACCAGCACCTGGGCCGTGTCGATGTCGGTGCCCGGCTGGAAGGTGACGGTGATCGTCGACAGCCCCTGGCTGTTGGTCGAGCGCATGTAGAGCATGCCCTCGGCGCCGTTGACCTCCTGCTCGATCGGCGCGGCGATGGTTTCCGCCATGGTCTCCGCCGAAGCGCCTGGAAAAGCCGCGACCACGGCCACCGACGGCGGCGCGATTTCGGGATATTGCGACAGCGGAAGCGCCGGATAGGCGAAGACGCCGAGCAAGGTAATGAACAGGGCGATGACCGACGCGAAGATCGGCCGGTCGATGAAGAAGCTCGAGAAATTCATCTTCATGGCCCGAGTCCACAGCCCCTATCGAGAAACCAGAGTCGCGGCGGAAGCCGGAGCCGCCTGCGACGGCTGCACATCCGGTTCGGATGTCGTCGGCGGCGCGATCCGGCCCTGGCGTGGCTTGACCCGCTGCCCCGGCATGGCCCGCTGAAGGCCGCCGATCACTACCCTGTCCTGCGGCGAGAGCCCGCTCCGGATGACTCGCAGGCTTCCCGTCAGCGGTCCGAGCTCGACCGGCCGTACCGCCACATTGCCCTGCCGGTCGACGGTGTAGACCACCCGCCGCGCAGCATCGGTCACGATCGCCGTATCGGGAACCAGCAGCGCGTTATAGGGCGCCGTTGCCGCGAGGCGCAGCCGGCCCATCATGCCGGGCTTGAGCAGGCGATCGGGATTGGGGACCAGGGCGCGGGCATGGATGGTGCCGGACCCGCTCCTCAGGCTGTTGTCGATGAAGTCGAGCCGTCCGGCATGGACATATTGTGCTTCGTCCTGCAGCCGAATGCGGACAGGCGCGCCGAGCCGGGCGCCGCCGGCCTGCCGCTGGTAGCGAAGCAGCAGCGCCTCCGACCCGTCAAAACCGAAATGAATTGGATCGGTCGAGACGATCGTGGTCAAAACCGTCTGGTCGGCCGTCACGGCATTGCCGCGAGTGACTCGGCGCTCGGAGACCTGACCGGAAATCGGGGCCACGACATTGGTGAATCCGACCTCGAGCTGGCGGGCGCGGACATTCGCCCGGGCCGCCGCAACATCGGCAAGGGCCGAGCGCAAGGCGGCCTGGCGCTGCTCGACTTCCTCGACGCTCGCCGCCTTCTGTGCCGCCAGGGTCCGCGACCGGGCGAGTTCCGTCCGGGCATTGACCGCCTGCGCCTCGGCCCGGGCCAGCTGCGCCCTTGCCTGATCGAGCTGTGCACGCGCGGGGCGAGCGTCGATCGAGAATAGGGCCTGCCCCTGCCGGACATACTGGCCATCGCGAAAATGAATGGCAGTGAGGTAGCCGGTAACGCGAGGCTTTACCTCGACGTCCTCGATCGCCTCGAACCGGCCGACATAATCGTCCCAATCGAGAATCTCGCGGACCAGCGGTGTCGCAACCGTGACTTCTGGCGGCGGTGGCGGGGTCTGCGACTCCGCGCCGCCCGAACAGGCGGAAAGCGCAATCGAAGCGACCGCCACAGCTCCGGAAAAACCGTTTCGTATCATGCACTTTTCCGAAAAGGTGAGCGGAATTACTGAACTGGCCCCGCCTTCTTAATGCCCGGAATCAATTGCGGCGGCTATAGGTCTTCTACCGCCGACCTAAATCTGCGCCAATATCATTGAGCTATAGTTTGACGCCGTTCGCCGGCGTTACGAATTGGGCTGCCCGTTGGCCGGGGTCTGCATTCCGATCCGCATCAACTGCGCAAGTCGGGCCTTGAACCGATCCAACTCGGGGCCCTGCAGCAGCGCGCTGCCGGCGAATTTGACGGTCGCCGGATTGACCGCGACGCCTCCGCGATAGACTTCATAATGGAGGTGCGGGCCGGTCGAGAGACCGCTGGAGCCGACATAGCCAATCAACTGGCCCTGGCGGACGAAACTGCCGGCTTCCGCGACGGTGCGGCTCATGTGGCTGTAGCTTGTGACGATGCCGCCGCTGTGGGCGATGCGCACCTGCCGGCCGTAGCCCCCCGACCAGCCCGAGGCGACAACCTGGCCGTCGGACGCGGCATGGATCGGAGTTCCGTATCCGGCGCCGAAGTCGATGCCGCGATGCATCCGGGCGAAGCGCAGGATCGGGTGAACCCTGAGGCCGAAGCCGGAGGTGATCGGTCCCGCCACCGGCCAGGCCATCGTCGCGACCTGGCGTCCGGCGCCATTGGCGTCGACCCAGTCGTTGCGGCCGCCGACCGTCCACTTCATCAGCCGGATGTCGGGCGCTGCGGCGCGGTCGATCGCCGCATAGAGTAGCGGGCCCTCCTGGCTCTCGCCGGTCGCCGCACGGCGGTTGGCGACGATCAGGTCGAACCGGTCGTCGGGACCGATCTCGCCGCCGACGTCGAGCTGGGCGCCAAGCGCGCGCAGATATTCGCCGGCGGCCTGGGGCGACACGCCCGAAGCGCGGAGCGACCAGTAGAGGCCGTCACCAACTCGGCCGCGGATGCGCAGCGGACGGCTGTCGACTGCGATCCGCGCTGCCGCGACCCGCAGGCCGGCAAGGCCGGAGGTCAACGTTATGTTGCGGTCGAGGCCGGCGCGAAAGGCGATCCGCTCGATCGAGCGAACCCCGCTCGGGCTGCGTCGGCCAAGCCGGATCGAGAAGCTGGTCCCAGCGCGCGGCCCGCCGGGCACGGCCGATGCGATCAACTGAGCCGCTTCGCCTGCCTCGGCGTAACTGGCACCGGAACGCATCAGCAGCTGGGCGATCGTGTCGCCACCTGCAAGCCGGGCGAACAGCTCGACGAACGGCCGGTCTGGCGCTTCGGCCAGCGGCTGCACCAAATCATTGGCGGCCATCCGGACCCCGGTTTCAGACCCATCGCCAAGCGGCGAAATGGCGATGCCGCGAAATTCCTCCGCCGCCTCCGGAGCGATTCGATCGGCACTGGCGGCGGAAAGCGGCGCAAACGGCATCGGAGCAACCAGGGCGAGCAGCGTGCACATGGCCGACAGGGTCGCGGCCCCGCGCAGCCAGCGGCCGGACAGCGGCTCGTTCGTAAGATCGACAAAGGGATCGAAGTCGCGCAGTCGCCGCTTGCGGCGGCCGAAACCGGGTGCAACGGGGGCCGCGACGGCAAAAGCCGCCTCCGTCCGCCATTGATCGCGCATATGCAGCAACTTCCGCCCCCGGCCGTAATCCCACAGCCATCGTCATGGTTAAAAGAGGTTAAAGTCCAATAAACGGCCTCTTGCGGAGCAGCTCGATTCTGGCACTCGTTCCAGGCGCAATCGAGGGGAAAGCCATGTTGGCCGCCAGAATGACGATGCCGTTGGCCGCTCTGTTGCTGCTTGCGGCAGATGGGCCGCCCTACGATTGGTCGACCGCCGACCTCAGCTTTTTCGGAACCGACGCTGCTGAAACCTACAAGCAAAGCCGGGCCATCTGCGCGCAATTATTGGGTGCTGAGCCGCCGGCGTCGGACCGGCCGACAGCCGAGGAGGCAAGGTCGCTCAAGGGATGCGACAGCGAGGCGCTTTACTTCGGAATCGGAGTGCCCGCCGATCCGGACAAGGCGCGCAAATGCGCGTTCGTCGAATTGTCGAATTCGGAAGAAGGCACCCGCTACGGCCCATTTTTCGGGCGCGGCATGCTGATGACCATTTACGCCAATGGCAAAGGCGCCGCCCGCAACCTGGACGTCGCGACCCACCTTGCCTGCGGACTGGAGGATGCACCGGCGGAGATGGCAGGCCGGATCGAGCATTTGCAGAAGCTCAAGTCGCAGGCGAAGGGCGAGGATTTCTCACCTTGCAATGACGTCACCAGCGGATGGCTCGCCGGAATGTGTGCGGGTCACGATTCGAGGCTGGCGAGGATCGAACTCGATGAGCGGCTGGAATTGCTGGCGCAGCGCGGCGGTTTCGCCAATGGCCCGGATTGGTCGAAGCTGGTCAAATTGGCCGAAGCTTATGCCGAGGCCCATGCCAACGGCGAAGTCGACATGACCGGCACGCTGCGCGGCGCGATGTGGAGCGCCGCCCGCGACAGCTCGCTGGACCGATTTGTCGAGACGTTGGAGCGGATGACGGCGGGGACCATTCCTCGCCGCGGCTCGGCGGATTACGCCAAGTCCGATGCGGAACTCAACGTCACTTACAAA